>Ga0208879_1001104_pt1 | contig 26189 bp, 31 predicted proteins | sample Knorr_S15_td_Bot_FD_185605 | JGI IMG/M metagenome (GOLD analysis project Ga0208879, IMG submission 185605) | Marine microbial communities from Southern Atlantic Ocean transect - Knorr_S15_td_Bottom_ad_5009_LV_A (SPAdes) (version 2) | ecosystem: Environmental > Aquatic > Marine > Oceanic | place...
CGCACCCGGCGGCGCAGAGGTCTACGCGGCAGATCCGATACCGTTCGACGCGCTTGCGGTCATGGCGGGGGAAGTGGTCGTGCCGCGGGACGCGGGTCCGGGTCGGTATCTCGTGCGCTATTCCATGTCCCGAGCCGGGGCAGCAGAGCCGATCGTCTCGACCGGGCGGTCGATCTACGTGATCGAGGCGCTCGAGGAGCGTCTCTCGTCGTTGCAGTTCGAGAACCAGCGCGCCGCGAACCGGCGAGGCGCGCGCACCCAGTCGATGGCACTCGCACGCACGACTGTGCTCTGGTACCTGGACCAGTTCGAGCGAGCGCGATCCGAGTGGATGGCTGGTGCCTACATGGGATATCCCGTCATCCTGAACGCGATGTTCGAGGCCGGCACGCTCATGGTCGGGCCGATGGACTTCGGCGCCGACCTAGAGCAGGCCGAGCAGTTCGTGAGCGCGCTCAGTCGGGGCCGCGACCCACTCCGATCGCCCCGGGGCGATGTGCGGTTGGCGTACCGTTCGGGAGCGGACCGTGAGTTGGTGCCGTTTCGGATCCTGGTGCCCGATGGCTATAGCCCGCGCGAACGGTACCCGTTCGTGCTCGCGCTCCACGGCGCGCGGGGAGACGAGAACACTTTCATGGACAGCTTCGGTGGCACTTTCAAGGCGAACGCGTCCGAGCGAGGCTACATCGCCGCATCGGTGAACGGCAGGGGCCCCTACGGAGGCTACCGCGGCGACAGCGCGCGCGACGTCCTGGACGTGCTCGACCTTGGTGCAGCGCGTCTACTCGGTGGACGACGACCGCACGTATCTCACCGGGCACTCCATGGGGGGCGCGGGCACGGTCCGCCTCGGCTTCGAGAATGCCGAGCGCTTCGCCGCACTGGCAGCCGTCGCGGGGTATGGATCCGCCGAGGACCTGGCGAAGGCGCCCGAGATGCCGCTCGTCTTGGGCCAGGGGGCTCTGGATGCGCTGGTACCGGTCGAGTCCGCTCGAGCCTTCCACGAGATGGCCCAGGAACTGGGCATGCCGAGCCTGGAGTACATAGAGAATCCCGGCTCGGACCACGTGGCGATCGTTGCCGCGGTGATGGCGCAAGTCTTCGACCGGTTCGACGGCCATAGCCGCCGAGGCTCCCTAGTCGCGGTCGGCGACTTCTGACATCTTGGCGGCATCGCTCAAAGAGGAGGACCTCTTGAAGTCCAGGCCGTTCTTCGCGGCAGTCGCCGCGGTACTTCTGCTCCCACCCGGCGTGCTCGCCCAGCCTCGCGGCTCCGAGCGCGGAACCATGACCCAGGTCGTGAACGGTACGACCATCACGCTCGATTTCGGTCGCCCGGTCGCGCGCGGTCGCGAGAATCTGTTCGGCGGCGTGGTCCACTGGGGCGAGACGTGGACGCCCGGGGCCAACTGGGCGACGACGCTGGAAGTGGATCGTCCCATCATGCTGGACGGAAATCGCGTGGAGCCGGGGAAATACTCGGTATGGCTTGAACTGCGGGAGAGCGGCTCATGGACGCTGCTGCTCAACCGGGAATGGCGCCTCTACCATGACAGTCCCTTTCCCGCCGACGGGGTCGTGCTCTCGATGCCGGTTTCGCCGGAACGGGGCGCGCACATGGAGGCGCTCAACTGGTACGTCGAAGCGATCGATTCCCGGGCTGCCACGCTGCGCATGCACTGGGGCCCGACCTTCGTCGAGTTGGATATCGAGACCGAGCAGTACACCTGGGCCCCGTTGTCGCCGGCTGAGCGTGCGGGCTACCTGGGCTCGTACGCCTTCGACACCCGTGATCCCACGACCGGCGGACCGATGCGCCTCACGATCGGGGTGAGCGAGGAGGACGGCCGCCTCGTGGGCCGCTGGGGCAGGGCCCCGGTCGCCCTGGTTCCAGCGGGTCCGGCCGAGTTCATGATCGGATTCCTACGGAACGGCGGCCTCTTCGACGTCGCCGACGAGATGACGCTTCGCATCCTCGTCGAGGACGGCGTGAGTACCGGAGCGGAGTTCCTTTGGGAGGGTGAGGTCTTCGGTATCGGCGAAAAGGTGGGGCGCTGACTTGAACGTTCTCAAGGGGATTCGCGTCGTCGATCTGTCCCAGAACATCGCGGGTCCGCACAGTACACAGACGCTCGCCGACCTCGGCGCCGACGTCATCAAGATCGAGCCACCCGGGGGTGACCCGACCCGTTCGTGGGGCCCCCCGTTTTGGGAGGGCGAAGCGCCACTCTTTCTGTCGTACAACCGAAACAAGCGAAGCGTGGTACTGGACCTCAAGTCCGAGGCCGGCAAGGACGTGCTTTGGCGGCTGGTCGACTCGGCCGACGTGTTCGTGCAGGCGTACCGCGGGGGCGTCATCGAAAGGCTCGGCTTCGCGTACGATCAGGTGCGGCAGCGCAGGCCGCGCATCATCTACGCTTCCGTGACCGGCTACGGCTCGCGGGGGCCGCTCGCGGAGCGCCCGGGGTACGATCCACTGATCCAGGCCTACACGGGCGTGATGTCGCTCACGGGGTACCCCGAGGGCCCACCCGCGCGCGTGGGTGGCTCTGTCGTGGACGTGGGCACCGGCATCCTGACGGCTCTCGGCATACTGGCGGCGCTGCGGGAGCGTGACCAGAGCGGTAAGGGCACGCACGTCGAGACCTCCCTTCTGGCGACCTCCCTGGGCTGGGTCTCATACCACGTCCAGGGCTACTTGGCCACCGGGGTCGTTCCAGGCCGGATGGGTACCGGACTCGCCTCGATCGCCCCCTACGAGGCATTTCGAACCCAAGACGGGGAGTTGATGATCTCGGCGGGTAACGACGGGATCTTCGAGAGGCTCTGCAAGGCGCTCGAACTCGACGCGTTGCTCGACGACGAGCGCTTCCAGGGTAACCCGTCGAGGGTTGCGCACCGTGACGTTCTGCACGAATTGATCGAACCGACCACCGAGCGTTTGACGACGGCCGAATTGCGGTCGTTGCTCGACGATCACCGCGTGCCCTCGGCTCCGATTCAGGACGTCTCACAGGTGGTCGATGACGAGCAGGTGCGCGCCAACGAGCTGCTGGAGCCGGTCGATCATCCCAGGATTCCCGGATACCGGGACGTTGCGTTTCCTGTGCAGTTCGACGGCGCGCGACCGCCCACACGGACCGTGCCACCCGCCGCTGGCGAGCACACGGCCGAGGTGCTCGCGGAGCTGGGGTACTCCGAGCGCGAGATCGCAGGCCTCACGGGCGGGGACTGAAGGCCAGGACAGCGAGCCCGATTTTGTCCTGGTTTGGCCTTTACGATCCGGGCGAGTGCGGTATCTTGACGGCGTTCGTCGGTGATGACCCGCAGAGGACACCTCTTGGTGACCGACTCAGCACCGCTGATGGTCAAAAACGAGGACGGCCCACTCCAGACGGGTCTCCGCGTAGCCTCCTTCCTCGCGATGCTGTACCTGTTCTTCTCCAGCATCTCCCTGATGAGCGCGGCGTTCAAGATGGGTGGCTCGGACCTGGCCAACCAGCTGCTCACGATGGCGTCCGACCCCGTGGCGGGTCTCTTGATAGGATTTCTCGCTACGAGCCTGATCCAGAGTTCGTCGACGACCACGACCATCGTCGTGACCTTCGTCGCTTCCGGTGCTCTGACGATTCCACTAGCCGTGCCGATCATCATGGGCGCGAACATCGGAACGACTACCACGAACACGGTTGTCGCGATCGGGCACGTGACCCGCCCGGCCGAGTTCGAGAGGGCGTTCGCCGCTTCGACCGTACACGACTTCTTCAATCTGCTCGCGGCCTTCACGATCCTCCCGCTCGAGATGTTGTTCCATCCTGTCGAGCGATCGGCGGTGTTTTTGCAGGGCGTTTTCGCGGGAGCAGGGGGCATGAAAGTTGCTGACCCGCTCAAGGCAGTCACTGGCCCGTTCATCGATGCGGTCACGGGTTTGGTGCCGGGCATGATCCCGTTACTTCTGCTTGCGCTCGTGCTGCTCTTCGTTGCTTTGCGCGGCATGATGAAGATCATGCAGGGGACGGTGCTCGAACGCATGGAGGGCTTGTTCGATCGTGTGCTCTTCCGCAACGATGCAGCCAGTTTCTCCCTGGGCGTCGTAGCCACGGCCGCGGTGCAGAGCAGCTCCGCGACGACCTCGCTCATCGTGCCGCTGGCGGGCACCGGAGTGCTCAGCCTCAGGCAGGTATTCCCCTACACGCTCGGTGCGAACGTCGGGACCACGATCACTGCGATCCTGGCCTCGATGACCCTAGCCAGTCCCGCGGCCGTGACCGTGGCCCTGGCACACCTCTGCTTCAATCTGCTCGCCATCGTGATCTACTACCCGCTCAAGGCGCTCCCCCTGTGGTTGGCCACGAATTGGGGGCGGCTGGCGGCGCGGTCGAAGGCGGGTACGGTGGGCGTTCTCAGCGTGTATGCCGCACTTCACATTATCCCGCTCTTATACATCATCTGGTCGTCCAAAAGGTAGCGAGCCATGTGGAAGGACATTGTCAGGCTCTTCAAGTCGGAGGGCGCGCTCCAGGAGGCCTATGACGAAGCGATCCTGATGCTTCGGGCCTCGCACAGCATGTTCGACGATTCCGTCGCAGCTCTTCACTCGGAAGGCACGCTCAGCACGGACATCTACAAGCGTGACCGGAAAATCAACAAGTACGAACGCAGCGTTCGCCGAAAGATCGTGACGCACATGTCGGTGTCGTCGAAGCCCGACATCAACCTCGGGTTGGTGCTGACCGCGATTGTCATCGACATCGAGCGCATCGGTGACTACACGAAGAACATCGTCGAGTTGGCTGGCGCGGTTGAGGGGCCCTTCGATGCCCTGGAGCTACACGAGCAAGTGCTTTCGGTCGAGAACATCCTTGGCAAGATGTTCGACGACATCGTGCCGGCGCTCGAAGAATCAGACGAGGACCGAGCGCGCGGTATCATGGGGTCGCACGGGATGATAGCCGAGCAGGTCGAAGAACTCGTGCACTCCCTTACGTCGGGCGAAGCCCTTTCGGGGCGTTCGGGCCACGCTGCCACCACCGCGATTTACCTCCGCTTTCTGAAGCGCGTGAGCGCGCACATCAAGAATGTCGCTACCAGCGTGGTGAACCCATACTACCGCATCGGCTTCCGCGAGAAGGAGTCCGACGAGTAGATCAGCTGGTAGGCCCGAGTTCATGCAGCAGGTGGAGAATGCAATGCGAGTCGTGAGTGGAGGGGGCGGGCGTACGCTCGTAGCCGCCATGTCGATCTTGGTGGCGGCGTGTGCGCCGGCGGACGACGTGGCCGAGGGTGGCGTTTCGATCGATTTCGAGAAGTACGAACTCGCCAACGGTCTGGACGTGATCCTGCACGTGGACCGGTCCGATCCGATCGCCGCGGTCGCCATGACGTTCCACGTCGGGTCGAGTCGTGAGGTGGCGGGCAAAACGGGCTTTGCGCACCTCTTCGAGCATCTGTTCTTCCTCGACTCGGAGAACCTCGGCCCCGGCGGACTCGATCGCCTCATGACGCGCGTGGGCAGCTCGACCAACGGCTCAACCAGCCGCGACCGCACGAACTACTTCGAGGTCGTGCCCACAGACGGCTTGGAGAAGGCGCTCTGGGCTGAGGCCGACAAGCTCGGTTTCTTCATCAATACCGTCAGCGAGTCGGTCGTCGACAAAGAGAAGCAGGTCGTCAAGAACGAGAAGCGTCAGGGTGTCGACAATCAGCCCTATGGGCACACCAGCTACATCATCGACCAAGCGATGTACCCCGACGGGCACCCTTATCAGTGGCAGGTCATCGGCTCCCTCGACGACCTCGAGAGCGCCGAGCTGGCAGACATCGTGGACTTCCATCGCGCATGGTACGGGCCCAACAATGCCACGCTCGTGGTTGCGGGCGATCTCGACATCGAGCAGACGAAAGCGTGGATCGAACGGTACTTCGGGGAAATACCGTCGCGCGAAATGCCTGCGCTCGTCGGGCCCGATCCGGTTGCGTTGGACGCTTCGGTCCGCCTCTTCCACGAGGACAACTACGCTCGGTTGCCCATGCTCACTTTGGCGGCACCGACGGTGTCGCTGTACCACCCCGACGGGTACGCGCTCCAAGTTCTCTTCGAGCTGCTCACGGACGGCAAGTCGGCGCCCTTCTACGAGGTGCTCGTCGAAGAAGAGGAACTCGCTCCTGCGGTGTTCGCCGGGAACCGTCAGTCCGAGTTGGCCGGCAGCTTTTCTTTCCGGATCCGGGCCTATGCCGGCACCGACCTCGACGACGTGCTCGTCGGCGTCCACAAGGCCTTTGAGCGGTTTGCGTCGGAGGGCGTGCCGCCCGATGAGCTGGAGCGCGTGAAAGCCGGGTACGAAACGGGCTTCTACGGCGGCCTCTCATCGGTCATCGGCAAGGCGTTCCAACTCGCTCAATACAACATCTTCGCGGACGATCCAGGCTACGGGGGCGAGGACCTGGAGCGGTTACTCGCCGTGACCGCCGAGGACGTGATGCGGGTCTACGAGACCTACGTGAAGGATCGACCTTGGATCGCTGTGAGCGTCGTGCCGCGCGGCGGGGAAGATCTCGCCTTGGAGGGGTCGCAGCGTGCTTCCGTCGTGGAAGAAGCGATCGTCCAGGGCGCCGAGACCGAGCTCGTAGCGGTCACTAGGGGGGATGCCATGACGCCATCGGGCATCGATCGCGGGGCCGAGCCACCCTACGGGCAGTCGCCGACCCTGTCGGCCCCTGATGTGTGGAGGACAGAGCTCTCGAACGGAGTGCCCGTGCTCGGCGTCGTGGACGACGAGGTCCCGCTCGTCCAGTTCCAACTCCGCATCAAGGGCGGGCAGCTGCTCGACGATCCGGGCAAGGTCGGAGTGGCCAACCTTCTCGCCGAAACGATGACCGAGGGCACCGCGAGCAAGACGCCCCAAGAGCTCGAGAAGGCCATCGACATGCTGGGCGCGTCGATCAACGTGTCGTCCGGGACCCAGTCGTTCACGATCTCCGGCTCCACTCTCTCCAGGAACTACGGCGCCACCATGGCACTGGTCGAGGAGATCCTGCTGGAACCCCGCTTCGATCCCGACGAGTTCGGCCTCGCCCAACAACGGGTCGCGAACTCGTTGCGCCAGCGCGCCGCCAGCCCGGTCGCACTCGCAGGCGACGTCTTCACCGGCCTTCTCTACGGCGACCACATGCTCGGGCTGCCTCGACTGGGGAGCGTCGAGTCGATCGATGACATCACGCTCGACGATCTACGCGCGTATCATGCGGCCAGCGTGGCGCCGGCTCACGCATCGTTCCTCGTGGCGGGCGATGTGAGCGAGGACGAAGTGGTCGCTTCTCTGTCCGGAATCGCCGAACGCTGGCACGGTGAAGAGCCCACGCTCCCGGCTCCGCCGACCTGGGATCCGGCGACCGCCGGGCTCTACCTCGTAGACGTGCCCAACGCCAGTCAGTCGGTCGTCCGCATCGGGTATCTCGCGCTTCCGGAGTCGGACCCCGAGTTCTATCCGGCGACGGTCATGAACTTCCGACTCGGCGGGGGTGGCTTCGCGTCGGATCTGACCCAGGTGCTACGGGAACAGCGGGGCTACACCTACGGCATCGGATCGGGTTTCAGCGGTACGGACGTGCCCGGACCCTTCCAGATTTCCTCGTCGGTGCGCTCCAACATCACGTTCGAGGCGCTGCAGACTGTAAAGGAAATCGTCGAGGCGCACGGGCCCGCCTTCGACGCGGCGGATCTGGATGCCACCCAGAGCTTCCTGCTGCGGGCGAACGCGCGGGCGTTCGAGACCCGGGGGGCGAAACTGGGTCTGCTCGCGGACATGAACGCGTACGGCTTCCCGGCCGACTACGTGCTACAACGTGAGCAGGTGGTGAGAGACATGACGATCGAGCGGATCCAGGAGCTCGCGGAGCGCTTCCTCGACCCCGAACGGATGATTTGGCTCGTGGTTGGAGACGCTCGGACCCAGTTGGATCGTCTGAGCGCTCTGGGGTTGGGCGAGCCGACCGTGCTCGATCGTGACGGGCAGCCGATAGGTTAGAGCCTCGATGCGTCCAGGCGGGCAATCATGGTGAGGATCGAGCACCACAAAGAGTTGATTGATCGCCAGACGGTGAAGTACGAGCGCCCGATCTCAGCATGGACGGCCTTGGAAGAGGCCGCCTTCGGGGCCGCGATGGGCTCGAACGGGTTCACGATCCAAGAGGAGGCGGAGGCACTTCTCGCCGCCGTTCCTGCGTCTGGTCGCGTACTCGACCTGGGGACCGGTAGAGGCTGGCCCGGAAAATTGATCGCCCGTGACGGTGGCCACCGTCTCGTCGGGCTGGACATGCCGGTCGAGGCCCTACGGCTTGCCCGAAGCGCGTTTGAAGCCGCGGGTGTCGCGGACCGGGCCTTCGTATGCGCGGGCGAGGGCTCGGCGTTGCCGTTCGCGAGCGGCTCCTTCGACGCGGTCACACATGCGGATGTTCTCTGCTGACTCCCCGACAAGCTCTCCGTGTTGAGAGAATGTCACCGAGTGCTCAGGCAGGGCGGAGTGCTGGCCGGCTACGTAATCCACACCCCCTCGGGGCTGTCTGAAGCGGATCTCGAGAGCGCGGGCGATCTGGGCCCGTCCTTCGTCGCCGGCATGGACGATCCCGCTGCATCAGCCGCGCTGTCCGGGTTCGATGTCCTGCACGTGCAGGACGTAACTGCCCGCTTCCGAGAGACCGGACTCGCCTGGGTCGAGGGCCTCGGCGAGCGCGAAGCCCTGCTGCGCGCAGAGCTGGGGGACGCTGAATACGAGTATGAGCTCCACCGCAAAGGGTGTATCATCGAAGGAATCGAGTCGGGTTTGTTGCGACGGTCTTTCTGTGTCTTCAGGGGGAGGTGATCATGGGCGTGCTCTCGTTCTTGGTCTTCATTCCGCTCCAGATCGCTCTCATCCCTTTCGCGGTTTTTGGCGCCGCCTTCGTCGCTTACAAGCAGATTCTCGTAAGCAAGAGATTGGGAGTTTCCCAAACCGGTATCGAGATCCTCAACGGTCGATGGACGATGCATGTGTTCGGGATGCGAGAGGACACTGCAACCGCCCGGCTGGCCAACGTCCTCCCGAATACGTCCACCTTCGGACTCTGGCTCGCCCTGATCCCGCTTTGGGTGAAGTACAAGCTGAGCGGCTCCTACTTCGGCTATCCGAGGGTTCCCGAGGAAGGGGCCGAAGGGATTTACGACCTCGTCGTCGCGAGGACGCTCTACTTCGATCGCATCATCGAGCGCGTCGTCGGTGACACGGAGCAGTTCATCCTCCTCGGTGCGGGATACGACACACGAGCCTACGGTCCGCTGAAGCGGGAGGGGATCGCATTCTTCGAGCTGGACCAGGCCCCCACGCAGAGGCTGAAGATCTCTTGCCTCTCAAAGGGTGGCATCGACGCGGACCACGTGACCTTCGTCGAGGTGGACTTTGCGGAGGAAGATGCATTCGAGAAGCTCGAGGCGGCCGGTTACGACCCGAGCAAGAGGACCCTCTTCCTGTGGGAGGGCGTGTCGCTCTACCTGACCGAGCAAGATGTGCGGAAGACCCTGCGTGACGTCCGTGACCACGCCGCCTCCGGCAGCGTGCTCGTGGCCGACATCTACGGGGACCGTTTCATGCAAATGGCTGGGGGGGCGATGGCCAAGAAGACCCTGGAATACACCGACGAGGGGCTCGGCTTCGGACTTCCGTTCGAAGCGGATCACACTCAGAGTCTTGCTCGCTTTCTGGAGAGCGAGGGCCTGACGCAGGGGGAGACATTCTTCATGGGAACGACCCACGAGAAGGGCCCCTACATGGTGGTCGTGGAGTGCTCGGTATGAGCGAGCCTTCGGTGCTGCCGATCGAAGAGTCCGAGAAGCATCTGCTTCGCAATCTCATGCAGGCCTACCGCCACGACATGAGCGAGTTCGACCGCTCGAATCCAGATGAGTCGGGGTTGTTCGACGTGGGCAACTACTTCGACGTGTACTGGACCGAGCCGGCTCGTCGCCCGTTCAAGGTGCTCGTGGGCGATGTGTTGGCCGGATTCGCGCTCGTGCGGGAACTGTCGCCGCAGACGTATTTCATCGCCGAGTTCTTCATACTGCATCGCCATCGCAGGTACGGTGTCGGCCGCGCGGTGGCCTTCGCTCTGTTCGACCGCTTCCCGGGGACTTGGCACGTCAGCCAGGCCGAGAACAACGTGCCGTGCCAGCGCTTTTGGCGAACCGTGATCGCGGAGTATTCGGAGGGAGCCTACGACGAGACTTGGTCCGAATCTCAGCCGCGAGGTCCGAAACAGGTATTCGTTTGTGGTGGTGGGTAGTTCGTCCTAGGTGCCCTGCCACACCCCCTGCACTCGAACCGAAACCGCGCCCACCAATCCTTCGAGCGCCCTCTGCCCCCTACGCATGCAGTAGTCGTAGATGGCGCGGTAGCCCTTTACGCCAAGGCCGCCGCCGAGGAACAAGCCCCCGAATGCTCCGAACGCCATGGAGTGGGCCGATGCCGAATAAGGCGCCCACCGCGACACCCATTCCGAGGCCGGCCCCTCCGGTGAACCCTGCCATAATCAAGCCCTGAATCAGGCTGATGTTGTGTGACGTTACGGGGCTGTGCACCGTCATTTCACAAGACGGGGTGCCCCCTTCGAGCGAGCGCAGGGAGACGAAGACCTGCCGGATTCCGCTCCATTTAGCCTCGAGCGCAAAGTTCTGGGGCAGGTGGGGAATGAGTCCTTGGATATCGAAGACCAGTACGCGGTGGTCGAGCGGGTTGCCTCGTTGGTCGACCGATGTCAGGCGAAAGGGCTCTTCCAGAAACACGGCTTCCATCGCCGTCAACACCTCGCGGGGGGTTGCCTCGAGGACGCGCCGAACCGTGATCGTATAGGGCGGGTGACCCAGAAACCTATTCGCCAGCCCCTGTCCTTTCTTCGCCGTGGGGAGCGCGCGCTCCGCGCGGATGTCCGCCAGCGCGGCGTCCACGAATTCGTCCGCGATGCCGGCTTCCAGGGCCGCGGAGCGCACGTGTGTGAGCGCATATCCCTGGCCGGCGTGAGCCGTATCCTGAGCATCCGCCTGAAGATGAGCAGCTCGCTCCCACAAGCGCGCCGCCTCCTCTTCACTGAGAATCTCGGGCATGACCCGGAGCACCTTTCTACTCTCCGAAGTCGGAAGCGACTATGCGCGGGGCCACGACCGCGCGGGTGCCCCTGACAATTGGGAGGTGAACCTGGCGCTCGCGAGCTCCACTCTCCATACGACCGTCGCCGATCTTGCCAAGTTCGGCGCGCATCTGGCCGCTGAGATTCGGTTGGACGGCCCGTACGCTGCTCTGGGAAAGCCCGGCGTGACGATCGCTGAAGTGGACGGCGTGCAGCGGAGCTGGGGGCCAGGCCTAGGGGTGGTCGTAATGGAGGGAGCGTGCCGGTACGTCTACCACACCGGCAACAACGTGATCTTCATCGCCGATTTCATCTACGGCGTCGAAGAGAACCTGGGGTATGCGTTGCTGACCAACAGTTCTGAGGGCTAGCAGGTTGCCGACGCGCTGGAACTTCGCTTCTTCAGCCGCCGGATTCGCTAGCGAACCCTCCCGAAACGCTGCCCGATCGCGGGCCTCACTTTCCCTGAAACGCCGCGGGTCTCTTCTCCACGAAGGCGGTGACCCCCTCCCGGAAGTCGTCCGTCGTGGCGCACTCGGCGAAGGATTCGGCTTCCAGCTGTAGCTGACGTTCCATCTGGTTTTCAAACGAGGCGTAGATGAGCTGCTTGGTATGTCCGTAGGCTCGGGTCGGGCCCGCGGCGAGCCGGCGCGCGAGCTTGTCGGTCTCCGCCTCCAAGTCGGGCGTGGGCACGACGAAGTTGACGAGGCCGAAGCGCGCCATCGTTTCCGCGTCGAGCCTCTCGCCCAAAAGAGCCATTTCCATCGCTTTTTTTACGCCGAGCGCGCGCGGCAAGGCGTACGTCGACCCGCCGTCCGGGCTCGTGCCGATGCGAGTATAGGCGAGCGTGAAGAACGCGTTCTCGGCTGCGATGATGAGATCGCAACACGCCGCCAGGCTGACCCCGGCCCCGGCCGCGGCTCCCCGTACCGAGGCGATGATCGGCTTGGGTAGGCGCCGCATGGCGAACATGATGGTGTGCAGCGTGTGGATTCGATGGAGCAGGAGATCCCGTATCTCGTTCGGTTCTTGCTCGGCAAGGATGTTCGCGAAGTTCTTGACGTCGCCACCCGCCATGAAGTGGTCGCCAGCACCGCGAAGCACGACGCACCGTACCGAGTCGTCGCGCTCGAAACCGTGGAAAGCGGCGTCCAGGCCGGCGCGCATGTCCGGCGAGAAGGCGTTGCGCGCCTCGGGCCGGTTCATGGTGAGCGTGGCGACGCCGTCGGTGACATCGATCAAGAGGTCGGGCATGGATGCTGCTCCTTGTGGGTCGTTGGTTCCTATCGTTCCATCCCACCGCACCCGAAGGAAAACGGGGGCAGCTGTTGCCCGGTCTCGATGAGTCGCGCCACGTAGCCGCGCGAGTACATGGCTACCCTACCGACGCGGGAATACGCCTCCACCAGGTAGAGGCCGCGCGGATCGAGGACCTCCAACTCGGGGCTGGCGCTCGAGATGGCCCGCCCGTCCATGCAAATCGACACGGGGGTCCTGCGTCCCTGAGATGAAACGCAGAGCGAGTCGGCCTGCGGGCTGCAGAGGTCCGCGAAGGGCATCACCTGCCGGGTGAGCTCGTAGGCGGTGCCGAACGATGAGTTCAGCAGCTCTCCCTGGTCGAGGATCGTCGCAATCCCGAAGCGCCCCCGACGTCGATCCGCGAGCTGATCCGTCAACACCGTCAGCCCTTCGAGCGCGATCGGGCCGGGCTTCAGCCCGACGGTGAAGGCCCGGCCCTCCGCCTCCGCCGGCATGGTGGCCTCGAGCGTGTGATATCCGAGTTGGACGATTCGAAACGAGTAGCTGGCAGCGCGGTTCATCGCCAGCGCGAATCGCCCCACCGAGTCGGTGAGCGTGCCCTGGGTAGACCCTACGTGTGCGATATATGCGCCGAAGACGGGCGTGCTCGACTCCGTGTCCACGACGTTTCCGCGCAGCACGACTTGTCCCGGGCGTTGGGCCGCGAGGGGAGCGGCGGGCAGCAGAAAGCTCAGCACGAGCAGGAGCCCGGACGTGGCCCGGCCTCGACGAAACAGCGAATCGTGTCTCAGGGGGTCGATCATGAACATCTCATCTTTGGGCGGTCAATTCTGTTTGGTCGAGTCCGGCGAGAGCTCGCGCAGGCTGTCTTCCAGTTTCATGTACCAGGGGTCCGTCACGCTTTCCCGATCGAAGTAGAGGATGAACTCGCGCTCCTCGATTCGTTCACCCATGAGCAGCTTCACCTTCACGCGAGACTTCACCCTGGCTCGCAACTCGCTGGAGTCGATCTCGGCGAAGACGATCTCGTAGTCCATGATATCCAGGGCCTCGGGCTTCACGGCGAAGAGGCGCTGGAGAAGGAACGGAATGTCGACGCTCTCGATCAGGTCGGGCGCGTGATAGCCCGCAGCGCTCGCAAAGTCCTTGAACTGGATATCCTCCAGAAAGTCGAGCGCCATGCGCCGGAGTGCGCCTCGATCACCGCCGAGCGCCAGACCCAGGGTCCAGAAGGCCCCCCCTGACACGTGTGCCGCGGTGAGATAGCCGCCCAGGAGGAGGCTGAGCACCAGCAGGGCCGTTAGGGCCTTTTTCATGTCACGACCTCTCGCCGGGGGATCAGAGCCACGGTGGTGGCGGCGACGAGTGTTGCTGCCATGGCCAGCAGGATGATCAGAAAGAGAGCGACCAAGTGCCAGCGAGGTTCGAGCGCGGCGCTCTCTTCGAACACTCGGAAGGCCCAGTGAACGGGCATCATCTTTTCCACGGCAGCGACGACGTCGCTATAGAGATTATCGGGGATGGCCAGCTCGGAGAAGAGTATTTGAGGCAAGAGGAGAATCGGCACCGCGAACACCGCTCGCTCCTGAGTCGTCGCCAGGGCGCTGATGAGGAGGCCGAGGCCGGTACCCACCACCGAGGCGCCGAAGAGGGCGAGCAGCTCCAACGCCATCGGACCTCGGAGTTGCAAGCTCCACTCCACCGTCCCCTGCAATAGGACCACTTGCACCGCGCCGAGGGCGGCCAGCACCCAGATTTTGGAGAGCACATAGGCACCGGGGCGAAGGCCGAAGAGGCGCTCACGTTCGAGGATGGCCCGCTCCTTTACGATTTCCCGGCAAGCGTTCACGCACCCGAACCAGACGGCCGCGAGGCAGAGCACGAAGTAGAGCGCGGGCGTATCGCTCTCGATGGAGCCCCACACCACGACGCACAGCCATCCGATGAACGGCGCTTGTGCGACCAGCAGGATGAGTCCGCCCAGGTCGCCGAGCAGGCAGTCCCGGTAGCGGGCCGCCAAGGTGTGCGACTGTCGACGCGGCGCGATCACGGAGTCTCCCCGGTCTGCAGCCGCGCTTTCAGGCGGTGCAGGGCTTGCTCGGCGTCCGTCGGTTCCCCCTCCGCCCCGCCGCGTTCGGCCGTCGGGACGGCTCGGCTCCGGCCGAGTGGTGAAGCGAGCGTGGGTCCCGGGCGGCGCAGGAACGAGCGCTGCTTCGAGTTGGCGCCTGAGGTGAGCCCCCAGGCCGCGGGCGTTTGCTTCTCGAGTTGGTGGAAGAGCTCGGCGTACCGTTCGACACGGAAGAAGCGCAGCGCCTCGCGGGGCGGGCCGAAGTAGGCGACGTGCCCGCCGACCAGTACGCACAGCACCTGGGCACACTCGATGCTCTCCATGGCGTGCGTGGCCACCAGGACGATACGACCGGACTCCGCGACTTCGGACAAGAGGGTCATGGTACGAGCCTCGAGGCCCGGATCGAGGCCCGAAGTGGGCTCGTCGAGGATCAGCATCGGTGGGCCGGTGAGGAGCTCGAGGGCCACGGACACTCGCTTTCTCTGTCCGCCGGAGAGCTTGCGGATTCGGACTCGGGCCCGGTCCGCGAGACCCACCTGATCAAGGACCTCCGTGATCCGCGAGTCCCGTTGTTCCGGGCTCGTCTCGGGCATGCGTAACTCCGCCGCGTAGGCCAACTCGCGCCGGACGGTGAGTGCCCCGTGGAGCGCGTCGTCTTGAGGCACGTAGCCGACCGGGCCCACTTCGGCCACCGGGAGCGATCCTATCGCTACGGAGCCTTCGTCTGGGTCGCGCAGGCCCAGCAGCGCCTTGATGAGGGTGCTCTTGCCCGCCCCTGACGGACCGATGAGCGCGCACATCTCTCCGGCGTGGAGCGTCAGGTCCACCATGTTGAGAATACGAGTGCCGCCTGCGGAGACGCAGACGCTGCTTACGCGCAAGGGGCCGGGGAGAAGGTTGGTCGTCGAGGCCACGGAGGGGGTCCAGCTAGGCTCGCTTCGGCGAGGTGCTCAACGGGCCGTCCTCGTCGAGGGAAGCGGAAATGTCTCGATTCACGATGGGCCTGAAGCGAACGGGTTGGCAAGCGTGGGATTCGATTGTACCGTAACACTAGTACAATGGTACACTAGTATTTTCGGCGGACAGTCCCATGGATTTTTCCATCGATCCACAGAGCGGCGTGCCCTTCTATCGCCAGATCATCGAGCGGGTGAAGTACGGCATCGTCCGGGGCCTTCTCTCGCCAGGGGACCAACTCCCGACGGTGCGCCAGCTGGCAGCCGACCTGTCCGTCAATCTCAACACCGTAGTCCGCGCCTACCGGGAGATGGAGATCCAAGGCGTGCTCGACACACAACAGGGATCTGGGACCTTCGTCGCGAACCACCGACCCGACATCGGCGAGTTGGAGATGGCGCAGAAGCTGGACCAGGTCATCACTGAACTCCTGGCCCGAGCCCACGGTTATGGGCTCACCTTTGAAGATGTGCTCGAGGGCCTGCGCCAGCGAAAGGCAGACTCATGAGCAGCCACGCATTCAAGCGGGCGGGGCGGGGCGGGTCGCGGGCCGGGATCTCGTTCGAGAGATTCTCCGCCTCCAGTCGCGCCGACTTTCGTTTCGCACCGCTCAACGTCCTCATTTTGGTCGCGGTCTACGTGGCCGGGTTGACCGTTCACCTGAGCGTGTACGGCTTCTCGATCGAGGCCGTGTATCTCTCCCTGGGCTCGGCGCTCGGGCTGGCCATCCTGCTACGCCTGGCGCAGGTGTGGGAGGCCGTGGTGATCCTCGGAACCGCCACGTCACTCGCAATCTACGTCGAGATGCGGCCTGAGAGCGCGGTCTTGCTGGTCACGACCATCGTAGCACTGATCGTGTCCCCCTCGATCCAGATGGCCTACCAGTGGGAGCGCGCCGTGTTGCTGCGCGTCGGCAAGTTCCGTGGTCTCAGGAAGTCCGGCCTTTTCGTGATCGTTCCGGTACTCGACAAGGTGGCTCAGTTCGTGGACCAGCGGATTCGAGTCACGGACTTCAACGCCGAGAAGACGCTGACCGGCGACACGGTCCCGGTGAGCGTAGACGCCATCGCCCTCTGGATGGTCTCGGACGCCGAGAAGGCCGTACTGGAGGTGGAGCACTTCGAAGACGCAGTCATCCTGCTGGCGCAGACGGCGCTCCGGAACGCCATCGGAAAGAACGAGCTGGGTGACCTGCTCTCCGATCGGGACCGGCTGGGAAGGGAGATCTAGAAAGTGCTGGACGAAAAGACCAATGCCTGGGGCGTGACCACGGAATCGGTGGAGATCCGAGACATCATCATTCCACCGGCCCTGGAGGACGCGATGTCGCGGCAGGCGCAGGCGGAGCGGGAGCGCCAGAGTCGCATCATTCTAGGCACGGCGGAGACGGAGATCGCGGAGAAGTTCGCCCAGGCGTCGGAGCACTATCAGCAGAACCCCGTGGCGCTCCACCTGCGGGCGATGAACATGGTGTACGAGGGCCTGAGGCAAAAAGGCTCCATGGTCATCGTACCGTCCTCTGCCGTGGAGACGATGGGGCTCGGGGCGCTGGGTGGGCTGACTTCGTTCGGACGCAACGTGGTACCGGCGGACGAGGACGCGGCGGCAGACACGGAGGCCACGGACGCAGGATGAGGAGGCGGACCGCATGCAACCCATAGCCATTGTGACGGCCTTCGTGGCTGCGCTGTACATCTTCGGAAGAGGCAGCCTCGTCTTCGACCCTCAGGGCACGCTCGCGTTCTATCGACGAGTGATCTACTCGACCCACGGGCGCATCCGAGGTTGGGTGGCCTTCGCCGTGCTTTAGCGGACGCGATGGGCGTTCAGGCTCCCGCGTAAATCAGGAGCGCACCCACGCAGACGACAGGGACGCTGAAGAGTTGAGGAAGCCACGTCGGACCGTGACCCACCAAGGCGAATAGGTGGTCCAGATTCCGGCGGCCGAGCAGGAGTAGTAGCGCAGCCCCGACCAGGCCGGCCCATCCGAGCACCTGGACCACCAAGGGCATGCGACTGCTGGGCGCTGCGAGAAGGAAGCAGACACCGAAGGCCGCTCGAAAGAGTACCGCCCCCCAGAATCTACGGCCGGGATCCAGGGACTCCGCCCACTGCAATGGGCGCGTAGGAGCAACGGCCAGCATGACACCCGAAGCGACGAGCAAAACGCCAAACAGCGTTACGACAACAGCCATCGCAGACCTCCGACTCGCCCTACCCATCGTCTCATGATGTACCCGTCGTCCTGACAAACGTGCGTCGCGGGGCTCCGGGAGCCTGATCGGATTGCTCGCCGCTACCCGCGCGGCATAGCTTGCCGCATCCAATCGAACAGGAGGCTGAAAATGAAGAAGCAACTATTGTCCGCACTCTTCGTGCTGTCGCTGGCCGTACCCGGCGAGGTGATCGCGCAGGTGGATATCACTCGCGCGACGTACATCGGTGTCGAGCAATGGCGAGACACCATCAACTCGCTTCCGGGTGTCGACCGCCAGATCGTCAGCCAGGACATCGGCGCGCTCAATCTCTCGGTCGGAATCATCCACCGCCGCGCCCTCGTCCCGCGGACCGGCGGCGCAGGAAGGGGCGGAGCGGCCGCAGCCTCGGACTGCGGAGTCTCCTCCGGTGCGGACAGCGGAGCGAGAGGCATCCAACATCTACACCAAACCGAGACCTATATCATCGTTTCGGGGGCGGGAACGCTGATCACGGGTGGCTCGATCTTGAACGGCCGCATGTCCGGGCCGGAGAGCGTTGTGACCACGACGCTGAACGGACCGTCGTGCAGTGGACAGATCGTGGGCGACGTGCAGAGGCGTGACGTGGTCGTCGGCGACATCATCATCATTCCAGCGGGCGTGCCACATGGCTGGGCGAACATTCCCCGGCACGTGGATTATCTCAGCGTCCGTCCCGATCCCGACCGAGTCCTGCCGTCCGACTACGTGCACCCGTCGATCACGGTGTACCGGTAGGGACCAGCAGGTTGTGCCGTAGACTCGCTTTTGGGACTCGCTGAGGGCGGCGTCGGCTAGTTCGATGCCGCCTTCGGCGGGGCCTTCCGGTTGGCTGAGATCAACCGAGCAGTCTGCCGAAGAGCCCCTTCTTCTTCTTTGGGGTGGGGGCCGGTCCGCGCGAGATTCCCAGTTCCTCGTCCGTGGCCCGCTCCGTGGACGCTTCTAGGGTTCCCGAAGCCTCTCGCTCGCTCGTCGCGATCAGATCGCGGACGAGCTCTTGCACGGGTCCCCAGGCGCTGGGCACTTCCATCCACCAACTGAGTCGTCCTTCGGCCTGACCCGCGGCGAAGGAGAGTTCGACCGGCCAACCACCGCCCTTCGGCGTGGCGTCCCCCAGCGGCACGATGGCGATCTGCTCGGAGAGGTTCCGTAGCCGGTCCTGATCGTTCGCGTCCAGGGTGACGAGCCAGGCGTTCGGGGGCCCCCACTTGATGTGCTCTGCTTGGTTGTTCGGTGGCGGACTCAAGCATTTAAGCGGAATAGGCGTAGTGCCCGGGTCATTGGGGAGTTCGACTTCGAGTTGCAGCGATGCCCGTCCGGGCGGTTGAGCGTAGAGCCTGCTCTTCATGTGTGTGCTCTGAGTGATCGACAGCGAATGCGACACTTCGTGGTCATGCCGGTACCGGCGTTGAATCTGGGCGAAACTCCGGCTTGATCCACCCCCCGAGCAGGGCCTAGCGTGTCCCGAGCCCGTGTTTGCTCATGCGGTTGCTCAGCGTGGTGGAGTTGTTGAGACCCAGAAGCGCGGCTGCCCGAGCCTTGTTGCCACCGGTCTGCTCGAGGGCCCGCTTGATGTAGTGGGACTCGACCTCGGCTAGCACGTCATCGACGCGGAAGCTTTCACCTAGCGGGCGCTGCAGTACGTCGCTGGCATGTGGGCCGCGCGCGTCCTCGAGCGCGTCCCGCAGGTCATCGAGTTGGATCTTCCCCGCCGTGCACCAGATGAACGCCCGGCGTAGCACGTTCTGGAGTTCTCTCGCGTTCCCGTGCCAGGGCTGCTCGCGCAGGAAGCGTCGCGCGAGATCCGCGGCTCGCCCTGGGATGTCGCCGGGCCGGTCGTTTCTGATCGTCCGACGATTCTGGTTTCCCTCTCTGCCGAAGATGCGGGCTTCCTGCAGCGAGTCGCCTGGGAGACTGTGGTGGGCCGGGGACGCGACTGACTAGGATGTGCGCGGATCATCGGGCTTCGCGCCGGACCCCAGACGGGTGAGCGCGTCGGACCAGTTGGGCAGCTCTCGCTCCCCCTTGGGTGAGAGCACATAGTGGCCGGTCCGTACGCGATCGAACCACCCGTAGTGGTTGTCTCGCAGGATCGATCCGACTCGCGGTACGCCGGTGCGCTCGCTCAGGACGCTGACCTTGAGGACTCCCTCTTCCGCCAGTTGGCGGGCGCATCGTAGGACGTCCTGCCGGTAGGCGGTGAGTCGCTGCCGAGAGGAGGAGCCGCCCTCTTCCGGGTCACCTACGCGTTCCGCGAATTCCCTCAGCAGGCGGTCCCGGCGACCAGCCCTCGATTTCGGTCGATACGGCGCAGGGTCCAGCACCGCCACGACCTGCCCGCGAGCGGAGACCGTGAGCAGGCCCAGGCCGAGGTGGCGAAGCAGGCCCGTCACCTGCTTCCTGCGGCCGCGCCAAGATGCGCTATGGCCCTTTCCTATGCGAAACGCGACGTAGACGCTGTCAGAAAAGGTGAGCCGATCGACCGCCTGAAGTATGAGGGCCAGGGTCAGGCGCTCTTTCAGCTCGACCACGACCGGGCCTTCATCACCTCGGACGGCCATCACATCACAGGGCCCGATCTCTCCTTTCACCACATAGCCCTGTGCCTCCAGGAACGTCTTGATCGGGCCATAGAGATCGGTCTCAGGCATTCGCAGTCGCTCACTCCGTGCGAAGGGAAGCGAAGGGATCGATCTCGAGCCCCGGCGCGAGGGTCGCGCACTGTGCTTACGGTCACCATTTTGGCTGCGCAGCACAAATCACGAGACGCTTCGCCGCGGAGTTCCGCGCGGCTTGAAGATGGGCAGCATGAGGACACATCATATGCGGCCCAGGACTAGCCCTACCACGATGCGAGAGCCGGATGACGATCGAGCGACGAGATTTCTTGAAGAAGGCGAGTGCCGGGGCGGGTATGGCGGCCCTGGGCGCGTGCGGTGCAGGCGAAGCCAGCGTCTCGAATTCCCGGGCGGTCGTCAGCGGCCCCAGAGTGGAGTGGCGCCTTGCTTCGAGCTATCCGCCCATCACCGACATCCTGTACGGGGTGGCAGAACGGATCGGGGAAAACCTGTCGGCGCTGACCGGTGGCAACTTCACCCTGAGGGTCTACGCGCCCGGTGAGATCGTTCCGGCACTGCAGGTGATGGACGCGGTGATGCAGGGGACAACCCACTGTGGACTCTCTCCCGGCTACTACTACATGGGGAAGAATCCGGCGCTCGCGTTCGACACCTGTCTGCCCTTCGGCCTCGACTCACGAGGGCAGATCTCCTGGCTTCTCCACGGGGGCGGACTCGAGCTGGTCAACTCCGTGTTCGCCGATTTCGGTGTGATCGGATTCCCCGCGGCATGCACCGGCGCCCAGATGGGCGGATGGTTCCGTGAGCCGATCGGTTCGCTTGCGGAGTTCGCGGGACTTCGCATGAGGATTCCCGGCATCGGCGGCGAGATCATGGCTCGCCTGGGAGCCACCGTGCAGGTGCTGGGCGCGGCCGAGATCTACCCCGCGCTGGAGCGGGGCGCGATCGACGCGACCGAGTGGGTCGGACCCCACGACGACGAGAAGCTCGGGTTCCACCAGGTAGCGAAGCACTACTACTACCCCGGTTGGTGGGAACCCGGCTCCACGGCCACACTGATGGTGAATCGAGCGGCCTACGATGAACTGCCCCCCGAGTACCAGGATCTCCTCCGGACGGTCACGCGGGAGTCGATGATGTACAGCCTTGCGGCCTACGACGCGGCCAACCCCATCGCACTCCGGCGCCTGGTTGGTGAAGAGGGTGTGATGCTGCACGAATTCCCGACCGACCTCATGGAGGCGGCATGGACCGAGTCCAATGCCTATGCCGAGGAGCAGGCCGCAGCCGATGCCCAGTTCAGGGAGGTGTACGAGTCCTGGAGAGCCTTCCGTCAATCGTCCTTTAATTGGTTCGATGGCAACGAGGGCGCCTACGCCAGGTTCGCGTTCAACAAGGTGTGAAGCCCCTCCTGACGAGGCTGCGCGGCGCCTTCGGCGTAGCGACCGCGTGGGCGGTAGTTGGAGCGGCGTTCGGTTTCGGTCTCTCGCTCGTGGCCTATTTGGAGGGCTCAGGAATCAACACGACGCCACTCTGGCGAGCCGCACTTTATTGGGGGGTGGCCGGCTTCATCGGCGGGGGAGCCTTTTTCGCCGCGCTGGCGACCGCATATAGGGACACCCGGGTGCAGGACTTGCCCCGGAGTCGAGTAGCCCTCTTGGGTGCGCTCGCTGGCATGGTGTTCCCGCTCGGCCTTCTCGGTCTCGTTGTGCTCAGTGGAAGCAGGGCTTATCCGCCGAGCCCGTGGTGGGCGTCCTGGGCGTCTTTGGAGGACTTGGGGCGGCTTCCGCCGCTGGGATTCTCCGGATCGCTCGAGGACAGGAGCCTTTGGCTGTCCCCGCGTCGGGGGCCGGCCAAGACCCTCGGCTGGTCGGCCTGGTCGCGTGCCCCTCGCGCGGCTCGGCCGTACTGCCCAGCGAGGCGCGATGTCAGAACTATCCACGCGGTCGGCTTCGGAGCCAGTGCGGATTCGACCTGACGGGGCTGGACCAGGATCAGGTTGAGCGTTCCCATGAGGGGGCGATCCTGCCTGGTCCGGCAGGGGGTCGGTCGGGAGAGGGCGTGTAAAGACACCTCGGTCGTGCTCCGTGGTAGGTGCATTCCATCCCACGCCAGGACCCTCGATGTTCCGGATCTGCATGTTCTGCAACCACTCGCTCGGCGCCAACGAGGTGATCGAGCACTTCCCGGTCGGCAAGCGTCTGGCATTCGATGCGGAGCGCGGCCGGCTGTGGGTCGTCTGCCGGAGGTCCGAACGCTGGAACCTGTCTCCCCTAGAGGAGCGCTGGGAGGCGGTCGAGATGTGCGAGCGGCTCTTTCGGGGCACGCGCCTGCGAGTATCGACCGAGAATGTCGGCTTGCCGAAGCACCCGGAGGGTCTCGAGCTCGTACGTATCGGCCGACCGATGAGGCCCGAGTTCGCCGCTTGGCGGTACGGTGACCCGTTCGGTCGGCGTCGGAAACGGGCGCTTCTGTATGGCGTGGGCGGAGCGGCGGCCTTCGTCGCGATCAACGCCGTCGGCGCCGCGGTGACCAGCGGCGGCGGGCTCGGCGGATACTGGATCTGGCAGCTTTGGGAAGGGTGGTCCGGCGGTCGCGCGCGCGTCAAACTCCGTACCGACGACGGGCGGGTCATCAAGATCAAGCGGGACGATCTCCCCACCACACGCATGCGGCCGACCGACGGTGGCACGGGCTTTCGTCTATCGATTCTGAAGGGCAAGAAACAGGAGTGGTTCGAGGGCGCTCAGGCGGAACGCTTCGCAAGTCAGATCATTCCGGCGATGAACCGGATGGGTGGTAAGAAGCGCACCGTGCAGGAGCCGGTCCGCGAGATCGAGCACCATGGGCATCCCGACAGGTTCCTCGCTGATGTCGTAACGGGCGACCGATTCCTTGCGGTGGCCAGGACCGGCGACCGCCTGCTGGGTAAGGAGACAGCCCCGGGATTCATCCATAAAATGCCGACCCATACCAAGCTCGCTTTGGAGATGGCGCTGCACGAAGAGGAGGAACGCCGGGCTCTCGAGGGGGAGCTGTGGCGCCTGGAGCGGGCTTGGGAGGAGGTGGAGGAGATCGCCTCGATTTCCGACAGCCTATTGCTGCCGACCGAGGGCGGTGACTTCATTCAGAAGCACCGCCGAGACGGCTAGGGCAAGCTGCTCGTCGGGGCGCCTGCGGGGTGACTGAACCGGGTCGCCCAGGTCAGCAAATCCGCACTGAGGAGAAGGTTCGTGACAGTACGTCGTAGGAGGTGTGTCGGCCTGACGATCGCCCTGGTATTCGGCATGAGTGTGGCCACGGGATGCGACGCTGTGGCCGATTCGTCAGCGTCTGAGGCGACAAGCGAGCAATACAACGAGGTCCGCTGGGCCAGCACCCTGGGCGACGACGGCGAGGTCGACGTGGCGGTGCGAGAACTGCTCTTCCCTCCCGGATGGTCCGCGCCGAGACACTTCCACAACAGCGACCTCTTCATCTATGTGCTAGACGGGGAATTCGAGGTCGCGATGGCGGGCGCCGCCCCGGTCACGTATGCCGGTGGTCAGGCGTTGGAAATGAGGGCGGAAGCAGAGATGACGGCTCACAATGTCAGCGAAACTCAGCCGCTCAAGTTGGTCGTCTTCCAGGTCGGGCAGACCCAGGCTCCGTTCGTCGTCCCGGTACAGGACCCGGTGCCCTAGCGCGTCAGATCGTCAACCAACGGTCCCGCGCAGCAACCTCCCAGCGGTCGACGACTTTTCCGCCCGAAACGACATGTGCCTGCTTGTGCAGTGCGGAGGTCGGACAAATGTGACGGGGAATCGCAAGCAACTCGTCACCCGGAGCGAATTCAGACGCCCGGTTCGTCTGCAATACCAAATGCTCTTCGTCCTGGAGAACCTGCACCGCGTCCGGCAGATCGGGGAACTCGACTCGCCTACCCATCGGTTCGTCCGCCGCACAGGACTTGTATCCAAGGTCCACCGTAATCCGTTCGGAAGTCGGACAACTGACTACGCGGGTCAGAATCAAGGCGGCAGGGACGAAGTTCAGATCGGGAAGCGTCTCGCGATAACCGCCGTCATGAAACACGAGCGTGCCGGGGCTCAGCTCCAGAGCGGGATGGTTCTTTTCCGCGTACAGTGGAAAGGACGCCGTGCCACCTGCGACGATCCGTGGGACGGGCCAACCTTTCGCGAGCAATTGGTCATGCAAGCCGATCGCCTGACTCCAACATGCGTCGACCGCCACCCGTCTTTCACCGACATCGGTCTGGTGGTTCTGCCCGTCGTAGATGTGCAAGCCACCCGGGTTGAGTCCGGCAGCCTCGACGATCCGACCGTAGAGCTCTGTTGCGGGCGCCCCGGCGGCGATTCCCGTTCGATGCTGTCCGGTGTCGATGTCGAGCAAGACGTCGATCGTGCGCCCGGCCCGCGACATCGCCTCGCCGAGTCGACGGATAGGCTCGGCGTGATCCGCCGTCACGGAAAGTGTGACGTGTGAAAACGTCTCTACGAACTCGACCGCGCGGCCGAGATTCGGTCCGACGATGTTGTACGCCAAGAAGATGTCGTTCACACCGGTGTCGGCCAGCATTTCTGCTTCGGCAAACGTCGCGCACTTATGTTTCGTGATCCCTGAATCCATCTGCAATCGCACCACCTCCCGCATCTTATGCGTCTTGCAATGCGGACGTAGTCGCGATGTGTCACCAGCCATTTCAACCATCCGCTCGATGTTGCTTTCCACCAGGTCGCGGAAAACCACGAGCCCTGGCGAGATGATCTGGCTGGTGTCGTCGATCTGATAGTGCTCGTGCATCGGGTCGCTAGAAGAAGCTTCGTGACGATAGAACCTCGACATCCTAGCAGTCATCCGATCAATCACAAGCAGAGAAGAGGTGAGATGAGCCCTCGCGACAACCGTGGCTGAGGCTTCCCCGAGAAGCGTGAGGGACGAGGGCCTAGTGCGCGTGATCGGAGTCGGTGCACTCAGCCTGAGCGTTGTGAACATGGTGGTCGGGGCAGGCATTTTTGTCTTGCCGGGCCGCATCGCGGCAGATCTCGGGTCTGCTGCGATTCTCGCCTATCTCGTCTGTTCCGTCGCCGTGGCGCTGGTTTTTCTGTGTTTCGCGGAGGTCGGGAGCCGAGTCACCCGCAGTGGCGGCGCCTACGCGTACATCGAAGAGGCGTTTGGACCGTTGGCAGGATTCGTCGCATCGATCTTGTTGTGGTTCGGCTATCTGGCGCTTGCCGACGCCGCCATCACCGTTGCCATGGTCGAAGCAATGAGCATCGCATTCCCGGTGCTGGGCGAGAGAATTCCGCGCGCGGCGTTCATCATCGCCCTGTTCGCCTTCTTGGCGATTGTGAACATCAAGGGCACCAAGGCGGGCGTTCGACTCTACGTGTTCAACACGCTGGCCAAGTTGGTCCCTTTGGTGCTGTTATTAGTCGTTGGACTGTTCGCGATCAACGTGGAGCACCTCGCGATTCCCGAGTGGCCTTCTGCCCGAGACTTCGGAGCAGGCGCGATTATCCTATTTTTTGCGTTCACCGGGGCAGAGGGCGCGCTCAGCGCCAGTGGCGAAATCAAGAACCCGTCCAAGACCGTGCCGATGGGGCTGCTGATCGGCATGGCGGGCCTCTTGGTGCTTTACGTTGGGCTACAGACAGTGGCACAGGGCGTGCTCGGCCCGGAACTAGCTCACAGCACCGAGGCGCCGTTGGCGGCTGTTGCGGTCGAAGTGTTCGGCGGCTGGGGCGGCAAGATGCTGCTCGTCGGCGCGGTTATTTCCATCTATGGTGCGATCAGCGGAGACATGCTGGGTGCTCCGAGGGTCATATTCGCAACCTCATTGGACGGCAACCTGCCGAAGATTCTGTCGAACGTGCATGCGAAGTACAAGACGCCTCATGTGGCTGTGGTCTTCTTCGCCATCGTGGTATG
>Ga0208879_1001107_pt1 | contig 26149 bp, 14 predicted proteins | sample Knorr_S15_td_Bot_FD_185605 | JGI IMG/M metagenome (GOLD analysis project Ga0208879, IMG submission 185605) | Marine microbial communities from Southern Atlantic Ocean transect - Knorr_S15_td_Bottom_ad_5009_LV_A (SPAdes) (version 2) | ecosystem: Environmental > Aquatic > Marine > Oceanic | place...
CGATGGTTTGAGTTTCCCCGCCCTTGGTCAGCGTGAATGTGCCGTCACCCAGCCAAGGGTCGTTGATGGCGATCTCGCCGTCGTCGCCGGCGATATAAGTTGTCCAGTCATTCTCCACCGTCATGCCGCAGGTGAACGTGGCCAAGGTCTTGTCGCCGAACCGCAGCACTCCCGCCGCGTAGTCATCGACACCGAGTTCGTGCATGTGGGCAAAACAGGCGGTGTCGGTTGGTTCGCTGCCCATGACGGCGCGGCTCAAGTTGACGCAGTAGCACCCGACGTCCATCAACCCGCCGCCGGCTTGGGCAGGTTGGTATCGCGCATCGCCATCCGGCGCTTCACGGGCAAATGAAAAGTTGGAGCGGATCAGCTTCACTTGGCCAAGCGCACCGCCCCGGACCATCTCGATGAGCTTTTGAACCGCCGGGAGCGTGCGGTACATGAACGCCTCGACGAGCAGTTGGCCGGTTCGTTCCGCAGCGTCAAACATCGCCTTGGCTTCGGCATGGTTGCAGGCCATTGGTTTTTCGCAGAGAACATCTTTGCCAGCCTCCATCGCCTTGATCGACCACTCGGCGTGCAGACCGTTGGGCAGCGAGATGTAAACAGCCTCCACATCGGGATCGTTGATCAGCGCCTCGTAACCAGCGATGCCACGTCCGCCGTGCCTTACGGCGAATGAGTCGGCTGTTTCCTGCCGCCTGGAACCGGATGCAACGAGGATGCCGTTGGAGGTGTGCTTAAGATCCGTGGCGAGTTTGCTCGCGATCATGCCCGTTCCGAGAATACCCCAGCGTAATGGTTGAGTCATAAGATTGGCCCCTTAATGTCGGGAGGCGACGAAAAATGCCAATCCGCAAGCCTCGCGACAAGATGAATCCAGCGTAAAAAGGCCGAAACACACGGAAATTATCCTGATTTTTTTCGCTTTTGCGGGGTTGACCGCCGGGCGGTTTTTTGATAACAGCAACTCTTTTAGGAGATTAGCGAAGGAGTTTATTGTGCGGCAACCGGTACAAAAAGAACTTCGCAAGTGACCCAATGGGACTTGAGTTTCATATTTACCTCAGGGATTTGCGTGTCCGTTACACGAGTAACACACGCAAGCTGGGCATGATTCTCAAAGTGAAGCACACCGCTTGGTCCAAAATCGAGAGGGGTATCAACCCGCCGCCCAAGGCAAGCATGCTGAAATTTTTCGCCCGGGTGGTCCAAGTCAAAAGCTACGAGGAGGTGGAGTTGTTCGCCTTGGCCAAGCGTTGGAAACCCAGCCCAAACACCAACCGGCCGCACGAACTACTCGTTCCTCCCGCCGAGGCCATACCGATTCTTGGCGAGCGCGAGTACAACCGGCGCATGGAGGCCGCCTACGAGGCCAACCGGCCGGACTATGAGCACAAGCACTACAAGGCCGTGCTTCCGGTGGGCACTTCCGATGCCGCGAAAGTGGATCAAGAGGAAGAGGTGCAAACCATCATCCACGCCAGTTAAGGCCGGACTTCCCCCGTTGGTTTTCTTTCGTTGCAAATTGAATGCTGTGAATTGTTGTCGTTCATTAATTTCGCTGCTTGGTTTGTTCGCATTGAGTGCGGGCACATCGTTGGGCGAGCAACGCCGGCCCAACGTCGTGCTGGTGCTCACGGATGATCAGGGCTTCGGCGATGTCCGTTCGCACGGCAACGAGTTGATCGACACGCCGGTTCACGACCGGATCGCTGCGGAAGGCGTGCGCTTCGACCGGTTTTACGTCAGTCCGGTTTGCGCCCCGACACGGGCCAGTTTGCTCACGGGCCGTTACCACATCCGCACCGGCGTTCACGGCGTGACGCGCGGCCACGAGATCATGCGCGCGGACGAGGTCACCATCGCCGAGTTGCTGCGCGGCGCGGGCTACGCGACCGGAGCCTTCGGCAAATGGCACAACGGCTCGCAGTTTCCCCATCACCCGAACGGGCAGGGCTTCGATGAATTTCTTGGGTTTTGCGCGGGGCACTGGAACAACTATTTCGACACCACTCTCGACCACAACGGCACGATGGTGAAGTCGAAGGGATTCATCATCGACACGCTCACCGACGCGGCCATCGAGTTCATCGAGCAAAACAAGGATCGGCCGTTTTTTTGTTATCTTCCCTACAACACACCGCACACGCCTTGGCAGGTGCCGGAGCGGTATTGGCGAAAATACCGGGCCATGGGCATCGACGATCCAGCAATCGCCTGCGCCTACGCGATGTGCGAGAACATCGACGACAACATGGGCCGCGTCTTGGCCAAGCTCGAGGAGTTGAAAATCGCCGACAACACGGTTTTTATTTATCTCTCCGACAACGGGCCGAACACCAACCGGTACAACGCCGGCATGAGAGGCCGCAAAGGCAGTGCCCATGAGGGGGGCAGTCGCGTGCCGTTTTTTATCCGCTACCCGCGCCGGATTGCCCCCGGAAAAGTCGTCAAGCCCATCGCCGCCCATATCGATCTGTTGCCGACGCTGATGGAATACTGCGGCGTGCGGGATTACAAAACCAAGCCGCTCGACGGCCGAAGTTTGGTGCCTCTCATCGAGGGTAAACCAAGCGCTTGGCCAAGCCGCTCGCTGTACACGGTTTGGGGCGGGACGAAACTGGAGGACAGCCGCCGTGCTGTGCGAACCGACCGCTGGCGCGCGGTGAATGAAAAGCGCGGCTGGGAACTGTACGACATGCTCAACGATCCGTCGCAGAAACAAAACCTCGCCCAAGCCAAGCCGGATTTGCTCGCCAAGTTTAGCACCGCTTACGGGGAGTGGTTTTCGGATGCCGCCTCCGCTGGGTTTGAACCCATCCCCATTCACGTCGGCCACCCGGCCCGGGACGAGGTGGTGCTGGAGGGGCACTATGCCTACTTGCATCCAACTACGGGCAAGCGGGCCGACGCAAAACTGCACGGCATCAGCTACCACGGCCGCTCCGGCTGGGCCAACGACTGGGTGGACAACTGGGCCAGCACAAGCGCCTACCCGTACTGGCATCTCAACATCGTGCGCGGCGGCGACTATCGGGTCGTCCTGAAATACGCCTGCGCCGAGGCCGATGTCGGCAGCTTGTTGCGGGTGGAAGTGGGCGGCGAGTCGCTGGAACTGAAAGTTGATTCGCCGTTTCTCCCAGTGACGATTCCCAGCCCGGACCGCATCGTGCGTAAGGAGGCGCACGAGCGCACGTGGGGCAGCCTTCACGCCGGGACGCTGCGCTTGGCCAAGGGCGAAACCCAACTCAAGATCCGCGCGCTGGAAATACCCGGCGCCGAGGCGCTGGAGTTGAAGGCGGTACACCTGATTCGTCAGCGTTGATTTGTCCCGTGCCGCCGGGTTCTGCGGCGGTCAGGTTTAAATGGTTGAAACGGAGAAACTTCCCACGGGTCAAAGGGCTTGGCCAAGCCCGTCGTTCAGGCGATATTCGCGCGTGCGCCGCCGCCCAAGCCAGCAACCCTGTTCCTCACGGATGATTGTTTCCGTCGGGTTGTGCCTTTTCGCGTTCAGCCTGACCTCGGCGGCGGGCGAGTGGCAATCCGGCGCCGGTTACCGCTACAGGGAGTTGGCCGTCTCGACCAACAAACCGGCTGGCTTTACTTCGCTGTTGTCCGGCTCGACCGGCATCGATTTTGTCAACCGCCTGAGCAAGGAGCGTTACACCACCAATCAAATTTACCTCAACGGCGCCGGAGTGGCTGCAGGCGATTACGACGGCGACGGCATGTGCGACCTGTTTTTTTGCGGTCTCGATTCTGAAAATAAACTTTATCGAAACCTTGGTGGCTGGAAGTTTGAGGACGTCTCCACGAAAGCCCGTGTCCGAGGAAAAAACATCGCAACCACCGGCGCGAGTTTCTCCGACGTGAACGGCGATGGCCGGCTTGACTTGGTGCTGAACTCCATCGGGCAGGGCACGTGGGTGCTGCTCAACGACGGGCAGGGATCCTTCCGTGCCACCCAGCCGCTGAACCCCAAGGGCGGCGGCATGTCGCTGGCCTTGGCGGATGTCGATCAAGACGGCGACCTTGATTTGTACGTGGCCAACTACCGCACCTTCACCATTCGCGACCAGCCCGGCATCAAGCTCCGTGGCAGCACGATCGACGGCAAGCCGCAGGTGATGTCCGTCAACGGCATGTCGCTTGAAGCCGCCAATTCGGTGGGGCGTTTCACGCTCAATACCAACGGGAAAATCCTTGAACATGGCCAGGCGGATCGCCTCTATCTCAACGACGGCAGCGGCAAGTTCACCCCGGTCTCATTCACCGCCGGCGCTTTCCTCGACGAGGACGGCCAGCGCTTGGCCAAGCCGCCGTACGACTGGGGGTTGTCCGCCATGTTTCGGGACATGAACCGGGACGGCCGCCCCGACCTCTACGTCTGCAATGACTTCGAGTCGCCCGACCGAATCTGGATCAACCAAGGCGGGGGCGTCTTCAAGGCGATCGATCGCTTGGCCATCCGCAAGAGCAGCCACTTCTCGATGGGGATCGATTTCGCCGATCTCAACCGGGATGGCTTCGATGATTTCATTGTCGTCGATATGCTCAGCCGCCAACACGTCCTGCGCCACACCCAGCTCAGCAATCGTAAGCCGCCGGAACTGCATTTTGGCGTGTACAACGACCGACCGCAGTACAGCTACAACACCGTTTACCTGAACAACGGCGACGGCACCTACTCCGAGATCGGTTTCCACACCGGCTTGGCGGCGACGGAGTGGTCGTGGTCGCCGATTTTCATGGATGTCGATCTCGACGGCTACGACGATTTTCTTGTCACAACCGGCCACCCGCTCGACATGCAGGACATGGACGTCACCAACAAGGGCGAGCAACTCAAACAGCAGCGCAAGCACTCTCACCGCGAACTGCTCGAGATGCGTTTTATGTTCAAGCCGCTCGTGCTGCGCAACCTCGCTTTTCAAAACCAAGGCAACCTCCGCTTCGTCGAGAAGAGCGCTGAATGGGGCTTCGATCATGCAGGCATCTCCCACGGCATGGCGCTCGCGGATCTGGACAATGACGGCGACTTGGACGTCGCTGTAAATAATTTCAACGAAGCGGCAACCGTGTATCGCAACAACGCTCCCGCTCCGCGCATCACCGTGAAACTTCGCGGCACGCCGCCGAACACGCAGGGCGTCGGGGCACGAATCACGGTCGAGTCCGATGGCTTGCTGCAGTCACAGGAAATGATCGATGGCGGACGTTACCTTTCCGATGACGAGTCAGTTCGGGTGTTCGCGGCCGCCAAACCGATCCAAAAAATCACCGTCGCTTGGCCAAGCGGCAAGGTCAGCACTCTCGCCGATGTGTCGCCAAATCGGCTGTACGAAATCCACGAGAGCGGCGCTGGCCAAGCGGAGAAAAATGAGGAGACAAAACCGAACCCGTTTTTTCAGGACGTCAGCCACTTGCTGTCGCACAGGCACAAGGAGAAAGCGTTCGATGATTTTTCGAGGCAGCAACTTCTGCCCAAGAAACTCAGCCAAGAAGGGCCGGGGGTCGCTTGGCTCGATTGGAATGGCGACGGATGGGATGACATCGCCATTGCCACGGGGAGCGGCGGCAGGCTGGGCTTGTTTTTGAGCGACAGCAAAGGCGGCTTCGAACAGGCAGCAGTGCCATCCCTTGGCCAAGTGAGTCCCCGCGATCAAGCCGCCATTCTAGGGTTGGACTCATTCGCCAAGGGGTTGCTCGTGCTCCAAAGCAATTACGAGGACGGCTTGGCCTTTGGCCCTGCGTTGCAACTGCACGGAACCACCGGCGCGCCTAGAAAATTACTGGACGCCGGAACGGTTTCATACTCGGTTCTCTGCGCTGCGGACTACGATGGCGACGGGGATCTTGACCTGTTTGTCGGCGGACGATGTCTGCCCGGCAAATACCCGTCTCCCGTTGGCTCCGTTATTCTGCGCAACGACAACGGGCTATTTGTCAAAGACGAAAATCACGCCGAACTGCTTAGCAATGTTGGCTCCGTCAGCGCCGCAGTATGGACCGATCTGCAGGGCGATCATCACCCGGAACTTGTGTTGGCGTGCGATCCCGGATTGATTCGAGTTTACCGCAATAACGCCGGTTCGCTTCGGGAGGTGACCGCTGAACTTGGCTTGGGGGATCGTGTTGGTTTTTGGAACAGCATCACCGCCGGAGACTTCAACGGAGACGGAAACATGGATCTGGTTGCGGGCAACATTGGCACCAATTCGGGTTATGAACTTTACGTCAAAACTGGGATTACATGGCATCACGGCGACCTGTCCGGGGGCGGTGTGCATGAGGTGTTCGAGTCTTACAACGGCGCAAGTCCGGGCAAGGTTTTGCCGATCAGAAATTTGGCCGAAGTGCTCCGGGCAATTCCATTCCTGCGCGAGCTTTACCCCACGTACGCCGCCTTTGCGAACGCCACATCAGCGAATATTTTGGGCGAACAAAAAAACAAACTCGCGGCCCTCAATCTCACCACGTTCGAGTCTGTCGTGATGATTAATCGCGGCGAAATACTTGAAGTCACCCCGCTCCCACTGGAAGCACAACTGGCCCCGGTGTTCGGGATCTCGGTGGCCGACTTCGACGGAGACGGCAACGAAGATTTGTTTTTGGCGCAAAACTTTTTTGGCACTCGCCCCGACTTCCCGCGAATGGATGCGGGCCGAGGCTTGTTGCTGGAAGGCGATGGCAAGGGTGGCTTCGCACCGATGACTTCTGCGATGAGCGGCATCCGGATGAGCGGCGACCAAAGGGGCAGCGCTGTCGCCGATTTTGACCGTGACGGCCGGGTCGATTTGTTAGTCGGACAAAACGCAGGGCAAACGAAGCTTTACCGTAACCGATTGGCCAAGCAAGGGTTGCGCATACGGCTCACTGGCCGAAAAGGGAATCCAAACGGCGTCGGCGCCAAGCTGCGCTTGGGCACTGAAACCAAGCTTGGCCCAGCGCGAGGGGTTCGAGCCGGTGGCGGATATCGCTCACAGGATGCCGCAGCACAGGTGTTGAGCTTGGGCGGCGAAACACCCACCCGGCTGCAAGTCGCTTGGCCAAGCGGGAAAACCACGACAACAGAAATCACAGAGGGAGCCACCGAGACCACCGTGAAGGAACCCAACTAATGAGCGCAATCAAAACACCATTTTTGTTTGCGTTGGTCATTATCTATTTTGCCGCAGATCAAACAACTCCTGGTCTTGAGTGGACGGAAAATGAGGGTGGCTGGGCGAGCGCGCCGCTTGTCGTGCCGCAGAAAGGCAAAGCCGGTTTCAATCGACTCTCATCGGCCGAAACCGGAATCGACTTCAAAAACCTGCTCGACAATGAGAGATCCATTCGCAACCGAAATCTGCTCAGCGGTTCCGGCGTCGCCGCTGGCGATGTCGATGGGGATGGATGGTGCGACCTGTACTTTTGCGGACTCGACAATGGCAATAGACTTTATCGTAACCTCGGCAACTGGAAGTTTGAGGATGTCACGGGAAGGGCAGGGGTCGCGTGCGCTGGACAGGATTCAACCGCCGCTGGCTTCGCTGATATTGACGGTGACGGTGATCTTGATTTGTTGGTGAATGCGCTTGGCCGGGGAACAAGATTATTTCGCAACGACGGAAATTTTAAGCTAGTCGAGATCACGAAAGAGTGCGGCTTGGCTTCGACTGCCGGGAGCATGTCAATGACATTAGCGGACATTGACGGTGACGGTGACTTGGATCTTTACGTGGCCAATTTTCACCCGACCACAATAAAAGATCGCCCGAACACAAAAATCAGGGTGAACCTGATAAACGGCCTCCCAGTCGTCCAATCGGTCAACGGGGTGTCGGTAGACGAACCGGAACTGAAAGGGCGTTTTGAGGTTTCACAGAACCGGGATATACTAGAATATGGCGAGCCCGATTTCCTCTTTATAAATGATGGCAGCGGAAACTTCACAAAGGCCGATTATCTGGAAAGGTTCCGGGACGAATACGGTGAACGTTTGGCCAAGCTGCCGATGGACTGGGGGTTAGCTGCCCGTTTTGCGGACATAAACCAGGACGGTTCTCCTGACCTTTATGTTTGCAACGATTTGTTCACGCCGGATCGAATCTGGATGAATGACGGCAACGGTCATTTTCGCGCCATAGCGAAATTGGCGATTCGTAACACCTCCACTTTCTCGATGGGCGTTGACTTTGCGGATTACGATCGTGACGGGGACACTGATTTTTTTGTGGTGGATATGCTGAGCCGTGACCATGTGATGCGGCATGTTCAAATCTCCGAGATGGTGTCCAAGAACGAACCGCACACGTTGTTGAACAGTCGCCCGCAAATCTCCCGGAATACACTGCAGGTGAACCGCGGCGACAACACGTTTGCGGAGTTAGCCTATTACGCAAACGTCGAGGCATCCGAGTGGTCTTGGGGTCCTATATTTCTCGATGTCGATCTGGACGGCTATGAGGATATTTTGGTGACCAACGGCCAGTTGCGCGACTTCCAAAACGCCGATATGGCCGCAAAGGTCGAGGCTGAAAAGAAGAGGGGCGCGTTGTCGCAAAAAGATATATTAAACCTCATCTCCCTGTTCCCGGATCTGCGAACCCCAAATGTGGCTTTCAAAAACAACAGGGACGGCACCTTCAGCGACTTTTCAACAGAGTGGGGCTTTGCTGAACCGGGAATCTCACAAGGCATGGCATTGGCCGATCTCGATAACGACGGCGACATGGACGTGGTTATGAACAACCTGCTGGAGGAAGCTGGTGTTTACGAAAATCTCGCGACTGGCTTACGCGTGCGCATCGAACTTCGGGGGTTGAACGGGAACCGATTTGGCATCGGCTCGAAGGTTGCCATCAAGCAGGGGGGGAGTGTTCAACAACAGGAAATCATCTCCGGCGGCCGGTACTTGTCGTCCGGACAACCCGTTCGCTCGTTCGGCGTTCCAACCGCCAACTTTGAAATATCCGTCACTTGGCCAAGCGGCCGAATCAGTCAACTAAAGTCACCCAAGGCCAACTTTGCTTATATAATCACCGAACCAAATGAGCCTGCCTTGGCCAAGCTGGGGCAACCTCACTCAACTCCCCTGTTCAAGGATGTATCAGTCGTGTTGGGGCACTCGCATTTTGATGAGCCTTTTTTGGATTTCCGGCGGCAGTTGCTCATCCCTTTCAAGTACAGCCAGCCCGGCCCCGGTCTGTGCTGGCACGACATCAACCGCGACGGCTGGGATGACCTGATAATCAGCAGCGGAGCCGGTCGGCGCTTGGCCATGTTTCGAAACGAAAAGAACGGAGCGTTCAAGTCTATCACGTCTCCGATCTTGCAACGAACCAATTGGGATCAGACGATGATTCTGCCGTTCGCACCTGCCGGTGGCGGGCCTGCGCTGATTGCTGGCGTGTCGAATTACGAATCCGGTTCCGCTGAGTTGCCGTCGATCATGAGCTACAACTTTGCCAGGCGCAAAGCCAGCGAAATTCGCACCGGCGAAATAAGCAGCACGGGGCCAATGTGCCAGGCAGATATTGATGGAGACGGCGATCTTGACCTGTTCGTGGGGGGGCGCATCGTTCCCGGCCAATATCCGTCGCCAGCGAATTCCGTGCTGCTCGAAAACAGGGAAGGCAAATTTGTTGCGGCTCACGAGTGGCCCAAGTTGGGGATGGTGCAGGGTGCCGTGTTCAGTGACATTATAGGAGACAGTCGCCCGGAATTGATCCTCTCTCTCCACTGGGATTCGCTTCGTGTTTACAGTTGGGAAAAAGGGAGTTGGGAGGCGCGTGAAATCACGCATGAACTTGGTTTGGAATCTCACCGGGGCTGGTGGAACGGTGTCGCCACCGGTGATTTCAACAACGACGGCAGAATGGATATTGCTGCCACGAACTGGGGGTTGAACTGGAGAAACAAGCCGTCCCCAGACAATCCGATTCGGGTCTATCACGGCGACATGGACGGCGACGGTGCGGTTGACGCCATCGAATCGATTCTCCGAAACGGCAAATGGCAACCGGAGCGACGGCTCGGTGTTTTGCGGGCGGCGATCCCACTTGTCGGTGAGCGGGTTTTCAGTTTTGAACAGGTTGGAAAAAGTTCAGTACAGGAGATTTTCGCCGACTTGCTGGAATCTACATCCATTCTTGAAGCAGTTGAATTTCGATCAATGATCTTTTTAAATCTAAAGGACGGGATGAAGCCGATTGAGTTGCCGCCCGAGGCACAATGGGCACCCGGCTTTGGCGTGGTTGCGGAGGATTTCGATGGCGACCAAAACCAAGACCTGTTTATTGCCCAAAACTTTTTTGCAACTAACCCGGAATACTCAAGGTGCGATGCGGGGAGAGGATTGTTAATGCTCGGGGATGGCCGCGGTGGATTTGAAGCAATCGCCGCAAGTCAAAGCGGAGTGGTGGCGTACGGCGAACAACGGGCGTGCGCCGTTTCGGATTTCAACCGCGACGGCAGAATGGACTTGGCAATCGGCCAAAACAACGCGCAAACCAAGTTGCTGCTCAACAGCACAGGCGTCGCAGGAATCAGGGTAAGGTTAAAGGGGCCAAGGCAAAACCCGGCTGCGGTTGGCGCGAAAGTGACACTTCAAATCACCGAAAACCACACGGTTACAAAAGAGGTTCAGTCAGGATCCGGTTATTGGGCAGTCAATAGTCCCGTCCTCATTTTACCCAAGCTGGGCCGGGCGCACGAGTTGACCGTCTCTTGGCCAAGCGGACGTGCGGTGACCTATAAAATCCCCGGTGATATCAGGGAACTTCTGCTTCAAGAAAACGGCGAGGTCTCTATTTTAAAGTCGCTATGAACTCGCTCTGCTGTCAACTTGTGCGTCACTGTTGCTTGATGCTGATTGCGTTTGTTTTAATCCTCCCCAACTCATCAAGCGCGCTCGAATGGGTTGTAAAAAGCGGGTATCGACTTGCCAATTTGACGGTTAAGTCAAGTGAACAAGATGGGTTCAAATTATTGGATCATCGAGTTACCGGGGTTAGATTTACGAATCGCTTGACTCGTCAATTAATTGCCAAAAACCGGAACCTTGCCAACGGCTCAGGCGTGGCAATCGGTGACGTGGACGGCGACGATCTACCGGACATTTACTTTTGCGGGCTTCAAGCAGACAACAAACTATACCGCAATCGGGGTGGGTTGCGATTTGAAGATATCACTGCCGAATCCGGCGTGGCCTGTCCAAGGCAATACTGTACGGGCGCCTTGCTGGTAGATGTAGATGGGGATAACGACAACGACTTGCTGGTGACCGGCTTGGCCAAGGGGACACGGTTGTTCCTCAATGACGGCTTCGGTAAGTTCACCGAAAAAACTGATTCAGGACTGTTCCCCAAGTTGGGGGCTACTTCCATGGCCATGGCTGATATCGATTTAGATGGCGATCTGGATTTATATGTCACGAACTATCGCACCACAAACTATAACGACCGCCCTCCGGGAGTGAATGTTGAGGTCAAACAAGAAAATGGCAAAATCGTCGTCACGCCGGCAAACCGATTTCTGGCATTAAAAACCAAGCGCCAAGACGGAGTGCACCTAATTGAATTGGGCGAACCTGATTTTCTATACGAGAACCTTGGCGATGGCCGGTTCAAGCCTGTTGGCTGGACGAACGGTCGGTTTCTGGATGCCAACGGTAAACCAATCACAAAGCCGCCAATGGATTGGGGGTTGAGCGTCATCATGCGCGACGTCAACGGTGACATGCTGCCCGATATATACGTGTGCAACGATTTTTTTTACTCCGTGGACAAGTTCTGGATCAATCAGGGCGGAGGAGTGTTTAAGCAAGCCGGTCCCGGGGTTATCAGGAACTTTAGCATGTCCTCCATGTCCGTTGATTTTGCCGATATAAACCGGGATGGACATGATGATTTTTTTGTCGCCGACATGCTCTCCATGAGGAACGAATTCCGTCATACGCAGCGCGCCAATGTGTTGAGCGATGAACTAAACCTCCCCGTCACCGATGCAAGGTTTCAACCGGAATTCCCCCGAAACACACTCCAGTTAAACCGGGGCGATAATTCCTTTGCTGAAATTGCCCAGTTGGCTGGCGTACATGCCAGCGAGTGGACATGGGCCAGCAGGTTTTTAGATGTGGATTTGGACGGCTTCGACGACTTGATTTTGACAACTGGAAATGAGTCCGACGTGTTGGATGCCGACATGATGAGAATCGTGGCCAACTCGCCGCGAACAAGAGAAGCGCATGTTAAAAACATGATGCGTTTCCCAAGCCTGAAGACTCCGAACCTGATTTTCCGCAACAACGGCAACCTCACTTTTGAAGAGAAGGGCAGCGACTGGGGGTTCAGTCAAGTGGGGGTTTCTCATGGCATGGCTGCGGGTGATTTGGATAACGATGGTGATTTGGACTTGGCGGTTAACAACCTCAACGCACCCGCTTTTGTCTTTGAAAACATGGCGGTAGGAGACCGGGTTTTGTTTAGGCTCAAGGGCAATGCGCCGAACACATCAGGCATCGGGGCAAGGATTACGCTGAAAGCGGGGAGTTTTCACCAAAAACAGATCGTCATTGCCGGTGGCCGTTATCTCTCCGGAGATCAACCGATTTGCGTCTTCGGTATTCCGCACATCACACCGGACTTGTCCGCCGAAATCGTATGGCCCGATGGTTCGTTTTCTGAAATCCAACAGATCATCCCCAACGCCTTATATGAGGTCAAACAGGCCAGTGCAGAATTCAGGGCGCATGAAGCACCGAACCAAATTAAACAGCTTTTCAGGGACGCGACGGGACGTATTAAGTTTTGGCATGTAGAAAATCTTCATGACGATTTCGCCTCCAATCCGCTGAAGCCAAGTAGTCAATCTGAACTTGGGCCGGGCGTTTGCGCCGTCGATGTTGATGGAGATGGTTTCGACGAATTATTTATCGGCAGCAGCAAGGGCGGGAAGCTCCTTGGTTTCAAATTCCCCCAAACACACCAGAGCGAAACTCCGACGGATCTCAACTTGCCGTGGGGCGATAACTTTAAGCTGATACGAGATAACGCCGCGATTCTTGGGTACGAGTCGCCAACTTCAGGGTTGGTATTGTTGTCGGCACTTTCAAGCCATGAGGATGGGTTGGCGGTTGGCTCAGCGCTCAACGCCTTGTCCAAGAATTCAAGCCGAGAAATCGTTGCTGCCAGCCCGGATTCGCCTGGCCCAATGTCCATGGCGGACATCGACGGTGACGGAGATCTCGATTTATTCGTCGGCGGAAGAACCCGAAAGAACGATCCGTATTTAGCTATCAGTTCGACCCTCTACCTCAATACTTCGGACGGATTTATCCTTGCAAACAAGGGCGCTGTTTTTCGAAATATTGGGGCTGTGTCCGCCTCCGTTTTTTCCGATATAGACAACGATGATGACTTGGACTTGATTCTTGCGCGCCAATGGAATTCCCCGTTGGTGTTGATCAACGACAACGGCACGTTTACCGATCAAACAACTCAATGGGGCATCTCAAAATTCCATGGACTTTGGAACGGCGTCACAACGGGTGACTTTAACGGTGACGGACGGATGGATCTTTTGCTAACCAATGTCGGCCGGAACTCAAGGTATCACGAACACCTTGCCAAGGAGATTTGGTTGCACGTCGCGGATTTCAATCAGGATGGAATCGTCGAGGGGATCGAGTCGATTTGGGATCCCTTTTTGCGCAAACGCGTTCCGGTACGTGGCCGCTTGGCCTTGGCCAAGGTTCTGCCGTGGATTGCCGGCATGTACCCAACCTTCAGAGCCTTTGGCCAAGCGGATGTTCAGGCTATGCTTGAGCCTGCCGGGCGCACCCATGCGGTGCTGAAACTTAACACACTCGAAACGACTTTATTTTTGAACACCGGTGAATTACTTAAAAAAATTGACTTGCCTGTCGAGGCTCAGTTTGCACCCGCTTTTGGTTGTTCCGTAGCTGATTTTGATGGCGACGGGAACGAGGATATTTATCTCGCACAAAATTTCTTCAATGTGGATAGCGAGTCGTCAAGACACGATGCGGGCCTAGGCTTGGTGATGCTGGGCGACGGGCAGGGGAGGTTTGTAGCGCTGTCGAGCGCAAAGTCCGGAGTGGCAAACCTTGGCCAAGCGCGCGGGAGTGTCGTGTCCGACTTCAACGGCGATGGCCGGGTGGATTTGCTCACCGCACAGAACGATGACCGCGTTAAGCTTCACCTAAATTCAACCGGCAAACCGGGGCTCCGGGTCAGCTTGAAGGGAGCAGGGGAGAACGTTCAGGCTATAGGAGCCTCGATCCGGTTAGAGCGAAACGGGTCGCTTGGCCCCAAGCGGGAACTCCGCCTTGGCTCGGGCTATTGGTCGCAGGACAGCTTGGTTCAATTGTTTGTTGTTGAGGATTCTAAAGCCAAGCTTCATATCCGCTGGGCTGACTCCAGTGCCGTTATAGTTCCTGTTCCCGCCGGGGCGAAAGCCATCGTAATTTCACAGACTGATGGGGTTAAAATCGTCCATTGATCTGTACGCGAGATTGTTCGTGCTGGGAGCGTGTCTGTTGCCGCTTTGCCGGGTTTATGCGGCAAACCAATGGGTCGAGGAGCGTGATCACAGGTGGCGCTCACTGGAAGTCTCGACAGGTTCGGGGGTGGGATTCACACTACTTGACCCCGAACAAACTGGTATACGATTTCGCAATATACTTGGTGCGGAGAAGTCTCTTCAAAACCAAGTTTATCTGAATGGTTCGGGTGTTGCGCTGGGCGATGTCAATGGTGACGGGCTGTGTGACATATACTTGTGCAGCTTGGGTGGCCCCAACCATCTTTACCTAAATAAGGGCAACTGGAAATTTGAGGAAGCGGCCAAGTCTTATGGTGTAGATTGTGACGGCAAAGACTCGACCGGCGCCGCGCTTGCTGACTTGGACGGCGATGGGGATCTCGACTTAATCGTCAATACGATCCATTCCGGGACGCTCCTATTCAGGAACACCGGCGCTGGTTTCGGCCAAGCGCTTGGCCAAGCGGCCGGGATGGACAAGGCGCGGGGCGGCATGTCTATTGCAATTGCGGATTTCGATGGGGACGGCTTGCTTGATTTCTATGTCACCTATTATCGCGATACAACCTTGATGGACATGCCGAATACGCATTTCAATTTTCGTACTGTTGGGAATCGTAAAACGATTTCGACCGTCAACGGCATCCCGGTAAAAGGTTCCAAATACGAAAACCGTTTCAGGCTAAACGAGCGTGGCGGCATTGAGGAAAACGGGTTGCCGGATGTGTTATACCGTAACCTTGGGCAATTCGTATTTGAGCGGAACGAAGTCGGCGGCGACCGGTTTGTGAGCGCAAGCGGGACGCCGCTGCCGGGGACGTTGTTCGAGTGGGGGCTGTCCGTGATGTTTCGGGACATCAACCGAGATGGGCGTCCCGACTTATATGTTTGCAATGATTTTGACGGCGAAGATCGCCTTTGGATCAACGTTGGCCAAGGCCGCTTTCGCGAGGCCCCCGCGTTAGCGCTCAGGAAAACTAGCATGTTTTCCATGGGGGTCGATTTCGCCGATATAAACCGCGATGGTCTGGACGATTTTATTGTCGTCGATATGTTGAACAGCGATCGACGAACAAGAAAGAATCAAATGATCCCGAGAGTGCAATACACAGCCGTGCCCGGCAAATACAACGATCGACCGCAAACCATGCGAAACACTTTGCTCCTTAATCGCGGCTCTAATCTGTTCTCCGAGATTGCTAACTTCGCCGGGGTCGCCGCGTCGGATTGGGCATGGTGCCCGATGTTCATCGATGTCGATCTCGACGGCTTTGAAGATTTGCTGATCACCAACGGTGTGGAACGGAATGCACGCCATCTGGACACTATCATCAAGCTGCGGAAACAGCGCGAAAGTAAAACGATGACCAACCTCGAAATCCTCCTTGCCCGCAAAGTGTTCCCCGCGCAGAACACTGCCAACGTGGCGTTCCGTAATCTGGGCAATCTGAAATTCGCCAAGACCGGCAGTGAATGGGGGTTTGATGCACAAGGCGTTTCCCATGGCATGGCAAGCGGCGATCTCGATGGCGATGGCGACCTCGATTTGGTCGTCAACAATCTGCGAAGCCATGCGGGGATTTATCGCAACGACACAACCAAGCCACGCATCGCTGTCCGATTGACCGGCCCCGGAAAGAACACCAAAGGCATCGGTGCGAGGATTGAAGTTGCGCACGGAGATAAACCCCAAAGCCAAGAGATGATCAGTGGCGGGCGTTACCTGTCCTCTGACGATTCGGTGAGAGTATTTGCGATGCCCAACGGGGCGGCCAAGCTAAAGGTCACTTGGCCGGATCGCAGCGAAACTATCATCAGCCAAGTTGAACCCAACCGGTTTTATTGGATTGATTACAACCCAACTCAAGCCGAGCGCATTCCAAGCAAAAAACCAACTCCACTTTTCATGCCGATTGACTTTTCCAACATAAAGCAGCACCTCGAAACTGTTGGTAGCCAAAATCAGCCTCTGGTTCCGTGGACGCTTGGCCGGGACGGCCCGGGCGTCGCTTGGGGTGACTTGGATCGGGACGGATGGGAGGACTTGGCCGTCGGCAACGGCCGGGGTGGTGCCGTGGCGCTATACCGGAACATGGCCGGGAAAGGGTTCGAATTGTTCAAACCAAAAACGCCGTTCCCGAAAAGCCCGCGCGATATTCTTTCTGTGTTGATTGCAGAGGGCAACCTCATCCAATCCTTCTCCAACCACGAAGACGGCCTGGCCTTTGGCGACATGGTTTCAATCAGCCAAGCCAACGGCACGATATTGCAAAAAATCGGTGCAAAGGACGCCAGCGCCGGTCACCTTGCCATGGCCGATGTCGATGGGGACGGTGACTTGGATTTGTTCGTTGCCGCCCGAGCAATACCGAACAACTATCCGCAATCGACAAGTTCATGGATTTACTTGAACGAGGGCGGCGAATGGAAGGAGAGCGCAGCTTGGTCCAAGGCGCTGCGGGATGTCGGCTTGGTTTCGGGCGCTGTTTTTTCAAACATCGATACCGATCCCTTGCCGGATCTGCTGCTCGCCTGCGATTGGGGAACGCCGAAAATCCTCATAAACACCGGAGCTGGTTTTGTGGATCGCAGCGAGCAACACGGCTTGGCCAAGTTTACCGGATTTTGGCGGGGGATCGATGTTGGAGATTTTGACGGGGACGGCCGAATGGATTTTGTTGTGGCCAATCGGGGCTTGAACTCCGGCTACGAAGCAACCGTCGAGCGGCCGTTTGTTGTTTTTCACGGAGACCTTGATGAGGACGGCAGACGTGAGGTTATCGAGACTGAATGGGGTAGTGACGGGAAACTTTATCCCCGCCGGAATCTTGCGACGTTGAACGGCGCGTTGCCTTGGATTGCCGATCGCCTTGGCAGTTACGACCACTATGCCCGATCGACAGTGGAAGACGTATTCGATGCGGCGCGCTTGGCCAAGATGCAGCGACTTGAAATTACTACGTTACAAAGCACGGTTTTCCTCCAAGTCGCAGAGGGTTTTAAGGCCAAGCCGCTCCCGGTTGAAGCACAGCTTTCTGTTGCCTTCAGCCCGGTGGTCGCTGATTTTAATAACGATGGCATCGAGGACATTGTGTTTAGTCAGAATGTTTTTGGTGTTCACCGGGAGGAGTCGCGGCAGGATGCCGGTTATGGGCTGCTGCTGCTGGGTCGCGGCGACGGCGATTTTAAGCCCGCGACGATCGAGGAGAGTGGCTTGGCCGTGTTCGGGGAAGGGCGGAGTGCTGCGGCGGCGGACTTCGATCACGATGGCAGGACAGATCTGATCATCACCCAGAACGGGGCCAAGCCGAAGCTATACCTCAATCAAGCCAAGCGGCGTGGCTTGCGGGTAAAACTTCAGGGAGCGGCGGGAAACCGGCTTGGCATTGGTGCACAAATCAGTCTCGATTTTAACCCCAACTCGGGGCCGTCGAGAATAGTGAGACTTGGTTCCGGCTATTTGTCCCAAAACTCAACCACCCAGATCATGGGAGGTGCGGGCAAGGCGATTGCGGTACGAGTCGCTTGGCCAAGCGGTGAGACGGAGCGGTACGAACTCGCACCCGGCCAAGCGGAGATCACCGCCGTGAAGGGGCAGGGGGAACCTTGGCCGCCGACTAGGTGATCGCGTTGAGCGCATCCACGGCAACGCTCCAGCGGTCGTTCAACTTCTCGAGTTTGTCGCTGATCTCCATCAACTCACGGTTCAACTGTTGCGCTTGGCCACCCTCGCTGTAGGTTTCTGACTGCTCAAGCAACCCTGCAACTTCCCCCTGTCGCTTTTCAAGTAATGAGATTCCAACCTCCGACTTGTCGATGACAGTTTGTTGCGACTTGCGCTTCTTCGACAATGCCTGCCGAGCCTCAGCTTCGCGCCGTTTTCTCGTTTTTGCATCTTCACGCTTGGCACCTTCAGGCGCTTTCGCCGGGGAACCGTTGGTCAAGCTGGTTTCTGTCGCACGCGCTGATTTCTGGCCGGTTTTTTCCAGATAATAATTGTAAGGCCCAGGGTAGTGCCGGAGTTTCCCCTGCTCGACATGGATCACATGTGAAGCAATCTTCCGAATGAAATGCACGTCGTGACTGATGAAAACCAACGTGCCTTTGAACTGAACCAAGGCCTCGATCAACATATCGATGCTTCCCATGTCGAGGTGAGTGGTCGGCTCGTCAAGTAGCAGGAAATTGGGCGGATTAAGCAGAATCTTCGCAAGGGAAAGACGGCTTTTTTCGCCGCCGCTCAAGATGCCGACTTTCTTGAACACATCGTCGTCGGAAAACAAAAAGTTGCCCAGCAATGTTCGGGCGGACTGCTCCGTGACATAGGCGCGAGTGCTGAGCATCTCCTCAAGGACGGTGTGGTTCAACTGAAGCGTCTCAGCCCTGTGCTGGGCGAAATACCCCGGCTGAACATTGTGGCCAAGCTCACGTTCGCCAGCGTCAAAACCAACAACCCCCGCCAGCATCTTCAACAGGGTGGACTTTCCTGCGCCGTTCGGCCCAACCAAGACAATTCGTTGGTGCCGTTCAATCTCAAGATTGAGAGACGCATACACCTCGAGATCGCCGTAAGACTTGGCCAGCTTCTTGAGAGCGATCACACGTTGGCCACTTCGGTTGGGTTGCGGAAAGGAGAACTTGATCTTCTTCGTCTGGATGAACGGCATATCAATTTTTTCCATCCGCTCAATCTGTTTGAGTTTGCTTTGCGCCTGAGTTGCCTTTGTGTTCTTAGAGCGAAACCGATCCACAAACTTCATCAGCCGCTCAATCTCCTTCTGCTGGTTTTCATAAGCGGCCATCCGTTGCGCCTCACTTGCTGCGCGCTGCGCCAAATAAGATTCGTAATTGCCCGTGTAGCGTGTCGCTTGGCCGCCCTCCAGTTCCACCACATATTGGATCAAGAGGTTGAGAAACTCCCGATCATGTGAAATCAACAAAATCGCACCGGGATAGTTTTGAAGATAATATTGCAGCCAAATCAGCGAATGCAAATCGAGATGATTCGTCGGCTCATCGAGCATCAACAAATCCGGTTCCATCACAAGCAGCCGCGCCAAGTGCGTGCGCATGATCCAGCCTCCGCTCAACTCACGGGCCGGTCGGTCAAAATCGCTGTTCTTGAAACTCAACCCGCTGAGAATCTGCCGTGCCTTGGCAATGAGCCGACTGCCGCCCGCCGACTCGAAAATCTCGTAATCGGCGTCTGACGGATCACCGCCTTGCTCTTGGCCAAGCGCACCCAGCCGCCGGGCCGCTGCGATAAAATCCGGTGAGATGGAACAGGCCAACTCAATCACGGTTTCCTCCCCGGTCGACGCACTTTCCTGCGGGAGATAGCCAATCTTCGCTCCGCGCTCCAGAGCAATCTCGCCGCTGTCCGCCGAAATATCCTTGAGGATAATGGAGAACAACGTCGACTTGCCCGCCCCATTCCGCCCAACCACGCCGATACGATCCCGGCGGTTAATCTGCAGACTCGCATCTGCAAACAACGTTCGCCCGGCATACGCCTTTGAAATATTTTTGATGGAAAGCATCAGATTCCGACCAACATCCCAGCGAGGGATAAGGATAGAAAGTGGTGCCAGAGGCGTGATTTGAACACGCGACCAAAGGCTTATGAGTCCTCTGCTCTACCACTGAGCTACACTGGCATTACAACCTTGTTGGTAGTGGCTTAAGGCTTGTTGTTTTGGGGCGAATATTTGCTATTTAACCCCATTTTGTAACCTTTAGACCGTTTTCATTACTGAAAACAGCAAAACCAAACCGGTATTCCGCAAAGTCGGTAAGTATCAAAATCTTTACCGCCTCGCAAAGAGCGGCATTTACTACAGCCTAATCAAGCGTTCTGGCAAGCTCTTTCGCGTAGTCTAAAAATGACCAACCTCCAACTACAAAGGATCGCTTAACCATATTGTGGAGGGATATCCCTAGATTGCGGATTACCGAGTATCCGAAGCTTTCCTTCCAATTCATCGCCATGCGTTGGCCCCAGACCAAAATGATCGTCAACAAAGCAAAAGCGAAACCATTGCATAATAAACCTCGCTTCATTCCTCGTAAACCGACCTGTAAACACAATTAAACCTTATCAAAACACAAAACTGGAACATGCAGGCTACACCCTGAAAAGGCAGATCCGCGGTCAAAGAATGGGGGTAGGCGCACAAGGCTGTTCATCATGCGATGCGAAACCAACCAAAAGCCGAAAGGCACTGAAGACGCAGCTCATCCACAATAAGAACTATGCGTAAAGATTTATGCTTATGCACGGCAGGGCCAATTTACTCGCGTTGACAAATGGCAACTTCTGGTAGAGAATCTGTCGCTGAAGATTTTCAGCACCCTCACCGGCAAGCAGATCAAAACGGCTTCCGCTTCCGCGACTCTTTGGAGATGACTTTTTTTAAATTTACTTTTTTGGTGGCAATTGCCGTCGCTCCTACATTACGGGCAGAGGCTGGTACGCCGGGTGTTGTTCGCGTGCAGTTACAGGGCCAGCATCTTCTGGTTGTGGCCAAGTTCCCCAGCCAAGGCGGCGCCCATCTGCTGCAACTACAACCGCATGAGGATGCCGAGGGCGGCAAGCGACTTTCCCCCGGCTGGCATCACGCCAATGGGGTTTCAACGACAACAATCGAGCGGTTCGACGGCGGACGCGACAATGTCTTTTCCCGCTTTCAACTTGTTGACGTAGTGAACGGCAAGCCGCTTGGCCAAGCGCGCTGGGTCGGCAACATCGAGTCAACCGCCCAGCGCACGTTCGAGTTCCCGAGGGCCAAGGGCATCAAGGGGCTGCAGTGCATTGAGGACATCGACGATGCCCTGCGACTCGGAGTGAAGCAGGCGGCGTTGAATGTCACCCTCGATCAATTGGTGGACTGGGGCGCTGACTCCGGGCAATTCTCACGGCAGGTTGATGGCGAGACGGTTTTCTTTCACGCGGGCTACGTTGCGCACATCGACTCGCAATTGAAACGTCTCACCGATGCCGGCGTTGTGAATTCGCTGATCATTTACAATCGCGTGCCGGGGTCGCGCGGCGGGAGTCCGCTGGTGCATCCCGGAACCGATTTGGCCAAGTCGCCGTTTCACGTGGGCGCATTCAACCTCGCCACAGAGAGGGGCGTGCGGACGTATCGCGGGGCGATTGAGTTTCTCGCGGATCGTTACTCCGACCCGAAGAGGGAACACGGCTTGGCCAAGCGCTTCATCATCGGGAACGAAATCCAGTCGCATTGGCATTGGTACAATTTGGGCGAGATGCCGCCCCGCGAGCTTGTCGAGGAATACCACACGGCATTGCGGGTGGCCCACTTGGCCGCGCACCGCATCCACCCCGGCATCCAACTGTACGTCTCGCTGGATCACCACTGGTCGGCGCAAATGGGCGACAACCCGCTGCGCAGCATGTCCGGCAAATATTTTCTCGAGACGCTGAATGCGATCGCCAAGGCCGAGGGGAACTTTGATTGGCACGTTGCGTTTCATCCGTACCCCGAAAATCTTTTCAACCCAAGAACGTGGGAGGACACCGCCGCAACCCCATCGTTCGAGGCCGCGAAAATTACTTTCAAAAACATTGAGGTACTCCCGGCGTTTCTTCGGCAAGAAAGATTCCTGCACAACGGCAAGGCGCGGCGAGTCATCTTGTCCGAGCAGGGCTTCCACTCGCCCCACGGCAAAAACGGCGAGCGCGACCAAGCCGCAGCGTACGCCTACGCCTACCATCGCGTGCGGCACATCGAGGGGATCGACGCCTTCATCCTGCACCGCCACGTCGATCACCCGGCGGAAGGCGGCCTGCGCCTTGGCCTGCGGAGCAGTCGCACCGGCGGAGAGCGGCCGATCTACGAGGTGTTTCGGAAAGCCGACACCGCCGCTTGGCCGGAAGCATTCCAGTTCGCCCTGCCAGTCATCGGCGTGAAGAGTTGGCCGGAGATACTGCCCGAGTAAAGAGGACACCCCAATTCATCCGCACCCGTGGAACCCGCTTTAATCCTCGGAGTTGGATTCCAGAAATCCCTCCAACCGTTCGTGGCTGGCACCGTGTAGAAGGGTCAATACCTGCAACGATTCGTCAACGGCCAGTCGATGGATGATGTAATGTTTTCCGGAACGCCAATAACGAAGTTGGCTGCCGCTTTTCGCGGTCAGCCGGTTGCAAGGCCGGCCAACAACCGTTGGATATCCTGCTCAATCTGCCCCAGATACTTTTTGGCCTGTGCTTTCCCCCACGACTCCAAAGTGTATTGCCAAATCTCAATAATATCCGCCTTGGCTTGTGGGGTAAGTTGATAACCCCGGCTCACGGTGTTTGGGTTTCCGCGACGATTTCGCTGACAGTTTGCCCCGCGAATTCCCCTCGATCCGCTTGGTCGATGCCGCGCCGGATTTTTTCATCCATCTGCGCCCAAGATTCGTCGCGTTGAATCATCATCCGCAATGCGTCACTGAGCATCTCGCTTGAGCTGCCGTAAACACCCGAATCCACCTTCGCCTTGACCACCCCGGCCAATTCATCCGTCAATGACACTTCCACCGTCTGCATGGGCAAATGCTTTCGCAAGCCGGGAGTATTGTCAAACTTTGGCTGTCTCGGTTCAAATGGGTTCTGTCGCACGATTAGCTTGGCAGACTAATTGACAGGATTTGATTCCGCCTTACAGTGCGTGGGCTTTTATGAGAGAGGATTTGCATATTGCTGTTGTTGGTGCCACGGGCGCGGTGGGCATCGAGATGCTCAAGACGCTGGAGAAGCGCAATTTCCCGGTGGGCAAGCTGACGCCGCTCGCCTCGGCGCGTTCGGCCGGCAAAACGCTTTCGTTCCGAGGAGAGGAAATCACTGTTCAAGAACTCACCAAGGATTCATTCGATGGGGTGGACATCGCGTTGTTCAGCGCCGGTGGCGGAATCTCCAAGGAGTTCGCCCCGGCTGCGGTTGAGGCCGGCGCGGTGGTCGTCGATAATTCCAGCGCGTTTCGGATGGACGACTCGGTGCCGTTGGTCGTGCCGGAAATAAACGCCGCCGATGTCGCCAAGCACAACGGCATCATCGCGAACCCGAACTGCTCGACGATCGTCACCGTCATGGCGCTGTATCCGCTGCATCGGGCGTTTGGGGTGAAGCGAATGTTTGCCTCCACGTACCAGGCTGTGTCCGGCTCGGGTGCGATGGGCCTTGCGGAACTTGAGCGCCAAGTCGGCGAGATCGCCGAGGGCAACCCAGTGAGCCGTAAGGTTTACCCGCACCAGATCGCGTTCAATGTGTTGCCGCACGTCGATGTGTTTCTCGACAACGGTTACACAAAGGAGGAAATGAAGATGGTTCACGAGTCGCGCAAGATCATGGGCCTGCCGGATTTTCAGGCGAGCGTGACCTGTGTGCGTGTGCCGGTGTATCGCGCCCACTCGATCGCCGTGAGTGCGGAGTTTGAAAAACCGGTCTCCGTCGAGCGCGCCCGCGAAGCGATCAACGCCGCGCCGGGGATCGACTTGAACGACGATGTTGCCGCCAACGGCTACCCGTTGCCGCTCGATTTGGCCGGACAGGACAATTGCCAAGTCGGCCGTATCCGCGTCGATTGCGCGATGGAAAACGGCTTGAGTTTTTGGGTCGCAGGCGATCAGTTGCTGAAGGGCGCGGCGTTGAACACCGTGCAAATCGCCGAAGAAGTGGCCAAGCTTTAGTCCGCGAAGTTGAAGCCGTTCTTCTCGAGCATCTTCAACGCGCGCTTGTTCACCGAGTCACAAAACCAGCGGCGAATCTCGACGGACTGCTGCTCGTCGATGCCCTCGGTTCGCTGAAGCCACTCCGGCTTGATTCCCCGAAGAGCGTCGATGGACTGAAACTCTCCGAGCAACCGCTTGGCCAAGTGCTCATCGACTCCCGGCAGATTCAGCCCGTAAAGCACGGCGCTTGGTTCCGCTGACTTGCTGCCTTCCATTTCTTCCTGAATTTCGGCGAGTTGATCGTTTGATACGCCCTCGAGCCGATCCCAGTCGCCTTGGCAAAGCTCGTACAACTCGCCGGGGTGCAACACGAGTCGCAGCTTGGCCAGTTGCTCGGCTTCCGCTTGGCCAAGCGCCGGGATGTTGAGGGCTCCCGGCGAACACCAGCGAACGAGCCACTCGGCGACCTTGATCGGGCAATCCAAGTTGGGGCATGCGTCATCGATGATGACCGAAGCGCACTCGGGGCATTTCGGCCCGCTTGGCCCCTTAAAAAAATCGGCGACAGCTTGTAACGGCAAAAACATGCGGCGCTCAGTCGTGTTCGTGTTCGTCTAACCCGTCGCCGGGTTCGGTGTATTCGATCTCGGCGGTTTTCTTCAACGCATCAACCAGTTCCTCCAGCTTGGCATCGTGTCGTTGCGCGATCAGTTCCGCCTCAATCTCCGAACGAACCGAGTCGAACGGCTTGGGCTGGCCGACTTTGCGCTCGGTGACCTTGGCCAAGTGGAAGCCGTTCTGCGTGCAGAACACGGGGCTGACTTCGCCCTCCTTCATCGAGAACGTGACAACCTCAAACTCGTCCATCAACTCGCCGCGCTTGAAGTAACCGAGGTCGATTTCCTCTTCCGGCTTGTCGGAGTGCTGCCGGGCCAACTCGGTAAAGTCGGCTCCATCGACGAGCTGTTGCCGCACCTCGCACAGCGTCTTGAAAATCGCCTCGCGTTTCTCGACTTCGCGAATCGACTTGAAAATGTGAGAGGCGCGGACCTCGTCCTCATCGCTGAATTGATCGAGGTTGCTGTCGTAAAACTGGCGGCACTCCGAATCGCTCGGCGCCGGGAGCGCCTTGCAGGCGTCGGCTCGCAGTGTCTCCACCTGCAGGTTGAGGCTGAGGTCGCGCCGGACCAATTCGTCCTGCTCCGGCGACAAGCCGGCGTTGGCATAAAACTGGTCGCCGCCACCGTGCTCCTGTTTGAGTTTGTCAAACGCCTCGCTGACTTCCTCCGTTTTCGGCGTGGGAATTGTCCGCTGCGCCTCTTGTGTCAGCAACGCCCGGAAGGTGATGTTGTCACGCGCGTAGCCGCGAAACTCGTCGTCACGTTCGCAGCAGGAGATCGAGCCGAGGCTCTCGTAATGGGCCTTGATTGTGGAGAACTCCTGATCGATGACATCGTCGCCGATCGTCTGGCCGTTGATTACCAATGGCATGCCGCATCTTCCGCCGCGAAGGCCGCCTTGGCAATGGCGATCTGCCCGCTGCGGCGCAAATGAACTTGACCCACCTCGACTTCTCGCCAATTGAATAGCCGCCTTGGTTGGTCGCTACGACGGCTGGCCAAGCGACAGGCGGAATGAACACAGACGACTCATCTCAATTTAACCGACGCGATTTCCTCAACAGCTCCGCCTCCGGCTTGGCCTTGGCGATGGCGGGTGGCACGATGCTGGAGTTGACCCCCCAAGCGCTTGCCCAAGCGGACGACGCCCCGAAAAATGACAGCACGCCGCCGGTCAACATCGGCGTGATCGGTTGCGGTGTATGGGGGAGGGAATTGCTCAAGACGCTGGCAACGATCCCCAGCGCACCGGTGGTCGCCGTGAGTGACACGTATCCGGCTTATTTGCGGCGCGGTCTCCG
>Ga0208879_1001110_pt1 | contig 26054 bp, 28 predicted proteins | sample Knorr_S15_td_Bot_FD_185605 | JGI IMG/M metagenome (GOLD analysis project Ga0208879, IMG submission 185605) | Marine microbial communities from Southern Atlantic Ocean transect - Knorr_S15_td_Bottom_ad_5009_LV_A (SPAdes) (version 2) | ecosystem: Environmental > Aquatic > Marine > Oceanic | place...
TGGATGAGGAAACCCAGAAGAAGATATTCGACCCATTCTTTACTACCAAGGATGCTGGAAAAGGGACCGGTCTGGGCCTTCATATCGTTAACAAGATAGTGACCAAGCACAAGGCCGAACTGAAACTTGAATCAACATTGGGCAAGGGTAGCACCTTCACGGTTGTCTTTCCCAAAAAACCATAATTTACATGCAGGATTCAAGCGATAACCGCTCTCCCCGTCACCTCTGCCTTCAACTCTATCTCCCGCAGCAGAACGGTTAAACGCGAGCCCGGTTCGCCGCGTGTGGCGTTCGCTGGGCAGCTGGTTATCGAGAATCTCCCTCGGGATGCACAGGGCAACTCGCTCTGCGTCCCGTGCCGCACCACTAAGCTGCTCTGCGGCAAGGAGCGCTGCCCGCTGCTGGTACGGCTGCACGCGCACCAGCGCACCCACACAATGTTGACCGGCACCGAGCTGGCGGGCGCTTCGCCGCCGTCGGTCTTCGTCGGGCGCTACGGCTATCCGAAGGTTAGCATCGGGCCGATGCTGCCGCCCTTCGGGGGCGACACGTCGCTGCTCGATACGCCCGAGCGCTGGGTGGGGCGCAAAATCGATGACATCGTCGATTTTCGCTCGCAGCTGGTGCGGACCCGTTTCACGGTGCGCGAGCTTGACCCGGCGAAGGGCAACCGCATGGTGCTGCGCACGCAGGAGCTGGCGATGGCGGCCACGCCGTCGCACGTCGACGCGACGCTCCACAAGCCACCGCAGGGGCGCATGCGCTACAGCGCGACGGCGCAGCCGATGGGGCCCAGCGCGCCGCTCAAGGCATTCGACCGCGACACCGTAAAAGTTGACCAGCGCATCGAGAAAGCACACTCTGACACCGACCTGCTGGCGCGCGACGCGCTCTCCGAACTGCACGCCAAAGGGGTGCACACGTCGGCGATGAGTCGTGCCTTCTCGGTCGGTGCGTTCGGCGTCGGCAAGCGGCGCAAGCTGGTGCCGACGCGCTGGTCAATCACGGCGGTAGACTCGACGCTGGGGCTGAAGCTGCTGGAGCGGACGCGCGAGCTGCCACTACTGGGCGACTACCGGCTCCACGAATTTACCGGGCTCGACAACCGCTGGTCGGTGCTGCTGCTGCCGACCGAGTGGTGCTACGAACTCATCGAGGCGTGGTATCCCAACACGCTCTGGAACCCGCACCGCAGCGGCATCTCGATTTTCCACAGCTTCGAGCTCAACCGCGGCCGCAAGGGCTACGCCGAAATCGGCGGCTGCTACTACGCCGCGCGGCTTGCTGTCAACGAGCATATGCACCGGCTCGGCCGGCAGGCGGGCGCCGTGATTTTCCGCGAGGCGCATCCCGGCTACATCCTGCCTGTCGGCGTCTGGAACGTGCGCGAGCACGTGCGGCAGGCGCTGCGGGAACCGCCGCGCCGCTACGGCACGCTGGAAGAAGCGCTGGCACGCGTCGGCTTCACGATGGACATCCCCATGAAGCGCTGGATAGCGAACTCTGGCGTCCTGAAGGACCGCATGTACCAGAAGCGGCTCGACGATTTCGACGCGTGATAAGCGCTAATACGGTCGCCGGCGTCGCGCCCCCGCCGCGGGCGTAGTGTAGCCTGGTATCACCGGGGCTTCCCAAGCCTCTAACCCGGGTTCGAATCCCGGCGCCCGCAGCGCCAATTGGCTAATAGTGCGGAATCCTGCCAAGCCATGCTCTGGCGGCAGTGGCGGCTCTGCGTTGGCTGGCTGAAGCGCTGGAGACATTGGGAGTTCTGGCCACCGTGGCTCTTCTACCTGCCGCTGCTGCCGTCGCTGTTCCTGCTCACGGTGCGCTACCGTAGCGCGCTGGTGGTGACGGCGGTCAACCCCGGCATCACCCGCCACGGACGCTTCATAGTCAACCGCAAGTCAAAGAAGCTGGCAGCGCTGCCGGCGCGCGCTGTGCCGTGCTTCGTCCTGCTCCGCGCCGCCGTGGGGCTGGCGGAGCGACTGGCGCAGGCCAGGGCCTTTGCGGTGGCGCAGGGGCTGCCGCTGGTGCTGAAGCCCGACCTCGGCGGCCGCGGTTCGGGGGTCTGGATCGTCCGCTCGCTGGCGGGGCTGGAGCGGGATGTCGCGCTGGTCGATTACGACGTGCTGCTGCAGGCGTTCGCCCCCGGCGAAGAATACGGCGTCTTCTGGGTCCGCGCTCCCAATTGGGAGCGCGGACGCATCGTCTCGATTACCCACAAGGCGCTTCCCAGCGTCGTGGGCGACGGCGTCCGTACGGTCGCGCAGCTGGTCCTCGCGCATCCGCGGGCGATCTGCTTCGCCCCGCTTCTGCTGCACAACCTCGGCCGCCGGGCGCGCGAAATCCCTGCCGCCGGCGAACGCGTGCAGGTGGGCGAGTTGGGGACGCACAGCCGCGGGGCGCTGTTCCGCGACGCGCGTGATTGCCGCACGGCTGCGCTGGAGCGTGCCATCGCCGAGCTGGCGGCCGCGCAGGAGGGCTTCCATTTCGGCCGCTTCGATATCCGCGTCGCGTCGGAGGCTGCGCTGCGCCGGGGCGAGGGGCTACAGGTGCTGGAGCTGAACGCGCTGGGGGCCGAGATGACCCACATCTGGGACCCGCGACTGGGGCTGCGCAACGGCTGGCGCACGCTGCGCTGGCAGTGGCAGCTGGCGTTCCACTTCGGCCACCGCAATCGCCGTGCGGGTGCGCCAAGTGCTTCTATCTGCGAGGCGGTGCGCGAGCTGGCCGAGCTGTGGGCGCTGCACCAGCGGCACGAAGCGGCTTCCGGCAGGCGCTCGTTACAGGCTGTTAGTCGCTAACTTGCCCTATTGCTTCAGGCGCCGAGGCACCCGGTGAGCAGCAGGAGGGACGTAAACAGGGTCCAAATCCGCATGCCGCGCCAGTCAGATCTGTTATTTAACTTCGGCGGTGCGAACCGACTGGTTTAATTCACCCTGCGCTGGCGAGGGGTGGACCGGGAACAGGAGCGGCTGTTGCGCAACTTCCTGCTGGTGCGCAACTCGACGCGCCCTTCGCACCAGCAGCTGGTGCGGCGGCACTTCGGCCAGCACGAGCGGCTGATTGACGAAGGCGAGCACGAATTCCCGCTCGAATTCGTCAAGTACCTGCACCTGCTGGTGCCCGACACGCTGCTGCAGAAGATTGCCACCGAGGTGATGACTTCGCGCGAGGAGGGACTCGAGCGGGCGGGACTGCTCTCGGCCGAACTGGAATACCGCACCCCCGAGCTAGGCGAGCTGGTCTACGACGAGTGGGTCAGCCATGAGGAGCTGGAGGCGGAAATCGGCAAGCTGGAGCGCACCGAGCACGGACTGAACGCGTCCCCGCTTCACCACTACTGCCGTGAGCACTCGACCGAGGGGCGGGTCTGGTCTCACTTGCACACCCACCTTGACCCGGACGACATCCGCATCTCGCGCGCCGACAAGGCGGCGCACCGGCTGGGGCCGCCGGCGTTCATCGCCGCCGCCAGCGAGGACGGGGCGCTGGCGCTGGTGCCCTACCGCATGGATTCGCGCGGCTACGACTCCGGCGAGGATTTCGACTACCGCCATTTCGCTAACATCACGCTGGCGGTGCTGTGCGACCACCCCGACGCGCACGACTACTCGGTGCTGAACGAGTTCCAGCAGTCAATCGAAGAGGGGCTAGCGCGTGGTGGCTGACCGCAATTTCGTTATCCTTGGTCATCGCGCGCACACCGCGCCCGACTGGAAACTGGACGACCTGTGTGGTGGCGGAGGCCGGCTGGACGTGCTGGTGCGGTGTGTCACCGCCGCGATGTGGGTCTCGCACGGGCTGCGCCGTGACACTGACGTCTGGCTGCTTTTGCAGGGGCCGCCGGCACCGCCGGTAGCAGTCCACTTCTGCGGCGCGACGGTCCGCTACCTGAACCCTGATGAGCGCTCGACCGCGGCGCTGGTGCGCAACGGGCTGGTGAAGCTGCGCAACCGTGATTCGGTCGAGTCGAGCCCCGGTGTGACGCTGTATCGCATCGGGCTCGCAGAGCTGCTGGCGCGGCTACCACCGGCGATGCTGCTCGACGAGGCTGGCGATGCCGAAACGTTCCCTGAACCGCCGCTGACGCTGGTGCTGGGCGACGACCGTGACCTGACGGAAGAGGAGCTCAGCGCGCTGGCGGACGCGCCGCACGTCCGGCTCGGCGACCGCAGCCTGCTTTCGTCGGCGTGCATTACATTAGCGCACTCCCGGCTGGACTCGGCATGACCCGCCCCGTCGCTTCGGTCATCACCGCGCAGCGCCAGATGGAGGGCGGCGGCTTCCCCGTCCGGCGCCCGTTCCCGACCGCGACGTTGGATCGGATTGACCCGTTCCTGCTGCTGGACGAGATGGGGCCGGTCGAGTGGGCGCCGGGCGAAGCCATTGGCGCGCCGGACCACCCGCACCGCGGCTTTGAGACCGTGACCTATCTGCTGGCGGGCCACATGTGCCACCGCGATTCCTGGGGCAACGCCGGTGAGCTGCGCGCGGGCGACGTGCAGTGGATGACTGCCGGGTCGGGGCTGGTGCATTCCGAGATGCCGCACCCCGATTTCGCCGAGCGCGGCGGGACGATTCACGGCTTCCAGCTCTGGGTCAACCTGCCGCGCGCTAGCAAGATGATGGCGCCGCGCTACCAGGAAATCACCGCCGCTGACATCCCGCGCGCCGCGAACGCTGACGGGCTGGCGCAGGCGCGCGTCATCGCCGGTGAGTGCATGGGCGTCAGCGCCAGTATCGAGACAGTCATCCCGATAACCTACCTGCATCTGACCATCGCGCCCGGTGGCTCTCTGGAACAGCCGCTGGCGCCGGAGCTGGTCGCGATGGCCTATTGCTTCGGCGGAGCGGGCGAATTCGGCCCGCGCCGCACCCCCGCCAGCGACGGGCAGCTAGTTCTTTTCGGCGACGGCGAGGCGGCGCACGTTTCCGTTCCGGTCGACGCAGCGGAGCCGCTCGAGGCGCTGCTGCTGGCCGGCCCCCCATTGGGCGAGCCGGTCGAGCGCTACGGGCCGTTCGTGATGAACAGCCGCGACGAGCTGGCGCAGGCGGTGCAAGACTTCCAGACGGGGAGGATGGGAAGCATTGCGCCGGCCGAGTAATCCTACGCTTCGAAGCGCACAATCGGCCGCGTCGGGGCGCGTCGCTTGACTTCGCGGAAGCCGTTGCAGAGGTAGTTCGACAACAGTCCGGTCCAGACGAAGGCGTCGACCTGCCGCTTGGGCGGGTCGACGGGGTAGGCTTCGACGGTCGTGGCGCCCGCCGCGAGCGCGTAGTCGGTCGCAGCGCGCACCAGCCGCGTGGCGACCTGCTGCTCCCGCGCGTCCTTCGCGACGAAGAGGCAGGAGATGGACCAGACTGGCTGATCGTCGACCGGGGCGAGGTTGCGCGAGTTGTCAAGCCGCGGCAGGCTCGCGCGTGGCCCGATGGCGCACCAGCCGACCGCCCGCCCGCCGTCATACGCCAGCAGCCCCGGCGGGGGGCCGGCAGCTACGAGCGCGCGGAACGCCCGCCGGTTGCCTTCGCCTTTCCGCGCCTTGTAGCCCTTCGGCCGCATCCGCCACCACATGCACCAGCAGCCGCCGCAGGCGCCCCGCGGGCCGAACAGCGCTTCGAGGTCGCGCCAGCGGTCCGGCGTCAGCGGCTGGAACTCCATCGCCGCCCCAGCGTGGGCGCCGTCATCAGCGTTGTGCCGCCGCAACCCCAAAAGTGCCACCCCGTTGCGGAGCCATGCAACCGTTGCTTCGCGCGTTTCCGTTCAACCTGCTGATGCTCGCGGGTTGCGGCGCTGTCGCATGGGCCACCGCGCAAGCCGATGCGCAGCTGGGGCTGCCATCGCTGGCGCACCCGGCCGGGATGGCAGTCGGTGCGCTGCTGGTCGCACTGGGGTTGCGGCTGCGGCTGCTGGCGACGATTACCTACTACCGGCACGAGCTGGCGGTCGTGCGATTGCGCCCGCAGCAGCGGCTGGTGACGAGCGGCGTCTTCGCGCACCTGCGCAATCCGCTGCTGCAGGGGTGGTGGATGCTGCAGGCGGGCTGGGGAGTAGCGCTCGGGACGCCAGCGGGGCTGCTGCTGGCGCTGGCGCTCGGCATCGTGCTCGATTTCTGGGTCAAGTGGGAAGAGCTGACGCTGGCGGCCAAGTTCGGCGACGAATACGTTGCCTACCGTGCGCGGACGCCGTGCTGGGGCTGGCAGCGCTAACCGGGCGCCGGCGTTCACGCCGGCGCTGGCTTAAGCAGCGCGACACCTGCCCCGACGTGCAGCGCATCATCGTCACCCGTTACGGCCCGCCCGAGGTGCTGCGGCTCGAGGAGGCGGAGACGCCCGCGCCGGCCGAGGGCGAAGTGCTGGTGCGGGTCGCTCGCGCCGGCATCAATTTTGCTGATTTGCTGGCGCGCATGGGGCTCTACCCCGGCGTCCCGAAGCCGCCGTTCGTCCCGGGCCACGAGGTCGCCGGCACCGTCGCGGCGCTAGGCCCGGCGGTCGATGGCCTGGCGGTGGGCGACCGCGTCGTCGCCGGCCGCTCGTTCGGCGGCTACGCGAGCCATACGGTTGCGCCGCGGGCGACGGTCACGCGGCTGTCCGACTCGGTCAGCTTCGACGTGGCGGCGGCGCTGCCAGTCAACTACCTGACGGCGTGGCTCGCCGTGGTGCATCCCGGCGCGCTGCAGCCGGGCGAGACGCTGCTCATCCATGGCGCCGCCGGCGGGGTGGGGGTCGCGGCGACGCAGCTGGCGCGCATCCGCGGCGCGGCGCGCATCTTCGGCACCGCGTCGCCGGGGAAGCACGACTGGCTGCGCGAGCAGGGGGTCGAGCCGGTCCCGCGCGACGATTTCCGCGCCGCTATCAAGGCCGCCACCGACGGACGCGGGGTGGACCTGGTGCTCGACCCGGTCGGCGGTGACCACCTGCTCCAGGGCTACCGTTGTCTCGCCGCGGGCGGCCGCATCGTCACCTACGGCATCTCCGCGATGGCGCCCGGCCGCAGGCGCAGCCGGCTGGCGCAGCTGCGCGAGTGGTGGCGCACGCCGCGCTTCAACCCGCTCTGGATGATGGGCGCCAACCGCGCGGTCATCGGCGTCCACCTTGGCCGCTACCGCGATGTCGCGCGGCTGCAGCAGGCGCAGGCGGAGCTCTTCGGCTGGCTGGAGTCAGGCAAAATCGCGCCGCGCATCGATTCGATATTCCCCGGTGCGGAAGCCGCAAAGGCGCACCAGTACATCCACGACCGTAAGAACATCGGCAAGGTTCTGCTGAATTTTGAATGACGATTGTGGTGGCATTTGATGGCGGGGCGCGCCCGAATCCGGGCCGGGGTTATGGCTCGTTCCGCTGGCGTTTGGCAGGGGACGACTGGTCGCAAACGGAGAGACTGGATTTCGGCGATAGCGTTACCAGCAATCAGGCGGAATTCCGTATTTTGATTGCCGCTCTGGAGAAGGTGCTTGAACTGTTCCCAAATGGAGATTTGGAGGTGTTCAGCGACAGCGAACTTGTGATAGACTCATTGGATGGACTTAAGCAAGTAAGAAACGAGAAACTGAAACAGTTATGGGAACAAGCTCGTGAACTGGAAGTCCAGTTCGCGAGTGTCAAGTGGTCGTGGCACCCGCGCGATGAGTCGGTCAGGCTCTTTGGCCACTGAAACACCAAATCCCTAAACCCCACACCCGCTCGCGCCCCATGGCGGACCCAGATGGCGACGCTGCGGGCGAGGTGGAGCTGCACCGCCGCACTAGCGCCAACGAGGCGGACAAACTCTTCCGCATCCTGTTCGCCGCGGTCCAGCTCGGGGCGCCCGCTTCCAAGCGGCAGATTGCCGAGCAGGCGGGGCTCTCGTCGCAGCTGGTCGACTACCACGTCCCGAAACTCGTCGCGTCCGGGCAGCTGCTGTTGCAGGCCGGCCGCTACCGCCCGCAGGCGTGCCTGACCGACAAGAACCTGTTCAGGCTGATGAAATCGTCGCTCATTCGCCAGCAGCTCATTGAGCAGGTCGCAGCGGGGCTCGATTTCTCGCAGGCGGAGAATGACGAGGGCGCGGTCATTGAGGAGAACATCCTGAGTCTGCTGCGGCTCTTCACGGTCGAGCTGAAAAAAGGGCGCTGAAATCACCCGTTGCGCGCTGTTCCGGAACCGGGGTGCGGCTGCCGCACCAGCTGCGTCAAGCACGAAACAAAAAATTTTTTTTGGCGCTGCTTTATATACCGCGAGCACCGCCGAAGAGTTATGCGCCGACGCCATATGCTGGGCAACCGCCACCTTACCATCTGCGGCTATCCGACCACTCAACAGGAGCGCCGCGTGATGCGCAAGACCCATTGGGAACTGGTTTCATGCAAGCACTGCCTTGCGATGCACGACAGCTATCCGGCTCTTGGAATGGAGGTTCCGGCATGAGCGACCAACTCACGGTTTTCGGGACGGCCCTGCAGCGACCACGCGCGATGAATCCGCCGCCGGTTCCCGGTAGCGGTCCGTCACCAATGCTCGCGGTGGGCGTCGTACTGACGCTCGTCGTCGCGGCGCTGATGGTCTACCAGCCGGCGACCGATGAGCCGACCGGGCTGACGACGGTCCAGAGCGACTTCCTGCAGGGACTGGTCGCGGACCAGGGCCGCAGCTCGCCGCAGTTGCAGGCGTATAATTCATGCGACGCGCTCGAGGGCGACCTGAAGGAGCATCTCAAGGACGAGATGCGCGCGACGCTCGCGTCCAACCAGGGCAGCTACTACCGTGGCGGCTGGGGCGGCGGCTGGATGGTGGATGACATGGCGGTTGCCGAGAACATGGCAATGGACGACGGAGCTGTGGCGACGCCCAGCGCTGACACGTCCACCGGTACCGCGCAGGGCTCCACTGGTGGCGGAGGCGCTGCCGAAGGCGAACGCGAGTTCTCCGGCACCAACAATCAGGAGGGGGGCGTCGACGAGGCGGACTTCGTCAAGACCGACGGCGACTACATCTACGTGCTCTTCGGCGACCAGTATTACTACTACTCTTACAGCTACGGCGGCCACCTTGACGGCGGGCGGCTGCATATCCTGTCGGTGCCCGAGGTGGGCGAGGTCGAATACCTGAGCAACGCGACCGTCGAGGGCTGGCCGCGCGAGATGCTCCTTTCGGGAGACCGCATGGCAGTCTACTCCGACCTCTCGGTCTGGGACCTGGTCTACTCCGAAGGCGAGCATCCACTGCTGCCCTACCTGCTGCGCGACAGCGCGAACGAGGGTGGAGCGCAGAACTCCGCTCCCGGTGGCTCGGGCTTCGTCGCGGACAGCGCCAGCTACAGCTACGACTCCTTCCGCGTCAACTCGCTCTCGAAGCTGACCATCTTCGGGCTGGGCGACCGCACCGCGCCGCAGGTGGAGCGCGAGCTCTACATGGAGGGCTGGTACCAGACCGCGCGCGAGGTCGACGGCACCGTGCGCATGGTGAGCCAGGGCTACCTCGACATTCCTGGGTTGGTCTACTGGCCCGAGCTGCCCGACGAGTACTGGAACATCTACTGGGATGATGATAACGGCATCTGGGATGACGAGGTGCAGCAGAAGCTCGCCGAGCAGCTCTGGATGAAGGCGATTAACGCCACCATCACGCAGAACGAGGCGATTATCGACGCGACCGACCTGGACGAGCTGATTCCCCGCGTCTACGAATTGCAGGACGGCAACGTCACGGTCCACAGCTTCACCGACGCCGCCGACTGCCAGGACTTCGTGATTGCCGAGGACGGCACCGCCCGCAGCGTCACCAGCATTATGACGCTCGACCTCGAGAGTGACGACCTCTCGTTCGAGGCGGACCACGTCATGAGCAACTGGGCCACGATTTACGCTTCGGCCGACATGCTCGTGATCGCTGAGATGGCCAACGACTGGTGGTGGTTCTGGGATGACGAGGTTGCCGATTACCAGGAGGTGACCAACCTGCACGCCTTCGATATTTCGCAGCCCGGCCAGACCAGCTACATCGGCAGCGGCCGCGTCAACGGCACCATCCTGGACCAGTTCTCGCTCTCCGAGCACAACGGTTTCCTGCGAGTCGCCACCACGACTGGCCAGTGGGGCCGCTGGTGGCTCTCAGCCGAGGAGCAGTCCGGCCCGGAGAACCACGTCTTCGTACTCGAGCAGGTGATACACGCCGCCGGCTCGACCGAGCAGTCGACCGAGCTGAACGTGGTGGGCCACGTTGGCGGCATCGCTGTCGGCGAGCGCATCTGGTCGTCCCGCTTTGTCGGTGACCGCGGCTACCTGGTGACGTTCCGCAACATTGACCCGCTCTGGACGCTCGATCTGAGCGACCCGGCCAACCCGCAGGTCATTGGCGAACTCGAGGTTCCCGGCGTATCGACCTATATTCACCCGCTCGACGAGAATCACCTGCTGACCATCGGCATCGCTGGCGACGAGAACGGCCTCGACTGGGGCAGCACGCAGCTTTCGCTCTTCGACGTCACTGATTTCGAGAACCCGGTGCTGACTTCCAAGCTGGAGCTCTCGCCAGTCCCCGAGGACGAAATGTACGGGTGGAACTGGGCCTGGTCGGAGGCGACCTACGAGCATAAGGCGTTCCAGTACTGGAACGGCCAGCTCGCCATCCCCCTGAGCACATCCCGCTACACCTGGGACGAAAGTGGCTACGGTCACTACGAGTACGTCTCGAAGCTGGTGCTAGTCGATGTCTCGACTGAGACGGGGCTCTCAATCTACGACGGCACCAGCATCGACCACTCGATGTTCTACGAGATGGACGAGTGGTACTGGGACCGCCCCGATATCCGCCGCACGGTCTTCATCGACGACTACGTCTACGCCATCTCGCAACAGGGCGTAACCGTCCACAAGCTCGACACGATGGCCCTAACCGACTACGCCGGCCTGCCGGTCAGCGACCCCGGGCACTACTACGAGGATTGGGAGGAGAAGCCGAGCGAGGAGCGGGAAGATGAGAGCGACCCGAACGACCCTGATGACGAGGAGTCGGACGAGAACGGCACGACCAGCTCCGACAACTCGGGCTGAAGAAGGCTTCGCCATCCCGCGTCACTCGGCTGCCATAGCGATTATTGCCTTCCGCCGCCGCCGAAGCGACTAAAACCGCTTGCCGTTCCCCAGCCGATGGCCCCGACCTACGGAGAGTATCTGCGGCTGGAGGAATTGCTGGCGCTGCAGCAGGGGCACGACGGCTCCCCGTCTAGTGACGAGCTGCACTTCATTATTGTCCACCAGAATTTCGAACTATGGTTCAAGCTCGTTATCAGCGAGCTGCGCGCGGCGCGCGACATCCTTGACCGCGACTACGTGGCGGAGACGCGGATTCCGCGCGCGGTGCACCACCTGCGGCGGGTCATCGAGACCTTTCGGTTGATGGCGCAGCAATGGAAGGTAATGGAGACGCTGACGCCGCAGGATTTCCTGAACTTCCGCGACAAGCTCGGCACCGCTTCCGGCTTCGAGTCGCTCCAGATGCGCGAGATGGAGGCGCTGCTCGGCCCGCAGCTGCTCGACGGCAAACCGCGCGAAATGGACGGGCCGGCCGAATCGCGGCCGCTGGTCGCCGTCGTTGGTGACTGGCTGGCGCGTACGCCCATCATGGGCTCCGCGCCGGGCGACGCGGGCGACGACGCGGTCGTCGCCCGCTTCATCGAGGACTATCTCGCAGCGCACGCCATGCTTGGCGCCGAAACTGCGGAGCGCTACGGCGGCTCGCCCAAAGTCAGGGCGCGTTTCGCCGCCGAGGCCGAGGGCGCGCGCGAGTTCTTTGCGGACGGCGACAGGGTGGACCGCGCTCGCGCAGGGCTGCTCTTCATCGAGTCCTACCGCGAGCTACCGCTGCTGGCGTGGCCGCGACGGCTGGTCGACACGGTCGTCGAGCTAGAGCAGCAGATGGTGCTCTGGCGCTCGGCGCACGCGCGGATGGTCGAGCGCATCATCGGCCGGCGCACCGGCACCGGCGGGTCGAGCGGGGTCGACTACCTTGACTCGACGACGCAATGGCGCGTTTTCGGGGATCTGTGGGCGGTGCGCACGCTGCTGATTCGGAAGGACGCGCTGCCGCCGTTGGAAAACACCGAGTTCTACGGCTTCGCGGGAGACGAAGATGGCTGACCTGGCGGGCAAGCGGGCGCTGGTTTGCGGCGGCACCAGTGGCATCGGTGCCGCCACTGCCGAGGCGCTACGCGACCGCGGAGCCGCGGTCACGATACTGGCGCGTTCCGCCAGCGGCGACGCGGCGCTGGCGTGCGACTTGGAAGATATCGATGCACTAACGATAACTATAAAAAAGGAAATTGACGCCAACAGCGCGTTCGAAATCCTGATTAACAACTCCGCTGGCCCGCCGGCGGGACCGCTGCTGGAGGCGGCGCCAGCTGACTTCGAGAAGGCGATGCGCCGCCACCTGCACGCGTCGCACACGTTGGTGCAATTGCTGCTGCCGGGGATGCGCGCCGCGGGTTACGGGCGTATCATCAACATCATTTCGACTTCCGTAAAGGAGCCGATTCCGGGGCTTGGCGTCAGCAATACCGTGCGCGGCGCGATGGCGGCGTGGGCCAAGACGCTCGCGAAGGAGCTGCCACCCGGAATTACAATCAACTCGGTTCTGCCGGGCTTCACGGCGACGCAGCGGCTGGAGGAGCTGAAGCAGACGCTCGCCACGCAGCGCGGCGTCTCGCCCGCGGAAGTCGAGGCGGCGTGGCTCGCGACCGTGCCTGAGGGCCGGCTGGCGCAGCCGTCGGAGCTGGGGGCGGTCATCGCATTCCTGGCATCGCCCGCGGCGGGCTTCGTGCGCGGCGTCGCGCTCCCGGTCGATGGCGGGCGGCTTGCTTCTATCTGAACATGCAGTTCGACATTTTTCTCTCAATTTGCCATACTCCTGTCGGCGGCCACCTGCCAAGCGAGGCAGAGATGTTCCAGAACTTCTTTGCGCAGCTGGAGGCAGCCGACGCGCTGGGGTTCGGCACGGCGTGGGTCGCGCAGGCCCACTTGTCGACCGAGGTGCAGAAGCGCAACCGCCAGCCGGTGGTCCCCCACTGGGAGGGCGAAGTTGGCTTGTGCACCGACTTCTTCCAGCTGGCGCACGCCTGCTTCGCCCGCACGGAGCGCATCGAGGTCGGCAGCGCGGTGATGAGCCTGCTGACGCACGGCGGCCCGGTCGGCATCGCCGAGCGCGTCGGGGCATTCCTGGCGCTGCACGGGCTCGACCCCGTCGAAAAGCGGCGGCTGCGCATCGGCTTCTCCGCCGGCCGCTTCGAGTTCATGGCGCGGCCGTATGGTATCGTGCCGCGCGATTCCGTCGAGCAGGCGGCGTGGCCGGCGCTGCGCGGGCAGATTTTCGCTGAAGCGTGCGAAATCTTCCTGCGGTTGCTCAACGGCGAGGTGCTCAGCAGCGAAACGGTGCGCAGGACCGTGCTGAGCCGCGAGAACTTCCGCTCCGATGGCGACTGGGGGGCGGTGCAGCAGGCGGCGGCCAAGCGTGATGCGCTGACGGCAGCGCCCGACGAAATCCCCATCCCGAACCGCTACGAATTCGAGGAACTCAAGACCATCCCGCAGGAATGGCGACAGGAGCTGCTCGACTTGGTTCTCGGCAGCCACGACCCCCCATTGCAGGTGGCGTGCAACCAATGGCGGCCAGTCAAGACCTTCAATCTCTCAATCACGCCGCCCGCGGTCATCGACGCGACGCACGCACGGATGCGCGACTGCTACCACCTCGATGGCGGGCCGTGGCAGCGCCACTACATGCCGCGTACGGTCTTCGTGTTCCTGAACGAGGAGCCGGGACTGGCGGCGGCCGAACGTTCGGCCGCCGCCCATGCGGAAGCCCGGCAGGCGCTCGGCAGTTACTGGGGTGCGCTCGAAGGGACGATTGACCCCATGAAGGTCGCCAGCGCTGCCGACAACGCGGTCATCGGCAATGCCGACGAAGTGGCGCAGCAGCTGGCGGAGTGCTTTGACTCGAAGGATTGCGTCATGGCGTGGTTCGATTTCTTCAACCACGACTCGGAGCGAGTGGTGCGCAACATGGAGGCGTTCATGCAGAAGGTCGCCCCGCAGGTGGCCGGACTGCAATGAGCCATCCTGTCGACTCAAGCGAACTTTACCCCGAAAGCCCGCTGGGTGACCTGGGGGGCGATGTCCCGACGGGGCGCGACGTCGAGTGGGAGCCGCTGGTGGATTACCGGCGCAACGGCGTCTCGGAGACGACCATCCACGGCGCGGTCGCGTGGGCGCACGGCGCGGAGACCATCCATAGCTTCGGCGGGAACGTGCTCTGCTACGGCCGCTCGATGATGAAGCCGCTGATGCTCAAGGTCTTTGCCGACGAGCTGGCCGACCTTGCGTGGGAGCAGAAAGCCATCACCGTCGCGAGCCACAACGGGACGGCCGAGCACGTGCGCGCGGCGCAATCGTTGCTGCCGCGCTCCGACTGGGGGCTGATGCAGACGCCACTCGACACCCCGCTAGTGCAGTTCGGCCGGCAGGTGCGCCGCTCGCGCCGCTGGTATTCCAACTCGTCGGGGCAGCACGCTGCCATCCTGCGCGGCTGCCGCGCCCGTGGCTGGAACCGCGCCGGCTACACGCTGCCGAGCCACCCCTTCTTTTTCGCGTTCCTGGAGCAGGTGCGGCGCTACCTTGGCCCGCAATGGGAGCCGCTGCGGATTGCGCGCGACGGAGACGGGCTCCCGACGCTCTCGAACACGGTCAACGAGCTGGCGACTTGCTACGCCGGGCTGGCGCGGGACCGCGACGCGGACTGGATTTGGGAGGCGATGGTGCGCCACCCCGACCTGGTCGGCGGTTTCAACCGGCTCGACACGACCATAATCAAGTCGGGCCACGGCCGCGTCATCGCCAAGGAGGGCGCCGACGGGTTGCTCGGACTGGCAATCGACCACGACGATTTCCCCGCAGGGCTGGGTATCGTGGTCAAGCTCGCGCACGGCTGGAACCCGCAGGCGGGCTGGTATGTCGCGCGCGGCATCTTGGGAGTGCTCGGCATCGAGCTGCGCAACCCCTACCCGTTGCGGCGCCAGAAGGCGTTTCTTGTCCCGGGCATCGTCCCGGAACGCTACCTTGAGGCGCTGGAGGGCATCCCGACCTGGGACGACTGGGACCCCGACCAAGATCGCTGGTATTTCGACCCCGAACAATATCGAGGCGAGGCGTGAAACGGCTCACCAACCTGATTGGTGGCGAGTGGCTTCCACCGCAGGACGGCCAGTATTTCGACGACCACAACCCCGCCACCGGCGCGAAAATCGCCGAAATCCCGTCGTCGACTGCAGACGACATCGAAGCGGCGGTCGCCGCCGCCCGTGCCGCGCAGCCGGCGTGGGGCGCGCTCCTGCCCGGGGAGCGCGCCGACTGGCTCGAGCGCATCGCCGATGCGCTGGAGGCGCGCAGCGCTGAAATCGCCGAACTCGAGAGTCGCGATACCGGCAAGCCTGTTGCGCTAGCGCGCGCCGTGGACGCCGCGCGCAGCGTCCTGAACTTCCGTTTCTTCGCCGAAATGGGGCGCGAACTTCCCGATGAGCAGTATTTAATGGAAGACGCGCTCAACGTGGTGGTGCGCAAGCCGGTCGGCGTGGCCGGGTTGATAACGCCGTGGAACCTGCCGCTCTACCTACTTTCCTGGAAGGTCGCGCCCGCGATCCTGATGGGCAACACCGTCGTTGCCAAGCCGTCACGGCTGACGCCGCTGACTGCCAACCTGCTGGCTGAGATCGTGACCGAGGCGGGGCTGCCGGCCGGGGTCGTCAATCTGGTCCACGGCAGCGGTTCCGTCTGCGGCAGCGCGCTGGTCGAGCATCCGGCCGTCGGTGCCGTCTCGTTCACTGGCGGGACGGCGACGGGGCGGCGCGTTGCCGCCGGCGCCGCGCCGCTTTTCAAGAAGCTCTCGCTCGAACTAGGGGGTAAGAACGCTACGATTGTCTGCGCGGACGCCGACCTTGAAAAGACGATCCCGGGCGCCGCCCGCGCGGCGTTCATGAACCAGGGGCAAGTGTGCCTTTGCGGCAGCCGCTTGCTCATCGAGCGCTCCATCTGGGACGAGTTCGTCCCGCGCTTCGTCGCGCATGTCAGGGGCATGACCATCGGCGACCCCGCGAGTTGCGACCTGGGCGCGCTGGTTTCGCAGGAGCATCGCGCGAAGGTTGAGGGCTACGTCGCGCTTGCCCGCGAGGAGGGCGGTACCATCCTGTGCGGTGGTAAGCGCCCCGAATTGGCGCCGCCATTCGACGGCGGCGCCTTTCTCGAGCCGGCCGTGATTGAGGGCCTGGCTCCCGACGCGCGCTGCGCGACCGAGGAAATCTTCGGCCCGGTGGTGACGTTGCATCCTTTCGAGGGCGACGAGGAGGCGCTGGCGATTGCCAACAACACCGAATTCGGCTTGGCCGGCAGCGTTTGGACGCGCGATATGGAGCGCGGCCGCCGGCTCGCCGAGGGGCTGGAGACGGGGCTGGTGTGGGTCAACTGCTGGCTGCACCGCGACCTGCGCGTGCCGTTCGGCGGGGTCAAGAACAGCGGGGTCGGCCGTGAGGGCGGGCGCTACTCGCTCGAGTTCTTCTCCGAGCCGACCAGCATCTGCCTGATGGAGCCGTAGCTCAGGACGCCGGGACTTATTAATCCGGCCGAGATGCCGGCGCTATGGTGAAGGGCGAAATCGTGATGGGCGCGCTGGCGCCACACCCGCCGCACTTGGTCTACGCCGAGAATCCGCCGCAGAACGAACCCGTCTCCGAAGGCGGCTGGGAGGAGCTGCGCTGGGGCTATGAGCGGCTGCGTAAGTCGCTCGCCAGAAAGGAGTTTGATGTCATCATCGTCCACACCCCGCACTGGCAGACCTACGTGGGCACCCATTTTCTGGGCGTCCCGCAATTCAAGTCGCTCTCGGTCGACCCGATTTTCCCGAACCTGTTCCGCTACAGCTACGACCTTTCAGTCGACGTCGAGCTGTCGCGCTCCATCCACGACGCGGCTGCGAAGGCGGGGCTGCATGTGATGATGATGGAAAACCCTGACTTCCGCATCGACTACGGCACCATCACCAGCTGCCACCTGGTGCGGCCCGAGTGGGACCTGCCGATAGTCTGCATTTCGTCGAACCGCTCGCGCAATTACTTCTCGGTCGAGGTGATGCAAGCTAACATGCTCAAGCTCGGCAAGGCAACGCGCAAGGCGGTCGAGGCATCGGGCAAGCGGGCGCTGCTGCTCTCGAGCAATTCGCTTTCGCACCGCCATTTTACCGAGGAGCCGGAAGTCCCTGAAGACATGTCGCAGGAGCACATCACCAACCACAACCAGTATCTCTGGGACATGAAGATGATTGAGCTGATGCGCGCCGGAAAGACGCGCGAACTCGTAGATATCATGCCAGACTTCACCGAGCAGACCGTTGCCGAGACCGATGCCGGCTCGCTAACGTGGCTGATGGCGGCGCTCGACTTCCCTACTTACGGCGGCGAAGTGCACGCCTACGGAACGGTCATCGGCACCGGCAACGCCATCATCGGCTGGGACCCGGCGAGCGCATGAACGCGACCGCCGCCGGCCGGGTTGCGCAGGGCGAGGCGGCCGCCGACGAACCGGCGGCCGCCAACTCGGTCCCGCTCGGAATCCTGGTTCCCGGACTACCGCATCCGCTGCTTTGCCCCGAAGGGAATCCGGGATGGCAGCGCGTCCACGACGGCTTCGGCGCGGCGCGCGAGCGGATTGCCGCCAGCGGTGCCGACCTGCTCGTCATCTATTCAACGATGTGGCCCTCCATACTTGGGCATCAGCTGCAGGCCAACCCGGAACCGGAGTGGACGCACGTCGATGAGGATTTCCACTATCTCGGTAGCATTCCCTACAAGTTCCGCATCGATGCCGAGTTCGCCGAGCTGGCGGTCGCGAAAGCGCAGGCGCGTGGCCTGCGGGCGCGTACCTGCGCTTACCACGGCTTTCCGATTGACACCGGGTCGGTGGTGGCGCTGAAGCTGTTGAATCCCGATAACGAGCTGCCGGCGGTCATCGTCAGCAGTAACATCTACGCCAACCGCACCGAGACGGTCGTGCTCGGTAAGGCGTTGCGTGACGCGGTCGAGGAGCAGGGCCGCAAGGCGGTGGCGGTCGTCGTCTCGACGCTCTCGAACCGGCTCGTGACCGAGCCGATGGAGCCGGCCGACGACCACATCCATTCGCTCAAGGACGACGAGTGGAACCGCAAGTTCCTGGAATATCTCGAGAAGGGCCGGCTCGAGGATTTGTCGCAGCTCTCGCGCCAGTTCCACGACGAGGCGCGCGTCCCGAAAGTGGTCGCGTTCAAGCCATTCTGGTGGTGGGCTGCGTTCATGGGGCAGGCTAATCTCTACGCTGGTACGGTCCACGCCTACGAGCCGGTCTGGGGCACCGGCAGCGCGGTCGTCAGCCTTGAGCCGGCGGGTGAAAGCACCGGCGACTTGGAATACGACGAGGACGATCCCGAGTTCTACGCGGGCGACCGCGAGGTGCTCGACCTGCACGACGCGCATTCGATGGGCGCGCTGCCGGAGGGCGATGGAGACTGACGTGGCGCCGCCCCCGGTCGGCGCCTACGTCCACTACCGCCGCGAAGGCGATCTGCTCTTCCTGGCCGGCGTCGGGCCGCGGCTGCCCGACGGGAGCGGCGTCGCCGGCGGCGCGACGCGCGACGAGCAGGACAACGCCCAGGAATATGACGTCGTCGCGCAGACCGAGCAGGTGGTGGCCAACGTGCGCGCCATCCTGGAGGTGGCCGGCAGCGGGCTGGAGAAGGTTATCGACGTCACGGTTTTCCTGACCGACATGCAGCGCGACTTTGCGGATTTCAACGCCATCTGGGCGCGCCACTTCGACGGGCTGGGGGTGACGCGCACCACTGTTGAGGTGGGCGCACTGCCGACCCCCATCGCGGTCGAGTTCAAGGTCGTGGCGCGCGCTTGAGCCTACCGCGCTACGTCTTCATGGCCATTCGCGAGCACCCGTGGGGGCGTGAAATGCTGGCGCAGCTGCTCGACGCGGGGTTCGCGCCGGCGCTGATTATCGAGGAGGATTCCGACGTCGGCGAGGTCGAGCGCGAAAAATTCGAGTACCGCATCGGCGCCCACCCGGTTGGACCGCCGATGGCAGACCAGGCGCTCGAGCATGGCATCCCGGTCGTGATAGTCCCCATCCACGACGACGAGCATTGCATGGGCTACATCGAGGGGGCAGAGCCGGAGCTGATAGTCTTCGGCGGCACCCGCATCATCCGCGGCGCCATCCTGGAATACGGCGACGCGCGCGGCGGCGTGCTCAACGCCCACCCGGGGCTGCTGCCGGAGTGCCGCGGATCGGCGTCGCCCGCGTGGTCAGTCTACCACGACATCCCCATTGGTGCCAGCTGCCACTTCTGCTCTGCCGCGATTGACGCCGGCGACCTTGCCGGCCGCCGCGAAATCCCCGTAAGGCGAGGCGCGACCTACCAGGACCTATGCTACGCGACGCTCGTCGAGGCCGCCAGACTGATGACCGAGGCGGTAGCGGCCTACGCCGACGGGCGGCTCGACGAGTTGCGCACCCCGCAAGGCGATTCGAAGTGGCCCACGTTTCGCTACGACGCGGAAATCGAGCGGGCGGCGATTGCGAAGCTGGAGCGCGGGGAATACGGGCACTATGTGGACTAATCCCGAGACGGGTACGAATCTCCGATTGACCGCTGGCGATTTTGCCCTGCTTTGCCTGTTCATCCTGCAGGGCATGCGGAGCCACGACTCCAGCGCCAGCTTCGGCGAAATCCTGCTCCCGTTCGCAGCTGTGGCCGCCCTGCTGCTTCCGGCGCTCCACTACGGCGGCTGCGACACCAGCTCGCTCCCGGCGTGGCTGGCGGTAATCGTCGCTGGCGCCGCGCTGCGGTTCACGCTGAACGGCAGCGTCGCTCCCGCGTTCCTGGCGGTCATTACCGGCTATACCTTCGCTACTTCGGGATTGCTACGGCTCGCTAGCGAGCGCTGGGGTAACCGCCCCACGTCAGGCCGGTGAGTCGTCGGCTCCGCTGCCGCTCCCCGCCACCAGCCCCGTGAAGAGGCAGTAGAGCATCCCGCCATTGAATAGGTGCCACAGGAAGTGGGTGCCGAGCGGGAACGCGTCGCACGCCTGCTGGTCGATTGAGCGGAACAGCAGCGCCGTCATGAAGAGTGGCGTGGCGAGCAGGACCAGCCAGGCACCCTCCTTCTGCGTGTGGTGACTGTAGCCGCCCAGCAGTGCGATGAAGAGCAGGCCGGAGAAGTAGCTGGAGGATCCGTTGGCGTAGTCCGTCGGGAATGGAATCGCCAGCAGCAGCGTCGTGACGACGAACGCCGCCCAGCCTGCCAGTACCACCCACCAACGCTGGGCAAGCATATGCCAATAGAAGACCCCCAAGTAGGCGAACTGGAACAGAGTAATCGGCCCTACGTCCGCCACGAAGGCCCAGCGGGTCGCGAAGGTATGGAACAGGAAGCTGCCGACGCCGATACTGCAGAGCAGCGCCAGCAGCAGGATGAATTCCCACCGTTGCCGCCCCGTCTCCTGCCGGTAGCGGCGGTAGCACCAGAGCCCGGCGACGAAGGCGGCGATGAAGGCGAGGTTGCTGAAGGCGTTGAGCGGCTCGGCCCAGAGGCTCGCATCGGTCCGCTCGCAGTAGTTGTCGATGGCCTCGAACCAGTCGGTCGCCATGCGGGGTCAAATGGCGGGTGATTATTATTCTTGATGCGGGCGTTCGCGCCGCCGCAGCAGCACGACCGCGATGGCCGCCACCGCGCTGAGCGCCAGCACCGCCGCCAGCGAAGGCTCCGCCCCCTCGCCGCCAGTCGCGCCCGCGGGGTCGTGAATCTCCACCACCCAGATGTCAAGGCTGCCGCCGCGACCGGAGTGAAACGCCAGCAAATTGCCTTGCGGGGACCAGTCGGCGTGCCGGTCAATCGCAGCGTCCATGGTGATGCGCCGCTCGGTGCCGCTACCGACCGGGACGAGGTAGAAGTCCATGTTACTGTCGCGTTCCGAGTCGTAGATTATCCACTCCCCGTCAGGCGACCAGCCGGGGTAGCGGTAGTAGTGCGAGTCATCGGTGACCCGTCGCTTGTCGTTGCCGTCGCTGCGCATGACCCAGATGTCGTTAGCCTTCCGTTCGCCGTCGTCCGCCTCGTAGGTAATCCACTCGTCATCGAACGACCAGCGCGGGCAGTGCGCGTTACTCTCGTTGGTCGTAAACTGCACCGGCTCCCCGGTCGGGGTGCCGTTGGCAGTCACCGCCACCTTCCAGACGTCGAGCGAGCCGGAGCGGCCAGAGTGGAACGAGATTTCGCTCCCATCAGGCGACCAGCAGCGCGAGCGACGGGCGGGAGCGGCGCACGCCGGCGCAGCGGTGTGAGCCGTAAGTGCATTCCCCCACGGCGGACGCACCGCTTCAATAGCCCCCGCATTGCGCTAGCGTGGACGACCTGCAGCTGCTGTCGCTGACAGTGCTCTTCGCCGGGCTGGTGACGCTGGCGCTACCGCTGCTGGCGCGGCTGGTCGAGTTCGCCACCGAGCGGCAGTCGGGCGACTGGCTGCTACTGGGGCTGCTACTGCTCTTCGGCTCGGCACTGGTGGCGGCGCTCTGGGCGCTCTGGGCTGCCTCGACGCAGAGCTGGCTGCTCTGGCCGGTGGGGGGCTTCACACTGCTCTTCCGGCTCGTGTCACCCCTCATCCTGCTGCGCGCGCTCTCGCAGCGTCTTGGCCCGCCCGCGGATGGTGTGGCCAGCACGGTGACGCTCGAGCAGTCGGTGACTGGCTTGGCGGTGGTGCTCGGCAGCTTTGCGCTTCTGGCGCCGTGGCTCGAGCCGGCGCACGGGACAGCGATGGCAGCGGCCGAGACCGGCCTCGCGACCGCCGTGGCGGTCTTCTCGTTCAGCCAGTTCTACTTGCTGCTCTTCATAGAGCGCATGCGTGAAGGGCAGGCGCATTTCGCGTGGGTTGCGGGGCTGCTGCTAGGCGTCGGATTCATGGTGCTGACGCCGGCCTACCTGCCAGGGTTCCAGGCGGCGTTCCGCACCACCTCGGCTCTGGGCTGGTTCGGCGCGGCGGCGCTGTTCCATTTCGGCCGGCAGCCGGACCCGCCGCCGCTGTTGCGGAAGCTGCGGTGGAACGGTTAAATCCCCTCCGTGAATGCGCCGCACATGTCCAGCGAAACGTTACAAACGCTCGGCATAATTCTGCTGCTGAACGCGGTCGCGTGGGGCGGCTACGTCGCGTTGCAGGAAGAGCCCGACATCATCTACCGCTACCGCGAAATCGCCGCGGAGAGCGCCAACGTCACCGTCACGCTCGATTTCGGCGACGCCGGAGCTAACGCGACGACCTTCGTCAACGCGACGACGGTCAACTTCGCTGGCATTGTTGTCACCAACGACACTTCGGCCTACGCGGCGACCATCGTGGCCGCGCGCGCCAACGGCTTTGCGGTCGGCGTAACGTGGTATTCCTTCGGCCCCTACGTCCACACCCTTGATGGCGTCGCCGGCGACAGCGGCCGCTACTGGGAGCTCAACCACAATGGCGCGTACTCGATGGTCGGCGCCGGCGACCTGCAATTACAGGACGGCGATGTCGTGATGTGGAAATACGTCGTCGCCGACTGGTAGTTCAGTCGAAAGTCAGCGCCGCGTATTCGGCGAGTGACTCCGGGTTGGCAAGCGCGTCACGGTTCTTGACCGGCCGTCCAGTGATGGCGGCCAGCACCGCCTTCTCGACCTTCTTGCCCGAGATGGTGTAGGGAATATCGGTGACCGGGACCACATGCTTTGGGACGTGGCGCGGCGTGGTGGCGCTGCGGATGGCCTTGCGGAGTTCCGCCGCGAGGGCGTCGCTAAAGGCGACGCCCTCGGCCAGCTTGACGCAGAGCACCACCTCGACGTCGCCCGCGACCGGCCGGCCAACGACGATGGCGTCCGTGATTTCAGGTCGGTTCTCGACCGCGCGGTAAATCTCGGCGGTGCCGATGCGGACGCCGCCAGGGTTGAGCGTCGTGTCGCTGCGGCCGTAGATGATGGCGCCGCCCTCCGCGGTCATCTCGACGAAGTCGCCGTGGGTCCAGACTCCCGGGAATTCCTCGAAGTAGGCGGCGCGATATTTCGCGCCGTCCGCGTCGTTCCAGAAGCGGGTCGGCATCGATGGGAACGGCCGCGTGCAGACCAGCTCGCCGCACTCCCCTGTAAGGCGCTCGCCGTCGGGCGCCCATGCCTGCACATCCATCCCCAGCTGTGCGCACTGCAGCTCGCCGCGCCGCACCGGCGAGAGGGGGTTGCCGCCGAGGAAGCAGCCGACGATGTCCGTCCCCCCGGAAATGGAGGCGAGCTGGATGTCATCGTGGACGTTCTGGTAAACCCAGTCGAACTGCTCGGACACCAGGGGTGCGCCGGTCGAGAGCAGCGTGCGGAGCCGATGCAGGTCGGCGGCGTCGCGCGGCACCAGTCCGGCGGTGGCGCACGCCGAGAGGAATTTGGGTGAGGTGCCAAAGTGGGTGGTGCCGGTGCGCTCCGCCAGCCGCCACAGCGTGCCGAGGTCGGGATGGCCGGGGCCGCCATCGTAGAGCACGATGGTCACCCGCGAAGCGAGCGCTGAGACCTGCCAGTTCCACATCATCCAGCCGCAGGTGGTGAACCAGAAGAGCCGCTGGCCGGGTTGCAGGTCGCACTGCAGCTGGTGCTCCTTCAGGTGCTGTAGCAGCGTCCCGCCCGTCGAATGCACAATCGACTTGGGCGGACCGGTCGTTCCCGACGAATACATGACGTAGAGCGGGTGGTCGAAATCGGTTGGCTCGAACTCCGGCTCCGCGGCCGCGTTATCGAGCAGGTCGGGGTATTCGACGACCGAGGTGTGCGCCAGCTCGCCTGCGGCTCCCGAAAACGGGATGCGGATGACCTGCTCGATACCAGGAATCTGCTCGAGCACGCCGTTCACCTTCGTGTCGAGCGCGAAGCGCTTCCCGTTGTAGTGGTAGCCGTCGGCGACGACGAGCAGCTGCGGCCGCACCTGCCCGAAGCGGTCCACGACTCCCTGCGCGCCGAAGTCGGGCGAGCAGGAAGTCCAGACGCCGCCCGACGCGGTCGTTGCCAGCATCAGCACCAGCGTCTCGACACAGTTCGGGACGAACGCCGCCACGCGTGTTCCCTTGCGCAGCCCGAGCGCGCGCAGGCCGGCCTGCGCGCGCGCCACCCGCAGGCGCAGCTCGCCGCGTGTCAAATGCACGTCGTCGCGCCCTTCGGCGCAGCCGATGACTGCGGGGAGTTCGTCGTCGCCCGCCAACAAATTCTCGGCGTAGTTGAGGCGCGTGCCGGGGAACCAGCGTGCGCCCGGCATCGCCGGCTCGGCCAGTACCGTGTCGTAGCCGCGGCTGGTGCGCAGCCCCGAGAACTCCCAGAAGTGGGCCCAGAACGCTTCCATCTCGTCGAGCGACCAGCGGTGGACGTCAGCGTAGGTTTCGAGCTTCGCCGGCGCCGATTGCATAAAGTGCCAGAGCAGGCTTGCCTCGCGGCGCTCCTGCGACGGCTCCCACAGCACGGGATTCACGGCGTGGCAGTGCCCGCGACTGAAAAAGCTACATCATCCCGGCTTTCTGGATAATCATTAGTTGATCGGTCGAGAGTTTTTCGCCGGCGAGGAACTTGCGGAACAGCTCCTCGGCGTTTGCGACGTTCTCGATGGCGCTGGTGCCGGTCCCGCCCTTGCGCCGCTCGGCGACCACCTTGTCGATGGCCGAGAGCTGCCGTAGTTGCCCGATATAATCAGCGTGGACTTCGTCCGCCTGTTCCTTGGAATTGACGAAAGCGCGCTGCGCGGCGTCCGCCTTGCGGCGTGCGATGCGGTTCGCCTTGAGCGCCTCGCGCATCAGCTCGTGCGCATTCTGCGCCTCGTCGCGGACGCGCTTCATCTCGTGCGTCAGCTCCTTGCGTTTCTTCTCGCCAGCGCGGAACAGGTCGCGCGCCCCGGCGACCTCCTCGTCGCCATCCATCATCTCGTCCTGCGTGGTAATCTGCGTTTGCAGCGCGCCGATTTTCTCGACGAGCTCGCGCTCTTTCTTGATGCTCATCGAGCTGGTCATTTGCTTGATTTCCAGCTCCTGGATTTGCCGCCGTAGCTTCGCGACGGGCGGCAAGTGGGTGCCGGAGAAACGGACGCGCTTCAGCGACAGGAATTGCTCGCGCAGCTGGTCAACCTCGTCGAGCACCTCGCGCCGCTCGTCGCGCACCTGGCTCACGTCGAAGTTGAGGCCGTTACGCAGGGTGCGCTGGTATTGCACCTGTTCCATCTGTACCTTCGCCTCATTGTTCAGCTCGTTGCGCTCGGCAGCGTGCGATTGTGACTCGAGGTTCATCTCGTCGCGCTTGATGCGCAGCACTTCGGCCGCTTCGTTGACTTCCTTGCGGTGCGCCTTGAGCTCCTTCTGTGAGAGCTTGGAGTAGTCAATTGCGGCTTCTGCGGTTTCCCCACCGCCGACGCCGGCTTCTTCCAGCCGTGCCAGCAGCTCAGCCTTGGTGCCGGAGACCGGGAGTTCCTGCTCGCGCAGTTTCTCCTTCAGGTCAGCGACCTTCAGGCCAGCGTATCCGCTGGGTGCAGGCGTGTCGCCTACCGGGGCGTTGGGGGCGGTTTCCTCTATTTCGGTCTCCATCGCTTCTCCCGGGGCAGGGCCCCGCTGGCGTGCCTAACCGAAGAGGGCACCGAGTCCTTCGACTGCTTCCTCTTCACTTACTTCTTCTTCCTCGGCTTCTGCTTCCTCTGCGGGGGCTTCCTTGCCGCCATCGTTGTCACCAGACGCGGCCGGAGCTGCAGTGGCTGCCGGGGCAGCTACTGCGGCGGTTGCCATGGCTTCCTCGATGTCCACGCCTTCCAGCGCAGCCACGAGGGCCTCGGCCCGTGCTTTGTCGGTCTTCAGGCCTGCGGCCTTGAGGACCTTGGTGACGCTCTTGGCGTCAATCTCGGCGCCCGCCGAGTTGAGCAGCATTGCCGAATAGATGTATTCCATTTTTTGTTTCCTCCTAT
>Ga0208879_1001115_pt1 | contig 25970 bp, 17 predicted proteins | sample Knorr_S15_td_Bot_FD_185605 | JGI IMG/M metagenome (GOLD analysis project Ga0208879, IMG submission 185605) | Marine microbial communities from Southern Atlantic Ocean transect - Knorr_S15_td_Bottom_ad_5009_LV_A (SPAdes) (version 2) | ecosystem: Environmental > Aquatic > Marine > Oceanic | place...
CTTCAATAACAACAGTCATGTTGTTATCAGTAGGTGCTACTTTTGAGAAGTGAGCTACATTGTTCTCAACGATTTCCATCTCAGCCAAACGGTAAGAGTCATCATTAGACAAGTAGTTCAATACATCATCGTTGTTCACTTTCAATTGGTAACCTTGACCAGCGTTCATATCACCGATACCGTTGAAGCCCCATTGTGGCAAGAAGGCATTACCTTGGTAATCTTTAGCGATTACTAGGTTATCACCATTGTTCACAACGTCAGCCATAACAGCAGCAGCATCAGCAGGTTCAGTTCTTAGATAACCAATCATGTTCCAACCAGCTGTTAAGTTAATTGAGTTCTCTTCTGGGAATGCATAAGCACCAGCGATAGTCAATTCAACAGCAGCATTAGTCTTGATTTGGTAACCTTGACCTACAATTGCATCACCAATACCGTTAAACGCCCATTCTACTAAGTATGCAGAACCTGCATTGTTCTTAGCGATGATTACGTTATCGATAATTGGAGCCAATAATGGAACCATATCCATATCATCAGCAATCATGTAAGTAGAGAACATAGACCAACCAGATGGGATGTTCAATACTTGCTCAGATGGACCAGCAGGTACACCAGCAATGCTTGAGATGAATGATAAACCATTACCTACATAGAATTCTTGACCAGGAGCCATGAATGTAGCTTGAGCGTTCCAAAGAACACCTTCAGAAGCATCCAATACCATGAACGTGAACTCATCACCACCAGTGTAACCATCAATCTCAATAGTTTGAGCATCGTCACCCATAGCGGCAATTTGAGCCATTTCACTGTTCCAAATCATGTAACCAGCACAAGCAGCTTCACCAGCGTCATTCGTGTAGAATACACCAATAACATCACCGTTCTCCATTGGAGCACCGTCGATAGTTAAGTCAGCATTAGCAGGAATCATAATCGTATGGTTAGAGTCAGTAATGATAACTGGCTCGAAAGGAGCACCAACTTCAGGGCTCGTAGAACCACAAGAAGCGTTGAATACAACTTCACCATAAGCACCTGATTCTAAAGCTCCAGAAGCGAAGTCACAGTCAGCAGATGTGATCACGAATGATCCACCGTTCCAACCATCACCATAAGCATCTTCCATCGCCATAGTGTAATCTGCATCAGCAGATAAACATAGATCAGTTACATAGTCAGTATCGTTCGTGTAGTCGCCCGCCATAGACGAAGCAACAACAGAACCAGCTGCATCTGTTAAGTTCCAAGAAACCTCAGATCCCCAAGAAGCAGTAGACACAGTTAATGTAGCTTCAACACCTGTACAAGGGTAAGTACATGAACCATCATCTTCAGTAGCTAATTCATTGTAGTTATCAGCAGAAGCGTCAGTACAACCGTACACAACATCTACACCACAACTAGCAACAAACTCTTCAGAAGCAGTAGCGCCAGTAAAGTTGAAGTTTTGAAGGATAGACTCTTCACAAACGAAGATTTCATATCCACCGTTATTCATGATACCGTCACCCCATTCATCTGCAATAACGAAGGTCATATTAGAACCAGCATCAACACAGTAAGAGTTAGTTACTGTAGAGATGTTATTGGCAGAAGAGAATGAAACTGTAGTTGCACCACCTTGATCATCAGACAATGTGAATGATGTTTCAGAAGCGTAAGTATCAGTTGTAATCAAGATGTCGATTTGAACCATTCCGTCAGCACAAGAGTATTGACATGAACCGTCATCCTCGTTAGCTTCTGGGTTATAGTTATCAGCACCAGCATCAGTACAACCAGGGTAAATACATGAACCGTCGTCTTCTGTAGCATCAGCGTTGTAGTTCGAAGCAGATTCGTCCATACAACCCTGAACAGCACAGTCAGAACCTACAGTACCACTTACGTTACCTGCTTCAACAAGCACGTTTCCGTCAGCATCTGTAATGTTCCAAGAGTTCTCTTCACTCCATGAACCAGCAGTATAAACTACATCAGTACATCCAGCTAAGTCAACACATAGCTCGAATGAAGCAGCATCACCAGCATCGATAGTGTAATCAGTACCATTTACAGTAATGAATCCACCGTTCCAACCATCACCGTAAGAATCGATAAGGTTCAATGAAACTACATCTCCAGCACACAACATGTTTACACACATGTCTTGGTCGTGAACATCAGCATCAGCATTGTATTCAGCGTAAGCGTCGTCCATACAACCAACAACACAACCACCTAAACCAGCAGCAGGTATTGATCCAGCAGCACCAGCCGCTAATTCATTTCCATCAGCATCAGTTAATGACCATGAAGTCTCACCAATGTAAGAACCATCAGTCCAAGCAAATGTTGCACATGAAGCAAGATCGATATCTAAACAAATCATAGCATCGAAACCAGTTTCAATAGTAACCGTTGTATCAACAGCAGCACCAGCCATATCAGTATACGATACAGTTAATGCATTACCATTCCAACCATCACCCCATGAATCAGAAAGACTCAAAGTAGTAGTAGTTTCACAAGGGTAAACACATGAACCATCGTCTAATGTAGCAGCAGGGTCAAAGTTAATTGCAGCTTCATCGATACATCCGTTAATAGCAGCTAGAGATAATACAATCTCGTTAGCTTGAGTAAACTGATCATTTGAACCAGTATAACCTTCACCAGAAACGTAGTTGATATCATTACAAACCCACCAGTAAACACTGAATGAATCGCCAGCACCATATCCGTTATTAACAAAGATATCGTAGAACTGAGTCGAAAGACCAGACCATTCAGTAGTATCAGTACCATATAAGTATATGATAATTGAACCAGCTAAATCAGCAGAATCTGTAGACCAGAAGATAGAGTAACTGTTAGAAGCACCCGCTTGAGTATACAATGTCTCCCAAGAGTAAGTGATAGAATCTTCAACAGACATTTCCATTACGAATCCATCTTCTGGAGTCAATAATGAAGGTGTTGCAAATTCACACGAACTATCAGAGTGTGTAGCTTCAGCGTTATAGTTAGTAGCTTCTTCTATCAAACAACCAGGTACGATATCAGCACAAGAAATAACAGTGAATTGGAATTCTTCAGTTGTAGGAGCATAAGGATATCCTCCACTTGCAGGAGTACCAGCAGCTTGAGCTACACCACCTTCAATAACATCACCACAAGATGATACTGAGAAAGTTCCACCGTTCCATCCATCACCAAAAGAATCGTGAGCAGAGAAGATGAATGATTCACCAATTGCTAAACAGATATCTTGAGAGTAAGGAGTGTTGTTTTCGTAACCTGATCCAGACAATAAAGTGTCTCCTAGAGCATTGTAAAGCTCCCAAGAAACTTCAGAAGCCCATGAGCCAGTAGTAACAGTAACTGTTACGAACTCACCATCACAACCGTACACACAAGAACCATCGTCAGTGTTAACAGCTGAATCGTAGTTCAATCCATCAACATCCATACAACCGTATACGAATTCTTCACAGTTTCCGTCAGCTACGTTTGCTTCAGCGTTGTAGTTGAACATAGTTTCGTCCATACAACCAGCAACAACATCCGCACAAGGAACCAAAGTAAATTCTTCAGCAGCCTCTAAGTGAAGACCGTCGATGTTTACAGATTCAGAATCATAAGGAGATTCTCCACCATTGTTAGCAGCTGTGTAAGTAAATGCATCAGCATCTTCACCACATGAAGCAACAAAAGTGTAAGTACCACCGTTCCATCCGTCACCGTATGAATCGTAAGAGTTCATAGTATATGTTTCGCCTATGTTCAAACATAGAGGAATAACATATTCAGTAGCATTAGCGTAACCAGAACCTCCAGCAACTAATACACCTTCACCATCTAATAACTCCCATGAAACTTCTCCAGCCCATGAACCAGTCATAACAACTAAGTCAGTGTTAATACCATCACATGGGTATTCACAAGTACCGTTGTCAATGTTAGCTGTTTCATCGTAGTTAGCAGCATATTCGTCAGTACAACCTTCAATAAGAGCAGCAACAGTTGCTGTCATTACGAAAGGATTACCCGCTGCCCAGAATGAAGAAGACTCCACTTGGATATAGTAAGTACCAGCATCAAGTACGCCAGCTTCTACTCCAGAACCAAATAGGTCACCACAGTCAGTGAAGATTGCGAATTCAGGCTCATAGAATGAACCAGCAGCAGGAGCACCATCAACAGTTAAGAAACCTGTTTCTTCTAAAGTAATAGAGAAGTAAACTTGCGCACCGAAAGCACCAGGATATTCAACACCTGAAGTTAATGCAATAGCTTCTTCACAAGTTTCAGAAGTTAAGTACTCACAAGTACCGTTATCTAAGTTAGCATCAGCATTGTAGTTGATTGCGAAATCATCTGTACAACCTTCAACAACATTACAGTCAGTATTCACAGAGAATGCTTCCACAGTTGGAGCACCACCACTTAACAATGAAGTACCGTTCATGTTATCTAAAATTGCCCAAGAAATTTCTTCAGGGTAAGAACCACCATCGACAGTGATGAAGTAACAACCATCAGCAAGACATAACGAGTCTACTCCAGAAGTTCCTTCTGGAGTGATTGTGAATCCAGAAGAAGGAAGACCACCTTCGGCAACTACGTTACCATCAGCATCAGTAAACACATACGTGTTACCGTTCCAACCGTCACCGTAAGAATCGGTCATAACCATAGCATAACCAGTAAGACCTTCAGCACAAACTATAGGAGTGATACAAGTATCATCATCTTGAGTTGCAGCTTCGTCATAGTTTACAGCATCAGGGTTAGTACAACCTACGATGTATTCACAAGAAGCATCGTCCATTGTAGCGTCGGCATTGTAGTTTTCAGCGATTTCGTCAGTACAACCTACGATGTATTCACAAGAACCATCATCAGTGTCAGCGTTCGCGTCAAAGTTTTCTGCAATAGGGTCAGTACAACCGAAAGCAAAGTCAGAACATGCAGTTACTGTAAACCCTAAAGTATCAGTAGAACCAGCAATTAAACCACCTGCAGCAGAAGTATAAACACCCTCACATGTAGTGATAGAGAATACACCCCCGTTCCAACCATCACCGTAAGCATCGTTCATCACGATTTGGTAAGTTGAATCAGCAGATAAACATAAGTCGTAAACATATTCAGAATTTGATGCGAAAGAACCAGCTTCAGTAGAAACTAATAACTGTCCGTCAGTGTTTGAAACTTCAAAAGAAACTTCTCCACCCCATGAACCAGTAGTTAGAGTCATAGTTGCCGCAGTAGCAGTACAAGAAACGTATACACAAGAACCATCGTCTTGAGTAGCCGAAGGCTCGTAGTTTACAGCAGTAGCATCAGTACAACCAAGAATTTGGATACAAGATCCATCGTCAACAGTTGCGTTTGAGTTATAGTTAGTTGCATTGAATTCAGTACATCCTAAGATAGAAATAGAAAGTGATAACTCGAAGTTACCAGCATCCCATGCCTCATTAGGAACAACCTCAACGTAATAAGTACCAGCAGCTAAATCGCCGTTAGCAACAACATTACCACCACAAGCATCGTACATAACAACAGAAGCTCCTTCGAATAGGTCGTTAGAAACCAATTCAACAGAAGCAGATCCATCTTCAGCTAAACTGAATACGTACCATGGGTTAGAAGTGTGTCCTGAAACAGAACCGTCAAGAGCAACTGCTAATTCACAAGCAGAACCAGAACCGATACCGAAAGTGAAAGAACCGTCAGTACCTGTTTCTAAAGTACCAGATGCAATTAAATTCCCCTCTGCATCGGTAATAGAAGCAACGTTTCCATTCCAGCCGTCTCCATAAGAGTCAACCATGTTGAATGAATACAAGCCATTTTCAAGACATAAGTCAGCAGTGCTTTCCCCAGCACCTAATGCCAACGTATCGTCACCAGATGTAATAGTCCAAGAAATTTCCTCAGCCCATGAACCACCACCTACAACAACAGCTACAGAAGTAGCGTCACAAGCAGGAGCATATTCACAAGAACCGTCATCTTCAGTAGCATCAGCGTTGTAGTTTAATGCCGCAGCATCCATACAACCAGTGATAGCAACATCACCAACTACCAATGTACCTTCGAATGGAGAACCACCAGAAAGCGCATCACCGATAGACCAAGAAACTTCCTCGCCCCAAGATCCACCACCGTTAGTAACAGCGTAAACACCGTCAGCTAAACAGATAACTGCTGAACCTTCAGCACCAGATTCTAAAGTAAATGACTCATCACCGATAGTTAAAACGTTACCGTTCCAACCGTCACCGTAAGCATCTACCATAGTAATAGTAAACTCAGTATCGTTACAAGAGTAGTATTCACAAGAACCATCATCTTCTGTAGCGTTAGCATCGAAGTTCAACGCATCAACGTCCATACAACCAAGGATAGAACATTCACCAACAGTACCAGCGTAAGGAAGACCACCTTCAGCGATCACAACACCAGCTTCGTTAGATAAAGTCCATGAAGCCTCAGACATCCACGATCCCTCAACAGTAGAGAAAATCAAACATCCATCAGCAACACAACCTTCAGCTGTAGCACCAGATTCGATAGTATAAGAAACATCATTAATTATAAGTTCAGAACCGTTCCAACCATCACCGTATGAATCAACCATAGAAAGAACTAATTCACCCTCAGCACAAGCGTAAGGATAAACACAAGAACCATCTTCAGTGTTCGCATCAGCGTTATAGTTAGTAGCCGCTTCGTCAGTACAACCTTCAACAGTAGCAATACAAGAACCATCGTCTTCGTTTGCAAGTGGGTTGTAGTTAGTAGCAGTAGCATCAGTACAACCAGGAACCGTTACATCACCAAGGATGAATTCAACAGAACCTTCAGCACCAGTCTCTAATCCACCAGTTGCAACAACGTTACCGTCAGCATCTGTTAAAGTGAATACACTTCCGTTCCATCCGTCACCGTATGAATCGTGCATGTTAAATGAGTAAGCACCATCAGCTAAACATAAATCATCGAAATCTCCAGCAGTACCTGCAGCAACTTCGCTACCGTCAACTGTAATATCCCATGAAATTTCAGAAATCCAAGAACCACCACCAACAGATAATGTCAAAGCATTATCTTCACAAGCAACAGCATATTCACAAGAACCATCGTCTTCTGTAGCATCTGCATTGTAGTTTGTAGCAGTATCATCAGTACAACCAGGAACAGCAACTGCTCCACATGAACCAACATCACCACTAGCATCAGCACCTGATGCAATAACAGCACCTGAAGCATCTGTTACATCCCATGAGTTCTCAGAACCCCAAGAATCGGTAGATGCATAAATAAGATCAGTACAAATTGATAAATCAACACATAAGTCAAAAGAAGCAGAAGCTCCTGAAGCTAATGTATAAGTTTCTCCATCAACAGTGATAGATCCACCACCATCACCATATGAATCATAAAGATTCAAAGTAAGGGCATCAAGCGTACATGCAACCGCAAACTCACAAGAACCATCGTCTTCTGTAGCATCTGCGTTATAGTTAGTAGCAGTATCATCAGTACAACCAGGAACAGCAACTGCTCCACATGAACCAACAACAATAACTTCTTCAGAACCATTCAATGTGTATTCAGTACCACCAATGTTCAAAATGTTTCCATTCCAACCATCACCGTACGAATCATTCATTGTAACAGTGTAGTCTGCAGGTAATACAACACAGTATTCACCTTCTGCACCAGCATCCGAAGCTAATACGTTACCGTCACAGTCAGCAATTACAAATGAAGTTTCAGAAATATATGAACCACCGCCCATAGTAATCTCTGTACCTTCACATGTAGGAGCTACTACTGCGGGAAACGAAAATTCAACAGAACCGTCAGATCCGCTTGTTAGGCCACCTGTAGCAACTTCGTTGCCATCAGCGTCTGTTAAAGTAAAAGTGCTACCATTCCATCCGTCTCCGTAGGAATCGTGCATGTTAAACGAGTAAGATCCGTCTTCAAGACATACCGTGAAATCACCAGCAAGACCAGCAGCAACTTCGTTGCCGTCAGATGTGATGTCCCATGAAATTTCTTCAGTCCAAGATCCTCCTCCTACTGTTAGAGCCAAATCAGAGCAGTCTTGCGCACTAGATGTAAACGCAAAAGAGCCAATCATTGCCACTAAATAGAGCAGTTTTTTTCTCATAGTGTAAATAGATTTTGTTAATGTTACCCCAAATAACAAGGCTAAACAGCATTGGGGGAAATACTGTAAAGCACTCTAAAACCCTAAGAAAGACAGGGGAAATCGTCTCTTTCACTCAAGGTTTAGCAGGTAAATATACTAATTAAATATCTTGTAACCCAAAGATATAAGGGCTTTTATATAAACATATATAGATATTACTAGTCTTCCAAACACCTTAATATCTTTACTACCTAGAGAAAAGCATAGGTGATTTCACCTAAGTAAAAGGGACTATGTAGTATGGCTGGAATACTATTTTGAATTGGTCGGTAATAGGTGGAGAATTGTCAACTGGGAACTCCAAGCTATCGCAAGAAAAAATTGATTCAGAGAATAGGAGCTATTTAGCTCTCAGGAGTCAGCCTTCAGGTATTAGGTAAAAAGCCGCTCTAAGCTTTAACTCAAAACCATTCTCATAGACCAAAGGTCTACTGTCCACTGCTAGCAAGGGGCAATTTAATATCCAGAAGGTCCGGGTCTCAGCCAAAAAGCTTCGTCCATAAAAAAAGCCTTTCACTTGCGTGAAAGGCTTTTTGCTCCTCCTCTAGGACTCGAACCTAGGACCCTCTGATTAACAGTCAGATGCTCTAACCAACTGAGCTAAGGAGGAGTGTATCTCTTCAATTGGACGGCAAATATAGATGCTAATACTTTATTAAGCAATATATTTGCTCAAAATAATTTACATGAGTTTACTAATCGTTGGAACCGTGGCATTTGACGCCATAGAAACTCCTTTCGGAAAGACCGATAAAATACTGGGAGGAGCAGGAACATACGTAGGTATGGCCGCATCTCACTTCACTAATCAATCGAAAATGATCTCTGTAATTGGGGAGGATTTCCCTCAAGAATACATGCAACTTATTCAAGACCATAATATAGATACAGAGGGTATCCAAATTGTGAAAGGTGGTAAGACGTTTTTCTGGTCGGGAAAATACCATACCGACATGAATACAAGGGATACTTTAATCACCGAATTAAATGTTTTGGCTGATTTCGATCCTATCGTTCCAGAATCTTACCAAGATTGCGAATTTTTGATGCTAGGGAATTTAGACCCTACAGTACAACGAAAAGTTCTTCAACAATTAAAGAGCAGACCTAAGCTAGTGGTATTAGACACCATGAACTTCTGGATGGACATTGCGCTAGAATCTTTATTGGAAACAATTAGCATGGTAGATGTGCTTACCATTAACGACGAAGAAGCTCGTCAACTATCGGGAGAATACTCTTTGGTGAAAGCCGCAAGAAAAATCTTGACGATGGGCCCTAAATATTTGATCATCAAAAAAGGAGAACACGGTGCGCTCTTATTCGATCGAGAAGAAAATTGCTTCTTCGCTCCTGCCCTTCCTTTAGAAGAAGTATTCGACCCAACAGGAGCGGGCGATACTTTTGCGGGTGGATTTATCGGATACTTAGCAAAAAGTAAAGACCTTTCTTTCGACAATATGAAAAGAGCCATCATCTATGGTTCGGCATTAGCTTCCTTAACCGTTGAGAAATTTGGTACAGACAAAATAGCAAATCTCGATCAAGAAACCCTTAACGAACGAATTCAAGAGTTTAAAGATTTGGTGCAAGTTGATATTAAGTTGGTAGACTAATAAGTATAAAGTACTAGCACAAAGTATCAAGGCAAAACTAGTTGATGGATGTTAGTAGTTAGTTACTGGCAGGAAAATTAAATCGTTTTATAAGACCTAGTTTTGAAAACGGTTTTTTTGATTTAAACTCTAAGAGCACTTCCCAACAACGAACAACCACCAGCAAACAACCAAAGAACATTTCGTAAATTGCACAGGTGAAAAACAGTTTCAACATACACCTATATATAATAGGTCTCTTTTTGGTTTTGGGATATACCCAAATTCAAGCACAAGATATCGTCCATTTAAATGACGGTAGTTCTGTTGAATGCCATATTATCGAAATCAGCGATTTTATTCTTTACGCCGAGGTTTACAACGAACCAGACCCCATCACCTTTTTTTCCGACGATGTCTCCTATTTAGATATAGACCCTAAAAACACTTGGGTAATACGTCAGTTGAAAAATGGGGTGAAAGATGCAATGGACTTTACAAACCCTTTGGAAGATAATAGCCTTTACGGATTCTATTTTGGGATGCCCTACGACTCTGTAGATATAGCCCCAAGTAATAGCCCCTTATTCGAGCGCGATAGTTTGGGTAATCCTATATTGGTTCCCTACGATCCTTTGGAAACAACATTTAGCGATAGGCTGAAAAGTTTAGCAAAAAGCTTTGGGTCGAACTCCCTAGCTTGGATAGTCGGTTTGTAAGAATAAGCTTGGTGAGTTTATTTACTCAAACTTAATAAGCACCTGATTTTTCTCTACAGCATTCGTCTTTTCAACCTCAATAGATTTTATCACTCCATCGGTAGGCGACTTAATAATGTTTTCCATTTTCATAGCTTCCAAAATCAGAAGGCCATCTCCTTTGGCAACTGTAGTTCCTACTTCAACCAAAATGTCTAATACCAATCCCGGCATCGGAGCTTTCAACTCGTTTACCTTCTGACTGTTCATATTATCCATTCCCAATTGATGTAATAATGAATCAAAGCGATCTTCGAGAGCCACAGTGTATTCACTATTGTTCACTTTCACAAGACAGATTTTATCCTCTTTCTGAAAGCTAACCAACTCCAAAGTATAGGATTGGTTTTCGTGTATTAGGTGGTAAACATTTCCAAGCTGAACCATATCCATGGAAAAGTCCTTCCCATTTATCGTTCCTTTCTGTCCTTTATCGTCAGAAAAATTAACCTCGAAAAGCGCTTCGTTTACCTTTGCCTTATACATATTCTTAATCCTTTGTTTGAGATTGCCAAAGATAACCTATTTTAGTCGAGCTAATCAAAAGAAAAAACATGGCTCTTATTGAAGAACTCAACATACAAGGAAATAAATTATTCAAATACCGCTCCAACCTCCCGGTGCCATTTGCAATCATTGGGCTTGCAATTTACCTCTACGATATTCACGATTCAGGGCAAGCTCCGCACCACTTAAACTTCGAGATATTTTGTTTGAGCATCGGATTATTAGGACAAGTAATTAGAGCCATCACTTTAGGTTATACTCCACGAGGAACTTCAGGAAGAAATACACAGGGACAAGTTGCCGACGAGCTAAACACCAAAGGGATGTACAGTATTATGCGCAACCCGCTCTATCTAGGAAACTTCTTTATGTGGTTCGCCATCATATTGTTTATCGACAACCACTGGTTTAGCCTAGTATATATTATGTGCTTTTGGATGTATTACGAACGCATCATTTTTGCTGAAGAAAATTTCTTGCGCAACAAATACGGCGAACCTTATATTAAGTGGACTATGGAAACTCCTATTTTTCTCCCGCGTTTAAGTGGCTGGAAAAAGCCGGATTTATTCTTTTCATTTAAAAATGTATTGAAAAGAGAATACAGTGGATTCTTTGCCATGTTCTTCAGCTTTTCGCTCTTCGACTTTATAGAAAACTATGTGCGTTTTGGTCAATGGCGCCTCGATGATTTTTGGGCATATGCTTTGATTACTAGTGGACTGATCTCTTTAGTATTGAGAACACTCAAAAAGAAAACTAAAATATTACACGTTAAAGGACGATAGTTCATAGTTGTTGGCTGTTAGGTGTTGGTTGCTAGTTGTCCAGATAAATCAGGATGTCGCTGCGTTCCAATTGAACTTAAAATTGCAAACTGAGAACTGCCAACTGTTCACTCTTCACTACTCACTCTTCACTGATTAAAACTCATCAATCAAGAAATAATGAAAAAACTGTCTTTGCTACCCATTTTAGCAATCACATTGAGTGCTTGTTCTGTAATCCAGAAAAATTCGACAAACATCGTTTTAGACGAAGTTACCATTGAAAGCCCAACAATTGCTGAACGTGATTATTATCACGAAGCTCCGCAACGATTAAACGATTTAGTGCACACCAAACTTGCCGTGTCGTTTAACTGGGAAAAGAAACATCTTTTAGGAACTGCCCTTTTAGATTTGAAGCCTTACTTCAATCCACAAAGCATCTTAGTTCTCGACGCCAAAGGATTCGATATTCACGAATTAGCATTAGTAGATGCAAAAGGAAATAAAACTCCTTTGAACTACGAATACGATAGACTTCTATTAACTATTGAACTCGGAAGAGAATATACTCGCGAGGAATCGTATCAGATATTTATCGCGTATACGGCAAAACCCGACGAACTTAATATTGAAGGAAGTGCTGCGATTACCGATGCAAAAGGTCTTTACTTTATTAATGCCGACGGCAGCGAAGATAAGCCGATGCAAATTTGGACTCAAGGAGAACCCGAATCCAACTCATCGTGGTTTCCAACTATCGACAAGCCCAATGAGCGCATGACCCAAGAGATTGCCATTACCGTTGCCGATAAATTCACAAGCCTTTCTAATGGTTTGATGATTTCTTCGACAGAGAATAATAATGGTACACGCACCGATGTTTGGAAACAAAGTTTGGAGCACGCTCCATATTTAGCGATGATGGCTATTGGTGAATTTAGCATCACAAAAGATAGCTGGAGAGATATTGAAGTAAACTACTATGTAGAACCCAAAGAGGAGAAACACGCCCAAAGGATTTTCGGCAAGACTCCTGCTATGATGACTTTCTACTCCGAAATTTTAGGCTTCGATTATCCTTGGGAAAAGTACTCTCAAATAATTGTTCGCGACTATGTGTCGGGAGCCATGGAAAATACTACCGGTGTAATTCACGGGGAGTTTGTGTATTCCGACGAACGTGAATTTATCGACGATCCGAACGAAATGATTATCGCTCACGAGCTATTCCACCATTGGTTTGGCGATTGGGTAACGTGCGAATCGTGGCCAAACTTACCCCTTAACGAAGCATTTGCTACTTATGGCGAATACTTGTGGATGGAAGGTAAATACTCTGCCGACGATGCCGCTCACTACTTGCACGACGACTTGCTTTCTTATATGAGAGAGTCTAGTAGAAAGCAAGAAGATTTAATCCGTTTCGATAACGAGAACCCAGGGAATATGTTCGACAGTCACACCTATGCTAAAGGAGGGCGAATATTACACATGTTGCGTTACCATCTTGGCGACGATGCATTCTTTACTGGTTTAGAATATTATCTAACAGAATATGCCAACCAAGCGGTGGAAGTACACCAGTTGAGATTGGCTATGGAGAAAGTTTCGGGCGAAGATTTAAACTGGTTTTTCAACCAATGGTTTTTAGCGGCTGGACATCCAACTCTTTCTATTCAACAGGAGCTGAATGACAATACTGTTATGCTAACAATCGCTCAAGAACAATCTCTAGAAACCACTCCACTTTACAAATTACCACTCGCTATTGAAGTATATGTAAATGGTAAGGCTGAGCGTCATTTGATTGAATTGAACAAACAAGTTCAAGAATTCGAATTTGAAGTTTCGCAAAAAGCTGACTTGGTTGTTTTTGATGCTGACCACTATTTATTAGCTGATATTAGCTTTCCTAAGAGTGATGATGAATGGATTTATCAATTGCAAAATGCAGCGCATTATTACGACCGCTTGGAAGCACTAGACAGTCTAGTTCAAAGTGAAAACTTTGCCGTAAAAAGCCGAGGGATTAAAATGGGTCTTTTCGATGAGTTCTGGGCAATCAAAACACAAGCACTTGATAATTTCGAGCATGTAGATGCCAAAACACAAGGTACGCTTGAATCTCAACTGATTATCATGGCTGAAAAAGACGAGAAATCAGATGTGAGAGCTAGAGCACTCTATGCATTGAGCCTTCACTTCGATCAAAAAGAAGTGCCTACTCGTTCGCATATTGAGCTGTATACTAAAATGGTGAAAGATCCATCCTATTTAGTAGCTGCAGAAGCTTTAAAAGCTCTTGCCTTTGAGAATATTGATGCCGCTTATGTATTGGCTAAAGATGAAATGTCGAGCGCCAATAAAGAACTTAAAACTGCTGTTTTTAACGCCATCGCTAAAGCCGGGAAAATTGAAGATCTCGACTTGATTAAAAATGAATTTAAAGCCGCTGATGGTTACGATATTTTAGGGGCTAGCTATAATCTGTTGAGCTTCCTGAAAATTCAAAAGGAAGACATCTATCTAGAGCCCCTTAATGAGATGTCCCTACGGTTCCAATCCTTCGAACAATGGTACATGCGTTACTATGCTTTAGATATGTTAAAAGGATATAGCAATCAAAGTGAAGGTGACTTTAAACTCGCAGTCGCAAAAATATATGAGCACTTACTAGCCGAAGAAAAAGACAAAAGAGTACTTCAGTATTTGGGACTTGATTAATAAGTAGAATATAAAAAAGCCCCCGAACATTCGGGGGCTTTTTTTATGGGATAAATCCTTAGTTTTCAAATCAACTACATACCGAGAAACCTTGGAAACAATAATAATTAATCGGTCGTTAATTCTAATTAATTCCCTTCCAGCGTCCACCGACTACAGTCTAATAATTAAAACATTCCTTTTTCTCCTTTAATAGCTGCCTCGTAACCTTTGTCGGCAGGCAAGTCACTTTTCTTAGAGGCATTAACTGCCAAGGCGTCGCAACGATTATTTTCAGGATGATTATTGTGTCCTTTCACCCACTCGAATTTCACTTTATGCTTGGGGTATATTTTTAGAAAACGCTTCCATAAATCGGGGTTCTTCTTGTCTTTAAAATTCTTTTTCACCCAATTAAAGACCCATCCTTTTTCTACCGAATCAACAACGTATTTGGAGTCGGAAGTCACCAAAACATCTGTGCCTTCGTTTTTTATTTGCTCTAAGGCAACAATAACCGCCAAGAGCTCCATTCTGTTATTTGTCGTGAGTCTAAAACCTCCTGCCAACTCCCTGCGGTGCTTTCCTGCTTTCATCACTATCCCATATCCTCCAGGACCAGGATTTCCACTTGCAGCACCATCAGTATAAATATAAACTCTCATTAGATAATCGATTCTATGATGCGTGGATAATGAGCATATTCGAGTGCTTGTACTTTTGCCGCCACATCTTCAGGGCTATCATCAGAACTCAATGAACACTTTGCTTGAAAAATTATGTTCCCTTCATCATAGACTTCATTTACATAATGAATACTAATTCCAGACTCTTTTTGCTTGTTTGCTACCACTGCTCTATGAACATTCATACCATACATACCTTTACCTCCATAATTGGGCAATAAGGCAGGATGAATGTTTACGATACGATTTGGATAGGCATTTATCAGTGAAGAGGGGATTTTTAGCAAAAATCCTGCGAGAATTACAATGTTAGCATTGTATTCTTTTAACTTGTCAATTACAATTGTAGTAAGATTCAAGTCCTTTTTCGAAAAAACAAAGCTTGGTATCGCCCATATTTTGGCTCTCTCGAGCACAAAAGCACTCGGATTATTCGTGAGGATTAAAACTAAGTCAATGCCTTCTTTTTCAGCGAAGTAAGTCGCTATATTTTCGGCATTTGAACCCGATCCAGAAGCAAAAATGGCAATTCTTTTCATGTGACAAATCTAGTTAAGATTTCGTGAAAGAAAATTAATCCCCCTAGCTACTTTTCAAGATTGGAAAAATTTGGCTATTTTTAAAGTTAATATTTTACATTTGCATCGAATTATTAACCAAAATAAGAAAATCATGTCTGACGTAGCATCGAAAGTAAAAGCTATCATCGTTGACAAATTAGGTGTAGACGAAAGCGAAGTAATTAACGACGCAAGTTTTACAAACGATTTAGGCGCTGACTCATTGGATACAGTAGAGTTGATTATGGAATTCGAAAAAGAATTTGACATTCAAATTCCAGACGACCAAGCAGAATCAATTGGCACAGTAGGTGCAGCTATCGATTATATCGAATCGGCTAAGTAATCATTTAATTTGACGATATGCAGCTGAAAAGAGTTGTTGTAACCGGCATGGGAGCCTTGACTCCTATAGGTAATAATGTTTCTGATTTTTGGGATAACCTGATTAAAGGGGTAAGTGGCGCTGCGCCAATTACTCGTTTTGACGCTTCCAAATTCAAAACTCAATTCGCTTGCGAAGTCAAAAATTTCAATCCTACGGACTTCATTAACCGTAAGGATGCCAGAAAACAAGACCCTTACACTCAGTATGCGATGGTAGCTAGCGATCAAGCTATCGAGGATTCAAACCTCGATATTGAAGCAATCGACCTTGACCGTGCTGGTGTAATTTGGGGTTCTGGTATTGGAGGTATTAAAACCTTCTACGACGAAGTGTCTGAATTCGCCAATGGCGATGGAACACCTCGTTTCAACCCATTCTTCATCCCGAAGATGATTGCTGATATTGCAGCTGGGATGATTTCTATCAAACACGGTTTCCGTGGACCAAACTTCACAACTGTTTCGGCTTGTGCTTCTTCTTCAAACGCTATGATTGATGCCTACAACTATATCCGTTTGGGTAAAGCTGACATCATTATAACGGGTGGTTCAGAAGCTTCTGTTAACGAAGCTGGAGTCGGTGGCTTTAATGCCTTGAAAGCGCTTTCTACTAGAAACGATGATCCTAAAACAGCTTCAAGACCTTTTGACCAAGACCGCGATGGTTTTGTATTGGGTGAAGGTGCAGGCGCATTAATTTTAGAAGAATACGAGCACGCTATAAAACGCGGGGCTAAAATTTACGCTGAAGTTATGGGGGGCGGACTTTCTGCCGATGCGCACCACATTACGGCTCCACATCCTGAAGGATTGGGTGCTATTAAAGTAATGGAAAACACGCTAGATGATGCAGAGATGAAACCTGAAGATATTGATTATATCAATGTTCACGGTACATCTACTCCTCTTGGAGATATTGCAGAATCGCTAGCCATCAAAACTGTTTTTGGGGAGCATGCCTACAAGCTAAACATCAGCTCCACTAAATCGATGACGGGTCACCTCTTAGGAGCTGCCGGAGCCATTGAAGCTATTGCCTCTATTTTGGCTATTAAGCATCAAATTATTCCTCCTACCATCAACAATCAAAATTTTGATGAAAACATCGATTCCAATTTGAACTTTACGCTAAATAAAGCTCAAAAAAGAAAAGTGAAGGCTGTGATGAGTAATACATTCGGCTTCGGTGGACATAATGCTTCTGTTATTTTTAAAGCATTTGAAGCTTAATGATGAATTGGCTTAACAAGCTTTTCCCAACACCTCTTACTGATCCTTTTGCTATAGAACTTCAAGGAGTTTTGGGCTTTCGCCCCGACAACTTGAAACTATACCATCAAGCATTTTCGCATAGCTCGGTGGAGAACAATAGGTATGGAAACAATGAACGCCTAGAGTTTTTGGGCGATTCTATTCTGGATACTGTAATTACCGAACACCTCTACAATAAGCTTCCCAATAAAGACGAAGGAACCCTTACAGATCTTCGATCGAAAATGGTAAGTCGACGAACGCTTAATCGCTTGGCAAGAGCTTTTAAGGTACAAGATTTTGTTCAAACAAACTTCAAAGGGCGCATCCCAGCATCGGTATTCGGAAATGCTTTTGAAGCACTTATAGCAGCAATCTACATCGACCAAGGTCAAGCTTTTTGCAAAAATTTCATCGAAGAGAAGATTATCAATATTCACTTTTCTTTAGATGATTTAGAAAAGGAAATTGTCAGCTATAAAAAACACTTCATCCAATGGTCGCAAAAGCATAGCAAGAGCTATCGTTTTGAATTGGTAGAAGAAAGTGGCGAGAGTCATCAAAAAAGCTTTGTCATTGCCCTGTACTCAGAAGCAAAATTGCTCGCCAAAGGTGCCGGAAGCTCCAAAAAGAAAGCCGAGGAAGAGGCCAGTAAAAAAGCCTGCCAAGATCAATCTCTTTAAGTAAATTAGCTATCTTTGATCATGGTTGCATCTTCTTACAGATCCACAAACCATGACAAAAAAAAGCATAAGTATAGACTTTGAATACGATTACGATTTTCTTTTAATCGGCATCTGTAGCCCTTTAAAAGACTATCACCTATGCTATTGGATTAATAAAGAATTGAGCACCACCCTTACTCGTTGCGAATCAGATATCGCAATGAATTTTCCTGATGGGCTCGAAAAAGCTTACTTCCCTCTTTTTGAATTCATGGATGAGCAATATCAAAATCAATGGTATTTATTGGGGAATAAATGCCCGATATTATGCTCTGACCAAGAACAAAATCAGGGTACTATTTTTGATGGTTTTATTCAAGATAGAAAGAAGACAAAGTATTTAATCCCTGAGAATTCAAGGGTTGACTTTTATCTGCAGATACACGGAATTTTTCACGAAGACTCAAAACAGGATCTTCTACAGAACATAAAAAAAATCGATCGCATCGTAAGTGCTCATGAGATTAATATCGATGAGCTACGATCGAAAGAAAATTTAATCATCTGATGAACAATACAAAAATAGTTGCAACCATAGGGCCATCATCCCACGACAAGTCCATTTTGGAAGAAATGATTGTTGCGGGCTTGAATGTGGCGCGTATTAACTTCTCGCACAGTAACCACGAGCAAGCCAAACAAATTTTTGATTGGATTCAGGAATTAAACGAGGAGCTAGATAGAAACGTTGCCGTTTTAGGAGACCTTCAAGGCCCTAAACTCCGCCTAGGAGAAGTTAAAAAAGATCAATTTCTCAAAAGAGGTCAAAATATCACCATCACTACAGAGGAATGTATCGGTGATGCATCAAGAATATATATTACCTATCAAGAATTTCCTAAAGATGTGAAGGTGGGCGATAGAATCATGCTCGACGATGGGAAAATTATCCTCCGTGCTGAAGCCACCAATCAAAAAAATGAGGTGCAGACAAAGGTTGTTCAGGGTGGAGAGTTGAAATCTAAAAAAGGGGTTAACCTTCCAAATACTAGAATTTCGCTTCCATGCTTAACCCCTAAAGATCTTGCCGATCTGGAATTTGCTCTTGAGATAGGTATCGAATGGATCGGATTGTCTTTTGTGAGAAATGTTCAAGATGTAAAAGATCTTCAGAAGATTATTAAATCGAAAAAATCACCAGCAAGAGTGATTGCAAAAATCGAAAAGCCTGAAGCCATCCGTCAGATTGATGCGATCATCAAACAGTCGGGGGCGGTAATGGTTGCTCGTGGCGATTTAGGTGTGGAAGTTCCGATGGAACGCGTACCGAATCTGCAAAAAATGATTACGCGCAAGTGTATCAAATACTCTACTCCGGTAATTATTGCTACGCAAATGATGGAGTCGATGATGGATAGCTTAAGCCCTAGTAGAGCTGATGTAAACGACGTTGCAAATGCTGTGCACGATAGAGTAGATGCGGTAATGCTCAGCGGTGAAAGTTCCGTAGGGAAGTATCCAGTGCGCGTAATTCGAGCGATGAATAAAATTGTGCGAAACGTAGAAAACTACGCCGATCTACATATGGAGGCTTTTCAGCCAGTAGATAAAAAAGATGGTCGCTATATCTCAGATACCATTTGTTATAACGCTTGTAATATTGCCAATCAGGTAGGTGCTAAAGCTGTAATGACCATGACTCACTCGGGCTACAATGCCTTTAAAATTGCCAGTTTTAGGCCCCCTAGTAAAATCTGTATTTTCACTAATAATCGCAAGATTCTAAACACCTTGAGTTTACTCTGGGGAGTACGTGGATACTTTTACGATAAATTCTTTAGTACCGACGATACCATTATTGATATCAAAACAATCATCAAAGAAAAAGGAGTTGTTCAAAAGGGTGATTTTGTGGTTAACATTGCAAGTATGCCGATTACCGAAAAGGGAATGACCAATATGTTGAAATTAAGCCGTATCAACTAATGAAGAAGATTAACCTTCCTCTATTAACTTCTATTTGTGAAATTGCTGGAGCTCCTGGTTTCGAGCAAAGAGTACGCGAATTAGTGATTAGCGAAGTCAGAGACTTTGTTGATGAAATCAGCATTGATAACCTCGGAAATGTTACGGCCATAAAACGCGGTAAATCATCAAACAAGAAAGTGATGATTGGCGCTCATATGGATGAGATTGGTTTTATCGTTACTCATATCGACGATAATGGCTTTGTTCGCTTCCATACTTTGGGTGGTTTCGATCCGAAAACTTTAACAGCACAGCGCGTAATTATTCACGGTAAAAAAGATTTGATCGGTGTGATGGGCTCTAAACCTATTCACGTAATGACCCCCGAAGAACGTACTAAAATACCAAAAACCACCGATTATTTTATCGATATGGGAATGTCGAAAAAAGAGGTGGAGAAGTACATTTCTGTAGGTGATTCCATTACGCGTCAGCGAGAGCTGATTGAAATGGGTGATTGTGTAAACTGTAAGTCTATCGACAATAGAGTTTCGGTTTTTATCCTTATCGAAACCTTAAAAAAATTAAAAAACTTCCCTTACGATGTATACGGTGTATTTACTGTTCAGGAGGAAGTGGGTATTCGTGGAGCCCAAGTTTCGGCTATGCAAATTCAACCCGATTTTGGTTTTGGTCTAGACACAACCATTGCCTACGATGTTCCTGGGGCGGCGGCCCACGAAAAGATTACAGAGCTAGGAAAAGGTGCTGCCATAAAAATTATGGACTCTCAAACCATTTGCGACTACCGAATGGTTCTCTATATGAAAGAAATTGCCGAAAAGAAGAAATTGAAAACTCAAATAGAGATTCTTCCCGCTGGTGGGACCGATACTATGGGGATTCAAAGAAGCACTCCTGGTGGTTCTATCGCAGGTGCTGTTTCTATTCCAACAAGGCATATTCATCAAGTAATCGAAATGGCGCACAAAGAAGATATTCATCAGTCGATAGAATTACTAAAGGCTTGTATTGAAAACTTAGACAAATACGATTGGAGCTTTAGATAATGTCAACATTAAAATACCTTTTTTTCTGCTTAACGAGCACTTTATTGCTCTGGCAATGTGCCAATATGGTACGACCAACGGGTGGCCCTAAAGACAAGATGCCTCCTTTGGTATTAAACTCCACTCCTAGACAAGGGGCTACAAACGTATCTCCGAGCTCGATTGAAATTCATTTTGATGAGTTTTTTGTCATGAAAAATTTACAATCTGAATTATTAATTTCCCCTCCTCTCGACAGCAAACCTAAGATTAGTCAAAAAGGGAAAAGTCTGTTTATTGAACTTGAAGAAAAGCTAAAAGAAAACAGTACCTATACCTTCAACTTCGGAAAAGGTATCGCCGATTTTCACGAAGGAAATGTACTAAAAGACTTCGCCTTGGTTTTTAGCACGGGTCCGGAATTGGATTCATTATCTGTAGAAGGAAATGTGTTCTCTAGTCCAAATAAAAAATTGCCCGAAGAAGTATTAGTAGCTATCTATCAAAAAGACAGTCTAAAAAACGACTCTACCATTTACTTGCAAAAACCCGATTACTTCGGAACTGTAAATGAGCAAGGATATTTTCATATCGAACATATAAGAGCCGGAACATTTGAATTAATCGCCTTCGAAGATGTGAATGCAAACTACAGCTACGATGGTGCTTCAGAGCAAATAGCCTTTCATCAGGAACTTATCAATATAAGTGATAGCACCGCCATCGAGCTTTGGCTTTTTAAAGAAGAAGATAAATTAAAACTATTGGAATCTAAAGACAATGGTCGTTTGCATTGGGCTTACAATAAAGAAATTGACTCAGTGAAAATTCTTTCGGATTCTCGCTTTGACTATCTCAGTAAAGTTGAAAATGACAGTCTTTTTGTGTGGCCGATAAGCTTAGCAAAAGACTCTTTATACGTGTGGGCTGAAATTGAACAACGCAGAGATTCCATTTTGGTGAAAGTGGATACCCTCAGAAAGCAGGAAATAAAAATGCTTCCGCAGGAAAAATATTTAAAAGCTTCTGAAGAACTCATCATTCAGTTCTCGGCTCCAATACTTTCTGTAGACACTTCGCTTATAAATATCATATCCGATTCTACACAAGTTGAATTCGACCTAAGTCATACCGATTTTGAGCTTCTTTTTGAATTCGAACACAAAGGGACTCGACAGTTTAACATCACACTTAACAAAGGCTCTGTTCAAGGTCTATATGAGAGCGAAAACGATAGTGTTGGCCTTTCTATCTACACCAAGACCGAAGCTGCACTGGCAAGTCTTATTATCAATTTAAACATCGAAGAAGATGCTTATTTTATAGACCTATTGAAAGGGGAAACTGTCATCGATAGACTCAGGGCTGGAGAAGAATTAATATTCAAAGAATTGCTTCCTTCAAAATATCAATTGCGCTTAACGCTCGACTCTAATAAAGATGGGAAGTGGACTCCAGGAAATTACTTTGAAGGCATCCCAGCAGAAAAGGTGTTTTACTATGCTGAAGAATTAAACTTGAGGGCTAACTGGGAACTTGAAGTTGATTTTTTAATGACTAATTAATGATGCTTAATTAATAGTTGGTCATTATTAATCATTCATTAATTCAAATTCATCTCGATCATCCAAAAAAGGCAAACGCGTCCGTAGTTTTAATAGGTGTTTCTTGGTCAGTGTCAATTCCACCAAACCGACTTCATTTTCGGGAGCCACAGAAATCAAATCCCCATCGGCATCTATCACTTGTGAATGGCCTGAATAGACCGCTTTATAGCCATCCTCTCCCACTCTATTAAGACCAACAACATAGGCTTGGTTTTCTATAGCACGAGCCTTTAATAGGGTGTTCCATACCCCTATTCGCTTGTCGGGCCAATTGGCAACATAAATTAGGAGATCATAGCCTATATCATTTCTAGAAAAAACGGGGAAACGCAAATCGTAACAAATCAATGGGCATATTTTCCAGCCTTTATACTCCACTATTAATCGCTCAGTTCCCGCAGTAAAATATTGATCTTCATTTATGAGGCCAAATAGATGACGCTTATCATAATGTTTAATTATTCCATTAGGCTCCACCCATAAAATCCTATTGTAAAAATTCCCATTTTCTTTGATCATGAGGGAACCACAAACAACAGCGGCTTTCTTTCGGGCAATCATTTTCATCCAATCGACTGTAACGCCATCCATCGATTCTGCCAAATGAGTAGACTTGACAGAAAATCCAGTACTAAACATTTCGGGGAGCAAGACGAGGTCAGCTTCTTTTACTTGCGACAAATAATCTTCTATTTGTCTTCTATTTTTCTGTGCATCTTCCCAGTGCAAATCGCATTGCAACATGCAGATATTTAGTTCTTCTTTCATCTACTCTTTAGTTCTAAAAATCCAATTTAATGAAAATATTTCAGGCTTAATGATTACACACAAGGCAAAAAGAGTGTAATCACCTATTTTATTGACCACCAGTATTTTGTACCTTCTGAAGGCTTGAGGAAACCCTTTATAATAAAAGGTGTTCGCTTCAAAAGTTTAACAAAAAAAATAACTTTATGATGAAAAATATGCTGAGCTATCTGTGTTGCATCCTGATTGTAAGCAGCACAGCCTTCGCGCAAAGTAGCTACAATTTTAAATATCAAGTTGAGCCCTATTATAATTTGGCCAATGCGATAGATTTAAATCAGGGTCTTGTTTGGGATAACCCAAACTACTCTATACATCTCCCTTTCGAATTTACTCTTTTAGATAAAAAGATTAACTCTCTTACATTAAACGCTAATAAAGGAGCTGTATTAAATAATCACAATCTCGACATAGAAATTGACCTTTTTACTGTTGACATCTGTGATGGGTCTCTGAATTCAACCACTGACAATGTTAATGACGATGGAGGAGTATCCGTTATTTCATACAAAGTTGATGATAGAGTGGATGGTGAACACTCACTAGTAATAGAATGGAAAAAAGTAGCATTAAACAGAGATGTAGATAGAGGCTATTATCTTAATTTCCAGGTGTGGTTCTACGAAAAAGATCAAAAAATAGAATTCCGTTTTGGCCCTACTAATATTCCAATTGATGAGATGGCTATGATTCAGCTCATTCCAGGCATATTACAAACAAGTGCAGTAAATAAGCAGGACAAAAAAGGGTGTCTACTTGGCAATACGGCAAACAACCCAGAGTTATATTATTATCATTCCGACCTTCATCCGGGTATAAAGAGATTTGTGGGTATTCCTAAGCCAGGAACCGTTTACACTTTTAGTCCGAAATCTGCTGATGCCTCAATGGAAAGAAATTTAGCAGATGCCAATCAGCTAATTGTTCGTCAGAATATCAGTGAAAATGAAATTTATATAGATAATAAGTCCAATAAGACTGTCTCGTACCAAATCATAGACCTTCAAGGAAAAGTAGTCCTAAAAGGCGAAAGTAGTAATGCTAGAATTCTAATAAACCTAGCTCAGCTAAACAATGGTATGTACATCTTAAACTCCCAACAGGATAGTAAAACAAAAAATAAGCGAATTCTCAAGCTGTAATTCACGAAGGGTTTCAAAGCTCTCCCAATTAATCGGGGGAGCTTTTTTTATGGCTCAGAAATAACTTGGCTATTAGGTACTAGGTAAAATTAATATATTTAGACTTCAATTAATCATACAATTTATACCCTAAAAAAAGTGATTATCTCTGCACTCTTATTATGCACTAGTCAAAGCACATAACAGCAACAAGACGGAGATATCAATTCAGGCTTTATGATTAAAATCAGGTTTGAAGATTTAATTATCGAATTCTTTTTCGCTGTCTAATAATTCATCGCGTTCAGATTTCCTGAAACCTTGGAAGGAAATTAGTGATGAATTATTGTTTTGCTCCTTTGAGCAAAAAGACCTTGAAAAAGTGCACTTTATTTGGTTCGATTCTTTGTGCAAGCAAAGAAATGAACGATAAAAGCCTCCCGAAATCTCGGGAGGCTTTTATATAAAATAAAGTAAATCTACTTTTCAGACTTCAAAGAAGCACCTAAGAACTCGCGGTTCATTAAGGCGATGTTTTCTAGAGAAATTCCTTTCGGACATTGCACTTCACAGTCACCTGTATTGGTGCAGTTACCAAAACCAAGTTCATCCATCTTCTCAACCATGTTTAAAGCACGTTGCTGTGCTTCAACCTTACCTTGCGGTAAAAGTGCCAAGTGAGAGATTTTAGCAGCTGTAAACAACATCGCTGATGAGTTTTTACAAGTAGCCACACAAGCACCACAACCAATACACGTTGCCGCATCAAAGGCTGCATCTGCGTCTGCTTTAGGTACTGGAATTGAGTTGGCATCTTGCGTATTCCCAGAAGTGTTTACAGAAACGTAACCACCTACTTGAATAATCGCATCAAAGGCAGTACGATCAACTACCAAATCTTTAATTACAGGGAAGGCGGCGGCTCTAAAGGGTTCGATATAGATAGTATCACCATCTTTAAACGAACGCATGTGCAACTGACAAGTCGTAATTAAATCTTCAGGACCGTGAGGCTCCCCATTGATGTACATAGAACACATTCCACAGATTCCTTCACGACAATCGTGATCGAAAGCTACAGGCTCGTCTCCTTTATGAATAAGTTCCTCGTTCAACACGTCCATCATTTCTAAGAAAGACATATCAGGAGAAATATCAGACATTTTGTATTCTACAATACGTCCCTTGTCTTCAGCGCTATTCTGACGCCAAACTTTAAGTGTAAGATTCATCCCAGCCATTATTTGTAGCTTCTTTGTTTCAACTCAATATTTTCGAACTTCAAGTCTTCTTTATGAAGCTCAGGTGTTTC
>Ga0208879_1001118_pt1 | contig 25939 bp, 20 predicted proteins | sample Knorr_S15_td_Bot_FD_185605 | JGI IMG/M metagenome (GOLD analysis project Ga0208879, IMG submission 185605) | Marine microbial communities from Southern Atlantic Ocean transect - Knorr_S15_td_Bottom_ad_5009_LV_A (SPAdes) (version 2) | ecosystem: Environmental > Aquatic > Marine > Oceanic | place...
GCAGTGACGGGGGCGGGGACGGTAAAGGCTACAGCTGTAAAAGCGGCCAGCGCGGTCCCGACGACGGAATTCCACATCGTTAGACGTCGCATCGTGCAATACTCCTTGGGGACGAACCTCTTCGAGAATACCTAGGCTCTACCAGTTACGTCAATCGTGTTGCGTTCAGGGTCGCGCGCGGCATTTGACTACGGCATTCTTACGCGTCGCAGCAAGACGATGTCGGGGAGGGGCCAGACTCCCCTGCACGGAAACCAAGCGAGTCGACACATGGTGATCTCGGGGCAAGGGAGTTCTGGACTCGTCCACGACGGTGAAGGCGCCGCCGATGAGAAATACGAGGAAGATGATGCTTGCAGCGTCGGCCATGCCGACGGGCAGGGCCACCATTGCGTCGAAGAGGTTCACAGGGTTCGAGGGGACCGTCTGGAACGTGCCAGGCACTACGAGCGTGCGGCCTGTCACGTCGTCGGCTCTTCGATCGAACTGACCCGCCGGCACCACGTAGCTCACGAGCGCCGCGATGATGACGCAGCCGGTGAGCAGGACCAGAGGATGAGGGAGGCGCAGCCTCGGGGACTCGCTCATCGGGGTCTAGAATTCATAGGGCACGACTTCGGGGATTGAAGCGGTCGGGCGCCAGTGCCCGCTGTAAGCAGTCAGATCGTCAACCAACGGTCGCGAGCAGCAACATCCCACCGCCCCGTGAGCTTTCCATTCGAGACGACGTGCACCTGCTTGTGCAGTGCCGACGTTGGACAAATGTGACGGGGAATGGCCAGCAACTCGTCGCCTGGAGTAAATTCAGACGCCCGGGCGGTCTCCAAGACCAAATGCTCTTCGTCCTGCAAAATCTGTTTGGCATCGAGCAAATCGGGGAACTCGACTCGGCTGCCCATGGGGTCGTCTGCCGCACAGGCTTTGTATCCGAGATCGACCGTGACACGATCCGACCTCGGACAACTGATGACGCGTGTGAGGATCAAAGCGGCCGGGACGAAGTTGAGGTCAGGAAACATGTCGCGATAACCGGCGTCGTGAAAAACGAGCGTGCCGGGGCTCAGTTCGAGCGCAGGATCGTCCTTTTCCGCGTAGAGGGGAAAGGACGCCGTGCCACCCGCAACGATCCGTGGCACAGACCACCCTTCGGACACCAACTGGTCACGTAATCGCATCGTTTGACTCCAGCACTCGTCAACCGCCACACGTCGCTCGTTGATATCGGTTTGGTGGTTTTGCCCGTCGTACATGTGCAAGCCACCCGGATTGAGACCCGCTGTGTCGACGATCTGGCCGTAGAGATGCTTCGCGGCGGCTCCGGCGACGATTCCTGTGCGATGCTGTCCGGTGTCGATGTCCAACAGCACGTCGACCGTGTGCCCGGACTGCGACATCACTTCGCCGAGTCGACGGATGGGCTCGGCGTGATCCGCGGTCACGGAGAGTCTGGCGTGGGAGAACTTCTCGACGAATTCGACCGCCCGGCCAAGATTCGGTCCGACGATGTTGTAGGCCAAGAAGATGTCCTGCACACCTGCTTGGGCCAGCATTTCCGCCTCGGCGAATGTCGCACACTTGTGTTTGTTAATCCCCAGATCCATCTGTAACTGCACGACTTCCCGCATCTTGTGTGTCTTGCAATGCGGGCGTAGTCGCGACACGTGGCCGGCGATCTCCACCATCCGCGCGAGGTTGCTTTCCACCAGGTCGCGAAAAACGACGAGCCCTGGAGAGATGATCTGGCTGGTGTCTTCGATTTGATAGCGTTCGTGCATCGGGTCGCTCAAAGAAGCTTCGTGACGCTAGAGTCTCGACATGCTAGCTGTCATACGATCCATCACAAGAAGCGAAGGGCTGCGATGAGCGCTCACGACAACCATGGCTGAGCCCTCCCCGGGAAGCGTGCGGGACGAGGGATTGGTGCACGTGATCGGAGTCATGCTGGGCGCTCCGAGGGTCATATTCGCGTCGTCGCTGGACGGGAACCTTCCAAAAGCCCTGTCGAAGGTGCATGCGAAGTACAAGACACCGTACGTGGCGGTGATCTTCTTCGCAGTTGTTGTCTGCGTGTTTGCGCTGAGCGGCACCTTCAGGTATCTGGCGGTGTTCGCGACCGGGTCGTTGCTGCTCATCGACCTCGGTGTGAGCCTCGCAGTTATTCGCCTGCGCCAGCGCGACGGTCTGCCAGGGACCGGGAAGTTTCGATTGCCCTTCGGACCGCTCATTCCGCCGCTGAGCTGCCTCATCGTCGGCTGGCTGCTCCTGCAAGTCCCAGCACGGGAAGCCTTCAGCATCGCTGGGCTCATTGGCGCTTCGGTGGTCGTGTACGCCGCCGCTAGAGCGAGGCCTGACGCCCCATCGTAGCCAAGTGAACCGCGTCTCTGACCATCGACGCCGCGGTGGGTATGGGTTCACGCTCCCACAATTTGTGGAACGTCTTTCCGTAGATATCGCTCTCGAGTTCGACCGCCATCTCCCAGCCGCTGCAGCCGCCTAGGAAGCTCTCAACGGGGACGGGTGTGGGCTCGACCCGGAAACGCCATTCGGCATCGACGAGTTCAGCGGTAGCCACCAGCTTGAGCACGGATCCGTCCCGACGGCACTGCTCCAGCCGATCGGCCCGCACGTCCTCGATACCACTCACGTGCACGTCGGCGAGCGTGATCTTCTCGTCCGCGAAGGTGTTTGCCGCGATCACGAGCTTGGCGGCCGTGTCCCAGCCGCCGACGTCGAGGCTCGGATCCGCTTCCGCAATGCCTCTGTCCTGTGCTTCGAGCAGAGCATCCGCGTAGGCGCGTCCATGGAGCATTTCGTCGAGGATGAAGTTCGTCGTTCCGTTGAAGATCCCTCGGAGTGCCGATACTTCGCCGCAGACCATATCCCGCCGGATGATGTTGAGCACGGGAAGGCCCCCGCAGAATGCCGCGCTGTACAGGATACCCGCGTCGGCGTCCGTCGCGAGACGGTCGAGCTCCTCGTGAACGAGCGCCAGGGGGCCCTTGTTGGCCAATACCAAGTGCAGCCCGTGCTCTAGCGCCGTCCTACAATTCGAGACGCCGGGCTCGCCGGTGTCGAGGTCGACCGGTGACGCTTCTAGGAGGATGTCACACGGGACGCTGTCGAGCGCTCCTGCCACACCGAGACCTTCTCGAAACTCCGGTAGCTCTCGGAGCTTCGACCCAGCCAGCTTGTGTGCCACCAGGCGGGCGAGATCGAAGCCGTCCTCACTGACCGCGACTCCGCTGCTGTCCGCTACGCAGCGGACACTGAACGCGAGGCCGTACTTCTCGTTGAGCTTGTCCTCGTGTTCGGCCAGGAGCGCGAGAACCCGACGTCCTACATTGCCCAGTCCGACCAAGGCCAACCCGACTCGCTTCACGCGGCCATCCCTAGCCGATGATCCGTTTGAACACTTCCAGGTCGATGTTCCGTCCGCAGACGACAGCGACGACCTTTTTGCCCTTGAAGTGCTCTCTTCTCTTCAGGAGGCCGCCGACGGCCAGCGCTCCGGAGCCTTCGACAACCAGACGGTGCTGCTCGAAGAGTAGGCGTATGGATGCCTCGATCTCGGCCTCGGTGAGCAAGACGATCTCATCCACGTACCGTCGGCAAAGATCCAGAGTGATGCTGTCCAAATCCACACCGCCGGCGCAGGTGTCCGCCAGAGTCGGGTACGTCTCCATCTCGAGCATCTCGTTGGCTCTCATGGATTCGTACATGACAGGGGAGTTCTCCGGCGAGACGCCAAAGGCCTCCACTTCGGGGTTGTGGGACTTCAGCCAGCCCGCCGAGCCCGTGAGGAGTCCCCCAGCTCCGCAGGCGAACAGGCCCGCATCCAAGTCAGGAAGTTGCTTGGAGATCTCGTACCCGCAGGTGCCCTGTCCACCGACCACGAGGGGATCGTTATACGGCGACACATAGATCTTGCCGTCTTCCTCGGCTACGCGCCGGGCCTCTTTCTCAGCGTCCCAAGGAAGAGGGCCATGAATGACCAGATCCAGGCCGTGAGATCTCAGCAGCCCCAGGCGTGACGAGTCCATGTCCTCAGCCACGTAGATGGTGGCGCGGTGTCCTCTGACTCTCACCGCCTCCGCAACCGCCAGGGCGTAGTTGCCCGTCGAGGCCGAGACCACCCCCCGCTCGAGCTCCGCTTCCGTGAGCGAGAGGATCTTGTTGAGCGCACCACGAAACTTGAATGAGGAGGTTCGTTGCATCGAGTCCAGCTTGAGCCAGACCTCGCCCTCGATCTGCTCGCTGAGATGTATGGAGTATTCGAGGGGTGTGGGCGAAAGGTGGTCCGCGCACCTCTCGATGGCCTCCTGAACCAACTGCGGCACATCGAGCTGCTGCTGAACTGCCCTCGTCTCGTTCATCCTCGTCCTCCGTCAGTCAAAATCTTCTCCATAACCTGAGCGGCAGCCCGCGCTCCCTCGGTGAGTGCCCGAGTATGGGACATGTAGCCGCTCAGCTCCGAATGACCGAACTGCACGCGGCCGAAGCCCCGCTTCACGACTTCTTTCGGTGCTTCGTTCCCATCGATGCCGAAATGAAATCCGGGCTGGGGCGAGATGTAGGCGTGGCCCCAGCGGTTTAGGACGATTCCTGCGACATCGTCCTCGGCCCGGAATCCGGCGGATCCGAACATCCGGGTCATCTGATCTAGGATCTCCGCTTCGTATTCGCCATACGACTTACGCATCAGTTCGGCACGCCCCAGAGCCCCCTGCTCCTGGCTCGAGTACCCGGGGTAGTTGAACGGCACGTAGAAGGTCATGACGATCGGCTTGTCTGGATCGAACGGCTGTGTGGACTCGCCCGTGATCATCGGCCTGCGGATCGAGAAGAAGTTGCCGAAACCGTCGAACCAGCGCCCGGAGGAAATGCCGAGTCGATCCAGGAAGCGCCAGTTCCGCAGAGCCACGTTCACGACCAGGATGGGTGCGTGGTGGAACTGCTCGTACGCACGAGCGATCTGTGACGGCATATCGCTCACGATTCGTCGGGCCACCCAGCCGCCGATCGACACCACGACCGCCTTCGCTCTGACGCGGCTGATCTTGCCGTCCCTGTAGTAGGTCACGTTGACGTGGTCAGCGGTCTCGGCGGGGCCGTCATGGCTGACGTCGATCGCCGTCGAGTTCAGTCGGATTCTCAGCGAGTTCTCCGGCCGGTCCAGGGCCCCGAAGTCGATGGGATTCGTCAGGATGCCCTCGAACGTCGAGTCGCCCGTGATGCTGGCCGGCAGTAGGTACTTCACGATGTGGCGAAGAATCCCCGCGTTCCCTCCGGGGAAGCTGTAGGCGCCCACATCGTGGTCGTCCTGACTGCTGTCGTACCGGTAGGGGGACTGGGTTCCCGGAAGGTCCAGATCTTTCGCCGAATAGGCCGAGTAGACATCCGCGCCCACGCCGCCCATGGAAATGGCGATCACAGGATCGAAGTATTCGGTGACCTGGGGGCTGTACCCCATCACGTCCTCCAGCAGCTCCTTGTACGACATGCTGTCGAGCCAGCGGTCCAGGTCGTCCCCGTCGTAGTACTGCTCTTGGTCCCGGAAGGCGCGGTTCAGCTCCGCCTTGAAGTCGTCCGACCAGGGCAGGCGGGCCAGGTCGTCCTGCCTGGGATTGATGACCCAACGAGCGTCGGTGCCCTCACCGACGAAATAGCCCGTGTCGTATCTCTCCTCCTCCCAGTACACCCCGTAATAGTTCTCCAGAGGTGCGCGCACGGTCGAACGTGCAGGGTCCTGAGCCACGAATGAGTACTCGAAGGGCAGGCCGGTATCCCTGTAGATGTCGGCGATCAGCCCGCTGCTTCCCGGTGGAGGAGGGCCGAAGTCGTTCGAGCCTTGCGGCCCATAAAGTCGGTAGCCGTCGACGTCGAACTCATTTTGTTTGGCCTCGCCGCCGAAGACGGGGTGATTGTCCAGCATCAGGCAACTGCCGCCGCCGCCGTTGTCCTTACGGAACTGATACGCGGCGCCCATGCCGGAGAACCCGCCGCCGATGATCACGAGGTCGTAGTCCTCGCCCGTGTCCTCGATGCTCTCCATGAGGGTTGGGGTGAGCCCGTCGCGAATGAGGTGAGCGGCGTCTCGCACGGAAGCCACGTTGCCGTTGGAGGTGGCGTAGTCGCCCACGCCGCCGTACCCGGTCCACGGGTCGGTCAGGGGGACGGTGCGGGGCCTGGCGCACGAGCTGAGCAGCGCTGCGCCGAAGCCGACCAGCGTGCCGCCTACGAAGTCCCGGCGCGTGATGTCGTGAAGGCGCATCAGTTTCGACTCGGTTGGAAGTCGGCGGCCCGCCACAGGGGCTCGCTCTCGTAGTAGTGGCCGTTGCTCATCACGGCGGACACATAGCGGATGTTGCTGATATCGACGAGGGGATTGCGATCCAGAATGGTGATATCCGCCTGCTTGCCGACCTCGAGCGTGCCGGTCTCCGAGTCCAGCCCCATGGCCCGGGCAGGGACGATCGTTGCGGTCCGAATGGCATCGAGTGGGCTGAGGCCCGCCAGGTGATGGTAGGTCTCGATCTCCAGGTAGAGGCTGAACACCGGCACCCCATTGTCTGTGCCGGCCACCACGGGTACCCCCGCGTCGTGAAACGCGCCGAGTACCTCCATCGCCCTGCGCACGTCTTCCTTCATCTGTTCTGCGCGGTCCGGACTCACACCACCCAGAAACCGCTTCCCTTCCCATAGCTCGTAGGCGATCCGTCCGACGTCGGGCTCCACGGTCTCGAGGGCAGTCCCGCGCGGCAGGTTCCTGAGGATGTTCAGTGAGATGGTCGGGTCCAGGACCGTCCCGTGCTCGAGCAGGAACGCCGTGGCCTCCGCGACACGGTCGGGACTGATCTCTCGGTCGAACAGATAGAGGCGCCCGAGGTCGCTAACCGTCTCGTCGGGGAAGAGGACCGAGAGGAACAGACCTCGATGGTTTAGCTGGTCCATCCCGAGCTCGACAGCCGCGACGGCATTCTCTACGGCTCTGGGCACATGTCCCGTAACGGTCATTCCGCGCTCGTGGGCCTCTGATGTGAGTACGCGCAGGACGTCGGCCTCGATCGCCGTATAGATCTTGACCTGCTTGTATCCATGCTCGTGATACAGGGCTACGACGTCTCGCGCCTCAGTGGGCGTGGTCGCTCGAATGACTCCGTTCCCCGTGATACCAGCGCCGTCGACCATGCCGGCCAAGAGAATGTCCGGACCCATGGCGCCATCCAGGTCGATTGCGTCCCTGAACGCGGTGGCGAATTCCAACTCGTTTCCCAGGTCACGGATGGTCGTGACGCCGCCAGCGAGGTAGGCAGGTGCCCACTGAACCTGGTTGGAGTGGGCGTGCATGTCCCACAAGCCGGGAATCAGCGTCCTCCCGGATACGTCGATAACTCTGGCGTTGTCCGGGATCGCGACGTCCGCGCGCCTCCCGATATTCCGTATCCGCCCCGCTTCGACGATCAACGTCATGTCGGTGCGGGTGACGTCGCTCAATCCGTCCACCAGGTCGCCACCCACGAGCGCGGTGATCGCGGCCGGCTCCTCCTGATGAGCCTCGGTATAGGCGGCGAGCGTGCGCATCTGCTCTTCCACGTGGCTGGCGACGAAGAAGGGTAGCGCCTCCTCGTATCCACTTCGGATCGCTTCCCTGAACTGGGTATTCGCCTGAACGAGCGCGACCAGGTCGTTCGACGCGTTGAGCCACACCGTGCGCAGCCCCCAGTTGATGCCTTCGACCACGTAACGGTCGAGGGGCGTGGGCGAGCCACCGATCTGGACCACGTCCGTCTGCCTGAAGGTGAGGGTCACGTCACCTCTCGGAAACGTCGGCAGCGACTCCAGCCCTCGCTCCAGGTAATAGTGGTACAGCATCATCTCCATCGCGGCCGGGATGTTGCTGTGAACGGGGAAGAACGCGGCCCACTTCGTCGCTGTGACGATGCCGGCGTCCTTTTCCTGAATGGACACCTCCTGCGAGCTCGCCACGACCTCCAGCACGTTGGTGGTGTCACTCCCGGCAATCCGCCGATTGCGGTAGTACGCGGGGGACAGATCGATGCCGAGGCGCAGCTCGGCCTGGACACCACGGATTCGCCCCCGTTCGTTCTCGCCCTGGAGTGAGCGGATTACGATCGAGTCCCGATCCGAGATGATGCTGAAAGACTCCTCGCCAATGAGCGATTGTCTGCGGTACATGAGGAACGATCCCTCTTCGCTCACGTTTTCCCAGTTCGGGGCAGGGGAAGAACAAGCGAAGAGCACCGAGGCCAGGATCAGGGATGACCCCTTGTATTGGAAGCTACGGATCATTGAACCGCGTCCTTGTTGCGCCCGCGAAGATAGAACACCAGCCCTGCGACAATAAACAGGGCGCAGCCACCCACAACCTTGATCACGAACAGCTGTGGATTTTGTGCCCCGGCGGGCGGCACGAGTGCGAGCGCAACGGACAGCACGGTCGCGCTGAAACCGAGGCCGGAGACCGTCCAGAGCCCCACGGTGCCGCCCGGCACCAGGTTGACTCCTTCATGATCGCCTCGCGCCCTCCAGCGTAGCACCGGCAGCGCCGCGAACATGTACAAAAACGGAATGAAGTAGAGAATGATGGCCATATCGAGGAGCATGAGGTTCGCCTCCTCGATGGTCGAGCCCGCAACCGCCGCGAGCATCAGGACGGTGACCACGAGGCCCTGGGTGATCAACGCGACATGCGGCGTGCCCCATTTCGTGTGCGTGCGACCGAGCGCGTGAGGGAGGTAGCGATCGATGCCGATGACATAGGGCATCCTAGCAGCTCCCGCCAACCAGACGCCCAGGACGCCGGTCGCACTCATGCAGACGAGGATCGTGCCCACGATCGCGAGTCCGGGCTGCGCGATGCGGTCACCGATCGCCGCGAGCGCCTGCGCGATTCCGGTCACGACATCGATCTCTCCAGCCGGCAACGCGACCATTAGCAAGCCGGTGCCGAGGATGTAGATGCACGCAACGAGGGCGCCCGAGATCACCATGGCCCGCGGAATGGAGCGAGCCGGATTGACGATCTCGTCGCCCATCGTCGAGCTGAGTTCTAGGCCCGCGAACGCAAAGGTCATGGTTGCGAAAAAGGTCAGCGTGGAGAAGTCTGTGAGGTCCGGCGCTAGACTAGAGGCCGCAAAGTCTGTTGCGCTGCCAACCTCGAGCCACACCCAAATTCCGCTGACAGCCAGGACCAAGAAGACCGCGAGGGTCGCCATCGCACCGACGTTGTGAACCCACTTGCCGTGCTTGAGGCCGACGACGTTGGCGCCAATGATGATCCAGAGCAGGGTCAGAGAGAACGTTGCGTTGTACCAACCGCTTTCACTGAGACCAAGCCAAGCATCGCCACCTACGAACAAAAAGGTGCCAGCGATGAATAGCAGTAGGCTGGGGAAGTAGACGAGATTGTTGACCCAATACGTCCATCCGACGATGAAGCCATGCACCTCGCCAAAAGCAGATTGGCTCCACAGATATACGCCACCTTCACTCGAATCCCGCGAGCTCAACTCCCTGACAGTGAGCCCGGACGGGATGAAGTAGATCACGACCGCGAGTACCCACAGGACGAGGCTCGAAGGGCCCATTTGCGCGGCGGTCGCGAGCCAGCGTATGCCGAGTACCGCGCACACGTTGAGGAACACCAGGTCCATCACTCCCAGCGTTCGAGGCAACCGTGCCGCAGTCTTATCCTTCGCGGTTGATACCGGTATTGATTCCCCGATCAGAGACCTCCAGGTAACCCAGTGAAAACGACAGCGACATCACCATGAGCGGCAGCGTGACCTATGACGGCGCGCCACCAGCGGGTACGATCGACATGGGCGTAGGCCAGCCTTCAGCCGACCTGTTGAGTGTAGACCTGGTTCGCCAAGCCAGCGAGTCGTTCCTCGACGAGGCCCACCCGTTCGAGCTGAACTACGGCGTTCTTGAGGGCGACGAGCGATTTCTGGAATCGCTGGCGGGATATCTAGCCGAAGGATACGACGCTGTGGTCAGGCCCGAGTCGCTGTTCGTTACCGGAGGTAACTCACAAGCTTTGGACTTGATATCGACGGTCTTCAGCAAAGCGGGCGATACCGTGTTCGTCGAAGAGCCGAGCTACTATCTGGCCTTTCAGATATTTCGCGATCACGGATTGAACGTGGTCGGCGTACCGATCGATGGCGACGGCATGCGAATCGATGCGCTCGAGGCTCTGCTGGACGAACACAGCCCGGCTTTCGTCTACACGATCCCCGGTTACCACAATCCGGCCGGATGCTGCATGAAAACGGAGCGTCGCGGGCGGCTGATAGAGCTAAGCCGACAGCATAGCTTTCTGATCGTCGCGGACGAGGTGTACCAGCTGCTCTACTACTACGACAGGCCGCCGCCGGCGTTGGGCACGATGATCGAGAGCGACACGGTTTTATCGCTCGGCTCGTTTTCGAAGATCCTCGCTCCGGGGCTCCGTCTCGGTTGGATTCAGGCAAGCCCGGTGTTGCGCGACCGGCTCATCGAAAACGGCTTCGTCGTTAGTGGTGGCAGCATCAACCACTACTCATCGCATATCGTCCGGCACGTGATTGACCTCGGGCTGCAACACGCACATGTCGAGCAGCTGAAGCGCGAATACCGGAAGCGTGTCGAGGCGATGCAGGATTCACTACAGGCACACTTCGGCGACCTGGCGACCTGGCAGCGGCCCGACGGCGGCTACTTTTTTTGGCTGCGCTTCAGTGACGACGTCGATACCGGGTCTTTTCGCGTGAGGGCAGCGGAGCTGCAAACGGGATTTCAGCCCGGATCCAAGTTTTCCAGCGACGGAGGGCTCAGCAACTTCCTGCGCCTGTCCTTTGCCCACTACGGCGAAGACGACATCCGTGAGGGTGTCGCACGAATGCGACCGCTCTTCGATTGACCGTCACAGGATACGACATGGATTTCACTGACAAGCGAGTTCTGGTTACGGGCGGGAGTCGGAGAATCGGCTTCAGTGTTGCAAACGCCTTCATCGACGCTGGCGCGCACGTTGCGATCAATGGCAGAACGGACGATTCCGTCGCTGCCGCGATCGCCGCCCTCGGCGAGGGTGACTGCCGGGTCGCGGCGCCCGGCGATATCGGAACCGTTTCCGGATGCGAGTCCGCGGTAGAGACCGCGACCGACGCCTTTGGTGGCCTCGACATTCTGGTGAACAGCGCCGGCATCGGTTCTGGCAGGCGAATCGAAGACTCCGACGAGGCGATGTGGGACCTCCACACCGACGTCAATCTCAAGGGGACGTTCTTCTGCAGCCGCGCGGCGCTATCCGAACTGCGCAAATCCACTGGCAATATCGTCACCATCGCTTCGGATGCGGGCCTGATGGGGTGCCGGGGCTCACAGTGTACTGCGCTTCGAAGGGCGGAGTCGTGAACATGACCCGCGCCATGGCCGTGGAGGTCGCGCCGGGCGTGCGCGTCAACTGCGTGTGCCCGGGTTACGTGGATACCGACATGATCCGCCGTGACAGCATCGACAAGAGTAACGACCCCACTGCCGCAGAGCAGAGGATGATCGAGTATGCGCCGCTGAAGCGCATCGCCATGCCGGCCGAGAGCAGCCAGTCGGTCCTCTATCTGGCCTCATCCGAGGCACGTTTCGTTACGGGTGCCGAGCTTGCGATTGATGGCGGCTCGACCGCGGGCCGCTGAGTTTGCGGCGCTGAGGTGGCACGCTGAGCCGAGGCTCCGCCCACTGTCCATGGAGATGGCCATGAATGCGATTCGCATCGTCACCCGTGTCGGCCCGAGCAGGCTGTCCAGTGTGGTTGTTGCCCTCCTCATCTGGTACGCATGCAGCGGCCCAAACGAGATGGCCCCAGCCGCGTATCCCACGGTGGACGCCAGCTTTCTTGCGGCCGTCGAGTGGCGGTTCGTGGGGCCGTATCGGGGAGGGCGTGTCGTGGCGGTGGCGGGACATCCCGACGACCCCCTCGTCTTCTATTTCGGGGCTGCCCACGGCGGAGTGTGGAAGACCACCGACGCCGGGGGGAATTGGCGGAACGTGTCGGACGGCTTCTTCGAATTCCCTGCGGTGGGTGCCCTCGATGTGTCCCGATCGGATCCCGATGTAGTCTTCGCGGGAACGGGCGAGGCGCTGCAACGGCAGTTCATTTCGCCTGGAGATGGGGTTTACAAGTCCACGGACTCTGGAGAGACGTGGACCAACGTCGGACTTCGAGAGACCCGGCACATCGCCAAACTTCTGATTCATCCGACCAATCCCGACATCGTCTATGTAGCGGCGATGGGGGACATGTTCGGCCCCAATCCGGATCGCGGCATCTATCGAACCACGGATGGAGGCGAGACCTGGCAACGCATCCTCTATAGGGGCGAGACCACAGGCGCCGTGGATTTGACGATTGATCCCGCGAACCCGAGGGTGCTCATCGCTGCTCTGAACCACCACGTGACGTACCCGTGGGACGAGGAGAGCGGCGGCCCCACGTCCGGCCTCTTCAAGACCACGGATGGTGGGGACACCTGGACGGACATCACGCGCAACCCGGGTATGCCAGGGGGGCTGATCGGAAAGATCGGCATATCCATCTCACCAGCGCGCTCCAGCCGCGTGTACGCGTTCATCGAAGCCGACGCAGGCGAAGGCGGCATCTACGTTTCCGATGACGGCGCATCCACCTGGCAGATGACGCATCAAGACCCGGGCAAGATGGAAATCCCGAATTCATACAATCACATCACCGCCCACCCCCAGGATCCCGACGTCGTCTATATCCTGCCCATCAGCGGCCTCTTCCAATCCACGGACGGGGGCCGGACGTTCGAATCCCAACGCAACGAGAACTGGGACCATCATGCGTTTTGGATCGATCCGAACGACCCTCGCCGAATGATCAACGGAGGGGACGGGGGAGCCGCTGTGACGCTGAACGGAGGTGAGTCCTGGTCGAGTCTCTATAACCAACCGACTGCGGACCTCCTCAGTCTGGCGGTGGACGACCAGGAGCCTTACTGGATCTACGGCGCTCAGAACGACAACGGTCACATCGCGATTCCCAGTCGAACCCTCGATTCAGGGATCGGTTGGTCGCACTACGTTCCCCTTCCAGCCGGCGAAGGCGGGCAGACGGCGGTGAAGCCCGACGGCAGCGTAGTCTATGCGAATGACAGGACCAGGACGGTCCGGTTCGACCGCGAAACCGGGCAGGCTTCGCACGTCAGCGTTTGGCCCGAGGTGGAGTTCGGCACGGCCCTCGAGGACGTGAAGTACCGCTTCTATTACTCCTTCCCGGTGCTGCTCTCGCCGCACGATCCTGGCGTTCTCTACACCGCCGCCCAATACGTCTTCAGGTCTACTGACGAAGGCAAGTCCTGGGACCAGATCAGTCCCGACCTCACGCGGAACCGCCGGGAAGTGATGGGCGAGTTGTCTGGAGGGCCCATCAGCTCCAACGCTTCTTCGCTCTTCTACTCGAGCCTCATCCGAACCCTCGCCGAGTCTCCTCTGGAGGAGGGTGAGCTCTGGGTTGGCACCGACGACAGTACGGTGCAACTCTCGCGAGATGGTGGCGGGAGTTGGCTGGACGTCTCACCGCCGGACCTCCCGGAGTGGACGACGATTACGGCCATAGACGTATCTCCGCACCGGCGCGGAACGGTCTATATCTCCGGCGAGGGGCACAGGGTGAGCGATCGCACGCCGCATCTCTACAAAACCACGGACTACGGCAGCACCTGGCAGCGGATCACATCGGGGATCCGGGAAAACGACTACTCGTGGGTCATCCGGGAGGATCCGGTGCGGCCGGGTCTGCTCTACGCAGGAACAGAAACCGGCGCCTATGTCTCCTTCGACGCCGGGGACTCCTGGCAGCCCCTGCAGCGCAACTTACCGCCGGTGATGGTCATGCAGATGCTCGTGAAGGACGACGACTTGGTGGTCGCGACCCATGGGCGGGGCTTCTGGATCATGGACAACATCTCGTCCCTGCGTAACATCACTCCCGAAGTTGCCGCGGCCCCGGCGCATCTGTTCGAGGTAGCCCCCGCCTTCCGTCAACTGCGGGGCGGGAGAGGTTGGACGCAGCCGGGCCCAGGAGATGCTGCGAATAACCCACCGAGGGGCGTGGTGATCGAATACTACCTCGCCGAAGAAGCTGCCGGTGATGTCACGCTCACCATTATGGATGGGGCCGGCGAGGTCGTCCGGGGGTTCTCGAGCGCGTCGGAGGGCCGCCTTAGCCTCGCCGCCGAGGCAGGGGCCAGCCGATTCGTTTGGGACATGCGCTATCCGCGTGCCGAGTTACCCCCGCCCGCCGGAGCGCTGGGCGGCTTCCAGAGCGTCGACCACTCACCGCCCGCACCACCGACAGCGGTTCCTGGGCGATACCTGGTCCGACTCTCCGTGGACGGACAGGACTACGAGCAGCCTTTCGAGATTCGAAAGGATCCGAGCGTACGAGCCAGCGACGCCGATCTCCGTGCCCAGTTCGAGCTCATGGTGGACCTCCAGGATCGTTTTTCCGAAGTCGCCGACGCCCTGATCAGAAGCAGAGAAGTCCGAGCTCGCTTCGAGGAGCGTCGCGCCGCTTCGCCCGAGGGATCCAGGGCCGAGGCCGACGGGGTCCTGGAGCGGCTGAAGGAGATCGAGAGCGTTCTCGCGATTGAGATGGGGTCCCCGGCCCATCCCATGATGTGGGGTCCCCCGGGTTTGACCGAAAAGCTGAGCACGCTCTCGGGCGCTGTTGGTGCGGCCGACGCCAGACCCACGGAAGCGATGTACGCGGTATTCGCGGATCTCTCGCAACGCTTCGAGGTCCAACGGTCCCGCCTGAACCAGATCATCGATGAAGAGGCTAGCCAGAGAGGTAGGTTGCCATGAGAACATGTTCTTGGATCGAGCTCACTCTGTTCGCGTTGCTGCTGGTCGGCGCGGGTTCGAGGACGCAGGCCTCGGCGCAGCAGGCTCCAGCGCTCCGTCCACTGCGGGTCGACGACTACTTCGCCCTGAAGAACGTGGGCGGTCCACGCGTCAGCCCGGATGGGGCCTGGGTCGCTTACACGGTGAGGGCCCAGGACCTGGAGAACATGTACGCGGAGCGCGACCGACTAGCCCTCGGGTGCCGGTGGCCGTGGGAACGTTCCGTCTCTCATCGCCGCGTGGTAGGCGAAGCTGGCGATCACCACAGAGTTGATCATCAGGTCCCTTGGCAGAAGCCTGTCGAACGTATCCATGTTGAAGTGATGCGAGCGCGCTCGATAGTCGATCCTGTCTTGGAGCAACTGGAAGCCCGGGAGGCCGGCCTCATTGAACGACAGGTGGTCCGTTCCCCGGTTGCTGAACTGGGAAAGCGTCTGCAATCCGAGATCTGCGAAGGGCTTCATCCATGCCTCGAAGATCGGCGACGCCTGGCGGTTGCCCTGCAAATGTACGCCGCGGAACTGTCCTGTTCCGTTGTCCATGTTGAGGTACACTGAGAAGGCGGCGTGGGCCGCGGTCGCGGTTCCCTCTGGCGCGCTGCCGAAGTGGTTGCGCACGTAGCCGCGAGACCCTCTCAGCCCGCCCTCCTCGTGGCTCCACAGTGCGATCCGAATCGTGCGCCGTGGGTTCGCATCGATCGCCTGGAGAATGCGCATCGCCTCGAGCATGACCGAGACACCACTCGCGTTGTCCGTTGCCCCGGTGCCACTGTGCCAGGAATCCATGTGCGCCCCGATCATCACTACTTCATCCGCGAGATCGGTCCCGGGGATCTCTGCTATGACGTTGTATCCCCTCTGATCAGACTCATCCAGCGCGACGCGCACTTCGACGTCCATCGTCACCGGGACGCCTCGCTCGAGGATCCGATAAATGCGGTTGTAGTGCTCGCTGGCCACCGCGAGGGTGGGAAGCGCATTCTCGACACTCTCTCTCGTCCTCGCACTGCTGGTCGTCGAGTGGCCGGTCGCATAGACGGTCCCGTCACTGCCGATGCTGGCCGTTAGAACGACGGCGACTCCCTCGGACTTGTAGAAATCCTCCACCTCGGCCGCGGAGATTTCCTGGCGCCGGAACGTCGATTGCTCCGGCTGGCCCCGAGCATAGCGACCGATGAGGAGGTCGTTTCCTTCGGTCTCGAAGACACGCAGCGACTCCTCTCCGTGCCGGAAAGCATCCTGCACGAAGCGGGGACTCGTCGGCATGGGTGGCGTGGCCAAGACGATCGCGCCATCGAGAAGGCCCCTGTAACGATCCAGGTCGTCCGGAGTTTGGATCGTGGCGATGACGGCGTTGGCGACGACCGGGCCCGGAGTAGCGGGGGTGAGCGCTAGCGGGTAGGCGATCACCATTTGGTAGTCGGGTGCGGTCATGTGAACAGAGACGCGCTGCACCTCCCAGCCGACCGTCTGGTCGCCCCACGGCTCCGTCTCGATCCGCGACAAAGCGAAGTCGTTCATGCGGGACACAGCCCAATCCTGAGCCTCGCGCATGTTGGGCGATCCGGTGAACCGTGGACCGATCACATCGGCCAGGTAGCCGGCGTTTTCCATGACCTGAGAGTTTTCGAACCCCTCGGTCCGGATACGATCGACGACGTCCCAGTAGACCGGCTCTTGTGCTTCGGCGGCTAGCGGGACGAGCAGCAGCGCAGTCGAAATGGCTAGACTCCAGTTCTGTTTCTTCATCTTGATCCGATGTGAGATCGTCTTGCTGCGGTCGGGTTCACAAGGTAAGTGCAACACCGGGGAGAGACATCAAGCCTCTGCCCTGAGAGGGCATCAAGGACGCATTGATTGGAGGGATCTGATGAGAGTTTTGGTTGTGGGAGCATCGGGGACGATCGGGCGCGCAATCGTCGCGGAGCTAGGCCAGCGTCATGAGGTCGTCACGGCCGGCCGGTCGTCCGGCGATTTGCAGACGGACATCACCGATCGCGAGGCGATTCGGACGATGTTCGAGAAGGCCGGCTCGGTTGATGCTCTGGTCTCCGCTACCGGGAAGGTCAAGTTCGCTCCCCTCGAAGACATGGAAGCAGAAGACTACGAGATCGGATTGCAGGACAAGCTCATGGGACAGGTCAATCTCGTCCTGATCGGTCTCGACTACCTATCGGACGGGGGGTCCTTCACGCTCACTACCGGCGTTCTGGACAGCGATCCGATTCGTCAGGGCACATCAGCCTCAATGGTGAATGGCGCGATCAACGCGTTTGTCGCCGCAGCGGCAATCGAGATGCCGCGGGGGCAACGCATCAACGTCGTCAGTCCGGGAGTTATCGAAGAAGCGATGGAGGTCTACGCGCCATTCTTCCGAGGTTTTGAGCCCGTGCCTGCCGCTCGTGCCGCGCTTGCGTTCGCCAAGAGCGTCGAGGGCGCCCAAACTGGTCGGGTGTATCGGGTGCTATAGGCGGAACGGTTGATGGCCAAGATGCGTAGCTCCAAGACCATCCACGTTGTTAGTTGCCACGCCGAGGGCGAGGTCGGCGATGTCATTGTGGACGGCGTTGCGCCTCCTCCGGGGGCGACGCTCTGGGAACAGCGCGCCTGGATCGCATCCGACGAGACCCTGCGCAATTTCGTCCTCAACGAGCCGCGCGGTGGCGTCTTTCGCCACGTGAACTTGCTCGTGCCACCCATCGATGCGCGCGCACAGATGGGCTTCATCATCATGGAGCCGGCCGATACGCCGCCGATGTCGGGATCGAATTCGATTTGTGTCGCGAACGTGCTGCTCGAGACCGGCATCATCCCGATGGAAGAACCCGAGACGCGCCTGGTGCTCGAGGCGCCCGGCGGGCTCGTCGAGGTGCGGGCTGTTTGTAAGGATGGCAGGGTCGAGCGCATTACCATCACCAACGTGCCCTCGTTTGCAGGCAGACTCGCTGCGCCGCTCGAGGTCGCGGGGCTCGGCACGCTGAGCGTCGATACCGCCTACGGAGGCGATAGTTTTGTGATCGTCGATGCCGAGGCATCAGGGCTCGAAATCGTACCTGCCAATGCGCGTGAGCTGTCGGTGCTGGGCGTGAGGATCACGGCTGCGGCGAACGAGCAACTCGGGTTCCACCATCCTGCGAATCCGGATTGGGACCACATCTCGTTCTGCCAATTCGCGCAGCCTTTGGTCAGAGAGGGCGAAGAGCTCCGGGGGCGTAACGCGGTCGCCATTCGGCCGGGCAAGATCGACCGCTCGCCGACCGGCACCGGATGCTCGGCGCGCATGGCCGTGCTCCACGCGCGGGGTGAGATGGGCATCGGCGACCGATACATCGCGCGCTCCATCATCGGTTCCGAGTTCCAGTGCCAGATCGAATCGGAGGCTACGGTCGGTGAGAAACCGGCGATCATTCCGTCGATCACCGGGCGTGCGTGGATCACCGGGACACACCAACACACGCTGGATCCGGATGACCCGTGGCCGGAAGGGTATCGTTTGGGGGACACCTGGCCTGGTTAGATCCGTCGGCCATACCGCAACTTGCGCGTGCCGGACCGAGCGGTCACGATGTGGGCTGACCCGCAGTCCAGCGGTTGCAACCCGAGAGAGAAGCCGATCATGACGAACAACACGTGTCCACGCGTGCGCCCGTTTTCCATCTTTAGGCTTACGCTCGCGCTAGGCGTGCTGATGTCGGCGCCGTTGGCGCTAATGGCGCAGGGACCGGGCACCGAAGACGGTCTGTGGACGTTCCTGGGTGGGGACGCGTGGCACACACGCTACACCCCCTCAACCCAGATCACGGCGGCCAACTTCGAGAACCTCGAAGTGCTGTGGGAGTGGGACGCGGGGAGCTTCGGCCCGAGCACCAACCGTGCGACGCCGAGCCTGATCGACGGCAAGTTGATCACGGTGACCGGCTACCGCAGGCACGTGGTCGCGCTCGATCCAGCGTCTGGTGAAGTACTGTGGAGCTTTACGGAGCCGAACACGCATCGGTGGGAGTACTCGATGCGCCAGGGCTACGGGAAGGGGATCGCGTACGGAGAAATCGACGGCAGGGGTGTCGTCTACATCACGACGCCCGCGTTCTTCCTGCACGCGCTGGACGCCGACACCGGCCTGCCGCTCGAGGGCTGGGGTGAGGGCGTGCCGATCCCTGGATTCCCGTCGTCTGGCAGCGTGGACCTGGTGGCGGACCTGATCGAGGGTTGGGGCCCCTGGGAGGACCTGAATCGGGAATACGATCCTTATATGGGCATCCCGTTGGAGATCGGCTACATCACGGCCTCCTCGCCCCCCATCGTGGTGAACGATGTCGTGATCGTCGGCAACTCGGCCGAGCAGGGCTACAACCAGACGCGCATGGAGAACGTGCCGGGCGACATTCTGGCTTACGACGCGCGCACGGGTGACTTGAAGTGGAGGTTCAACGTGATCCCGCGGCCGGGCGAGTTCGGCCACGACACGTGGGAGAACGATGCGTGGCAGTGGACCGGCGACATCTCCTCGTGGGCCCCAATGTCGGCGGACCCGGAGCTCGGCCTCGTCTATATCGTGACGAACGGCACGACGATCGACTATTACGGCGGCTTCCATCCTGGGGACAACCTGTTCAGCACGAGCATCATCGCGCTGAACGTCGAGACGGGTGAACGCGCTTGGCACTACCAGATGGTGCACCACGACATCTGGAACTACGACACGCCTACCGCCCCCATCCTTATGGACGTGACCGTGGACGGTCGCGAGATCAAGGGCCTTTTCCAGGCGAGCAAACAGGCATTCGTGTACGCGCTCAACCGTGAGAACGGTGAGCCGATCTGGCCGATCGAGGAGCGACCGGTGCCCGCGTCGAGGGTGCCTGGCGAGCAGCTGTCACCCACTCAGCCTTTCCCGACGAGACCTGCGCCATACGACCTCCAGGGCCGTACTCCGGATCACCTGATCGACTACACGCCCGAGATCTACCAGGCGGCGTTACAGGTCGCGCAAGAAGGCAACTTCTTCAACGCGCTGTTCGATCCGCCGACACACGTCGGTGACCCGGCCGGACCCGCTTGGAACTGCCCGGGTGGTGCAGGCGGGACCAACATCACCGGCCCTCCGGTGGCGGACCCTGTGCAGGGCATCATGTTCTTCACGTCCCATAGCAACTGCTTCCGATTGGTGGTCGTGCCCGGTGTCGAGGCGCCGCTCGAGGGCCCGAACCAGTCGGGAACGACCCACTCCGATTGGGCGGCTCGCGGCACGACGGCGGGTGGAGGAGGGCGGGCTACGCTCGACGGTCTCCCGATCTGGAAGGGGCCGGATGGTCGACTGGTCGCGATCGACATGAACACGGGAGATCATCTATGGACGATCCCCCACGGTGACGCGCCGCAGCAGCAGCAAGACATGATCCGAAACCACCCGCTGCTGCAGGGCGTCGAGGGCGTGGAGGTGAACCGCGGACGTCCCGGCCATGCGGCAATGGTCGTGACACCGGATCTGCTCATCGCCTCCGGCCAGACGGCCGACGGAGCGCAGAGTCTCTTCGCGATCGACAAGCGAACTGGCGAGCGAATAGGGACTGTGCCGCTTCCTGGTGCGACCCGCTACGGCATGTCGAGCTGGGTGCACGAGGGCCAGCAAATCATCCTCATCCAGCTCTTGAGCGGTCTGGCGGCGATGGGGGTGCGCTAACGATTCAGACTTGCCTGGGTCCCTCCGGCAAAGGACAGCACGCCCCTTGCGAGAATCCCTGGGCCTCGATGTCGAAGCCGCGATTGAACCGCGCGCGAAAATTCTTCCAGGCGATCGATGCGCTTAGTTCTACCAGCGCTTCTTCACTAATGTGCTCGCGCAGGTCTTCCACGAGTGCGTCGGCGACCTCGGCTGGAGTTCGGGTCAGGGCGACGGTGTAGTCGAGGACGAGCTTCTCGAGATCGCTGTACACCTCGCTTTCCCGATAGTCCGCCAGGCCCATGAGCTTTTTATCACTTAGTCCGTGTCCTCTGCCGACGGCAGAGCCGATGTCGAGTCAGCGTACCTCCAAGCTATCTAACAAGCGATTGCTGCAGTCGCGGAAAGAGGTAAGTGGGTCCGAAGGACTCGCCTTACGGCTCGCGCGTGCCTGGTTCGGTGACCAGATTGGCCGCGCAGGAACCGAAAGATGTCAGGCCGCCCTTCCAACGATCCAGAGAGAGTCTGCACCATGTGTCCCCCGTTCCTAGCGTCCGCCTAGTGAGGTTCGAGAGCGCCGACGTGGCGCGCTATTATGACCAGAACACCGCGAACTTTCTCGCCCGTGGCCAAGGCGGTGCGCAAGGCACCATTCACCGAGCGGTTTGGGGTGAGGGCATCGGCAGCCGCGAACAGGCCTTTCACTTCGTGCACGATCTACTGCGGGCCCGCATCGCCGAGAGCGGCGCCCGCCGCATACTCGACCTCGGCTGTGGCGTCGGCGCGAGCCTGGAACATGTGCTCCACGGGACAGAGGTCGCGGGTATCGGAGTCACTAATAGCAGGGTTCACACGGAGCTCGCGCGTACGCGACTTGGAGCGCGGGCCACGATCCTCGAGCTCGATTTCTGCTCGGACCCTCTGCCCGGCCCAGTGGATCTCGCTTTCGGGATCGAGTCCTTCGTCCAGGCTGCCGACGCGGAAGCTTTGGTTGCCAACATCGCGACGGTGGTTGCGGCGAACGGGTACCTGGTGCTGTGCGATGACTTTCTCGCTGGGGCCGAAGATGATCGGTGGGTGCGAGAGTTCCGCAAAGGGTGGCGTTTGAGCTCGCTCCTGCGGCCCGAGGCCCTGGATGCCCTCGCTGTGGAGAACGGTTTCGAGCTCGTGGAAGACTTAGATTTGACGCCGTTTCTCAAGCTCGACCGCTCCCGTGATCGGGCGCTTGGCCTACTCATCGCCCTCACACGGCCTCTTGCCTCGATGAACGCGATACTCGAGAGCTATCTGGGGAGCAACGCCTTGCGCCAGTGCTTGAAGCGCGGGCTCGTGGCGTACCGGTACCGGGTCTTCCAGGCGAGCGGCTTGCAGAGCAAGGAACCCGTGAGGTAATCGTGTCGGGTGGGAGGAGTAGGCCCGTGAGTCGAGTGCTACTCCGAAACGTGCCCATCAGGGGACGCGGCTGAGATCACGCACCCAATCCGAGTTCGATCTCTCGGCGGAAGCCGTATAGGCCGACGTCTCCATACACCGAACTCGCCCCCTCACCATCCGGAAACGACGTCACATAAATCTCACCCCTGCCGCTTTCTTCTGACGCATACGCGATCCAACGTCCGTCCGGGGAATCTGGGGTCCACGGACTTTCGGCTCCACCTCATCCTCAACACCATCTGGGGCGTCTACGAGAATTCGTACTACGCGCACCAACGGCGAATCCTCGGCGACTCGGAGTGGAGCCGCTTCGAGAACCAAATCTGCGTGAGCTACGACCGCGACGCACCCCGCTGGACTCCTGCCCCAGGGCGTCCACCGCTTATCAGTATCCGACCATTCCTTACCGAGGAGTTTGCGGGGTACACCGAGTCACTTTGCGACGGCTGAAGCGGCAGCTTCGCTCCAACTTCGAAGTCGGGCCCGAGACCTCATGTCGACGAGTCGGTCACCACGGCTCGGGCACGACGGCGGGCCATCTAACAAGCGATTGCTGCAGTCGCGGAAGACCTAGCAGGTCCGAAGCACTCGCCTTGCGGCTCGCTGATAGGTTGCCGACCAAGGGCGGCGCCTTTGAAGGATCTCCGGCTCGGACCTGAGGTCTCTCGGCATAAGAGGAGCAGGTCGGAAGATGTCAAAAGGCCTTATGGCGGCCACTAAGGGCGCGGGGTCCGGCCTAGCAAACCACCGATCCTCGCTCGTCTCGCGGGGAAACTCGGTGGCCTTCGAGGACTCCACGTCTTGACATACCCAACGCTGTGATGCATCGTGTTGCGATGATTGAAAGAGAACTCGTCGCAGCGACCTCAACGCCACTCATCCTGTCAATACTCAGGGAAGGCGACTCCTACGGTTACGAGATCATTCAACGCGTCGGCCGACTGACCGAAGACGAACTCAAATGGACGGACAGTATGCTGTATCCCGTTCTGCACCGTTTGGCGAAGAGGGGGCTGGTCAGCTCGTATTGGCAGCCATCACCCACTGGCCGCAAGCGAAAATACTATTCGGTAAGCGAAGATGGGTTGACTGAACTCGAAGAAAAGAAGCGGCAGTGGCGGGTTGTCGACGACGCCTTGGCTTCACTTTGGGGGCCCGCTTGACGAATTCGATGGAGAAATGCCGCGATGGGAAGACTGTTCGCCTCAACAATTGACGGAGTCACGTTATGGACGTCTTTGGAATAATGGGTTTCACGTTTGCCTTGTCGGCGTTGGCTATGGCGATCATGAACCAAACGCGCATCAACAACCTGGAGAAGAAGCTCAAGGAGTTTGATGTGATACCTCAAGAATTCAAGTCCGACGAAGAGGGAATCGACGGCGGGGTGTAATGCCAGGAATTCTCTGGATCGTCCAAGGCGGTTCGAGGTCGCCGGATTGCCGCGGACGCTGAGACTCCCATCCCCGGAAAGGTTGAAGCGATCCTGAACTCAGCGTTTCCCGTGCCGAAAGTGGAGGTCGAGCTCGCGGAGTCGGCCGTGGATGAGACCGATGGAGAGGCCCAGGACCAAGGCGAGGCATCATAGGAGAGCGCCGTCATCAAGCGCTGCCTGACAGTCACGGCATGCCGGATCCAGCTAGACCCTGACTCCGTAGCGGCCCCAGCGGAGAGACTTGCGGCCCACGATTCGCGCCTCCCGGCACCCCCCAGAGCAAGAAAATCGCTCCCAATAACTCCTCGACGTATTGGAGCTACGTATTGGAGCTCCAAAAAGAGAAAACTCCCCCAGAGCCCTAAAGCGCTGAGGGAGTTCACCTTCCATCTATCGGGACGGCCGGATTCGAACCGGCGACCCCTGCAACCCCATTGCAGTGCGCTACCGGGCTGCGCCACGTCCCGAAGGGAGCCAAAGGTATACGCGGGTCGGGGCGCCCTCAACTCCAGCCCGTGAGAAGTGTCTTGAGAACCGTGAATGTTGTGCTAAGGAGAGCGGCCCCATGCGCCGATGTTGTCCTGTGAAAGGGCGTATCCGATGACTGCCTGTGCGACCGCACAAGCGGGTTGACCGCCGGTTGGGCGGTCGTATAACTTCCTCGTCTCTGTTGCGGGGTGGAGCAGTCTGGTAGCTCGTCGGGCTCATAACCCGAAGGTCGCAGGTTCGAATCCTGCCCCCGCTATAGGCTCGCGAAGCGCCGCCGTCGGGCGGCGTTTCCCACGTTAGGATGACCCAGGAGATGTAGTGCTGACATCGAGTATCTGGACGGTCACTGATACGTGGAGCCCGCGAAGGCGGGCGGGAGCGGGGGCGCCGTAGCATCGGCTCCTCTCGCAGCTTCCCGCCCTCGCCCTCTAAGGCTTGGGCGGGTTTTTTGTCTGGGCCAGGTAGCTCAGTTGGTAGAGCACATGACTGAAAATCATGGTGTCGGCAGTTCGATTCTGCCCCTGGCCATTTTCGCTCGTGGGCAAGGCTGACTTGAGCGAGATTAAAGAATAGGTCCGTAGCTCAATTGGTAGAGCACCGGTCTCCAAAACCGGCGGTTGGGGGTTCGATTCCCTCCGGGCCTGTCGATCGGATGAGAGCCCCGGTCGTCTAATGGTCAGGACGCCAGGTTTTCAACCTGGTAATCGGGGTTCAATTCCCCGCCGGGGTATGCGCAGGTGGAGGTCATGTAGAACAGCAGGACACGTAGGGGCTGTAGCTCAGTTGGTTAGAGTGCCGGTCTGTCACACCGGAGGTCGCGAGTTCGAGTCTCGTCAGCCCCGCTGGAGTTGATTGACATATGAAGTCGGCAGGTGCCGTAAAGGTGTCGGCTTCCAGGTCGTGTGTGCGGGGGCCGTAGCTCAGTTGGGAGAGCGCTTGAATGGCATTCAAGAGGTCAGGGGTTCGATTCCCCTCGGCTCCATGTTGGACCGGGTCGGTAGGCCCGTGCTGCGCTCGGGTGGCGGAATTGGTAGACGCGCAGGGTTCAGGACCCTGTGGGGGTTAACCCCGTGAGGGTTCGAGTCCCTCCTCGAGCATTGCTGGTCCGTCTGCGCGGTCTGGACGGTCTCGGTGTCGCCCACGTGCTGGAATTGGTAGACAGGCTGGTTTGAGGGACCAGTGTCGGAAACGGCGTACAGGTTCGAGTCCTGTCGTGGGCACTCTTCGCCGCACGTGGCGAGGGATGCAGGTTGGTTTTGCTGTGAGCGCCCGTAGCTCAGCTGGATAGAGTGCCTGGCTACGGACCAGGAGGTCGGGGGTTCGAATCCCTCCGGGCGCGTTAACGGACTCTGGGTTTCGAAGGATCGGGCGCGTAGCTCAGTTGGTTAGAGCGCTACGTTGACATCGTAGAGGTCACAGGTTCGAGTCCTGTCGCGCCCATGGAGAACAAGGGGGGCCGTAGCTCAGTTGGGAGAGCGCAGCGTTCGCAACGCTGAGGTCAGGGGTTCGATTCCCCTCGGCTCCATTTACGGGATCGCCACCATAGCTCAGTTGGTAGAGCACGTCACTCGTAATGACGGGGTCGTCGGTTCAAATCCGACTGGTGGCTCTTATTGCCCCGTGGTGTAATTGGCAACACGCCGGATTCTGGTTCCGGAGAGTCTAGGTTCGATCCCTAGCGGGGCAATTACAGGAGGCTCCTGCCTCCGCTTGGAGGGATGGCCGAGTGGCTTATGGCGGCGCCCTGCTAAGGCGTTGGTGGCAACACCGCGTGGGTTCGAATCCCACTCCCTCCGCTGAAAGCACGAAGCAAGAATGATTATGGGGTTCGAACCCACGTGATCTTCGCAGAAGATCACAGAGTGGGTTCGAGTCGAGCGGCAGATCGGGAGCGGAATGATCCCAAGAGGTTGTTCCGCGAGACGACCGAGCGGAGCGAGGTCCATCCCACTCCCTCCGCTGAAGTAGTCTGCTGCCCTTTCCGCGGCA
>Ga0208879_1001120_pt1 | contig 25914 bp, 20 predicted proteins | sample Knorr_S15_td_Bot_FD_185605 | JGI IMG/M metagenome (GOLD analysis project Ga0208879, IMG submission 185605) | Marine microbial communities from Southern Atlantic Ocean transect - Knorr_S15_td_Bottom_ad_5009_LV_A (SPAdes) (version 2) | ecosystem: Environmental > Aquatic > Marine > Oceanic | place...
TCAGTATTCGCAATGAAGGCGATGAAGGGCCAGCGAGTAGCATCGAACTCGACTCCGATCAGATGAATGTAGCCGAGCGCGACCGCATGGTCGAGTTGCGAGTCAAATTCGCAGTCGAGGGTATGCACGGCGTTTTGACACACAAGACGAAGAACACAAGAATCGCACCGAATGCCAAGAAATTGGCCGAGCCTCGCTGGAAGACCGTGTTACCGCTCTCACTCTGATCGGTGGTTGAATTTATCAGTACCACTTCCTCTCGACGGATGCGCCCGACTATCGATGACGCTTGAGGAATTGTCTTGGGACCCGGTAACCAAGAAGTAGAGCCGATTATACAGAAGGCCAAGGCCGTCTCCGTTTCCTACCTCTTCTCCGGAAATAGGCCCAAAAATAGGCAGATTCCGGCCGCAATCAAGGCCAGACTAGGGAATGCCAAGGGAACTAAATGCCCTCTCTGCCCCAACGTACTGGTTTTCACCGCCGAGAAGTCATCAGGTTCCCAGCACCTTTGTGAAGCATCTCCAGATCACATTCTAGACTTGGTCCTCGGAGGGAACAACGCTGAAAGCAACTTCATCGTCATTTGTAACCAATGCAATCGGGCTAAGAACCACGCCATGCAAAATCACCTGAAGACCACATCCCCCGGAACAAACCTTGGTACCAAAACATGGAGGATGCTTTTCCGTAGCAAGCCTGAGAACATAGTAAAGTTGTTCGACTACATCGACTGGTCCTACAGGCTCCCCCACTCTCAAAAGGAGCAAGTTGATTCAACCCTACAGGGATATTTCGATGAGAACCGGTTTCGAAATGAGACTCCCCCAGAGATGCATGAAACAAGCATCGTTGACTATCTCGGAACTCCAGCCGAATTATCCGATTTAGAGAGGAGGATACAGAGGCTTGAGAACACCCTCTGGAAGAGGACCATGAGAACTATCGGTAAGTTCTTTCAAAGGGTAAAGAGTCCTATGAACGCAGTTGAGAAGGCCTCCATAGAGAAACAATCACCCCAACCACAAAAAGAAAATCCACACAATCCGGATTTCACACCAGAGGAATTCTCAAGAGAATTACTTAATCTAAAAAAGAAGGACGGCCCAGGATTTTTCTCAATTCTCTATCAACAACTATTCGAAGAAGATTCTAGATACAATCTCAAAGACCTTGGAATCAAGCCCAATGAATACTTGACGAATAATTGTTCAGATTTCTTAACGATTATAGAAAAACCAGATGGAAAAATACCCCCAACAACTCATTATTGGATCAGTGAAAAATTAGAAAACGATATCGAAGAATTCAGATCCATCATCACAGAAATATTAACTGGGGCAGATGATAAAAGCACGATTAGCGCATTGGGGCGGAGATTCAGCAAAAGAGTACAGAATCTCGGTTTCGATAATAAGAAGGAATTCTTCAAACAAGTTGGAATAAGGCCCAACATATCAATATCAACAGCAATCAATGAATATATGTCCGAAGAGGTTACTCTCGAAGACGGCCATGCCTCCCTAAACCGTCGCAATTAAACAGAGGTCGTCGGTCGATTGGCCGCTGGACCCATAGTGTAGCCTGGATATCACTGGGGCTTGCGGAGCCTCAAACCCGTGTTCGAATCGCGGTGGGTCCGCCATTCTCGATTAAGAGCGATTGCTGTGAATGGCGTACCAATCTATGTTCAGACATGCTGATTCTGAAAATCGATGCCTGATGCTGAATCGAGTCCGAACATAGCGGTGGGTCTGTTGAAATGGAACGTTCGATTCGAAGAAGACGCTGGACCCATAGTGTAGCCTGGATATCACTCTAGCCTCCGGAGCTGGAAACCCGTGTTCGAATCGCGGTGGGTCCGCCACTCGAACAAGTAAGCGGATAGCATCGAGGGTGGACCTGAGCGCAAGGCGTGATTGTGCGGGGGCCCGCCATCTGGGTGGTTTGCAGTGATAGCAATCTGTCCGCCACTATTCTGACCGAGCGTTCAAGCGAATGAGCCCCGACGCGCAGCCATGGCATTCACCTCAAGCAGGCGCGTCGATTTCCCGATGGTCGATGTCGCGAAGATCGTCTATTACCCCGAATTCTGGGACCTCGCCCATCGATTCTACGAGGAATCCTGGGAGTATTCATGCGGCATGCACTACAGCGAGATTCTGCACGAGCACGGAATCGGATTTCCTCTCGTCCACAGCGATGCGCAGTTCCTCCACCCTCTGGCCTACGGCGACACCGTATACTGCAGCATCACCGTCCCACGTGTCGGCAACACATCGATTGCCTGGACGTACGAGTTCCGCAACCAGGATGGCACTCTGTGCTGGACGGCCGACCAAGTCACCGTTTGCGTCGATATGAAGGATGTCAAGCAGAAGATTTCGGTCCCCGACTGGATGCGCGAGGGCCTTGCGAAACTCACGCCCGAGTGAAGGGTTACGGCTGGTCGGAGACACCTTCGGTTAAGGGCCGAGGCCATTTCTTGGCCAGTGCCTCGCGCAATTCATCGTCCATTCGCGCATCCCACCAGTTGGCGCCGCGCCAGATGGCGTATTTTCCGCGGATGCCGCGCAAGTCGGCACCGTCGAGCCTCGTTTCTTGGAAATTAGACAGATTCATGCGCGCCTTGACGAAGATCCCATCTCGCATGTCGGCGCCATCGAATGCGGCTTTCATCAGATTCGCGCGCTTGAACGAAGCTCTGCGCAAATCAGCGCCCGAAAGGTCAGCACCCTCCAAGTCAGCGCCATCGAAAACGGCTCGACGAAGATCAGCTCCCGACAGATCGGCACCGCGCAGATCCTCGCCGAGGTGTGAGGTGAAGGACCAATCCTTCGGCAGTGCCTCCGCACCGGCCTCGTCGGACTGGCTGGACGCCCCTGCTTCATCTTCGCTCACGACGACAGCCTCTCGAGATGGTCGCGGCCAGCGTCGGTCAGAACCACGTAGCGATTCTTCTCCTTGCTTGCTGGATAGACGAGAAGTGCTGGCTTGCCTCGGCTGACCGTATCCTCGAGCATCCTGTTGATGTATAGCGAGAGATTCCATTTTTGCAATTCAGATTCACTCCAGCGCCCCGAGTTCTCTATCAATTTCTTGATGTCTCGGGGCGGAGTATCATCCTCTTTCTCGACTGAGCGCAAGTAGTGGATTGCAGCGAGGATGACATCGCCTGTCTTGTAAATCCCGCAATTCTCGATCAGGCGTCTGAAGGCGGAGCCACGCTCTGGAATCCCAGACTCGATCGCGGTCTGGGTGGCTGCATCTATCGCGTCCTGCCGAGCCAAGCGAATTTTCGAGAGCGCGGACGCCCAGGTGTCCTGTTCCCGCAGTTTCAACCAGGAATCGTTGACCTCGCGAGCCGAACCTGAGAGGTCGACTTCGGTGGAACCGACGCGGATGTAGATGCGGCCGATGTTCGCCGTTTCGTCCTCAATCATCTTCTTCAAAGGGGCCGAAGGGCTCATTCGTGATAAATTCGCCTTGCATTCTTTATCAACCCTCGATGTGCTTCTCAGCCACATGTCAGACAATATCCTGCAACCGTCTGATTCAAGAATCGGTGACGACAGCCTCTGGTCGATGACTCTGGACGATGGAGGCGGCTACCCGCTCGTGCTACATTCTTCCGCGGACCCCACCAGCCTCGGTGGAACTGCTATCTGCGGCTTCTCCACGGTCGGCTCGGTCGGCGTAATCGCCATGTCTCACATCATTCAATCGATGGGCCTCGCGCCTATGGGAACCGTGCTCCATCCGCAGTTTCCAGCTATTGCACTGATTCACGACTCGGTTCCCAAACATCCTGTCCGCGTCTACCAAGGTGAAGGTCTGGGGGTGTTCATCGCTGAGATTCAATTTCCTCCCGAGAAGGATGTTCATTTCGGACAAACCGTTCTCGAGTGGTTCACCAAGGGTGGCTTCGACCGCCTGCTGGTGGTCGATGGGGTGGTCAGCAACGATCTCGGGATCAAGGAGGAGAGCGACCTCTGGGGCGTCTCTTCGACTGCGCTGGGTCGGGATGCTCTGGACGATTCCGGGATTCGGCGGATCCAACAGGGAATCGTCGCAGGAATCTCAGGTTATCTGATCGCTGAGGGGGAGCGGCGAGGACTCGATGTCACTGCCCTCCTCGCCGAGTGCAATCCGATGTATCCTGACGCGCGAGCAGCCTTACTCGCCATCGAAGGCGTCTCGGAACTACTCGATATGGAGATTCCAGTGAAGGGTTTGCTCGAGGACGCGCGGACCATCGAGGAGCGCGTCCGCGAAGCCTTCGAGCGGACGCAGGCAAACGCTCTACCAGAACCCGATCTCAACCGCGACGACGACGAAGTCAGAATGGTCTACTGAGACTCAGAATCGACTGCCGAGCCAGCGCCGACTGCTGGGTCACCGCTCAATAGAATGGATTGGTACCAGCAGCGTGATCGGTGGCGTCGATGACTTCGATGATTTCAGGAACTTTGTCCTTGATCATCACTTCGACGCCTTGTTTGAGGGTCACGTCGGCCATGCCACAGCCTTGACAGCCGCCGCCGAAAGCGATGATCGCCTTGTCTTCATCGACTCCGACAAGTTCGACGACGCCACCGTGGGAAGCCACGGCGGGGTTGATCTCCTGAGTGATGATATCTGCGACTTTCTGAGATAATTCGTCGACCCACATCGGGTTCGGATTGTCGAAGGCGAATCCACCACCCATCAGAGTCTCCCTGAAATCGAGTGTGGTGCCCTCGAGGTATTGGACACTGCGGGCAGCGACACGAACCGTGATGCCATCGATCTGCAGGACCAGATCGTCCTCAGCACCGTCACCGCCGGTGACGAATTGCAAGTCATACTGGAATCCCTTCGGCCCTCGACCGATGATCTCGATGCGCAATGCCAACTCATTATCATCAGCCTGCTCGGCGAATGAATCGAGCATCTCGCGAGCCTTGGATGTGATTGACAACATGCGCCTCGTTCGTCCTGCGCAGCCCACCCGTCTTCAACCTGCGGGCGCCTAGACGAAGGGAAGAATTGCAAAGGCAAGCGGAGGAAACGGGTCGGCGAGCAAAGAGAAGTTCGCATGAGAGCGCAGAGAAGCCAGCAGGCAAGCCTTTGACTCAGCTCTCGCACCGCCGATACATGGCCCTCGACAGGTTGACCGATAAGACGGTGGACGGGGAATCCGCTGAGTCGAATATCACATTACCTTCCACAGCAGGCAACGAAGTCATCGATCTCTTGGGCAGGCCTTTGCGAGACCTGCGGATTTCGGTCACCGATCGCTGCAACTTCCGCTGTCCATACTGCATGCCGCGGGAGCGATTCGGCGAGGACCACACCTTCCTGCCGCGGCGCGCCTTCCTGACTTTCGACGAGATTGAGAAGGTCGTGCGCGCCTGCATGGAACTGGGACTCGAGAAGGTTCGAATCACCGGTGGCGAGCCCCTTCTGAGGCCCGGCCTCGACGACCTCATGGGCAGACTCTCCAACCTCGGCCTCGATCTGGCGCTGACCACCAATGGCTCGCTGCTGCGCCGCAACGCGCAAGCCCTCGCAGCAGCGGGTTTGACGAGGGTCACAGTCAGTCTGGATGCCCTCGACGATGACGTCCACAGACTGATGACCGACTCAGATGTGCCCGTCGCCGATATACTCGACGGAATCGATGCGGCACTGGAGGCGGGCCTTGAACCGGTCAAGGTCAATTGTGTCATTCGTAGGGGGGTCAACGAGGATCAAGCTGCGAAACTCGTACGACATTTCCAAGGCAGTGGAGTGGTTATCCGCTTCATCGAATACATGGATGTCGGACGAACCAACGGCTGGATTCGCGGCGAAGTGATACCGAGTGCGGACCTGCTCAGTCATCTTCGCGAGGAGTTCGATCTGGTTGCGCTTGAAGCAGAGCGGCCTTCCGATGTCGCAGTTCGCCTCGTCCACTCTGATGGTTCTGGTGAGATCGGATTGATTTCATCTGTCAGTGAACCATTCTGTGGTGAATGCGTGCGCGCACGAATCTCAGCCGATGGACATCTCTTCACCTGCCTATTCGCTTCGGGAGGGCACGATCTGCGCGCTTTGATTCACAACGACGAGAATGGCGGGAACGGTGAGGGATTGTCGGCAGCGATCGCCGCTATCTGGAGTCGCCGAAGCGATCGCTACAGCGAGCTGCGCTCGGCTGAGACATCGGCGCTGCCACGAATCGAGATGTCCTACATCGGTGGATGAATCTCAATTCGAGACTTCATCATAGGCAGCGAGAACCTCAGACCAAGGAGCATCGGTGCGGAAAGCAGGTTCGGCATAATGGGCTACTGCGGCGCTGTGACCTTGCTCGATGAGGACTTCTGCCATTTTTCGCGGACTCGGTGGTGAGCCTCGCTCAAGCCAACTCGCCAACTCGTCGACCGACACGAGGTGCGGGGTATCGATCGCCTCGGCTTCAGCCTCGAGATTGCGGACTGCGCGTTCGACTCGGCGTCGCTCGGCCGCGAATCGAGCAAGGTTCCAACCAGCAGGGTCATCGGACGGATCTTGCTCAGATTCCTCATGACAACACATCGAGATCGCACGCTCGATGCTCATCGATGCGAGGGCGTTTCGCTCTCCGGTCGGGCCGATCCACATGGGCCCAGAGATTCGTTTGTCCTCTCTTGCGACGGGATGGGATAATGGCAGGAAACAGCGAATCGGCAGCGCCTTTTCGGAATCTTCTGGCAGCAGGCCTGCGGCCACCGAAGCCTCGACTTCTGCTTCCGTCGGCGTGAAGACTCTCCATCCGAGGGAGGCTTCGAGGTCATTCGCGCCGCTCATTCTGCGCAAGACGCGAACCGAGACTCGCAGATGATGAGAATCCCAGATCGACAACAGCGGTTCGATGCTACGATCGTGCCGAGCCGCTGCCCGTGCAACCATCGCCAGCAGAACCCGCAAACCAGAATCGTGCTTGAGTTTGTCAAGCCGCACTCGCGCGCCGTAGCGCCGCATCAGGGGGTTGGGAGAAGAACCGCTCAGCGCGGCTGTATCGGTCGCGCTGACCTCGAGAATTCCTCGGCGAGCCAGCGCCTGCATCGCAGTATCGAGGAAAGGCACTGGCGAGCCGAACGGATCGATGTCAATCCAATGCCATCCCTGCGAGATGACACTGGCTCGAAGGTCGCCAAGAAGCGGAGTCAGACCACCTCCGCCATGACTCGGAGGAAATTCTTCATGGCTCCGCATGCCCCATTCCAAGGCCGAAGAATCCATGTCGCCGATAGTGGCAAGCAGCCTCTCAGCAGCCTCTTTCGGCAACTCGTTCAACCATCTGCGAGCCCGTAAGCCCGAGGCAGACAGACCATCCAATGCACGAATATCACCATCTCCCAGCAGACTATTCTCGATGGCATGTTGCAGCAATAGCACGCTCCGCGTGCGAGAGCCTGCCATCGCTGGATTGTGGAAGACCGTCCCAGCGGATTTCGCAGCAGGACCAGTTTCTGTTGATTTTGGAATCGTATGAACCCTCGTCAGTGTCCGACCTTCTCGGTGCAGAACACCAGGCCAGCCAGGGGGCGCAGTATCGTCATCGGCCACGCCGCTCGGACACAGCATCCCCTCAAGGGCTTGACGACACCAGTCAATGCCCAGATGATTCACTCAAGAAGGCTTGAAGACGATTCTCAATAATGCTCGAACACGACACTCGAATCTGTGTGAGTCACCCGATGTCCATCGTCATTGACGAAGCCGACTCGACGGCTGCCCGGCAATCTCTCGGCAAGCCAGGCTTCGACCGAATCCGCGACCCCCTCCGCAACCGCGACAACCATCCCCATGCCCATGTTGAAGACTCGGTGCATCTCTTTGGCCTCGACGGGTCCGGCAGCAGCGATCCAGGTGAATTCCGGCGGTGCAGGAAGTGGTGCGTCGATGTGCCATCCCAATCTCTCGTGAAGGCGAAGAAGGTTCGAAAGCCCACCCCCTGTGATGTGCGCGATAGCCTTGACGTCACTCGATTCGCAAGGTCCAGAACCATCTCTGCATGCTTCGATCAAGTCGATTATCGGGTCGACATAGATTCGAGTTGGATTCAACAGAACCTCGCCCAAAGTCGCCCGCTCCGCACTCATCGTCCGCTCGATTTCACGATGCTCATGGATCGCATCGAAAGGTGCTTCCTCCTCAAGTGCGGCCCCGGACTTCTCAACAACTGCTCGCAGCAATGTGTAGCCGTTCGAATGGGCTCCACTGCTTGGCAGACCAATCAGGACGTCGCCTGCTTGCAAGCGCTCGCCGGTGATTGCTTCGCCGGCGGGGAACCAGCCCAGAGCGGTGCCTGAGAGGTCGAGTTCGGAGACGATTCCAGGAAGCGTAGCCGTCTCCCCCCCTGCGAGAGTGACGCGCGCGCGTCTACAGGCTTCGGTCAGTGACGCGCCGATGGCTGCGTGTGTCTCTGGATTGGTCTGGGGGACCGCGATGTAATCGACGAAGGCGAGGGGCTCAGCGCCCACACAGAGCAGATCGTTGACGTTCATCGCCACGCAATCGATTCCAACGCCTTCGTAACGGCCGAGGAGGTTCGCCAGTTGCAGTTTTGAGCCAACCCCATCGGTGGCGAGGGCGAGGTGCGAATCGCCGAATTCGATGATGCCACCAAAGCCACCGAGAAGAGGCACGGGCGCTCCGCGAGTTCCAGGTTGTCGGGGCGAGGAAGTCAGTGCTCCAATGAGACTGGCGACCGCAGCTCCTTCAGCATCGATGTCGACTCCGCTGCCAGCGTAGTCCATCGGGGTATCTGCCACGTGCGGAACGCGCGGTATCCGCTTCATCATACAATCGGATAATCATGCTCAAGTTGAAGGCCTAGAATCAATCTGAGAATCAACCTGAAAATTCAGAGAGCACTCCTATCCTCAAAATGGATTGTAAAGCGCGAAGATATTTCCGTTAATCGGAGGATTTTGTAAAGAAACCACCACAATCACGCTCAAATCACCCATTTCTTGTCACTTTCCCTTGAAAAAGATTCAAACTCAAAAACAGTTTAAATCGGTGTGTTTTAGTACATAATTGCGAACTTCTATAACAAAGACAAAATGTGGGCGCCGCGCTAAGGAGCGTGAGTTACGCAATGTTAGACAAGAAAATGACTGCAATGATGATGACTCTCAGCATGCTGGCGGCTGCGTTCGCTGGATGTTTGGGAGGGGAAGATGAGCCCGAGGAAGTGTGGGAACTGAGTGCTGCTGACGACGTGTCAGCGGACATAGTTACCTCCGCCTGGGACCCAATTATTCCCAACTTGAATGCCGGCGAGATGTGCGATGTCATCATCTCGGCGATGACGAAGACGGATGCGCGTGCACTGGTGGTCGACTTCACCCGCGGTTACTACACAAGTAGCCAAGGTGTGATCGGCGCTGCTGGTTCAGCTGCGATCTCCGACGTCTCAGACCTGAATGCGGCTGGTACGACCATCGCATTGCAGTCTGGAACGACTTCGGACCTGTACGCCGCTGACAACCTCGGTGATGCGACAATCACTGCTTTCGACGATTTCCCGTCGGTAATAGCTGCTGTCAACTCCGGAGAAGCGGACTACGCAATGGGTGATTCACCCGTTCTCGCGTTGTCTGGTACTCTGTTGACGACGTTCTCAGACGAGACCTTCGGGCTCGCTGTACGCCAGGAATCGAACGGCGAGTTGCTCGATGCACTCAACGTCGCCATCACGGCGATTGTTGACTCGGGCGAATACGACCTGATCTTCGGTGCATGGTTCGAGGGAACGGTTGTCCTCACGGATGACCGCGACGCGGACACAGCAAGTGCTTACCCAAGCCCAAGTGAGGGCTCGACTCTCACTTCGATTCTGGAGTCGGGCACGATGAAGATCTGCTCGGACACGGCTTACCCGCCTTTCGAGAACATCGATGAAAATGGCAATGCTGTCGGATTCGACATCGACGTCGCAAACGCGCTCGTCGATGAGATCGCTGCTTACTACATGGGCAACGCGAACCCGATGTTCGTGCCACCCGTGGTACCTGTCGAGTCGATGAAGATTGGTTTGCTCAATCCATTGACGGGTCCAATCGCTGTTTACGCACCGCCCTTCACATGGGCTGCGCAGGCTGCGATTGATGACCTGAATGCAATGGGTGGAGACTTCGAACTCATCGAGGCTGACTCAGGTTGCGACGGAACCGTCGCTGGTGCCGCTGCTCAATCCCTCGTGGATGCGGGCGTTGTAGGAGTCGCAGGAGCTGCTTGCTCCGGTGCGTCCATTGGTGCTAACGCTGTTCTCAGCGCTGCAGGTATCGTTCAGGTCTCGTACGCGAGCACCAGCCCCGCACTCAGTGACGTAGGAGCTTACCCAAGCTTCTACCGAGTTGTGCCAAGCGATGCAATCCAGGGCCCAGCAATGGCAGCTATGGTAATGGCTGCTGGTGCATCCAACCCTGCTCTGCTGCACATGACCAACGACTACGGCTCCGGCCTAGCGGACTCCTTCGATGACGCCTGGGTCGACTCGGGCGGCACCCTGTGCACAAAGATTGGCTACGAAGACTCCACGGTTGACTTCTCGGCAGTCGCTCAGGCAGTCACCGATGCTAACTGTGGCTCAGTTGTCATGGTGACCTACGCTACCGATGGTGCTGCAATCCTCGAGACAATGGCTTACCTCGGTATCTCTCTGCCCGTCTTCGGTGCAGATGGAATTGCCGACGAGGCCTTCCTCGATGACTTCAGCGCACCTGGTGCTGCTAATGGCCTTCAAGCGACTAAGCCTCGCGCAGTCGCAGGCGCTGGTGACTTCAACGACCGCTGCGCTGCCGATGATGGCTGCGCTGGTGGAATCTACACCGCAGAGACCTACGATGCTGTGATGATGATTGGAAAGGCCGCAATGGCTGAGGATGGCGCCAACATGGAAGCCAACCTCCAATCCATCGGAACAGACTACGCTGGTGCATCCGGCAGCCACACCTTCGACGCCTCAGGCGACGTTGCTGGCGCTGGATACGATATCTGCCAGTTCGATGCTCTGTCCTCGACAGACGTCTTCTTCAGTTGCCGAGCCCACTGGACTCGCGATGGCGGAGTAGCTGCAACCGAGTTCACAGGCATGACAGTCAAGATCGGGTTCCTGAACCCAATCACCGGTCCAATCGCGGTCTACGCACCTGGATTCGGTGTTGCTGCGAACATCGCTCTAGGTATGATGAACATCGCGGGCTGGGGCAGTGGTCTCCAGTTCGAGTTGGTCATGGCTGACTCTGGCTGCGACGGTACCGTCGCTGGTGCCGCTGCTCAATCCCTCGTGGATGCGGGCGTCGTCGCAGTTGCAGGCGCTGCCTGCTCAGGTGCGACCATGGGTGCTAACGCGATTCTTTCGGCTGCTGGCATCCCAATGATCTCGTACGCGAGCACCAACCCTGGACTCAGCGACGCTACGGCTTACCCACTGTTCTTCCGTGTGGTACCTAGCGACGCGATTCAGGGCCCAGCTCTGGCTGATGTCGTGACAGCAGGCGGTTCCTCGAACATTGCTCTGCTGCACATGAACAACGATTACGGGTCTGGCCTCGCCGACTCCTTCGATGATGCATGGACTGACGCTGGCAACTCTCTGTGTGCCAAGATCGGCTATGCTGACACTGATACCGACTTCACCTCTCAGGTGCAGCAGGTCATGGATGGTTCGTGTGACAGTGTCATGCTCATCTCGTACGCGAGCGATGGTGCAGCCATCCTCGAAGAGTTGTCTGCTCAGAGTTTCAGCGGCGCCGTCTACGGCGGCGATGGAATCGCTGAGGAAGGCATCGCGGTCGGCATGTCCGACACTTCGATGCTCGACGGCGCAGTGGCGACCAAGCCAGCTTCGGCTACCCCGAACGAGCGCTCGATGGCTTTCGCAGCAATCTGCGGATCCATCCCAGACTGCGCTGGCGGCATCTACACCGCTGAGGCATTCGATGCGATAATCATCATCGGATACTCTGTCTTCGCACAGTTATCCAGCCCAGAGGGTACACCGCTGAGCATGTTGATCTCTGCAGTCGGCCAAGGCTTCGTCGGTGCAAGCGGCGTCCACAGCTTCGATGCTGCGGGCGACGTTGCCGGTAACGGCTACTGCGTCGGAACCTTCTCCGTAGCAAGCGACGGAGCGGTCTCGTTCAACTGCGACAGATTCTGGACCCGCGATGGCGGCATCCAGAACGCCTGAATAGGCAATTAGGGATACGTAAAGCGCTCCGACGGGTCATCAGACCCGTCGGAGCGCCCCCCAACCTCAATTTGAAGCGACGCTAGTGCACCGGATAGACAGACTCTAAGACGGTGTGATTAATGCTTGAAAATCTGAAATCCACTTGGAGTTCTTTGCATCCCGGCCAGCGTCGTACAATCCTCGCACTGGCGATTATTCTCGACGCCCTTTCCGGCCTGCTAGATGGCAGGGGTTCACTCAATCTACTCGATTGGATTGCGGCCGGAGGCATTCCCTATGACATGGTCTGGCTGCTTCAGGTCCTCGAATCAATCTGCGGCTCTTTCTTCCTCATCAAAATTCTTTTCGACAACGTCCCTGAGAGCAACGCGCGAAGCCTTGGAATCGCACTTTCTCCTCTCTTCCTGCTCGGAATGGTCTGGCTCACCCTAGATTTTCTCTTCAAGGGACTCGCCGATGATGCGACGATCACAATCGATCTGGTCTCGATAGGCGTAGGCACTCTCACATGGTCCTCGACCTACCTCGCGATCGCGGTCGGTCTCACCCTCACCTACAAGGTTCAGCGATACGGTAACTTCGCCCAATCTGAATTCTTCATGATTGGAATGTATCTCTCGATGGTGATGGTCTGGACTGAACATTTCTTCCCACTCTACGATGCCCCACGGGATGGCACCTTGGTCTGGTCTCTCCTCATCTGGACGGTTCTCGGGGCATTCATTCTCACCGGTTTCGCGGGCATCCTCATCGACAGGCTGGTCTACCGTGGATTCCGCGAGCGCGATGCCTCACCCCAAGTGATGATGATCGCATCTCTTGGAATCGCGCTCATTCTACGGGCTGTGATCTATCTCAGATTCGGCGCCGGTCGAATGATGTTCGAACCCGACGCCGATTGGCGGGTCCCGTCACTGCGCTGGGACATTCCCACCAACAAATTTCGCTTCAACATAGGAGATCGTAGCCTTGCTGAGGTAATCGATCCAACGACTGGGGAGACGCTTGTGGCTGCTCAGACCTATACCTATGGTGCGTGTGAGGAGGCGGTTGACCCAACGACTGGGGAGACGGTGATGCAACACATCACGAGCACCGGCGGCAGCAAACCTCTCTGGGAGACTTATGACATCGCCAACGACTGCCTCACTCAGGCGACGACTGGCTATGCTTACTACAAGGGCGCGATGCCGATTCTGATTTTCACCGCAGTCGCGCTATTGTTCATTCTTCTGACAAAGACTCGACTTGGCCGCCGCATGCGAGCGGTTGCCGACAATCCGGATCTGGCTGCCAGCAGCGGCATCAACGTCGAGGGTGTGCAGATGACCAGCGCCTTCCTTTCAGCCGGATTATCAGGAATGGGAGGTGCTATCTTCGCGATGACGCTGAGATTCACTCCAGAGACTGCATTCACACTTCTTCTGCCGGCTTTCGCCATCATCGTTCTAGGGACGATTGGCTCGATTCCAGGAGTCATCGTCGGCTCACTCATCGTGGGATTCGTGCGAGCGTTGTCTTCACCGATTCTGATAGGTATCGGGTATCCCCTGGGGAGGTCGAATTACACCGCGCTCGACGGCGTCATGCCCTACATCTTCCTCATCGCGATTCTGATGATCATGCCCGAGGGAATAGGCGATGCCTACGAGAAATGGAAGGTCGATAGACTGCGTAAACGAGCCGAAGAAGACTCTGTTCCATCGAATAAACTCGGCGCGGCATTGGCATTCTCACCCCTCGGCGCTCTGGGCGCTCACAAATTCCAGCAGCGCCAAGCCTCGCGTGGTCAATCGATGATGATCGTGACAATCGCAGCCTACTTCATCAAGAGGATGACGGATTTCATCGGCGCCAATTCCTTCTCTGATGGCGCTTGTTCACAGACCTGTCAGGATACCGAGGGCATCAATTCGAATCTGCAACTTCTGACCGGTCGAAGCGATGGCTCGCTGATTCCTCAAGACACTCCTTTCACCGAATCTGATGTACCCACGCCTCCAAGCGATATGGCTCCCTACCTCCACGAAGGCTGGAGTGCCAATTTTCTCGCCGATCTCAACAATTCTTGGTTCGATCTGATGAACGCCGAGTTCTGGTTGCTCGATGCTTTCTCAACGCTCGGCGACATAATCTGGCCGGCTATTCCGATTCTGGTTTGGTTGATCGCCATCGGAGAGGGCATCTATCTGCTGAAAGGCAGAGATGATGATCTGCTGAAACCGATTCTCAATATTCTCGATGATGTCTCAACGCCCATCACTGAGTGGCGGAACTCGCTGACTTCAATGTTGAATCGAGGTTCGTCATCACTCAACTCGATGATGTCATCACTCCCCTCGATGATCCGAAAGGTGCTCGCGACATTCCACGCGGCAATCCAGAAACATACGCCGCCATTCGTTCTACGGCGAATCTCCGTTCTACAGGCGACCCGAATCGCCATTCTAAGTATCATCATAGCCTTACCCATTCGATTCCTCGCCTGGATAGGTAGCCGATTCCTAAGTAGCAGGTCATTACGTCATTTAGAACTCTATGGCAGAGAGAGTCCACTCGGTTCCTGGATCGCCTTCGCCCTGCTGTTCGTCGTTCTTCTTTCATCCCTCGCCTGGCTACCGGTAGCTGACGGCCCGAACCAGGCATTCGTTAAGACATTACAAGTCTCGAATGTGCTGGTCACACTCTCGATCTTCGCTCTGATGGCATTCTCGCTGAATCTGCACACCGGCGTGACGGGAATGGTCAATTTCGGTGTGATATTCTTTGTCGGAGTCGGTTCGATCGTCGTCGGAATCCTCAGTGCTCCTTCCGACCTTCACGGCTATGATTGGCCGGTCTTCTGGGCGACTCTCGTGGCTGTTATGATAGGCGCCGCATTCGGATGGCTACTGGCTTACCCGACGGCTCGGCTGCGGATGGATTATTTCGCCATCGTGATGATTTCGCTGGGCGAGATCCTCAGGGTTCTGCTGGCCGGCGAGCCCTTGCTGCGAGCCGGCTCATGGGGCTCGTCAATCGGAATCTCACGCTACACGCTTCCCGGTGAGACTTGGTGGTTCTGTGCTGGAGCGGCTCCGATGAAGGCGCCACTGGCAGGCCCAGATGGAATTCTTGGCACAGCAGACGATGTCATCACCGCGATGAGCGCTAGAGATTGTGCCGATGTTGTCGGTATCGGCAGCGCTGCTGAGAGAATTGGCGACTTGATGAATCTCGGACAACCTGCCCCTTACATGATGCTGCTCGCAATCATCGGAGTGGTCAGCCTCATCGCAATCTGGTGGCTACTCGAAATCATCCTCGCTTCGCCTTGGGGCAGGATACTGCGCTCCATCCGCGAGGACGAGGAGGTCGCCCAGCACCACGGTCACGATATCCTCACTCACAAGGCTGCGAGCCTCGCACTTGGCGCTGCGATCGCAGCCTTCGCAGGAGCGCTCTGGGCCTGGAAACTGACCGGTTTCCAGCCCAACCACATGATGCCGGCCCGCTCGACATTCCTAGTCTGGGCCGCCTTCATCGTCGGTGGAGCCGCCAATAACAAGGGAATGGTGATCGGCGCATTCATCATCGTGCTGATGGAATTCGTCTTCAACGTCTTGGTAGCTGGACAGGGTTCTTCTGACTTGCCCTTGCATGTGACAGCGGAGAGAATCGACAGTCTCTTCGAATGGCTGGTGAGGGATTCTTGGGCAGTAGTCGAAGTATTCATCATCGTCGCAATCATCGGTTTACTCTTCGATTGGAAGGGCATCAAAACAACCGGTTTGTCCGGTGCGGCGGTTTTCACATTCACAGCTCTGGTGATGGGGGAGCGCTCGATCGAGGAGACCTTCATCGGCGGCGACATCGTGACAAACATGGCTTATGTCAAGGTACTTCTCGTCGGTTCCCTAATCCTGTTCTCTCTCAAATTCAACCCCAAGGGTCTGCTGCCTGAAGTTCCGAGCCGGCCGCCGAAACCGGCGGTCGAAAATCCGACTCAAGAAGGAGGTACCTGAGATGCCCGAGACAGTTCTGAAGGTTGAGAATCTGCGCAAGGAATTCGGCGGACTGATCGCCGTCGGCAACGTCTCCTTCGAGATTGGTGAAGGCGAGTTCGTAGGACTTATAGGACCCAATGGCTGTGGTAAATCGACCACTTTCAACTGCATCAGCGGCCTGCTGGAGCAGACCTCTGGAGACATCGAGATTTTCGGACAGAACGCAGCGGATATGCGCCCCGATGAGATCCAGAATCTCGGCTTCACACGCACATTCCAACACACGCGACTATGGCGAAGAATGACCGTCATCGAGAATCTCATGGTCCCGCCCAGAAACCAATTCGCTCCTAATCGCCTCCTCGCCATATTGTCCCCAAGAACACGCAAAGCCGAGGCGGAACGCCTCGCTCGCGCCTATGCGGTCCTAGATCAGTTGGAGGTGCCGCACATGGCGCACAATCTCGCAAGCGAGTTGTCCGGCGGCCAGTCGAAACTCGTCGACATCGGCCGCTCGATGATGGGCGATCCACAACTCCTCTTGCTCGATGAACCGGTTGCAGGAGTAGCCGGTCCATTGGCTCTCAAGATCTTCAACAACCTGCGCAGAATCGTCACCGAGACAGGTATCTCGGTTCTGGTGATCGAGCATAACATGGATTTCATTCTCAGACAAGGAGTCGACCGCATCATCGTCATGAATGAGGGGGAGATTCTGATGGTCGGCACACCCGAAGAGGTCCGGTCGAACCGCGCGGTCATCGAGGCATACCTCGGTGCGGCAGGCGAAGACGAAACTGAAGGTGCAGACGAGGAAACGGAGGCGAGTGAATGAGCAAGCGTGTTCTCGATGTCAAAGGCCTCAACGGCGGCTATGGCTCGGTACAGATCCTCTACGATATCGATATCCATGTCGATGAGGGTGAGTTCGTCACCATCATCGGACCGAACGGCTGCGGAAAGTCGACTTTCATCAAGACGATATTCGGTATCGCCACCCACTATTCGGGCACCGTCGAGCACAATGGCGAGGATGTATCGGGCTGGCGAACCGACCAACTCGTCAATCGCGGCATCGCTTATGTCCCGCAAGTGGACAATGTCTTCCCTTCACTGACCGTGCATGAGAACCTGCAGATGGGTGGTAATGCTCTGCCTACCAAATTGCTCAACGAAAGAATCGAGAGAGCCCTGAACATGTTCCCCGACCTACGCAATCGCACATACGATCTGGCCGCTTCTCTCTCGGGTGGAGAGCGACAGATGCTGGCGATTTCTCGAGCTCTCATCTCCGACCCGACATTCCTCCTGCTCGATGAACCGACAGCGGCTCTCAGCCCGCTCTACCAGCAGCAGATCATCGAGCGTATCGACTCTCTGCGCGCCGATGGTATCACCGTGCTCATCGTCGAGCAGAACGCGCGACTCTCCTTGGCGCGCTCTGACCGCGGTTACATCATCGCCAGCGGCAAAGTCGTTCACACTGGCGATGCCAAGCACATTCTAACAGACCCTGAAATCGGCGAATACTTCCTCGGCTCGCATTGATTCCTCAACGCGCGAGGACTCGCTCGACAGCGAGCGCCATGTAATGCAGCGATTCCTGCATACGGTGACCGTCCTCGACCTCGATCAACTCGACATCATCGAATTCCTCGGCAATTCGTCGAGAGTTTTCGATGGGTACGATTTCATCCGACTTTCCGTGGATGATGATTGTCGGATGAGGCATTTCAGGCCATGACATCGAGTCGGCAGCCTGCATGAAATCCCAGCCGAATTCGACCTCTCGGTCGAACCCATGATGAAAATACGGCCGAGAACCCCGTTCTTCCCACTCGCGACAACCAGCCTCGCCGACCGTCGCTCGAAAATTCTCAGCCAAGCCGAAGGCGGGTGCTAGCAGAACCAGCCGTGGAGTGTTTGAGCCATTCCCCTCAACCACAGCAGCAGCATTGGCGAGAGCGAGAGCCCCGTAGGAGGAGCCCATCAGAACATCGAGGTCGGGACCACCAACGATGGCATCCCGAGCAATCGCATCCCCAACCGCTCGAGTCTGTTCGGCAATCGTCCAACCATAGGCATTCATCTCAGGTGCGAGGACATCCCAGCCGAGTTCTTCTGCCAGATAAGTCGGTTTCGAACCACTTGGACTGCCCTCGAGCCCGTGAGCCCAGAGAACCCGCATCAGAATCACTCCACAGCACAGAACGACAGAGCCATGAATTCCGAAGCCGTCGACTCACGGCGCATCGCCTCAGAGCCCGAATCCAGTACACGGAGGTGAAGTTCGGCGGTGACGTGAACGGTAGCGTGGAAGAGGTGTCCTCCCTGCACTACGTGGTCATCGTCAGACAGCACGACATGGATGTGGCTGAACGGCCCATCCGGCCCCGGCGCGAGGTTGCCCTGCGTCGACAACAACTCCATCGAATCCGCATATTCTTGAGTCTGGTAAACGCCTTCTCCATCGAGGTAGCCGATGCGAATATCGCGGACTCGACCTATTCCGCTGGTGATTGCAGCACATTGGATTCCAGTTTCTGATAGGCTCTGCAAAGCTGCGTGCATCTCCTCTCCGGGATCCAACCTCACGAAGACATCCTCACCGGACCGTACATGCTCCATGGCAGCGGATGGAAGGGCTTCGCTTCAAAGCGACCCATCTCTTCTGGATTGTACCAGATAGGTGGTCTTGATTGGAAAAGTGCGTATTTTCGATTTTTTCGCAAGGTGCTTTTCCTGTGGGCTCGGCGCCAATGCGATTTCGGTTGCAGTGGAAGCCTTCAGCCTCGCATTTCGACGACGTCAAACGGCTTTCTTCTACAGTGGAAACAAGGGGGTGGCATTTTGCCTGCAAACTGTTCATAGACTGCGTCTTAGCACTTCCCTCGCCCGGCGGCGATAATCCATGAGCATGGCAGCGATAGATTCCTCGGCGCGTTGGCGCACTTTCTTCTCCGAAGCCAAAGAATCGGAGATGATTCTTCTGCTTTCGAAGCAATCGGATACGCCGGTTCTTGAACTCACATTCCATGATCTTCAGGCCTTCGACCCGGAATTCGCCGAAGACGTCCTCGCCTATCCTCGCAACATTCTCAATTCTGGACGAAGGACTCTGAATGAGATCTGCCGCGAGCGCGGCGAGGACATCGACTGTATCCTGCGCGTGGGCGAGCTTCCAAGAGACAGCCGCCGTGATCTACGCGATGTCGGCAGCAACGACATCGGGCAGCTGCGTAGCGCCGAGGTCATTGTCACCAAGATTAGTGAGATAAAGCCGCGAATCCACCGCGCTGTCTTCCAATGCGAGGCTTGCGAGCACACCGTGGAGATGATTCAGGATAATGAACGCGAACTCAAGGAACCGCTTCGCTGCCCGCCTGAGACTGGTTGCGGAGCCTCGGCGGGGCGCAGTGGCGAGACCAGATTCAATCTGGTGATGAACATCTCGAGGATGGTCAACAATCAATGGATCGAGGTTCAGGAAGTTCCCGAGAACGTTCCCAGCGGTGCCCAGCCGTCCCGCGCTCACGTTCTCGTCGAAGGCGAGTTGGTCAACAAGCATCTGCCCGGTCAGAGGGTTGTGGTGAACATCATCCCAGTAGTTCATTCGGAGGTGAAGCGGAATCGCAAAACTCCGATGTTCGACATCATCTATCACATGGTCAGTTCAGAGCATGAGAGCACACCTTTCACTGAGATCAAGATAACCGATGAGGACCGCGAAGCGATACTCGAAATCTCCAGTCGCTCCGATCTTCTACAACTCATGCAGCGCTCCATCGCGCCTTCGATCTACGCCACTGGCGTCATGCATTATGTCAAGCGATCACTGGCTCTGCAACTCTTCGGCGGAGTCTCGCGACTCAATCAAGATAGTACGAGATTGCGTGGCGACATCCACATTCTGCTGATGGGAGATCCAGGTGTCGCCAAGTCACAATTGCTGATCTACATGTCGAAACTCTCGCCGCGTGGCATGTACGCTACCGGCGGCGGTGTCACTGGCGCTGGCTTGACCGCCGCCGCCGTGCGCGACGATTTCAGCGGCGGCGGTCGCTTCGCTCTCGAAGCCGGTGTCCTGCCACTGTCAGACAGGGGTCTCGCGGCCATCGACGAATTCGACAAGATCAGCGAGGAGGATCGTCGAACCATGCACCCAGCGATGGAACAGCAGCGTCTCGATATCTCGAAGGGCGGCGTCAAGGCGACCCTGAACACCCGCTGCTCGATTCTCGCTGCAGCGAATCCGACCCAGGGTCGCTTCAGTAAGCGAGGACCGAACGAGAGTGTGATCCACTCCTTCAAGGAGACCGGTTTGCCACCTGCTCTCGCTTCGCGCTTCGACATCATCTGGATGCTCAGAGACGAGGCGCGCGTCGAGGATGACGAGAGGATTGCACGTCACATCCTCGAGGTACGAACCAGAGGAATCAGCGAGGCGAAGATCGATGAGGCGATGGAATACGACATTCGAGAGGCCGAGGAGGGTTTGATTTTCGCCACAGGATACGATGAATCAGAACACCTGACGATAGAGTTCCTGCGCAAATACATCGCCTATGCGAAGAGGAATATCCATCCTGATCTGAGTGTTGACGCTAAAGCGTTGATTCTGGAATATTACACCAATGAGAGACAATCCTTCAATCGCGACGACCAGTATGGCGAAGTCGATGTCATTCCAATCACTCCGCGTGCACTCGAGGCATTGATTCGATTGACTGAGGCCCATGCGCGGATGTTCCTTCGCGAGGTGGCGAATGCGGATGACGCGAAGATGTCGATCGCTGTCTTCAGACATTGGCGCGAGGAAGCGGGGATCGAGGATGAATCGGAATTGATCTCGGGAGTATCGGTTCAACAGCGGAATGCGGCTCAGGTGATTCGAGTGACGCTTCGTGACATAATCTCGGAGAGGGGCGTGGCATCGATGAATGATCTGCTGAATCGAACCGCTTCGAAGGGTATTACAGAATATCAGGTCGAGGACATGATCTCGAAGATGCTGCAGAGTGGTGAATTGTTCAGTCCTCGCAACGACGAGTATTCATTCGCCCGTTGAGCCTATGAGCCATGACTCACCGCCTCGTGGCGTGAGCGCATCGCAACCCTTGGGCGACATCCGGCGCCCTTCGAGCCTAGACCAGATCGGGCTCGGCTTCATGTGCGGTCTCGAGATTCACCAGCAACTCGCGACCGGCAAGTTGCATTCGCGGATGCCGAGTCGGCTCTTCGACCTCAAAATCGATGAGATTCCAGCCCAATGGAATCGCAACAACCGACGCCTCCGAGCCACTCAAGGCGAGGGTGGGCGCGTCGATGTCGCAGCCCGCTTCGAGGCGCGCCGTAATCGCTCATTCGTCTATGTTCAATCGCCGAACGCAGGCCTCATCGAGATGGATGAGGCTCCACCACTCGGTCACGATTCGAAGGCGATCGATGCGACCTTGACGATAGCGGCGATGATGGACGCCAAGCCGGTACCGGTTCTACAGGTAATGCGCAAAACCGTGGTCGATGGCTCGAACACGAGTGGCTTCCAGCGCACGACTCTAGTGGCGACCGACGGCATCCTGACGACTGGGACGGGTGAGGTCGGAATCGATGTCATTTGTCTCGAGGAGGATTCTGCGAGAAAACTCGACACCCGCTCGACCGAGCACGGCGAGGTCGTCATATACACACTCGACAGGCTCGGAGTGCCCCTTGTGGAGATTGCGACAGCGCCCGATGTGCAAAGCCCCGAACACGCTCAAGAGACCGCACTGGCCCTCGGAACCCTACTGCGTGACACCCGCATGGTTCGACGCGGACTGGGTACCATCAGACAGGATCTCAACGTCAGCCTCGCCTGCGGAGACCGCGTCGAAATCAAGGGCTGTCAAGACCTTGACTGGATTCCTCGAATCATCCGTCTCGAGATGGCCCGCCAACTCCACCTCTATCGACTCGCTAACGATCTGCGTCAAGAGGCGAATCTGCCCGAACTTCCCACGGACCGACGCGATGACCAGATTCCAACCGAGAATCGCGTCGCAAAGGCAGCCTCAGCGCGTATACCCATGGAACTTCATGAAGTCACAGGACTGTTCGACAATTGCTCATCCAAGATGGTCACCGACTCCCTCGCCAGAGGAGCCAGCGTCAAGGCAGCGATCCTACCAGGCTTCGCCAACCGAATCGGCAGCAAGGAAATGGACGAGGAGAACTCCCAATTGCCTCGCCTCGGCAGAGAGTTGGCAAGCGCAGCGAAACTCGCAGGAGTCGCGGGCATCTTCCACTCCGACGAATTACCAGCTTACGGAATCGAAGCAACAGAAGTCGAAGCCATCCGCAGCGACCTCGGCCTCGTAGAAGCAGACGCCTTCGTACTCTGTGTAGCACCCGAGTGGCAGGCCGACCTGGCCCTCGAATCGGTCATCACTCGAGCCAGAAAAGCCTACCACAGAATCCCTCAGGAAGTCCGCAACGTGGTCATCCGCAAGGGCTCTCCTGAGGACGGAACGACCACCGCCATGCGACCCCTGCCCGGCGGAGCGCGAATGTACCCCGAGACCGACATCCCCACTCTGACCCTCGAAGAGCAGCGTTGGTCCGACATTCAAGCCAACCTGCCTCTCAACCGTGAACAACGCAGAGACCGCCTGACCGCTTACGAAATCTCGCAGAACCAGATCGAGGCTCTGATCGGCGCCGAACTCGACGATGTCTTCGCAACCGCTCTCGAAGGCGGCCCATGCGGATGCCCACCCCTACCAGCCAAAGCCACAGCATCAGCACTCCTCGACAACACGCGAGAGCAGATCGCCGAGGGAACCGGGCGAACAGCCGAAGACGTACCGTGGCCAGTCCTCACACTGTCATTGCACGCCCGCGAGCAAGGCGTCATCACCAGAGAAGGAATCGTCCCGATGGCCCGCACCCTCTGGCAGAACGGTCCATCCCATAGCGAAACCGAATTCGATTACCGCCTTGAATGGTTCACCACGCAAGCCGAAGAAGCAGGCTTCACACCAGCCGACACCAGTGCGGTCGCCGATGCCGTCAAGGCCGTCATCACGAGCCGAGCCGACTTCATCACAGAGCGCGGAATGGCCGCAGTCGGCCCCCTGATGGGAATGGTGATGGCAGAGTTGGGCGGGTCTGCCGACGGTGCTCTCGTGAGCCAGATCCTCAGAGAGAAGATTTCAGAGATTCTGAAAGATTAGACTCGACTAACTTCATAGACTGATGAACCAGCCCTCAGGCTCCATGTCAGACAAACTCAGGACCGCATCGATTCTGGTCCTCGTCGCCCTCGTTTTACTCGCACCAGCGATACGCGATGCAATCTCTGAAGAATCTGTAATATACGTCAACGATAGCGAATCGGCACACGATGGACTGCCGTCTGAATGGAATGATGAACAAGTCATTTGCGTGTTATTCCCAGACGATTTCCCTCACTCGATATACTCGTCTGGAGTGACAATGATCGACGCCGACGGCTCGGCAATCGGCGTGAATGAAAACTACAACGTGACCGGCGCCTGCGTCGGCGGATTTTCCGGATATAGCGATGGCATGGAATTCATGCTCGATGCGACCCGCGTAGCAGGTGGCCATTTGGCAGTCGGCTACGAGGTCGGTGATTGGGGGCCATACGTTCACACAATCGGAGGGCTCAACGATGCCGAAGTCACGGGCGACTTCAGTGGAGCATATTGGGAATTGCACCACAACGGCGAGATGTCATGGCTGGGAATCGGCGATGTAATCCTCTCAGAAGGCGATGTGATCCTCTGGCGCATCGGCACTTGGTGAGTTCTGCCGCTCAGCAACGCTGAAGAATGACCTGACCTCCAGAGAAACAGGGTTCCGGTATGTACGACTTCCACAACATCGCTCTGACTCCGGCCGAGACCCTTCTGCTCAACGCTGCGATTCTCTCCGTCATCGTCTTCGCTCTGCTCAAGGCCGAGCGTCGTTTGGATGAAAACAGCGGGTGGATCATGCTGGCGCTGCTGGCTGTTTTCGCATTCGCAGGCCGCATCCTCTTCGAGCCTCTGCCGAACATCCAACCGGTGACGCTGATCGTTCTCCTCGCGGGAATCTATCTGGGTTCTCCTCGTGCCTTCGCCCTCGCTGGCGTGGTTGCGCTGTCGACCAATGTCCTGGTCTTGGGACACGGTCCGTGGACTCTCTTTCAGGTGATTGGCTGGGGTGCGGTCGGCTGTTCCGGTGCGCTTCTGGCCGACCGACTGCTGATTGAGGGAGAACTTCAACTCAACAGGGTTGCAGCCCTCGCCTTTGTCTCGGGTTTTACTTTCAACTGGATCGTCTCTTCGAGCATCCTGCTGAAGACCGACCCAGCGATGCTCGCCCCGTATCTGCTCAATGGGCTGCTATTCGATCTCTACCACGCTGTGGGCAACCTCGTCTTCGCTGCGTGGATGGCAGCTCCTATCGGTGATATGCTGCTGCGCCATTCCATCGCACCGACGAGTGAGACGGTGAGTGAGATTGTCACGAACTGAAGAGATCACCATGGTCCTCGTGACGCGTGCGGACCTCAAACTCTCGAGAGGCAAGTTGGCGGCTCAATGCGGGCACGCTGTTGCGGAATGTGTTCTGCGCGCGCGTAAGGTATCGCCTCGCACACTCGACCGTTATCGCAGGGATGGCGGGCGCAAGATCGTCTGCAAAGCGCCCGACGAGGACTCGCTGCGGCGCATCCTCGGCAGAGCAAAGTCAGCCGGCCTTGTTACCTACCTCGTCAGCGATGCCGGCCACACCGAGATTCCAGCAGGGACCGTCACGGTCGTAGGCATCGGCCCTGGACCGCGCTCTTCGATAGATGCCATCACCGGTGACCTGTCATTGGTCAATTGATTTCCCAGGTCAACCAATCACATTCGTCAATTGATTCTCCTGAGCAGCAGAGGCCTACGAGAAGGCCGAATCGCCAGGAACAGCAGGTTTCCCACGAAACTGAAGAAGCCCCCACAGAGGGAATCCTCTGAGGGGGGTTGAGAGTATCGGCGAGGCTGGGGGAGAAAACTCCCCCAACCTGCCTTACGTGTATCAGTTCAGAGAATCAGATTCCAGAACTTCAGAACAAGTCGTCGACTTGGCCAGCCACGAAGGCACCAATACCGACTAATAGTCCGTCAACAATCCAAGTGGGTGCAACATCTCCAACGGATCCAAATCCATCCAACATCATTGCAGCCATCTCATTTGCACCGGTTGTACTAATGTCGCCACCATAGTCCATTCCCATTGAGGCGAATAGAGCCATTGCGGCAAAGCCACTGACCCATGCTGAATCACAGCGTGTGTGCACAGTCCAGAAGATTGCACCAGCTGCGATCATTCCGAGGGCACCCCAGAGGTCTGGAGCCTCAAAGGCATTCGCTACCCAGCCCGTCTCTACTCCACCGGCTTCAGTCATCAGAAGTACAGCAAGTACGGCACCAGCAATCTGTGCTAACAGACGCATCCCGTTCGGCATCCAATTTCCTTCGACGTCGCCCAATTCACCAGTAATCATGTGACACCAAGTCACAACTGGCAGTATGTGGGCGCCACTGAAGGCCATCCAAGCAGCTGCCAAGACAACTGCCCCTTCAAGCGAACCGAATCCTAAGCCCGCGCTTCCTAGGATGAGCCAAGAGACAACAAAGGCCCCTCCCATCTCTGCTTTCATTGCATTCATATCCATTTCCA
>Ga0208879_1001122_pt1 | contig 25866 bp, 24 predicted proteins | sample Knorr_S15_td_Bot_FD_185605 | JGI IMG/M metagenome (GOLD analysis project Ga0208879, IMG submission 185605) | Marine microbial communities from Southern Atlantic Ocean transect - Knorr_S15_td_Bottom_ad_5009_LV_A (SPAdes) (version 2) | ecosystem: Environmental > Aquatic > Marine > Oceanic | place...
CGCCCTCCATCAGGGCATCCACCTGTTCGTAGTAGGATTCAACCAGATCATCGAACGTCACGGCCCGGAAGCCCGGATCGTTCACGTCCGGCGAGAGGGAGGCGGTGCGGTTGGTGGGGCCGATGGCCCCCGCCACGAACAAGGTGCGCGCCGGATCTTTTTCCAGCACCCGGTTGACGGCGTTGCGCGCAAGTTGGGCGGCTTCGATGTTGAGTTCGCGCACGGCCGGTTCCAAGGCATAGTCGGCTTGCGAAATGGAGTTGCTGTTGAAGGTGTTGGTTTCAATGATGTCGGCCCCGGCTTCGAGGAAATCGACGTGGATCTGTTCGATGAGGTCCGGCTGGGTGATGGACAGCAGGTCGTTGTTGCCCTTGAGGTCGCTGGGGTGGTCGGCAAACTGCTCGCCGCGAAAATCCTCTTCCTCCAGCGTATGCTGCTGGATCATGGTGCCCATGGCGCCATCCAGCATCAGAACCTGCTGGCCGAGCAATTCGGCCAACCGGTTGCCGCTCGCGGTCGTGTATTCGGGGAAAATATTATAACTACTCATATCCAAACCTATTAAGTTGAAATCAAGAGGTATATATATCCGTTTATCCGGATATAGCAATATAAAATGATTCCTTATTAAAACAGTGTTTTTCTACAGGTTTTTTCGGGGTTTGCCACTCCCTTTCGTCATTGCTCCACTTCGGCAGCAGAAGCCCCTGAATGGTTCGTATCCAGGGAAGCGGTTCGTAGGCTGTTTTCGGGCTCTTCTGCGGGAAGGGCAAATAGCAACGAATGAAGGAAAAGCAACGAATCCAAATTCGTCCGGCGGCGCGCACTGTTGTGGAGGGGCAGAGGCCTCTCTGCCCGGTCGACGGAACGTCGGCCCGCGGTTGTGCGCGGAGGTCGCAGAGGCCTGCGCCCCTCCAAATCGGCCGTGGCATTCGTTGCAGCTCCATTTCGCGCGCAGGGGGCATGGCGAAATTCGACGAGGGCTAGAAGGTGTGTTGCCAGATGGATGTGCCGTTGATCTTGAAATACAGGCGGTCGGAGTCGGGACCCCATTCAATGCTTTCGGTGACGGTTTGGTGGGGGACGTTGGTGTAGCTGGGGAGGTAGAGCAGGTTGAGCCAGATGAGCTTGCCGGGTTCCCGGTAGTAGATTTTATAGGAGGGTTGCGCGACGTAGTAAAACTTGCGCAGCCGGGCGGTTTTGCTGCCGTCGGGCGAGTCGATCAGCGCCAGCTCGTGGCTGGCCGGCGTCAGGATCACGTATGCAATGAATACGATGAACAGCATGAATGCAAGCTGGCCGAACCGCTTAAGGTTGAGGCTGGGTCGTTTGTTGTAGCTACGCTTCATGCGTGAAGCATAGTGGATTGCTGGATGAATGGAATGCTGGATCCGCTTGTTATAGATGCGGCGGCTAAATGGTTTGCCACAAAAGAGCGCAGAGAAAACAAAGGATTCAGGCGTTTTCTTTGCGGGTTTTGTGCTCTCTCGTGGCCAGTCATTCGGAGCAATAGAACTCCATTAATCCGCGGGCGGCGGCTCGACCTGCTCGACCGGGGCCTTCTCGAAGAAGCGGCTGATGTTCCACATGCGGTCGGAATCGCGCCAGGTGAGGAAGACCATGGCGCCGATGAGCAGGATGGCAAATAGGTTGACCAGCGTGCCGACGACCTTGGGGTGGACCTTGCGGCGGGTGATGCCTTCCCAGAGCGCAAAGCAGATGTGCCCGCCATCGAGGACCGGGATCGGCAGCAGGTTGAGCACGGCCAGGTTAATGTTGATGAAGCGAATCAATCCCAGCGCGTTGAAGATGCCGAGTTTTAAGGCGAACCAGATCATGGTGAAGATGGCGACCGGGCCGCCGAGGCCCCCGGCGGCTTTCTTGGATTCGCCCGGCGTGGTGAGCGCCTTCAGCAGGCGGAAGATGGAGGAGGCATCGCTTTTGACCTGCTCGATCGGGTTGCCCGAAAGCACCCAGGGCATCGAGCCGGATCCGCCCAGGGCGACGCCGATCAACGCGCGATCGATGTCTTCGTTGTATTCCGGGGTGACTTCCAGCTCGACGAGTTCTGCGCCGCGTTCCACCTGCATGGTGACGGGCTGGCCGGGATATTCCTGGACGAGTTCTGTGAAGTGGTTCCAGTCGACCACGCGGGTGCCGCCGAAGACTTTTACCCTATCGCCGGATTCCACGCCCGCTTGGTCGGCGGGGGCCCCGGGCGTGACGCGCCCGAGAATGCAGGGGATGGCTTCGGAGATGCCGTCGATGAGGGCTTCCCCTTTTGTGGGATCGTTGGCCTGGATTTCAATATCGCGCGTTGCGGCGCCGGAGAGCACGGTGATGGTGATGACGTTGTCGTCGCCGCCGCCCAGCAGGGTTTCGACCTGCGCGTCGTACCAGCTTTTGATGGGGTTTCCGTTGACGGCAACGATCTGGTCGGCCGTCCGCAGGCCTTTTTGCTCGGCCAGGCTACCGGCTTCGACGGAGCCGATCAGGGCGACGGATTCCGGCGCGCCGGCGGCCGATACGATAAGGGCGAGAATGAGGGCGAAGATGATGTTGCAGAGCGGGCCGGCGACGGCGACAGCGATCTTTTTCCACGGCGAGATGTCGGCGAGGGTTTTCCGGTCGGACTCGGTGTCGCCCTGGACTTTTTCCATGCCTTCGGGATCGAGCTGGGGCAGGGAGACGTAGCCGCCGATGGGGAAGGCGCCGATCTTGTAGACGATGCCATCCTTTTCCGTTTTCCAGAGGGCGGGGCCCATGCCGATGGAGAAGCTTTCAATGACGAGGCCGCATTTCTTGGCGACGATGAAATGGCCCCATTCGTGGACGAAGATGGTGATGCCGAAGAGGAAGAGCATCATGGCGACGATATAGATGATTTCAAGCATGGTAATTCCTTCAAGCGTGGTGACGGGTTCAGTAGCAGATAGAAAGCGGGGTGATTAGGACAGGATAAATTGCATGTAGATATACAGCATGGGCGCGGCAAATAAAAGGCTATCGATCATGTCGAGCACTCCGCCGAGGCCGTAGACCATGGTGTTGGAATCCTTGACGTCGACCGCACGCTTGAACATGGATTCGACAAGGTCGCCGGCGGTTCCAACGAGGGGGAACAGAATGCCCAGCGCCAGCGCGTGGACGAACGAGAAGTCGAAGCTGCCGATGCGGCCTTGCGAAACCACCAGCCAGATCATGTTGGCCGCCGTGCAGAAGATGACTCCGCCCAGCAGGCCTTCCCAGCTCTTCTTGGGGGAGATGACGGGTGCCAGGCGGTGTTTGCCAAACTTGGTGCCGACAAAGTAGCCGCCGGAATCCGCCAGCTTCATGCAGAGCAGCAGGTAGAAGCCGGCCCAGCCCGGCTGATCGAGATCGCCGCTCAGGTAGATGCGGACGAAAAAGCTCCAGAGAAAGGGGACGTACAGAATGCCGAGCAGCGTGCCGAGGCAGTTTTCCAGGCCGGTGCGCATGTCCTTATAGGCCAGGCTGCGGAAAAAATTGGCGATGATGACGACGGTCATGACCGACCAAAGCAGGGTGTCGGGCGGGAAATTTTGATGGATCGCCAGCTTTTTGCTTTCCAGCATGTAGAACCACGTGGCGGCAACCAAGACCAAGCCGCTGACGGTTCCCCATTTCTTGGAAGCGGGCATGCCGCCGGCATGGAGCAGGTTGTAGAATTCCCAACTCCCGAGGCCGCAAATGCCCAGCAAGATGAGCAGGGCGACGGGGCTCTTGGCCGGAATGAGGCAAAACAGGAAAACGAATACCGTTGCAATCGCTAGGCCGATAATGATTCGCTTCTTGTCCATAGTTTTGCTGTCTCCACTACTTTTTATTCACCCCACCATACCGTCTGTCACGCCCGTTGAAAGCTTCCAATGCGCGAAAAAATGCCTCTTCGCGGAAGTCGGGCCAGTAGGTGTCGGTGATGTAGAACTCGGCATAGGAAAGTTGCCACAGCAGAAAGTTGCTCAAGCGCAGCTCGCCGCTGGTGCGGATCATCAATTCCGGATCGGGGACATCGGGGAGGTAGAGGTGGTCGGCGATGGTTTGCTCGTTGATCTTCTTGGGGTCGATGGTTCCGGCCACGGCCTGCTCGGCAATCGCTTTTGCCGCATCGGCAATCTCGGTGCGGGAGCCATAGCTAAGCGCAATGATCAAGGTGTGGTCGGTATAGTGCTTGGTGGCATCGAGCGTCTTTTGCAGCCGCAGGCGCACGGGCAGGGGCAGGCGTTTAAACTGGCCCATCACGCGCAGGCGGATCTGGTTGTCGTGCAGCTCCTGCTCGTAGGTGTTGAGCGAGGTGATCAGTAGCTTCATCAACCCGTCCACTTCCTTGGGCGGCCGGTTCCAGTTTTCGGTGCTGAAGGCGTAGACCGTGATGAATTCGACGCCGGCCCGGGCGGCGGCGCGCAAAACGGCGCGGACCGATTGCGCGCCCTCCTTGTGTCCTTCGCTACGGGGAAGGCCGCGCTCCTCCGCCCACCGGCCGTTGCCATCCATGATGAGGGCCACGTGCCGCGGGATTCTTTCCAGCTTCTGGAGTGTTTCGGCCATGGGTATGCTAGCGGTCGAGCAGCAGGGTGCTGGAGCGCTTGGGTCCAACCGAAAGGATGCTCACCTTGACGCCGGTCAGCTCTTCCAGGTATTGGATATATTTTTGGGCCTGTTCGGGCAGTTCGTCCCAGCGGGTACACTCCGTGGTCGGGGTGTTCCAGCCGGCGATTTCCTCGTAGACCGGGGTGCAGCGTTCCAGCTTGCGGATGCTGGCCGGAACATGGGTGATGCGCTCGCCGTCGCACTCGTAGGCGACGCAGACCTTGATGGTTTCGACATCGTCGAGCACGTCGAGTTTCATGAGGGCCCACTCGTTGATGCCGCCGACCATGGCGGAATAGCGCGCGATGACGGCATCGAACCAGCCGCAGCGGCGCGGCCGGCCGGTGGTGGCGCCAAACTCGTGGCCAACCTTGGCAATGTGCATGCCCATGTCGTCGTGCAGCTCGGTCGGGAAGGGGCCTTCGCCGACGCGGGTGGTATAGGCCTTGACGATGCCGACAACGCGGTCGATTGCGTTGGGCGGAATGCCGGAGCCGGCCGGTGCGCCGCCGGCGCCGGTGCTCGAAGAGGTGACGAAGGGGTAGGTGCCGAAGTCGACGTCGAGCATCACGCCCTGCGCGCCTTCGAACAGGATTTCATCCTGGTTCGCTACGGCTTCGTGCAGCAGCGGAATGGTATCGCAAATGAAGGGGCGCAGATAGTTGGCGGCTTCCTCGACTTGCACGATCAGCTGGTCGATGTCGAGGGGGTCGGCCCCCATGTTTTTCAGGATCTCGTTCTTGATGGCGGCCTTGGCCTTGACCATGTCGAGGAAGTCGGGTTCGAGGATATCGCCCATGCGCAGGCCGATGCGGTCTGCCTTGTCGGAATAGGCCGGGCCGATGCCGCGTTTGGTGGTGCCGATCTTTTTGCCGGCGCTGCGTTTGCCTTCCTTGGCGCCGTCGATTTCCTTGTGGTATTGGAGCACCATGTGCGCGCGGTCGGAGATGAACAGGCGGTTTTCAAGGGGGATGCCGCGTTCGACGAGTTCTTTCAATTCGCCCATCAGGCCCACGATGTCGACCACCAGTCCGTTGCCGATGACGCACTTGCATGTTTCGCGAAGAATGCCGGAAGGGGTGAGGTGGAGCACGTATTTCTGGTCGCCAATTTCGACGGTGTGCCCGGCGTTGTTGCCGCCTTGGTAGCGGACCACCCAGTCGGCGTTCGCGGTGAGCACGTCGATAATCTTGCCTTTGCCTTCGTCACCCCATTGGGAACCGATCAATACTGTATTGGCCATTCTTCTAAGCTCGCTGGTTAAACGTTGGTTATCACAAAAAAAGCCCCTTCCAACCAGAGGGCCATGAAGGGGTGGAAATTAGGGGAACCGGTATAGCGCGTCAAGTTTTCAGGTTGCTTAATAGCAAGGCGGGAATAGCATGAATACGAACCCGTTCGGCCGTGATAGGCGACCAGATGGAGGTAACAAATATGGTCTTTTCATCTATGATTGATACAGTATTGTGCTGGTCGTTATTTTACTTCGGCCAGCACGGGTTTGGTCCGGTGGGGAATCGTACGGCTTTCCCGTTGCTATAGCGTCGGTTGTGAGGGGGTCTGAAAGCGCCGGTCCACGGAAACGGCCTTGGTATAGTACGTGCTCATAGGCATTCATTCGATTTTAGAGTTAAAAGTTAATAGGAATGGCATGAGTTTACCAGATACATCAGGAGCGTGTTGCGGCGGATCGGGCGGTTGCGCCTCGAAAAAGGCGTGCGGCAGTACGGAGCCCGCCAGGCCCCGTCCCGCGCCGCCGCTCGAGAAACCGGAAATTGTCGGCTTCCGGACCGACAACCGCGATAGCCAATATCGCTTCCATTTCCACATGGATCTGTGCATCGGGTGCCACGCCTGCGAGGTGGCCTGCGCCGAGCAAAACGGCTTGCCGGCCGACACGCAATGGCGGCGGGTGGGCGAGGTTCAGAGCGGAACCTTCCCGGATACGCAGAGCTACTTCCTGTCCAGCGCCTGCAACCATTGCCTGGACGCCCCGTGCGCCAAGGGGTGCCCGGTCGATGCCTACGAGATCAACGACAAGGGCATTGTGGTCCACTTGGAGGATGTCTGCATCGGCTGCGGCTATTGCACATGGAACTGCCCGTACCAGGTTCCGGTAATGCAGCCGGATCGCCGTATCGTCACCAAGTGCGACATGTGCACGAACCGGCTGGATCAGGGCAAGGATCCGGCCTGCGTTGCGGCGTGCCCCGTTGGGGCCATTGAAATTGAAAAGGTGCCGATCACGCAGATCTTCGAGGAATACCGCGAGTCCGGGCTCGGTCCCGATATGCCCTCGCCCAGCATCACCATCCCTTCCACCAAGATTACCTTGCCCGAAGGCATGGATATAGAGGCGTTCACCAAGGTGGACCAGCCGTTTGTGAAGCCGGAGCATCCGCACACGCCGCTCATCATCATGACCGTGCTGACGCAGCTGGGCTTCGGCGGATTTTGTACCATTTTTGTGGTGGACCTGATCCGTACCCTGTTTCTCGATGCCGCCACGCTGGGCAATGTGCTCGGTTGGCTGGCCCCGACCTTGATGGGGATTGTAGGCCTGTCGCTCGCGGCCTCCACCTTGCACCTGGGCCGCCCGGTCTATGCCGGCCGCGCGATGAAGAACTGGAAAACCTCGTGGTTATCGCGCGAGGTGATAGGGCTTTCCGCCTTTGCAGGCGCGGCCATGGTTTATTCGCTGTTCTTATTTGTTACCGAAGGGCTGATGTGGCTGGAGCCCAATCAGCTGGGCGGAGCGTGGGTGCGTCTTGGATTGGGCGTTGGTACGGTCGTGTTCGGTATTGCCGGCATCTATTGCAGCTCGATGCTCTACCGGGTTCCGGCCCGGCCGTCCTGGGACAGTGTGAAAACTACGATCGACTTTTTCGATGTTGCCGCCATTCTCGGACCGGCTTCCTTTATCGTTGCGGCCATGGGGGCCATCATGATTTCCGGCCGCACGACGGGCTTCCTCGTGGGGGCGATGCAGGTTGCCGCCTTTTTTGTGGCGCTGGCTTTTGCGTTCAAGCACATCAAGAACGCCTACTACATCAACAGCTGGCTCAAAAGCGATGTCCACGAATTGAAGGCCAGTGCCGAGCTGCGCATGAACCATTTCTTCCGCCTGCGGATGGTTCGCAACGTCGTCGGCATCGCCGGCGTGCTGGCGCTGACGGCGTTCATGGCGGGCGGCGAGGTGGTAGACGCGGGCCGCCAACTGGCGCTGGCGCTACTGGCGCTCGGGCTGCTCACGGCCGTGAGCTTCATCAACCGCTATATCTTCTTTGTTTCCGTGGTGCCGCGCAACATTCCCGGAAACTACCTGGTCGCCTCGCAGGGGGCCGTCCACTAACCGTTTGGAACGTCTACCATGATCAAGAAAATCAAACATCTCATTGGCCTCGATATCAAGGAAGAGGAATACGCCTACGGCTACGATCCGGAACATGGCTACCTCTCGGCGAAAAAGATTCCAGAAAAGTGGGTCAAGTCCACCTGCGGCTACTGTAGCGTCGGTTGCGGCATGCTCCTGGGCGTCAAGGAGGGCAAGATTATTTCGGTCCGCGGCGATGAGGACCACCCCGTCAACGAAGGTGACCTGTGCCCGAAAGGCTTGAGCGAGCACTATCCGCTTACCAGCCCCGACCGCGCCAAGCATCCGCTGATGAAACAGCCCGACGGCTCCTTCAAGAACGTTTCGTGGGAGACGGCCTACAGCCACATGGTCGATACCGTCAGGAATGTGCAGGAAAAGCATGGCCCGCAAAGTTTCGGCGTGCTCTCGACCGGCCAGCTGTTGACCGAGGAATTCTATGCCTTGGGCAAACTGGTGCAGCTCGGTTTCGGCACCTCAAACTATGACGGCAACACCACGCTGTGCATGTCGTCCGCCGTGGTGGGCTACAAGCAAAGCTTCGGTTCCGATGGACCGCCCGGCTCCTACAAGGGCCTCGAAACCGCCGATGTCATTTTCCTGATCGGCGCCAATATTGCCGACAACCATCCGATCCTGTGGCACCACATCCGCAAGAACAAGGGCTTCAAGCTGGTGGTCTGCGATCCGCGCAAGACCAAGACCGCCATGTTTGCCGACACCTTTTTGCCCATTAAGCCGCGCAGCGATATCGACCTGCTCAACGGGTTGATCCATCTCGTCATCAAGAACGACAAGGTGGACAAGGACTACATCGAAAAACATACGACGGGCTACGAAGAACTGTGCAAGCATGCCGAACCGTTCAGTCTGGAGACCACCGTCCTGCGTACCGGCCTGCCCGAGGAAAAAATCCTCGAAGCCTACGAAGCGATCGCCAACGGCAAGAATGTGTACTTTGCCTGGACGATGGGCGTCAACCACAGCACGCAGGGATCCGACACCGTCAGCCTGATCAATACGCTCGCGCTCATCACCGGAAACATTGGCCGTACCGGCGCCGCGCCGATGAGCATCACCGGGCAGTGCAACGCGATGGGATCGCGCGAATTCAGCTTTTCCTCGTCGATGCCGGGCTACCGCAAGTTTGAAAACGAAACCGACCGCCAGGATCTTGCGGCCATGTGGAAGGTCGATGCCGGCCTGATTCCCGATCAGCGCGGCGCAAACTATCCACAAATCATCGATGGCATCCTGAGCGGCGACATCAAGGCCCTGTGGGTGATTGCCACGAACCCGATGGTGAGTTTCCCCGACCAGGCCCGCCTGAAGAAGGCGCTCGATAAACTGGACATTCTGATTGTGCAGGATGGCTTCCACCCGACCCCGACCACCGAGCTGGCCGACCTGGTGCTGCCGGCCGCGATCTGGGGCGAAAAGGATGGCATGTATACCAACTCCGAACGCCGGGCCTCCCGGGCCAATGCCGCCGTGCCGCCGCCCGGAGAAGCGCGGTCGGACTTCCAGATTTTCATGGATCTGGCCGAACGGCTCGAAAAGAAGGAGATGCTGTTTCCGGGTTGGACGCGCACCGAAGATTCGTTCGAAGAGATCAAGAGGGTGTCAAAAGGCCGGTTGTGCGACTACAGCGGCATGACGATCGAGAAAATGATGGAGCAGGGCGGCCTCCAGTGGCCCTGCAACGAAGCCCATCCCGAGGGCTCCGACAGCCTGTACACGGACGGCGTGTTCAAGACGGAAGACGGCAAAGCCAAGTTGTTGTTCACATCCGCCGAGGCCATGCCGGAAGATACGGACAACAGCTATCGCCTGATCCTCAACACCGGCCGGACTGTCGAGCACTGGCATACCGGAACGAAGACCCGCAACGTTGCGCTGCTCAACAAGCTGGTTCCGGAGGCGTGGGTGGAAGTGAATCCGGCGACGGCAAAATATTTTGGGATCGCGATCAACGACCGGGTGTCGCTCGTTTCGCGGCGCGGACGGGTGGACGACCTGTTGGTGCGCATTTCGGAAACGATCCATCCCGATCATGTCTTCATGCCGTTCCACTTTGCGGAAAAGTGCATTAATAAGCTGACGGTGGCGGCCTTCGATCCCAAATCCGGCGAGCCCAACTACAAGCAGTGCGCCGTTCGGCTTGAACGCTATGATGGATAATCCGGCCGGCCTCTAGTTGGCGGCGGGGTTGATGTTGTCGATGTGGTTGAGGATCAGGGTGCTGATCCCCTGGAGCGCGCCGAGGTGCGGCAGAATCTCGAATTGGATCTGCGGATGGTTGGCCTTCTCTTCCTCGATCCTGTTCGGAATATCGTGATGCACATGGGTTCCCGCGGCGAGGAAATAGGGGAAGACGATGATTTCCGTTACGCCCGCATCGGCCAGATCGGCGATGGCCGAGTCGAGCAGCGGGCTGGTCAATTCAAGGAACGAGCATGCAACGTGGTCGAAGGCCGGCCCGGCATTTTCACGAATCCGATCGGTGAGGCGGCGGACTTCGTCGTTGGAATCCGTGCGCCGGCTGCCGTGCGAAATAATCAGTAGTGCTTTCATGGGCATTCTCCCGTTTCCTCGTCGATCGTGCCGATAATAGATACCCTGGGCAGTAAAAAAGGCGCTCCTTGCGGGGCGCCTTTTTCGATACCTAGGTAAAAGGTATATTACATGGGGTTGACGTTTTTAGCGCATGGGCCCTTCTGACCTTCGCCAACTTCAAACTCCACTTTCTGACCTTCATCAAGATGGGCCCGGCCGGGGGTTCTAACCTCGGTGTAGTGTACGAACAGGTCGTTAGACCCGTCGTCCGGTACGATGAAGCCGAAGCCTTTTTCTGAATTAAACCATTTAACTGTTCCTGTGCTCATAAAAGAAATCTCCTTATTGATTTTGTTCTTTATTGAAGCGATCCCCCTTTATTGGGGAATATTCTGTTCAGTACAACATATAATGGGAAGAAATCGCACCGGGTCCTATTCGCGTGGATGGGGTTGCCGCGGGTGAGCGGGCCCGATCGCTAAAAAAGGCGCTCCTTGCGGGGCGCCTTTCGGGTCGGAAGCAACGGCTAGATAATGATGTCGCTCTTGCCGCCGCGCAAGTCGTCGGGGGTGACGATCTTGTTGGCCTGCTCCTGCTGCATCTGGATCATGTCTTCCTGCAACTTCTTGACGGCGGCATTGATGGCGTCCGGGAACTTTTCAACCGCTTCGGCCAGGTTGTCGGCTTCAATCTCGCCGGAGATGGGGAGCGCGCCGCCGGGGGTCATAATGTTGGTGGTGGCGGAGAAGGTTGCCTTGCGCATTTCATCTTCGGTGCCGTCGCTTTTGATGGGGGTCAGCTTGCGGATGCTGCCCACCTGCAGGTCGGTAAAGTTTTCCTCTTTCCAGAGATTATTGCCATCGATTGCGATGTTGTCGAGTGGGTTTTCTTCGGACATGGTTTGTCTTCCTCTGTTTGGAAAATGGTGCACCCACCGGGATTCGAACCCAGATCTATGGCTTCGGAGGCCACTATTCTATCCATTGAACTATAGGTGCACGAAAGGACGGTATATACGATTAAGCGTGTTTGGCTTCAAACTCTTTCATGAACGAAATCAGCGCATCGACGCCTTCGACCGGGAAGGCGTTGTAGATGGAGGCGCGGATTCCGCCGACGGAGCGGTGGCCCTTGAGCCCTACCAGGTTCTTCTCGGTCGCCTCGGTAATGAAGGTGGCTTCGAGCTCTTCGTTGACAATGCGGAAGGTAATGTTCATGTCGGAGCGGAACTCCTTCACGGCGGTGCCGGTGTAGAACGCGCTGCGGTCGATGGCGTCGTAGAGCTTGGCGGCTTTGGCGGCGTTCTTCTGTTGCATGCCTTCGAGGCCGCCCTGGGCCTTCAGCCAGCGGGTGACGAGGCAGAGCATGTAGACCGGGAAGGTCGGCACGGTGTTGTAGAGCGAGTTGTTCGCGATGTGCGTCTTGTAGCGCATGATGGTCGGCACGCTGTCGGGGCAGCGCTCGGCCAGTTCATCTTTGATGATGACGAGCGTGATGCCGGCCGGTCCGAGGTTTTTCTGCGAGCCGGCGTAGATGAGGCCGAACTTGGAGACGTCCAGCGGGCGGGACAGAATGTCGGACGACATGTCGGCGATGAGCGTTTCATGTTCCGGAAAGGTTTTCCACTGCGCACCGGAGATGGTTTCGTTGGAGGTGATGTGCAGGTAGGCGGCGCCATCGGTCAGGTTCAGTTCGTCGGCGGCCGGGACGCGGGTGGGGATTTCCTTGCCGCAGTCGGCGGCCACGTTGACGGTGCCGAGCATCTTGCCTTCCTTGATGGCCTTGGACGCCCAGGCGCCGGAGTCGGTGTAGTCGGCCGTCTGGCCTTCGCCGAGCAGGTTCATCGGGATGAGGGCAAACTGGCTGGAGGCGCCGCCGGTCATGAAGAGCACGCTGTAGCCGGCGGGAATGTTGAGCAGTTCCTTGATGTTGGCAATGGTTTCGTCGTGCACGGCGGAATATTCCTTGCCGCGGTGGCTCATTTCCATGATGGACATGCCGGAGCCTTGGTAGTCGAGGAGCTCGGCGGCGGCTTCTTTGAGTACGTCTTCCGGCAAAGTGGCCGGCCCGGCGGAAAAGTTGAATGCTCTCATTTTACGGGGTCCTTCGCTGTTTGAAAGTTGATTGAAGCGGGGAACCTAGCAGTTCGCTAAAACCGCTCCAACTTCAAAATGGGCGCAGTTTTGATCTGGGCCGAATATTAGCTGGGGCCGAGGTGCTGTTGGGCGATGTGGTCGTAGAGCTTGATGGCGCGGCGGACGTAGTTGCGCTTTTGGCCGAAGGATTCGGGGAAGAAGCTCCGCTTGAAGCCCGCCAGCACCAGGTCGCGGAACTGGCTGTCGGTCAGGGTCAGGTGGTCGACCAGCAGTTTGAGTTCGCTCGTGACGGAGGTGTGCGAGATGAGGCGGTTGTCGGTGCTGATGCAGACGGAGAGGCCGTTATCGATCATTTGCTGGATGGGATGGTCGGCGATGGTGGTGTATTCGGGAATGGTTTGCAGGTTGCTGGTGGGGCAGACCTCGATGGTGATGCGCTGGTTGGCGATATATTCGCTCAGCAACTTCACATAGTGGGTCTTATCGCGAATGGTTTTCAGTTTGATGGCTTCTTCCGAAAACAGGAAGGTGCCGTGGCCAATGCGGTTGGCGTGGCATTCGGTGATGGCCTGGAAGATGGATTCGGGGCCGTAGGCTTCGCCGGCATGGACGGTTTTGCGCAGGAAGTGGCGGTGGGAATAGAGAAAGGCATCGCGGTGGTGGATGGCGGGGAAACCGGCTTCTTCGCCGGCGAGGTCGAATCCGACGATGGGCAGTCCTTCATCGCGCAGCTTGACGGCTTCCCGGGCAAGGGCCAGCGATGCGCGGGCGTAGGTGTAGCGCGGTTGGGTTTTGCCGCTGCGGTTGAGCAGCCGCTCGTAGTAGGACGACATTTGCCGGTTGAAGCGGCGCAGGGCGCAAAGGATCATGCCGTATTCAAAGGGGATGTCGTTTTCGGGTGTAGCGATGTTAAAGGCTTTCTTGGCCCGCTCCAGCCCGGTATGGACGGCGCGGACGATGGCGCCGATTTCGGTGGCATGGGTGATGTGCAGTTGCGGGGCGAAGCGGACTTCGATGTAGCGGACGCCTTCCTTAAAGGAGTCTTCGGCCAGTTCATAGGCGGCGCGTTCGAGGTTCTCGGTGGTTTGGAGCGTGGCGACCGTGTAGGCGAAGCCGGCGAGGTATTCGCTCAGGTCGGCATAGCGCTTCTTGAAGACCAGCTCGATCAGTCCGGCTTCGCTGTAGGAGGGGAGTGCGATGCCCTCCGACTGGGCCATTTCGATGAGCGAGGTGAGACGCAACGAACCATCGAGGTGGACATGAAGGTCGGTCTTGGGTATTTTTCGGATGAACTGCTCGGTAATCTTTGACATAATGCAGTCACTCTAAACCTATGTTTAAACACGAACAAAAGAAAACGCAGGTATGTTGATTTTTCAGTCCCACTCGATGGATGTGTACCGGAACCTCGCGATCGAGGAATATCTGATGGATCACGTGACCGGCCACGGCCCGGTTCTGTTCCTGTGGCAAAGTGCGTGTGCCGTGGTGCTGGGCAAGAACCAGAACCCGTGGTGCGAATGCCGGCTGGACCGGATGCGCGCGGACGGGGTGCCTTTGGCCCGGCGCATATCGGGCGGCGGCACGGTGTATCATGATGCCGGAAACCTGAACTATTGTGTGATTGTTGACCGCAATGCGTATCGGGAAGAGCAGGCTTATGAGATGGTGTTCCGGGCATTGTCGACCTTTGGAATAACTGCGGAGAAGACCGGAAAGAGTAATTTAAGCGTGGATGGGATGAAGTTTTCCGGCAATGCCTTCAGCTTCCGCAAAGGCCGGGCCTTGCATCATGGAACGCTGTTGCTGCATACCAACCTGGAAAGGCTCAACCGCTACCTCGGTTCGAGGTTCGGCCGGATTGAAACCCGCGCCATTGCATCCGAGCCGGCCGAAGTGGCCAACCTCGAGTTGAAAAAGGACCCTGTTGCGGCGGCGCTGAAAGCCAGTTTCGAGGCGCTCTATGGCGATGGCGCCCTTTTCCGCTTTACTGGATCCGATGTGAAAACCGCTTTACTGGATCCGCTCCTTGAAAAGCAGCAGTCGACCGGTTGGCAATATGGCACGACCCCCAAATTCACCTTGGAATACGCAGGGGTAAAGGTTGACGTGGCAAAGGGGCTGATTGTCAGCGCGGAAGGGGCCGGAACAACGGAATGGGCGGGAAAGCCGTTTGCCGAGACGGCAATTTTATGGGGCTATCAGGTTGACTAAGAGGGATCTAAGAATTATATTTGATCCGAATTTTACTAGATTGGAGGGGTCATGAAGTCGTTTATCAAGTGTTTATCAATAGCGGTTATGGGTGCCGTCTTGGCGGGTTGCGCCAGCGATATAGTCTACGTTCCACCGATCCCGTCGGATGCACGAGGCCAACTCCTGGATTATTTCGAACAGCACGAGCCGAAGGTGTTTGTGATCGCGATCGACTCCAGCGGCGAATATGCCTCTGGCTACGCCTTCGGCCAGGCGAGCCTGAAGGAAGCCGCAAAAATTGCGGTTGAAATATGCGATGCCAACTGCGAAACCTATGCCATTCTTGCCAAGCCCTATATCTATGCCGTCAACAACAAGGTGGTACACACGGACATGATTCGGCAAGCCCATCCGTCCTCTGCAAAGTAATGATCGAGGCTCGGGCAGTTATACAAAATGAGGCCGGCATACACTGCCGGCCTTCTGTTATTTTGGTGAGGGAAGGAGTCGCCTACGCCGGAAAAATAAGGGTGACGGCGGCGTCGGGCATGTGTACGTTGACCTCGGCGCTGGAAGTGCTCATGCTGGGATTGGAAAAGGGCGCGGAGGTGACGATACAGGTAGCCGGCCCCGACGAAGGGGCCTTCGCTAATAAACTGGCTGACCTATTCGAGAGGCATTTCGACTTTCCACCCTGCTAATTTACTCGCCTGTCGGAGTTGACCGCCCGGGCAATCCTGATATAGTTCCCGCGATTTTTTGCCAAACTCGTTGGCTTTTAAAAAGTAGTCTGATCTACACAACAGGAAGGAAATATCATGTCATCTAAAGTTCTTGATGCCGTAAAACCCGGCGTTCTCTATGGCGACGACGTACAGAAGGTTTTCCAGATTGCCAAGGAAAACAAGTTTGCACTGCCGGCTGTCAACGTGGTTGGCTCCGACTCCATCAACGGTGTGCTCGAAGCCGCCGCGGCGGTTAACTCGCCCGTAATCATTCAGTTCTCCAACGGCGGCGCCGCTTTCACGGCCGGTAAGGGTTTCAAAGGCGAAGGCATGCAGGGCGCGATCCTCGGTGCCATTTCCGGTGCTCATCACGTTCATGCGATGGCCGAAGCCTACGGGGTTCCGGTCATCCTGCACACCGACCACGCGGCGAAGAAACTGCTGCCTTGGATCGACGGTCTGCTCGAAGCCGGCGAAAAAATGTTCGCCGAGCAGGGACGCCCGCTGTTCAGCTCCCACATGCTCGACCTTTCCGAAGAGTCCCTCGAAGAAAACATCGAGATCTCCGCTAAATACCTCGAGCGCATGAGCAAGATCGGCATGACCCTCGAAATCGAACTCGGCTGCACCGGCGGTGAAGAAGACGGCGTCGACAACAGCGACATGGATGAGTCCAAGCTCTACACCCAGCCGGAAGATGTGGCCTACGCTTATGAAAAGCTCAATGCCATCAGCCCCAACTTCACGGTTGCGGCTTCCTTCGGCAACGTGCACGGCGTCTACAAGTCGGGCAACGTTAAGTTGACCCCGACCATCCTGCGCGACTCCCAGGCCTATGTTGCTGAAAAATTCGGCACCGATGCCCTGCCGCTGAACTTCGTGTTCCACGGCGGATCTGGTTCTTCGCCGGCTGAAATCAAAGAGTCCATCGGATACGGTGTCATCAAGATGAACATTGATACCGACACGCAGTGGGCCAGTTGGGAAGGGGTCCTGAACTTCTACAAGGCCAACGAAGGCTACCTCCAGGGCCAGCTCGGTAACCCGGAAGGTGCCGATAAGCCCAACAAGAAATTCTACGATCCGCGCGTATGGTTGCGCAAGGGTCAGGAAGGCCTTGTTGAGCGCATCAAGCAGGCCTTCGCCGACCTCAACGCCGTTGGCGTTAACTAATCCCCGGATTGGTTGAATCGATCAAGTCGCCCCTCGGGGCGGCTTTTTTTGTGTCCGCAATGAACATATGTCGTTATGCCATGTCGTAACCTGTAAGTTGAAGGTCGCACCGTGCGGCACAAAGCAGTCTTAAAGGAGTATATAATGAAGAAATGGTTGATGATGTTGGTGGCCGTTGCCGTCGGAACGGCGGCATTTGCGTCGGAAGGTTGGGAAATGAATTTTGAAAAAGCCAAAGCGACGGCCAAGGCCGAGGGCAAGCATGTGCTGATTGACTTCAGCGGCTCGGACTGGTGTGGCTGGTGCATCAAGCTGGATCAGGAAGTATTCTCGAAGGAGGAATTCCAGGCGTATGCCAAGGACAACCTTGTTTTGGTGCTGGCCGATTTTCCGCGCGATAAATCGAAGCAGAGCGACGAACTCCAGCAACAGAATCAAAAGCTGAAAAGCGAGTTTGGGGTTCGCGGATTCCCGACGGTGTATATTCTGGATTCGGAAGGCACAACCATTGCCAAGACGGGCTATGAAGCGGGCGGTCCCGTCGCCTACGTGGAGCACGTCAAGAAGCTCATTGCCGCCGCAAAATAAGCCAAGGTCCACTGGATATGAAAAAAGGCCATCCGAAAGGATGGCCTTTTGTTGTTTCCCGCGAGGGAAAGGCTTATCTGACTTTGCCTTCTTCGCGGCGCTTGTTGACGACTTCTTCGGCAATCGAGAACGGGACGGCCTCGTAGTGCTCGAAGGTCATCGAGAACGAGGCGCGGCCCTGCGTGAGGGAGCGGATCGTGTTCGAGTAGCCAAACATTTCGCTCAGCGGAACCATGCCCTTGATGATCTTCATGCCGCCACGCTCATCCATGGACTCAATCCGTCCGCGGCGTTGCGCGATGGTGCTGTTGCACGCCCCCATGAACTCGTCCGGGGTGGTGATTTCAAGGCTCATGATCGGTTCCAGGAGCTGCGGGTTGCCCTTCATGAAGAGCTCCTTGAAGCCCTGGCGCCCGGCAATCTGGAAGGCGAAGTCCGAGGAGTCAACATCGTGGTAGGAACCGTCGGTCAGGGTGACCTTCATGTCCACCACCGGGTAGCCGGCAAACGGACCCGCTGCCAGCGCCTGAATGACGCCCTTTTCCACGGACGGGATGTATTCGGTCGGAATACGTCCCCCGGTAACTTCGTTGACGAACTCGAATCCATCCCCGGGTTTGCCTGGCGAAACGGCCATGACGACATGGCCGTACTGACCCCGTCCACCGGACTGCTTGGCGTGCTTGTAGGAGCCATCGGTCGGCGCGGTTGCGGTTTCGCGGTACGCCACTTCCGGACGACCGACTTCCGCCACCACGGCAAATTCGCGGCGCAGGCGGTCAACAATGATTTCGAGGTGAAGCTCACCCATGCCTGAAATAATGGTTTCGGAAGTTTCGTGATCGAAGGCGACGGTGAAGGTCGGATCTTCGTCGGCCAGGCGGTGCAGGGCTTCGCCGAGCTTTTCGTTGTCGGCTTTGGATTCCGGCTTAATGGAAATCGAGATCACCGGTGCCGGGAAGTCCATGGACTCGAGGAAGATTTCGTTTTCCTTGTCGCAGAGGGTATCGCCGGTTTTGGTTTCGGAGAGACCGGCCACGGCCACAATGTCGCCGGCCACGGCTAAGTCGATCGCTTCCTGGCGGTTGGCGTGCATGCGGAGCAGGCGGCCAATACGCTGTTTCTTCTGCTGGGAGGAGTTCCAGATGGTGGTGCCGGCGGTCATGGTGCCCGAGTAGAGGCGCAGGTAGGTCAGCTTGCCCATGTGCTTGTCGGACATGATCTTGAACGCGAGCGCGCAGAAGACTTCGTTGTCGTCCACCTTGCGCTGGTTTTCCGGATCCTTGGTGCAGATGATCGGCGGAATTTCGTTCGGCGCGGGGAGAATCTTGATGACGGCGTCGAGTACCTGCTGAACGCCTTTGTTCTTGAGCGCGCTGCCGCAGTATACCGGCACGACCTGGCGGGCACAGGTGGCTTTGCGCAGGATGGCCCAGATTTCGGTTTCGGTCAAGTCGCCTTCCTCGAAGTATTTTTCGAGCATTTCTTCGTCTTGCTCGGCACATTTTTCGACGAGGTTGTTGCGCCATTTCTTGGCTTCGTCCAGCAAGTCGGCCGGGATTTCGGTTTCGTCCCATTCAGAACCATGGGCCTCTTCTTTGAAGATCAGGGCTTTCATGGTGATGAGGTCGATCACGCCAATGAACTCGTCGGATGCGCCGATGGGAATAACGACCGGTACAGCGTTGGCGCCGAGCATGTCATGGATGCTTTCGACCACAGAGAAGTAGTCGGCACCGATGCGGTCCATCTTGTTGATAAAGGCGATCTTAGGCACTTCGTAGCGCTCGGACTGGTGCCAAACGGTTTCGGACTGGGGCTGAACGCCGCCGACCGCGCAATAGAGGGCGATGGCACCATCGAGTACGCGCAGGGACCGTTCCACTTCCATGGTGAAGTCCACGTGGCCGGGGGTGTCGATGAGGGAGATCATGTGGTCTTTCCACATGCAGGTGGTGGCGGCGGAGGTAATGGTGATGCCGCGTTCCTGTTCCTGCTCCATCCAGTCCATGGTGGCGGCGCCGTCATGGACTTCGCCGATTTTGTGCGAACGGCCCGTGTAGTACAGGATACGTTCGGAAACGGTGGTTTTGCCGGCGTCAATATGCGCCATGATGCCGATGTTACGGACATTCTTCAAAGGGACTTCTCTAGGCATTGCTTTTCCTCGTTAAATATTGCTACTGCGTTGCCCCGTTGCGCGGAGCCATTCTCGAAAACTCGAATCTCTTTATAATTCCTCTTAAAGGCGCGCCAATATGCCGATTGGCCTACCCATCTTCAAGGCATAATTCGTTAAAAGTTAATGACCTGCAGTACTGGAAAGGACGGCAGAATAATCGGGCGGTGAAATGATTCTAAGGGGTGATGAACCATTCTTTTGCCCCTGAATTCTTCTGCCTAATAATCTCGCGTAGGCGCGGCCATCTTCGCTTTACTGCGCTCCATTATGTTTTTTGATACCCATGTTCATTTTGATCGGTTTGTGAAGGACGGGACGTTGGCCGAACTGCTGGCCCATGCCACCGAGGCGCAGGTGCATGAAATGGTGGCCATCGGCGGCTCGGCGGAGGCCAACGCGCTTTCGCTAAGGTTGGCGGGGGAGCATCCGGGCCGTATTTTCGGCTGCGCGGGCTACGACCGCGATCTGGCCCCCGCGTCGTATGATCTGGCCGAGCTGCGAACCTACCTGGAAAATCCGCTGGTGAAGGCCGTCGGCGAAACCGGGCTCGACTATTATTATACGGCCGAAACCGCCACCGAGCAGAAAAAGCTGTTTGCCGAAAACCTGGCGCTGGCGGCCGAGTTCGAAAAGCCGGTGGTGGTGCACACGCGCGACGCCGACGAAGACACCCTGGCCTTGCTGAAGGATTATTCCACGGCCTGGAAAGGCGATGCCGCCCGGCTGGGTGTGCTGCATTGCTTTACGCGCGACATCCAGTTTGCCCGGCAGGTGCTCGATCTGGGGCTGCTGATCAGTTTCAGCGGCATCGTCACCTTCGCCAATGCGGCGCCGTTGCGCGAGGTGGTGGCCTATGTGCCCGACGACCGGTTGCTGATTGAAACCGATTCGCCGTACCTCGCGCCGGTGCCCATGCGGGGCCATTCCAACGAGCCGGCTTTTGTGGTTCATGTGGCTAAACAACTGGCCGAGCTCAAAGACGCTTCGTTAGAATCGATCGCTAAATTAACTGCAAGCAACGCGCGCACCTTGTTCGCGCTATAAATGGGGAATGCCATGAAGTTTCACTTGGTTGTTGGATTACTCGCCGCCACCGCTCTGGTCGTGTCGGCGGAAACAAATGAAATCGTGAAAATCAAGGTGCTGGGCGACAACGTCAGCTTGCGGGCCAAACCGGCCCTCAATGCCGCGCTTCTTGACCGCGCCATGAATGGCGAAGAGATGGTTTTCCTGGACAAAACCAACGGATGGATTGCGGTGCAGGCCCCCGATAGCCTCAACCTCTGGATCGCGGGGAAATATGTGGAAAACGAGACGGTTCAACCGGCCAAGCTCAATGTCCGTTCGGGACCCAGCCTGAACTATCCCGTGATTGCCGTGATGAGCAGCGGGGATCCGGTTGCGTTGCGCGGGGAATTCAACGATTGGCTGAAGATTGCGCCCCCTGCCGGAAGCCAGGTGTGGATCAGCGAACGATATACCGAGCTCATCGAACCCCCCCGGCCGGAACCGGTGCTGGCGCCCGAACCGATGCCCGAGCCCGAACCTATACCCGAACCGGAGCCCGCGCCGCAGGAGGAGCTGCAACCGCTGATGCTCGTGCTGGATAAAACCAAGAAACAGGGGGATTACGAAGAAATCCCCGGCATCTTGCGCCGCGCCAACCCGGGACTGTACCAACTCGTATTGATGGCCGACGGATTCGAAGAACCGATCTGTCTGGTGCGCGGCAAGGAGGCGCAGATGGAGCGCTACCTGAACCGCTCGATGCTCATCAAGGGCAAGATTTACTGGGCGGAGAACGTGGCGCTCCCGGTCATCCAGCCCGTCAAGATTCACCTCGACCCGATCTTGGAGGATTAACCGGTCCGCACCGTTATGAAGCGGATGCTCGATATCATGTTTCCCCGGCGCTGTGTCGGGTGCGGGGTTTCCTCGCCCGAAACGTTCCGGCATATCTGCTGGGAGTGCTGGTCCGACACCGCCCGCGTTGAACCGCCGTTTTGCGCTCGGTGCGGCGACCCGGTCGCCGGCGCCGTCGAGCACGACTTTATCTGCTATGCCTGCTCCGCGGAACAGCCGGCCTTCGATGCCGCCCGGTCGGCCGCGAGATACGCCGGGGTGGCCGGCGAGGCCCTGCGAAAGCTTAAATATGAGTATGCGTTGTGGCTCGTGCCCGACTTGGCGGAAGTCCTGCACCTGTGCCTCAAGGCGGAATATCCGGACCGTACGTTCGATCTGGTGGTTCCGGTGCCGCTCCATCATATCCGGCGGCGGGAGCGGGGATTTAACCAGTCGGGGGCGCTGGCGCGCGAGCTGGCCCGGCGGCTGGGGGTTCGGATCCGGTCCCGGGCCCTGCGCCGAATTCGCCCAACCACAACGCAAACGCATTTGACAGCGAAAGGTCGGCTTAGTAACGTGAAAAACGCTTTCCAACCCGCGAAGGGCAACCGGCTGCAAGGACGGTCGGTTTTATTGGTTGATGATATCATGACCACGGGCGCAACGGTAAACGCCTGTGCAAAGGCCCTGAAGAAGGGTGGGGCTGCCGCCGTGCATGTAGTGACGGTGGCTCGAGGCTAACGAGAGGATTTAATAAAATGGCTTTGTTTGGAAACAAGAAGAACTATTCCACCATCACCGTGAAAAAACGCGAGGTGCCGGACGGCCTCTGGATGAAATGTCCGTCCTGCGGCGAAATCGTCTATAAGGATGAAGTCGCCGCAAACCTGGAAGTGTGCACCAAGTGCGACCACCATTTTACGCTTTCGCGTCAGGCGCGGCTCGACCTGCTGTCCGATGAAGGCACCTTCCAGGAGTGGGCCGGCAACATCAGATCGATCGACAGCCTCGGCTTCACCGGCAGGCAGTCCTACATCGAAAAGCTCGAAGCCAACCAGAAAAAATCCGGGTGGGACGATGCCGTCACCGTAGGGGGCTGTCAGCTGGGCGGCCGCGACATCGGTCTCGGCGTGATGGACTTTTCCTTCCTCGGTGCCAGCATGGGCAGCGTGGTGGGCGAACGCATTACCTACCTCATTGAACGCTGTACTAAAGAGGGGCGTCCCGTGCTGATCTCCTGCGCCTCCGGCGGCGCGCGCATGTATGAAGGCCTGCTGAGCCTGATGCAGATGGCCAAGACCAGCGCCGCCCTGGCGCGCCATGCCAAAGCGGGCCTGCCCTACATTCCGATTCTCACGCATCCGACCATGGCCGGTGTCATGGCCAGCTTCGCCACCTTGGGCGACCTGATCGTGGCCGAGCCCAAAGCGCTCATCGGCTTTGCCGGCCCGCGCGTGATCAAGGAAACCACCCAGCAGGATCTGCCGGAAGGGTTCCAGCGCTCCGAATTCCTGCAAGAACACGGCCTGATCGATATGGTCGTTCCGCGCAAGGAACTCCGCGACCGCATATCCCTCGTGCTCGAATACCTCTGCGATAAATAATCCATGCAGGCTGGAAGCCTGCATCACGTGGGGCAGGCTTCCAGCCGGCCCTTTCTTGTTATGAAAAAAAGCGCATCCGTCGAAGCCCTGTTCAAACGAACGGCGCTGGGCATCAAGCCCGGTCTGGAGGTTGTCACCGATTTGCTTCAGGCATTGGATAACCCGCAGCGCAAGCTCGCGGTTATCCATGTGGCGGGCACCAACGGCAAGGGCTCCGTCTGCGCCATGCTCGAATCGGTGCTGCGCGCTTCGGGCTACAAGACCGGGCTCTACACCTCGCCGCACCTCATCGATTTTTCCGAACGGTTTTGCATCAACGGCATTCCGGTTGAGGAAAAGAGGCTCGAACACTATATCGCACGTGTAGAAGCGGCCGCTTCATCGCTGGATGGCCGGCCAGCCACCTTCTTCGAAATCTCCACCGCCATGGCCTATCAATACTTTGCCGACGAAGGGGTCGACATTGCGATCATCGAAACCGGCATGGGCGGGCGCTGGGACGCCACCAACGTAATCATCCCGCTGGTTTCCGTCATCACGCACATCGATATCGATCACACCCACTTTCTCGGCGACCGCATTGAGCAGATCGCCGCCGAAAAGGCCGGCATCATCAAGGCCGGCCGCCCCGTGGTTTCCGCGCCGCAGTCCGAAGCGGTGATGGAGGTATTGCGAAAAGAAGGGGCAGCGATCATTTGTAGTTCCGAGGCGATTTCGGTCGTTCGCGTAGACGGAGCTTCCAGCTCCGTTGGGAAGAACAAGAAAACGTCGGGAAAGAAATTGCATCCATTGGGTTCAGCGGAGCACAGGGTTGAGCCCAACGGAGCTGGTGATTGCACCGAACAGAAGCAATCTTCCGTCTACGCTAGCCAAAAGCTCAAGATCGAAACCCATTCGCGCAATCTGCCGCCGATCCATCTGCCGCTGCTGGGCGAATGCCAGCGCGAAAACTGCGCGGTGGCCGTTGCGGCGCTCGAAGTGCTGGCCGATATGCTCGATATGGAACCGGCCTTCAAAAAGGGGTTGGAGGCGGTGGAGTGGGGCGCGCGTTTTCAAACCCTGCAAACCGACCCGTTGGTTATTCTCGACGGGGCCCATAATCCCTCCGCCGGCCGGGCGCTGGCGAAAACCCTGAAGGAAGTTTATCCGCGCCATCAGATCGGATTTATATTCGGCTTTCTCGACGACAAGGAGTCGGTCGAATTTCTGCGGGCCGTCAAACCGCTGGTTTACCAGGCGTGGACGGTTTCCATCGATGCCCCGCGCGGCACCACCGCGGAACATTCCGCCACCCAATGCAACGTCGCCGGGATCGAAGCCCGCCCGGAAACCGTTTCCACTGCCTGGAACGTGGCCTGCGCATGGGCGGCCGCGGCACCGAAGCGGCTCGTTGTCATCACCGGCTCGCTCTACCTGAAGCAGGCTCTTCAAAAGTAGGTTGAAGCTCCAGCTTCGACCTCTTGCGAAGGCTGGACGAAGCGGGAGCTTCATCCTACAGCACGGACATAAAAAAAGAACCGCCGGGTGGGGCGGTTCTTGCCATGCTCAAAAAAAGAGCTGTCGGCCTAATGACCTTCGTCAACGATGTTGCCGGTTTCGACCTGGTCGATGATTTTGGCATAGTCATCGTTCAGCGGGCAGCCGCATTTGTGACCGTCTTCAACGGTCGCGTGAAGGCGAGCCTGTTCGATGTGCCATTGTGCAACTTTCAGATGTTGATCAACGTTCATTTGATATTTCCGGTTATTTGGTTAGCTAAATTCAAGTGGCACGAATTTTTCATAAGATACAGGCTCCGTTTTCGGGATCAATACAGAAAAAGAAAAAACCGCCAAGCCATTCCGGCTCGGCGGTTAAGATGCTGGATGCTGTGGGAAAACCCACAGTGGGCTATTTGGGTTTAATCCTCATTCAAGCCCTGATGCTCGTCTTCCCATTGGGCTAATCGTTCCTGGTATTCTTCTTCCGGCAGGTTATGCCAGCCAATACATTCGCCCGTCGGGCTTCTACCACATCCGCATGACATATGATCACCTCTTGTTACATTGGTTCCGGCGTCAGAATGTAATCAGTTTGCGCCGCCTTTGTTATAGCCCCAGTTCCAATCCAATCGAAACACACAATAGAAAAGATGCCATAATCCAAGAAAACTCCTAATAAGGTTGTAGCGTCGAAGCTTGTCTCAATAGGCGTAGTTTTAGGGTGACAACCAGCTTTTTCAGCACGTAACGTAGTTTTACTTAATTGTTTCTTCGGTATTGTAGTCACCGCACTCGTTCCTCTTCCTATTTCACGTGCATTCGCATAAAATGTTGTATTGGGAAGATTGCTCCTGAGATAAATTGTCTCCGTTGTTCCATTAAACATTGAAGCGCAACCTGAGCTAAAGAATAAGACACTTACTGCTAACAAAAAACTAATGCATTTCATACGTATCCTCCATTATTAAATTTAATGTATTTATCCAAAAATGGATGCCCTTAGCAAGCAGAATATTATTTAAATATATAAAATTAGATTATGTCCATAAAAAAAACAAATTGTGTGTGCGGTTATTCATCAGTTGTAACCGCCCGCTTTGAAAATCGCCGTTATTTGGTGATATCTAAACCGGAGAATCACTCGCATAGATTGACTCCAACATCATTCTCATAATCATCGCCCTCTTCAAACCTGCTGCCAGCTAATGGCATCAGAATTGGGGGGCATCATTATAAATTGAATTCAAGAATTCCGGTATCGGTTGCAGGAAGGTCATTTTTTTTTTGGGAAGACCTCAATCTAAGGGCTTATTGAGGATCAATAGTGAGATGGGAATTTTTCAGCCATCGCCCGGCCGCGATGTTGCAGGCGGCTTTTAAGGGGCGAATGTTCTTTTTGATTGACTCGCCCCCCTGCGAGCCCCTACACACTCGAGCCATGT
>Ga0208879_1001123_pt1 | contig 25864 bp, 20 predicted proteins | sample Knorr_S15_td_Bot_FD_185605 | JGI IMG/M metagenome (GOLD analysis project Ga0208879, IMG submission 185605) | Marine microbial communities from Southern Atlantic Ocean transect - Knorr_S15_td_Bottom_ad_5009_LV_A (SPAdes) (version 2) | ecosystem: Environmental > Aquatic > Marine > Oceanic | place...
CGGTCCCCTGTGCAAACGTGCGGCGGAGTTCGAACAGAAGATTGCCGAGACGGTGGCCGACGATTCCGAACTCGCCGACTACGTCAAGCAACTCAAGCGCCGCGACTTCGCGCAGTAGCGTCCCCGGGAGCGGACACGGGAGCGTGTCGTTGGTTGCAGGCGGCCACGGTCCGGGCGGCCGCTCGGCGACTCGCAATCGTCAACGGGTCGCTCTTGGATCGCGGACGCCTCTGGTCTTGCCAGCCTGACGGGAAGGTCGAAGCGCTGCGAGCGCTCGCCTCGAACCCCCCGGACACGCGTCCGCTCGGGCCGCTGGTGCGAGCTGAGAAGGCGCACCTCGACCGAAATTGCGTCGCTACCGGAGTGACACACCCGCATGCCTGCCCGGCCCCGGGCGCTAGTCGATCTCGATTGACTCTTCGATCAACATCACCGGGATGTCGTCCTCGACGAGGTAGAGGATGCGGCCGTCCTCGCGCAGCAGGCCCTCGGTGATGGGCCCCCCGACGACGTCGCCGCCGCGGTTGCGCAGTTGGCCGGCCTGCGCCGCCTGGTTCAGGCGCTCCAGCAGCTCGGCATCGGCCAGGGCAACCGGCTGGCGCGTTTCCGGGCAGACCAGGATTTCGAGTAGGGCGCTTTCGACGGCCATCGGGTTCCTTCAGCGCGGACAGGCGGTATCCGGGCGGTAGCGGGACTTCCGTGGGGCGGAAAATTCAAGGTATGGATTCCGCCTCGAAACGCAAGCTCCGCAGGAGGGGCGCTCTGGGCGCGTTCGAGTTCGGCTCGGTCCCGTGCAACGATTCGCTGCGCCGCTGGAGCCCACTTCCCAGGCCCAATTCCTTGACGGTCCAAGGCCGAAAAGGCTACCAACGGGCCGCCCGAGATGGCTTTCCGAGGCGGGGTTCTGTGCCTCGTGCGCCGCGAGTGCCGCCCAGGGGGGGACCGCGGACGCAGCAGTCACCTTGGGTGCCAACCGCGATGAAAGCGGATTCGACCGAGCGGTCGCGCGAGGCGAATCGGGCCGAATGAATCCGACCCACCGGGGAGACTCGAAGAAGTCGATGCGAAGCGCAGGCACAACACGCGGAACGCGGCGGGGCAAGGCCGTGGTCGCCGTTGCGGCGGGAGTCCTCGCGGCCGGTGTATGGGGCGCCCTGCAAGCCTCCGCGCGCGAGGCCGAGCCCACCGGCACTCCGCAAGTTGCGACCAGCGTCTGTGATGCCCAGCGCCTGAAGGCGTTGAAGGAGCAGGATCCCCACCTGTCCATCGAGATTCCCGCCGAGTTCAACCAGCAGTGGCCCTCGCTCGCGGCCTGCGAGTCGCACGAGGCGGCCTGGGACCCGGATGCGCCGGGCCCGATCCAGCCGATTCCCTTCAGCCACAAGCACCACGCGGGCGAGTTCGGCATCGACTGCCAGTACTGCCATTCGGGGACCGATCGCTCGCGCGCCGCCGGCGTGCCCTCGGTCCAGGTCTGCATGGGTTGTCACTCCCAGTTCCCGGCCAGCTACGACGAACTCGAGGGGATCCAGATCCTCAAGCAACATTGGGAAGAGCAGAAGCCCATCGAGTGGAACCAGATCTACCGCCTGCCCGAGCACGTGAAGTTCCGGCACAACCGCCACGTCGCCGCGGGCATCGACTGCCAGCGCTGCCACGGCCCGGTGGAGAAGATCGACAAGCTCTACCTCGTGCCCGACACCTTCTGGTGGTACGGCGTACCGGTGAAGAAGCCGGAAATGGGCTGGTGCATCGAGTGCCACCGCCAGAACGATCAACAGGCTTCGCAGGACTGCCTGACTTGTCACTACTAAGACCCTCGCGCAGCGCGAGAGGATGGACACATGCCTGAACTCAATCGTCGTCATTTCATCAAGCTCGTCGGCCTCTCGGCCGGCGCGGCGGCGGCGGCGGGTTGTGCAGACCCGGTCGAGAAGCTCGTCCCCTACGTGATCCAGCCCGAGGTGATCACTCCGGGTATCGCGGTGGAGTACGCCTCGACCTGCACCGAGTGCCCGACCGGCTGCGGTCTGCGCGTGCGCACCCGCGAGGCCCGTCCGATCAAGCTCGACGGCAACCCCGAGCACCCGATCAACGCCGGCGCTCTGTGCCCGCGCGGCCAGGCCGCGATCGCGCGCCCCTATCTGCCCCAACGCTTCGACGGTCCGCGCCGCCAGGGACGCGACGGCAACTCCCAGCCGGTCCCCTGGCAGGAAGCACTCGCCGCCGTGGGGGCGAAGATCCAGGCCGACGGCGCACGCACCGCCATCCTCGGAGGCCAGGTCGGCCCGACTCTTTCGGGAGTGATCGACGGCTTCGCAGCAGGCGTGGGCGGTGCCGAGCGCGTGGTCTACGAGCCCTTTGCCTACGAAGCGCTGCGCGAAGCCTCCGAGTGGGTTTTTGGTTTGCGCGCGATCCCGGTCTTTGATCTCACCGAGACCGATCTGATCGTCGACTTCGGTTCGAACTTCATGGAGGGCGGGCCCTCACCGGTCGAATTGATGCGCCAATTCGCCGCGGCTCGCGACCTTGCGAAGCACCCGAACGGCGGCGCGCGGCTGGTTTCGATCTCGCCGCGGCTGACGCTCACCGGGGCCAACGCCGACGAGTGGCTGGCACCGAAGCCGGGCTCCGAGGGGCCCCTCGCCCTGGCGCTGGCCGCCATCCTGCACCGCGGGGGCATGCGCGCGGGCGGCGACACCGCTGCTGTGGCGCAACTCCTTTCGGGTGTCGATGCGAAGGCCGTGGCCGCCGAAGCGGGCCTCGAAGCCGGCCAACTCGAAGGCCTCGCCAATCGTCTCGCCCACGCGAAGAATGCGGTGGCGCTGCCCCCGGGCGTGGCCGCAACCACCGCGAACGCGACCTCCGCTGCAGCCGCGGTGCTGCTCCTCAATGCCATCCTCGGTGCCAACGGCCGGGCGATGACGCTGCCCGCCAGCGACGTAGCGGGTGCCCCGGCGCCGCTTTCCGAGGTGCTGGCGCTGGTCGAGAAGATGAAGGCCGGCGCGATCGACGTGCTGGTGATCCATGACGCCAACCCGATCTACTCGCTGCCGGCCTCCGCCGGTTTCGAGGCGGCTCTCGCCAAGGTGGGAACGGTGGTTTCCACCGCGACGTTGCCCGACGAGACCTCGGTGAAGGCCGACTGGGTCCTGCCCCAAAGCGCCTCGCTCGAATCCTGGGGCGACGCCGAGCCGCGCCCGGGGATTCGCTCGATCCAGCAGCCGACCCTGCGTCCGCTCCACGACACCCTCGAGTTGGGGGATCTCTTCCTCGAACTGGGCCGTGCTGCCGGCGCCAGCGACACGCCCGAGGGCTCGTTCCGCGAGGTGGTGCAGGCCGCCTGGTCCGACACCGATTTCCGGCGCGCCCTCGCGAAGGGCGGCGTCTTCAACGCGGCGGCTCCGGCCAACGTGAGCGTGGGTGCGGGCGTCTCGAAGATCGAGGCCCGCTTCCCGAAGCTCGCGGGCCCGGGCGAGTTCGCGCTGGTGACCTTCCCGCATGCCTACCAGGGCGATGGTTCCTCCTCGGATCTGCCCTGGGCCCAGGAAACACCCGACCCCACCACGAAGCTTTCGTGGTCGTCCTGGGTCGAGATGAGCCTCGCCACCGCCGAGAAGCTCGGCGTGACCTTCGGCGACGCCGTGAGCGTCGAGACCCCGAACGGAAACGTCGAGGTTTCGGTCTTCCCGCGCGGCGGCATCCGCGACGACGTGATCGCCATCCCCATGGGCGGGGGCCATACCGAAAGCCACTACGGCTCGCTCGCAGGGGACGGCTTCGAGGGCGTGGCTCGCGGCGTCAACGCGATTTCGCTGCTCTCTGCAGACGCGGGCGCCACCGGCGGCCGGGTCTGGCTCGGCAGCAACGCCAGCGTGCGCCGCACCGGCCGCTTTCAGCGCTTGGCACTTTCCCAGTGGACCGACAACCAGCGCGGGCGCGGTTTCGCCCAGAAGATCTCGCTGGCGGCGCTCGCCGCCAACGGTCACAACGGGGCCGACGGCGGCGAAGCCCACGAGGGTGGCAACGAATTCGCATTGCCCTACGACCCGGCGAACGATGCCTCTCCCGAGAGCGAATACCGCTGGGGCATGACCATCGACACCGATCGCTGCACCGGCTGCAGTGCTTGCGTCGTGGCCTGCTCGATCGAGAACAACGTGCCGATCGTCGGCGAGGAACAGGCGATCCGCCACCGCGAGATGACCTGGCTGCGCATCGACCGCTTCATCGGAGACGGCGACTCCGAGGGCGGCGAAGCGCGCCGTCCCTTCCCCGACCGCGAGCGCGTCGGCGAAACCGATGTGCGTCACTCGCCGATGCTCTGCCAGCAGTGTGGCGCCGCACCCTGCGAATCCGTCTGCCCGCCGATTGCGACCTACCACTCGGACGAGGGCATCAACGCGATGGTCTACAACCGCTGCATCGGCACGCGGTACTGCGCCAACAACTGCACCTACGACGTGCGGCGCTTCAACTACTTCGACTACGGCCGCGAGAACTGGCCCGGCAACCTTCCCTTCATGCTCAACCCCGACGTCACGGCGCGCGGTCAGGGCGTGATGGAGAAGTGCATGTTCTGCGTCCAGCGGATCAACGGCGCGCGTCAGATCGCGAAGAACGAGGGTCGCCCGATTGCAGACGGCGAGGTGGTGACGGCTTGCCAGCAGGCCTGCCCGACCCAGGCGATCCACTTCGGCAACACCAAGGACAAGCAGAGCGAAGTCGTTAAACAGGCCGACGACGAGGCCCGTAAGTACATCGCACTGCACGAGCTCAATACCCGACCCGCCATCACCTACCTGGCCGCGGTCGATCGCAGCGACGACGAGAGGTCTCACGGATGACGCCTCCGCCTCCCGGAGCCGAGGCTTTGGCGCTGCCGGTGCCGAAGGATTCGATCTACAACCGCGACATCATGGCGGTCACGAAGGGTTTCTCCCTCAAGTGGCTGGCGCTCGTGCTGCTCGCGCTCGGCGGACTGCTGCAGGCGGTCGGAGTCTTCGCCTACCAGACCTACACAGGGCTCGGCGTGGCGGGCTACCAGGCGCCGGTCTTCTGGGGCGTCTACATCATCACCTTCGTGTTCTGGATCGGCATCGGCCACGCGGGCACGCTGATCTCGGCGATCCTATTCCTGTTCCGCGCGAAGTGGCGCAACGCGATCAACCGCGGCGCCGAGGCGATGACGGTCTTCGCGGTGCTCACCGCGGCGCTCTTCCCGTTGATCCACATTGGGCGGCTCTGGAAGTTCTATTTCATGATCCCCTACCCGAATCAGCGGGGCCTGTGGGTCAACTTCAAGAGCCCGCTGCTCTGGGATCTCTTCGCGATCAACACCTACCTCACGATTTCGGTGGTGTTCTTCTTCGTGGGCCTGATCCCCGATCTCGCCATCGCACGCGACCGCGCGCCGAACGGCATCAAGAAGCTGCTCTACACCGTGCTCTCGCTGGGTTGGCAGGGCACGGGGCGCCAGTGGAAGGCTCACAGCCGCACGGTGCTCCACCTCTCGGGCCTGGCGACGCCGCTGGTGCTGTCGGTGCACTCGGTGGTTTCGTGGGACTTCGCCATGTCGGTTTTGCCCGGCTGGCACGCCACCATCTTTGCCCCCTACTTCGTGGCGGGCGCGATCTTCGGTGGCTTCGCGATGGTGCTCACCCTGATGATCCCGGTGCGACGGATCTGGGGTCTCGAGCACATCATCACCGACTATCACTTCGAGAACATGTCGAGGTTCATTCTGTTCACCTCTTGGATCGTCGGCTACGCCTACACCATGGAGTACTTCATCGCCTGGTACAGCGGCGTCGAGTGGGAGCAGACCTCGTTCTTCCTGCGCGCCTTCGGGCCCTATTGGCTCTCCACCTGGATCATGATCTTCTGCAACGTGGTGGCGCCCCAGGTGCTGTGGTTCAAGAGTTGTCGCACCAATGTGCACCTGCTCTTCGTGCTCTCGGTGATCATCAACATCGGCATGTGGTTCGAGCGCTACGTGATCATCATCACGTCTCTGTCTCGCGACTTCGTGCCGGCCGCGTGGGGTATCTACATCCCGAGCCCGGTCGAACTCTCAATTTTGGTGGGTAGCTTCAGCTTCTTTTCCCTGCTCTTCCTGCTCTTCCTGAAGGTGTTCCCGGTGATCGCGATCACCGAGGTGAAGGAACTCGCGATCCATGCCCGGGATCACGCACACGGGGGGGCGCACTGATGCCGACCGTGGTGAGTATTTTTGACCGGCCGAGCGATGTGGCGAAGGCCGTGCGGAAGCTGCGCGATCGTGGCCACGACCAGCTCACGACCTATTCGCCTGCGCCGTTCACAGAGGTCGAGGACGCCGAAGATCCGAAGCCGAGCAAGGTTCGGCTCTTCACGCTGATCGGCGGCCTTTTGGGTCTCGTTACCGGTTTTGCCATCCAGATCTGGATGTCGCTGGATTGGCCGCTCAAGATTGGCGGCAAGGCCTATGCCTCGATCCCCGCCTACGTGATCGTCGGCTTCGAGTTGACGATCCTCTTCGGTGGCCTCGCCACCTTCCTGGGGCTGATGCTCGTGGGGCGGCTGGCACCGGGTCGGCTGGACAAGGCCTACAGCAAGCGTTTTTCCGCCGAAGAGTTTGGCGTCGCCGTCGATTGCAAGGACAGCGACGTGGCCGAAATCGACGCGCTGATGCGCGCGCACACCGCAAAGGAGGTTCACGTTGTCCAGGCGTGACCCGAAGCTGCGCTCCTGGCTCACCGTGGCCCTTGGCCTCGCCCTGGTGGCGGGGATTGGCTGCTGGGAGCAGGTCGACGACGGAAACTGGTTTCCGCAGATGAAGCGCCAGCCGACCTTCCAGGCTTTCGAGCGCGTGCCCTACCGCGACCAGAAGCAGGGGTTCGTGCCGCCCGAGGGAACCGTCCCGGTGGGTTGGGGGGACGTGCCGGAACTCGCGGCGATGGGCATGACCGAGCAGGACGCCGTGCAGAACCCGCAAGCCTTCACCTTCGCGTCGCTCGAGCGCGGCGCCGAGCTCTACAACCGCTATTGCACCACCTGCCACGGCCAGGACGGCGGAGGCAACGGCCCGGTGGCGGGCCCGCCCTTCGGCAAGGGCCCCTTCGGGCTGGTCCTGCCCATTGGCGGGCCGATGAGCGTGGCGAAGGGCCTCACCGACGGTCACATCTACACCACGATTTCGATCAATCGCGGCCGCATGCCCTCCTACCAGCGGATCCTGCCCGAAGACCGATGGCACATCGTCAACTACCTGCGGCAGCTGAACGGACAGGGAGGTTCGCAGTGAGTTCGGCCCAGAGCGCCATCGAGAAGGTCCGACCCGGCCGACTGCCCCAGCCGCTCACCTCGATCCTTGCGGCGCTGCTCGCCGTGGGCGTAGCCGCCTTTGCCTACGGGCTCTCTTCGGACCCCCAGGTGACCTGGCTCGCCTTCCACACCAACTTCATCTACTTCGCGGCGCTCTCCAACGGCGCCCTGATCCTGCTCTGCGCCTTCGTGATTGTCGGCGCGAAGTGGCCTGGGCCCCTGCGCCATATCGCCGAGGGCCTCGCCGCCTGGGTGCCGATCTCGTTCCTGCTTGGCTGCGTCGGTTATTTCGGCGGCGATTATCTCTTCGAGTGGCTGCGCGAGGGCGCGGTGCACGGCAAGGAGGCCTGGCTCAACGCGCCGCGCTTCTATATCACCGATCTCGGAGTGCTCGCGGCGCTGGGCCTGCTTGCGATGGTTTTCTTGAAGACCACTTCACGGCCGCTGCTCGGCGGCGGGGCGGCAGATTCGATGACCGGCTTCGCCAAGCGCATGGCCGATGGTTGGACCACCAATTGGCGCGGGGACCGCGAGGAGATCGAGGCCGCCCACGCCAAGTTGGCGAAGCTCTCGCCGGTGATTGTGATCCTCTTTGCGATGGGTTTCTCGGTCTTCATCTTCGACCAGGTCATGTCGATGGAGCAGACCTGGTATTCGAACCTCTTTGGCGCTTTCGTGAGTTGGGGGGGCATCCTCTCGGCGGTGGCCGCGATCTCGCTGATGTCGGTGCTGCACCGCAACTCGGAAGCTATCGGTTCGGGCATTACCGAAGAGCGTCTCCACGACATCGGCAAGATGCTGTTCGCCTTCTCGATCTTCTGGATGTACCTCTTCTTCTCGCAGTACCTGGTGATCTGGTACGGCAACCTCCCGGAAGAGACGCAATTCTTCCTCGATCGCCTCGGCCCACAGTTCCTCAACGACAAGGGCTTCACGCCCATCGAGTGGGCGCTCTCCTGGAGCGACTGGAACTTCAGCTGGGAGCGCTTCGACCAGAACTACGCCTGGCTCTCGATGGTGGTCTGGGCCTGCTGCTGGCTCATCCCCTTCTGGGTGCTGCTGGGGGAGAAGCCGAAGAAGACCCCCTGGATCCTGGGTCCGGTGGCCGTGGTGGTGTTGCTCGGCTTCTGGCTCGAGCGCAACCTGCTGATCTGGCCTTCGGTGATCAAGCAGGTGAACACCCTCTACCTCGGGCCGATCCCGATCCTGATCGCCCTCGGCTTCTTCGGCGCCTTCGGCCTGGTGTTTCTCTTCTACACCCGGGTCTTCCCCTCCTTCGCCGCCGAAGAAGAGAACTAGCGGGACCGCCATCGCCGCTGCCCGCGTCCGCGCGGACCGTTTGCGTGTCGGGGGCTCTGAAGGCGTTCCGCGGCTGCGCGCTACCTTCGCGCGCATGGAGACTCGCGGGTGAGCGTTGGGACGACGGGGTACGAGGCACCGATCCCGGAACGCCGCGAAATCCCCCTGCGCAGGCGCCGCAGCCTGCGTCTCGAAGCCGCCGGCTTCCGCTGGGTGAAGCATGCGCGGCGAACCGAGCACGCCGGGCCGCTGCAGCCCTACGCCGACATCACCCACATCGCAGTGGCTCCGAAGGCCATCTGGGTGGGGATGCGGCGCGACACCTGGCTGCTGCGTCGCAAGCACTTCGAGGATCCCCAGGGTCCCGAACACCTCTTCACTGCGCTCTACCGCGCAATTCTGGCCCAGCCGGACGGGCCCGCGCAGTGGCAGCGCATCGCCGCTGTCGAAGAGCGCGCCACCCACCCGGCGCGCCGGATCGCTACTGCGGGGGTGGTGGTGGTATGTCTCGCGGTGATGGCGCTGCAGTGGCTCGACCCCTTCGTCACCGACGTGGCCTCGTTCGTGCCCGAACTCGTGGCCCACGGCGAGTGGTGGCGCGCCATCACCGGCAACCTGCTGCACAGCCCGGTGCTCTTTCCCTTCCACATCGCCTCGAATCTGCTCCTGATCGTGGGCTTTGCCTTCTTGGTGGAGCGCCCGCTCGGCTCTCTGCGGACGCTCTTGGTGATGGCGGCTGCGGGGCTCGGCTCGATGGCGGCCAGTGCCTTCGCCGGGTACGACGAGGTGATCGGGGCTTCCGGCATGGCGGCGGGTTTGGTCGGCGCAGAGCTAGCCCTCGAGCTGCGCTTTGGCGAGCGCCTGCCCGCCTCCTGGCGGCTCTCGCGGCCGCTCTTTTTCTCGGTGCTGGTGCTACAGGCGGGGATCGACCTGTTGATCCCCTTCATCGCCGGCGCCGCCCACATCGGTGGCTTCGTCGTGGGCTATGCGATGACCCTCGTGCTGGCCCCCGCCGCGTTCGCCGGCGAGTCGCCGTCGCCGCGGCTGCGCTTTGCCGTCGCCGCGACGCTGGCGATCGTCGCCACCAGCCTCGTGGTCCCGCTGCCGCTGATGTTGCGTGACCCCGCGGCCCTCTCGCGCCACGGCCGAGCGGTGCTCGCCAGTGAGGACACCGGGCCGGGGCGCAGCAACGATCTCGCCTGGCGCATGCTGACCGAGAGCCAACTCTCCCCCGATCAGGCCCAGGTGGCGGTGGCGCTGGCCGAACGCGCGGTCGCCGAGACCGAGCGCCAGAACCCCGACATTCTCGACACCCTGGCCGAGGCGCTCTTCGTGCAGGGCGATCAACACGGCGCTCTCGAGGTGATCGACGAGGCCATCGGTCTCGACGCCGACGAGACCTACTACATCGAGCAGCGTCGGCGCTACCGCGGCGAACGTGCCTTTGACGACCGCCCCGCGCCGCCAGCCATGCCCTGGTTCCTGCGCGCGCCCGAAGCCCCCGCGCTGCCCGTCTTCATCGACCCGTCCTCGGGCGTTGAGATCTAGGGGCGGCGGGCGGCCAGGGGGAGGGGGTTCCGGCGAAGGGCTCGCTCGCTCCATTCGCGGGGGCGGTGAAGTTCTATGCGGTATCGACGTCCGTCGAGAGTGGTCGCGGGCCCTGCTTGAAGACCTGCGAGCGATGCCACTCGAGGTTGCTCTCGGAAGGCTGATGCTCGGGTTGAATCGGGGAGCGAATGGGTTTCCCGTGATACTGCATCAGTAGTTCCTCGAAGCCGGATGAGCCGCTGACCTGTTCAGAGACAACTAGAACGTTTCTCGGAAAGATCGTGAAGGCGCCGCGGTCGAAGGTCTTGTGGTGAAGGGCGCAGAGCGCGAGCCCATTCGTCTCTTCGTCCGGCCCCCCGGCCTGGTGCCACTTGATGTGGGCGGCTTCGAGTCCAATTGTGTTTCCCCCAAGGCGCACGTCGAGGTTGCAGACCGCACAGCGTCGTTCATAGGCCACAAGGATCCGCGCGGGGAACCTGGCGTCTCTCGGCCGTCTTCGCACGAGCTGAAAATCCAGATCCAGACCAATCGCGCCAAGGATGTCGTCGTGGCACGACTCGGGGAAATGGCAATCGAGGAGCCGTTCGGCGATTCGACGGAGGAGAGTGGGCGATGCAGAAATTGCCGAGAGTGTTTCAGGATCCAGGGTGCCAGAGGCCGCGCAATCGGAAAGTTCGCGATGGGAAGGCGATCGGTTTGCCGCGCTGGGCGGCAGGGGCCCGTCGAGAGCGACCGCCCAGATGCCATCGTTCTGCAGGTGCCAGAACGGATTCTCCGGGTGGTATCGGGGCCGGCTGGGTCCGAAATCCCTCAGCAGTTCACGGAGTTTCGGAGCCACCTCTGGATAGCGGAGCGGCTCTCTATGGCCTCGCGAAACCTCAGCGAGGGCCAGCAGGGCCAGCAACGGCTTGTGCGGGGCGCGTTCTCCGCCCCGTGCCCACACGTTGAGATGATCGAATCGCTCGAGGATCGAGTCTTCGATTGATCTTCCAGAGTCCGCCGTCGGCACCACGCCGAGATTCTACCGGAATCCGTGTCGGCCCGGTCCGACTGGTGCACTGCCTCAGGGCGTAAAGCGGTCGCCGTCCGCGGCGACTTCGAGGCGACCGGAGAAGGCGTCGTCGATGATCATCTCGACCTGGATGTCGAAGAAGGGCGGCGGGCGCATCCGGGTGACCACCAACGTGTGGACGCCGGCGCGCCGGGCGAGGTCGCCGACATCGAGGATCGAGGTGTGGAGCGCGGCTTCGCGGCGCAGGCGTTCGGGGTCGGCCACGATGCCAGCACTCTCGATGTCCTCGGGCGGCGGCACGTAGACCGCCTCGTGCACCAGGATGTCGGCGCCGCTGGCAAAGCGCACCAGATCGTCAGGACCCCAGCCGGTGCCCGAGACCACCACGGAGTCTTCGCCCACTTCGAAGCGCCAAGCCAGCGCCGACAGCGGCCCGCCCGAAAGTTCCCCCGCCGAGATGTGCAGGTCGCCGAGCGTTTCGCTGTAGCCGCCGCTCACGTCGAAGGCTTCGATGCGCACGCCTTCGGACGGCAGCGCCAGCGCTTCGCCCAGGCCCGCCGCGCCGCGCCGGTGGGCCGCTTGCAGTGCGGTGGCAAATTCTTGGGTGCCGGGCGGGCCCACGAGGCGGAGCGGCTCGCTGCGTCCCACCAGCCAGCCCGAGAGCAATAGATCGTCGAGGCCTGCGGTGTTGATCGGCAACAAGTTGGTGATAAAAACCGTGGTGGGCTGCCAGACCGGGATCCCGGCGTAGCGCAGCGCCTCGGCCACGCCGCGGCCCGCGTCCACCAGCACCAGCTGCTCGCCCGAGCCGATCCCCGTGGCGGGCCCCAGGCGTTCGGGGTTCTCGTAGGCACTGCCGGTGCCCACGGTGATCACCTCGAGGGGCGCGAAACTCTGGGCCTCGAGGGGCATCACGTTCTCGCCCACGGTGGCGGCGCGCAGCATCACGCAGGCGCCGCCCCAGCCGACCACCAGCATCCCCGCCAGGAAGCCAAAGAACGCCAGGCGGGCGCTCACAGCGGGCCCCGGCCGGTGCCGTGGTCAAGGTACACGCCTTCGGATACGTTGGATTCAGGGGATCTCACTCATCCTCGAGTTCCGCGGTCAGCGTCGGGCGATGCTGCTTGCGGGGCGGCCCGGAGGGGCGGGAACGGCGCCCACCCTCACACCGGGAACCGAGCGGGGTCTGGGCCTCGCAGGTTTTTCCCAAGCCGACATGGAGGTGAAACATTGGACCAAAGTAGCACTACGGCGAGTGAGGTGGCGGCGTCCTGACGCCTGGCCGACTTGCCAATCGATGTCGGCGCTTTGGGGACGGACGGTTCCCAGCGCCACCGCCCCCGGGAGCGCGGACGCCGTAGCCGCAACAGGGTCGCAAGACCTGCTCCCGGGTGTTTTTTTGCCCGCGCGTCGGAATCTGCGGCACGATCCGCCCGAAGCGGTTGCGTCGCTAGCCCGAAGCCGCGAGCCGCGCTTCGACCTTCGCAATGTCGGCGGGCACGTCGACGGCGCAACTTTCGAAGGCTTCGACGATCACCGCTTGGATGGCGTAGCCGTGCTCGAGGGCGCGCAACTGCTCGAGCCCCTCGGCGACTTCGAGGCAGGTGCGCGGCAGCGCGACGAACTCGAGCAGAAATTCGCGCCGGTAGGCGTAGATTCCGATGTGCTGCAGGAAGCGCGGCGCGTCGTCCGCTGTGCCGGCTCCGCCCGTGTGTTGCGCCGGGATTGGCGCGCGAGAGAAGTAGAGTGCGCGCCCGGCGGCGTCGAGCACCACTTTCACGCGGTGGGGGTCGCTTGCGATCGCGGCGCCGGCGGGGTGGACTAGCGTGGCCATTGGGATGTTCGGATTCGCAAGCAAGGCGTCGACGCAGGCGTCGATCTGCGCCGGGTCGATCAGCGGTTCGTCGCCCTGGATGTTCACCACGATCTCGCAATCGAGATCCTGACAGGCCTCGGCCAGACGGTCGCTGCCGGTGGGGTGGTCGGGTGAGGTCATCGCCACCGGCGCGCCAAATCCGCGCGCGGCGTCGGCGATGCGCGCGTCGTCGGTGGCGATCCAGACTTCGTCGAGGTGCTTGGCTCGGCAGGCGCGCTCGTAGACGTGCTGGATCATCGGGCGCCCGGCGATCGGGGCCAGGGGCTTTCCCGGAAAGCGCGTCGACGCATAGCGAGCCGGGATGATGCCGACGGCCTTCATGGCGGCCATGCTACCCGATGGGTATTCTGACCGCCCCGCGGAGGCCCGCGTGCCTCCGTCCCCGCCCGGCGTCGCGCCGGCGCGAGACACCGGTCCGCACCCGAGGAGACGTGATGGCGACATTCGGAATCCTGGTGGGCGGCGGTCCCGCCCCGGGAATCAACGGCGTGATCGGCGCCGCGACGATCACCGCGCTCGAGGCCGGGCACCGCGTCGTCGGCCTCCTCGATGGCTTCGAGCACTTGATGGCGGGGTTGTCGGTGGACGAACTCCGCAGCCACACCCGCGAGCTCTCGCGCGAAGAGGTGGCCACCATCCACCAGCGCGGCGGTTCGATCCTGCATACCTCACGCGCCAACCCCACCAAGGACCCCGCCCATCTCGAGCGCTGCGTGGCGTCGCTCGACGCTCTGGGCATCGACCACCTCGTCACCATCGGCGGCGACGACACCGCCTTCTCCTCGAAGCGGGTATCGGATACGGCAAAGGGTCGCATCGCCTGCGTGCACGTGCCGAAGACCATCGACAACGATCTGCCGCTGCCCGCGGGCGTGCCGACCTTCGGCTACGAGACCGCGCGCGACGTCGCCACGGGCGTGGTCGAGAACCTGATGGAAGATTGCCGCACCACGAGGCGCTGGTTCTTCGTGATCATGATGGGCCGCAAGGCCGGCCACCTGGCGCTCGGCGCCGGGCTCTCGGCGGGGGCCGCGGTGACGCTGATCCCCGAAGAGTTCGCGACCGGCGATAAGATTCGGCTCGCGGACGTGGCCCGGGTGCTCGAAGGCGCCATCCTGAAGCGCCTGGCTCGCGGTCAACGCGATGGTGTGGCGGTGATCGCCGAGGGAGTGTCCGAGTTCCTCGACCCCGGCGACCTCGCCGAATTGAAGGACGCGCCGCGCGACGAGCACGGCCACATCCGCCTGGCCGACGTGCCGCTCGGAAAGGTGCTGGCGAACCGCGTAAAGGCCGATCTCGCCGACCGCGGTGTTGCGGTCGCCATCGGCACCAAGGATGTCGGCTACGAGCTGCGCTGCGCCTCGCCCTGCGCCTTCGACCGCGAGTACACCCGCGATCTCGGCGCCGGCGCCGTCGACCTGCTGCTCTCCGGGCGCAGTGCGGCGCTGGTGACCCGGCGCGAGGGGCAGATCGAACCGATCGCTTTCGAGGACCTGATCGACGCCGAGACCGGTCGCACCAAGGTCCGCATGGTCGAGACCGGCAGCGATTTCTACGCCCACGCGCTCGCGCTCCAGGACCGCATCCGCGCAGCGGACCTCTCGGACGCCGGGCGCCTCGAAGCCCTGGCCGCCGCCTCGAACCAATCCGCCGAAGAAACCAAAGCCCGCTTCGCCTAGGACCGGAAAAACGGGGACGGGTTTTCTTTTTTTCTTTTTTTCCTTTTCGGGTCCTGCCGAAGAACGGGGACGGGTCTCTCCGCTTCGAGCCGACCCGAAAAAGAAAAAAAGAAAACCCGTCCCCGTTTTCCCGTCCCCTATGCTCTCGCCCATGACAGCGAACCTCGTCTTCTGGTCCGGCGCGCTGGTCAACCTGGCGCTGGTCTGCGTGCTGGCGCTGCGCGGCGTGCAGTTGGCGCGCCAGCAGGAGTTCCCCCGCCATCGGCGCCAGATGTTTGCCGTCAGCGGTTTGGTGCTTTTCTTCCTGGTTTCGTACGTGGTGAAGCTGGCATTCCTGGGCAAAGAGGATCTCACGGTCTGGAGTCCCAGCGATGTCCTGTGGCTGCGCATCCACGAGACCTGCGTCGGTGTCATGCTGGTCGCCGGTGCAACCGCGCTCGTCCTCGGTCGGCGCTTCGCACGCACCCAATTGGTAGACCCGGACTCGGAAGCGCCGCCGCCCCCCGCGCGCTTGTGCCGCCTACACCGAGTGGTGGGGCGCATCGCGGTGTTCGGCGCAGTCTCTGGCTTCGCCACCGCGGCCGTCGTCCTCGCCGGGATGTTCGCCCGCGCCTAAGCCACCCCCCGCGCCTGTAACTCGACGAAGCCGCGGTAAGCGCCGTCCGGGAGGGCCATCAGTTCTTCGTGGCTGCCGCGCTCGGTGATGCGGCCGTCGTCGATGAAGCAGATCAGGTCTGCGCTGCGGATGGTGGAGAGCCGGTGGGCCACCACGAAGACCACGCGATCGCGGCTGGCCAGGCGCAGGCTTTCCACCAGGCGCTGTTCGGTCTCAGGGTCCAGAGCCGAGGTCGGCTCGTCGAGGATCAGGATGCGCGCATCGCGCACCAGTGCACGAGCGATGGCCAGTCGCTGCTTCTGTCCCACCGAAAGCTTGCCGCCCGCGCGGCCCAGCGGTGTCTGGTAGCCCTGGGGCAGTCGCTCGATGAACTCGTCGGCGCCGGCTGCGCGGGCCGCCTGACGCACTTCGGCGTCGCTGGCGTCGGGCTTGCCTACGCGGATGTTTTCTTCGACCGTCGCGTCGAAGAGCGTCGTCTCCTGGAACACGAAGGCGGTCTGATCGCGCAGGTCGCGGTGGCTCACCCGGGCGAGGTCCTGGTCGTCGAAAAACACCCGGCCCGCACTCGGTTCGAGAAAACGCGGGAGCAGGTAGGCGAGGGTGGTCTTCCCGGCTCCCGCCGCGCCCACCAGCGCGATGCGCTGCCCCACCCGCGCTTCGAGGTCGATGCCCCGGAGCGCGTGAGTGCCGTCTGGATAGTGGTAGTGCACGTCCTCCATGCGCACGCGCTCGCGCAGCCGGTGCAGCGGCTCCGCCCCAGCGTCGTCCTCGCCGGGTTGGTCCATCATGAAGAACACCCGGTGCAGGCCGGCGGCGTTTTCTTGCAAGCGGAACCAGAGCGCGCCGAGTCCCGAGGCGGTGAAGGCGATGCGCACGTAGTAGTAGAAGAGCAGCGCGAAGTCTCCCACCGAGAGCTGGCCGGCGATCACCAGATCCGAAACCCGCAGCAGCACGTAGACCGCAAGTGCGGTCCCCATAACTACCGATCCCACGACCGACAGCAACTGCGCCACCATCACGCCGCGGTAGCGACCGAACGAGGCCCAGCTGTCGCGTTCGAAGTGCGCCAACTGCCGCTTCTCGCCGCCCAGGCTCTGGACCGCCAGCACCTGCGAGACGCCTTCCTCGGCGGTGGCGGTGGTGGTTGCGCCCGCTTGCCGACTCGCGCCGCTGCGGCGCCGCAGCATCCCGGCAAAGGGCAGGGTCGAGATCAACGCGACGGGGATCGCTGCCAACCCGGCCCAGACCAGGAAGCTGTAGCCGCTAAAGGCCACCCCCATCGTGGCGACGTAGAGTCCGATCGCGATTGGAGTCGCGATCGGTGTCAGGATCACGCGGTAGCAGGCGTTGGTGATCGCCGGGGTATCCACCATCACCCGGTAGACCGCGTCGCCGATGCGCTCGTCGTCGAAGGCCGTCATCGGCAGCGTCTGGATGCGTCGGAAAAGTTTCGAGCGGTAGTGGTGGTTGAAGGCCTGGGTGAGCCGCAGCGTCCAGCAATAGTCGATCACACCGAGGATGCCGCCGCTGAAGCTCCAGCCCTCGTTGGCCTCGTTCTCGCTGCGCGTGGCGGTGTCAAAGCCCTGCGAAAGCCCGCTGTAGGTGCCGTCGCGCTCGTTGCCCGAGGTGCCGAAGGATCCGGAGAAGAACAGCAGCATCAGCTGTGCGCCGACCACCGCCCACAGGATCTCGCTGGTGGAGAGCCCGACGAGCCGATCGATGAAGGGCTGGATGAAGCCCGGGTAGGGCACCAGCGGGTCGTTGATCGGCCGCCGTCCGATCACGTTGTCGATCAAAATCTTGATCGGCCAGGGCAGCAGCAGCCCCGGCAGGATGCCGACCAGCAACAGCCCCAACTTCACGCCGAACTGGAAGCGAAAGGGCCAGACGAAGCGCAGCGAGCGCCGGATCACGGTGGCGGCGGTGTCCGCCCCGATGCCGCTGTCCTCTCGGAAGCGTTCGCTCACGAGGCGGTCGCCGCGGACAGTGCGCCGTGGGCGTCGGCCAGTGCGCGGTAGCGGCCCCCCTCCCGCGCGATCAATTCGTCGTGGCTTCCGTGCTCGAGGATGCGACCGTCGGCGAGCACCGCAATCGAGTCCGAACATCGAATCGTCGACAGCCGATGGGTGATCAGGAAGATCGCGCGGCCCCGGCCCCAGGCCGTCAAGTTCTCCATCAACTGCAGTTCGGTCTGGGCGTCGAGCGAGGCGCTGGGCTCGTCGAGGATCAGGATCGGCGTGTCCTTCAAGATGGCGCGTGCGATCGAGAGCCGCTGGCGCTGCCCGGTGGAGAGTTTCGTGCCGCGCTCGCCGAGCAGCGTGTCGTAGCCCTCGGAAAGCCCGCGAATGAACTCGTCCGCGCAGGCCACGCGGGCGGCCGCCTCCACCGCTTCGCGCGGGGCGCCGGGGACCGCGAAGCGGATGTTCTCGAGCACGGTTTCGCCAAAGAGCAGGTTCTCCTGCAGCGCGATCGAGACCGAAGCCCGCAGGCTTTCGAGTTGGATGCCGCGCAGGTCGCGTCCGTCAATCTCGATGGCGCCGCGGTCGGGATCGAAGAGCCGCAACAGCAACGAGAGCAGGGTGCTCTTGCCGGAGCCGGTGGTGCCGACGATGGCGGTGATGCTGCCGATCTCGGCTTCGAGATCGACCCCCGCGAGCACCGGGTGACCCTCCTGGTACTGGAAGTGGACGTCGCGGAACGTGACCCGGTCTTTGAAGGGGGGCAACAAGATGGCGTCATCGGCGTCTTGCACCTCGGGTTCGAGGTCGAGCACCTCGAAGGCCCGGTCGAGGCCGATGGCGATGTCCTGCACCCGGCCCCAGGTTCCAAACAGGTCGCGCAGTGCTTCGGTGCCGTTGCCGAGTTGGCCCTTGAAGACGTTGTAGAGCCCGAGGTTCCAGGCCGTGAAGCCCGCGGCGGCCACCGCCAGCGGAACGGCATCGCGGGTTTGGAGCGTGGCGATGGCGATGGCCGTCAGCGTCGCAGTACCCAGCACCCAGAAAATCACCACGTGAAAACTCGCCAGCCAGCTGCGGGCCCGGAAAGCCGTGCGGAAGGCCTCGCGGCTACTCCACTCGAAGCGCTCCTGCTCCGCGGTTTCGATGCCGTAGGCCTTGATCACCCGAATCCCGGTGAGGGTTTCCTGGATGCGCGAGGTGAGGCGGCTGTTGGCTTCGCGCGAGTCGCGGAAGCGGACGCGCAGGCGCTTCGAAACGAAGGCGCCGATCAGCAGCGCCGGCGGCCAGATCAGCAGCAAGAGCCCCGCCAGCTGCGGGTCGTAGGCACTCACCACGGCCAGGCTGAAGAAGAAACGGCCGAACGAAAGCAGCGGTGTGATGAACAGCACCTCGATCAACTGGGTCACCATCGCGGAGTCCTGGTAGATCCGGTAGAGCGCGTCGCCCACTTTGTTCTCGGCGTGGAACCGCAGCGACAGCGACTGCAGTCGCTCCATCAGCTGGACCCGCAGGAGCTGGTTGACCCGCTGCAGGATCCACATCCCGTAGTAGAGCAGCCCCAGGAAGACGGGCGTCAGCGTGATGGTCAATACCACGGCAATCCACAGCACCTGCTCGACCAGTTCGCGGCGCACGCTTTCGCTGAGCTTTGCGACGGCCACCGTCTGGGCGGGGTCCCAGCCGAGCAGCCAGGCTTCTTCGGCGGTCAGCGGATCTCCCAAGAGGGCGCGGGTCCAGAAGACGTCGCCGCCGATCACGACCACCGGAAACAGCGCCAGGCTGAGCAGGCTGAAGCCGCCGAGCAGGGCCCCGAGGTGCTTTCGCACCGGCCGCAACAGGTGCACGCAGCGCCACAACAGTCCCAGCACGAGTTTGAAGCCCATGCGATCGTGGCGCCCGCCCGAGCCCATCAATGAGAGGTCTTCGAGCGCGCCCGTCGGCGTTCGCGGGGGCACTGCGTCCCCCCCCGGCGGATTCATCGCTGCGTCGTTCATGGCTCCGCGCTGGCGGGGGGCGGTCGGGGGCGCATCCGAGGCCCCGCCGCCGGGGATGATGACCGACGCCCGAGAAGGCCGCTACGAGCCCCCCGCTGCCGCCTTCGCGGCTACAGGCGGAGGCGGCCGCTGCGTCGTCGCCGCGAGAGCACCGCCTTTAGCAGGGCGCCGACGAGCCCGCCGGTGGCCAGGATCCCGGCCCCGGTGAGCCACTCGGGCCAACGTTCGCCGGCCTCGTAGCGCAGGTTGGCGCGCGTCAGCGTTTCGATCTCCCGGCCTTGGCGCTCGAGCGTTGCGGCTGCATTGTCGCTGCGCTGCCGCAGCGTCTGCACTTCGCGCTCTGCGGTGTCGCGCTCGGTCTCCAGCGTCGCCACTTCGTCGCGCAGGCGATCGCGTTCGAGCAGCGCCGGTGGCGTGGCCTCGAGGTACCCGACCGGGACCCAGCCGCTGCGACCTCCGGGGAGCTGCACGCGGGTCCACTTCGCGCGGCGCTCGAGGATCGCGACGCGGTCGCCGGTCTCCACCGCTTCCAGGATCCGGTACTTGGTCCCCGGACCGGTTCGCAGGTTGAGGTGGATCGTTCCGCCGACCCAGGCCTCGTCGGCCGCCTGTGCAGGACTGGCGACGGCCAGCGCGGCAAGCCACACGAGCATCCAGCAGAAGCCCGGAGCGGGCAGGTGGGCCACGTTGAGGGGGGATTGCATGTGCGGACTCGTTTCGGCCGCGAGAGCCGGGGCAGTGGCTCCCCGGGTAGGACTTGAACCTACGACCCAGCGGTTAACAGCCGCTTGCTCTACCAACTGAGCTACCGGGGAACAGAATCGCCGAGCGAGCGAGTCTAGAGGGTGACCGCCGAAACGCAAAGGCGAGCCGCGTTCGCCAGCCGGGGCCGCGTCACGTGCTCGTGGGACGCGCTCGCGGGCGCTATTCGAAGCCGATCCCGAGAATCTCGAGTTGCCGGGTGCCCTTTGGCACCTTCACCCGCACCTCGTCGCCCACCTCGCGGCTCATCAGCGCCTGGGCAACGGGAGAGGTCACCGAGATCAGACCCTTGCTGATGTCCGCTTCGTCCTCGCCCACGATCCGGTAGCGGACCTGTTCGCCGGTCTCGCTGTCTTCGAGGCGAACCGTCACGCCGAAGTGCACCTTCTCCGGTGTCTGCCCCGTGGGGTCGATGACCTGGGCGCGGGCCAGCTTGTCCTCGGTCATCACGATCTGGCCGGCGAGATGAGCCTGTCGCTCCTTGGCGGCGTTAAATTCGGCGTTCTCCGAAATGTCGCCGTGGGCACGGGCCTCTTCGATGTCCTTGACGTTTTCGGGGCGCTCTACGGTCTTCAGGCGCACCAGAGTGGCCTTCAGGGCCTCGTAGCCCTCGCGAGTCATCGGTACGCGCTGCGCCATGCTGGCCGCTCTTTCTTCGCTTCGTTGCGGTCGGGGTCGCTCGATCTCGCCGGTAGACTCCGGCGCCAAGAGACTCCGATGGGCGGTGGCGGGGCCAGCTATAGATAGCTCGCCCGGGAAAACTTCGAATCCACCGCGCTGCCTTGGACTCGCCGCGGTGTGCCCCAAGGGGCGAATTCCAAGATTACCCCCCGATGGCAGGAGGGTCAACGTGGTCGCATCGAAACCTTCGGCAGACGGCAGCCCTGAACTCTCGGGGCGGGGCCCGGGGCCGAGCGCGCGCACCTGGCTGGTGCGTGGCTGCGGGTTCTACGCGCTGCTGGCGGCGCTCGGCTGGGCCTGGCGCTCCGGCCTCTACGGTGAGCCAGTGTTCTATTCGTCGCTCGAGGCGGCGATCCACGGGCCCAGCTGGGTCTCCGACCTGGGCATCGGTGTCGGGGCCGGGCTGTTGCTCGTGGGGCTCTCGAATCTCTACACGGAGAAGACCGCCTCGGGGAAGCGGCTGGCGGACCGCCTGGCGGAGGTCCTCGCGAACCTGCCGGTGGGGCCGGCGATCGCCCTGGCGCTGGTCAGCAGCATCGGCGAGGAGGTGTTCTTCCGCGGGGCCCTGCAGCCGCGAGTGGGGTGGATCGTCGCCAGCCTGCTCTTTGGCCTGGTGCACGTGGGACCGGGGAAGGACTTCCTGCCGTGGACGCTCTCGGCCCTCTTCGCCGGCCTTTTGCTGGGCGGGCTGTTTCTCTACACCGGGAACCTGGCGGCGCCGATCGCCGCCCACGCCGTGGTGAACGGCGTCAACCTTCCAATGCTGGCCCGGCGAGGCCGGGCGCTTCGCTCTGCAGCGCAAGCGGCAGCGTCCGGTCCGGCTGCAGCCGCTCTTCGAGAGCCCGAATGAGGTAGCCCAGGAGCATCAACTCGGGCAGGCGACCCGTGTCGAGTCGAACCTTCTCGGACTGCAACTGGTCGGTGTAGGAAAAGAAAAACTGCAACGCCTCGACCGGAACGTTCTTCTCGAGCAGTTCGTCCATCTGCGCGAGGTCGAGACCCTCAAAGGTCTCGATAAAACAACCGGCGAGTTCTTCGAAGGTCATCGCGATCCGCTCTCCGCTGTGGCCGTTTCGGCTCTTTGGCGTTTCACCGTCGCCATCCGAGCGCTTGGCCGGATGCCTTCAGCCGCGCGTTGCACACCCGGGCCCTCCCACCTTCGCACTTTCGAAGAGTGCGTGTCAACGCTAGAAGCGCGATTTTGCAGTCCTTCTCGCCATGCGTCACGCGCTGCTGCGGGCTTCGTCACAGGGGCCTTCAAGGTGACGCGGCGCGCCCCGGAAGGTCGTCTCCCGGAAAGGCGAGAGAATCCAAGAGACTGGGAACGCGGTTGCACATCGGTGTCAACCCTGCGCCAGGGCGTCGCGGCGTGGGCTCCGGCGAGCCCATTCGGCCGCTTTCGATCGCGGACGCTGCGACCGGGCAGGCTGGTCGGGGCGACTGGATTCGAACCAGCGACCTCTTCGCCCCGAACGAAGCGCGCTACCAAGCTGCGCCACGCCCCGACATGCCTGGCCCGCAGAGGCGAGCGACGCCGGAGTATGCCCGCTCCTCGGTGGGGGTCAAGCGAGTGCCCGCGGCGCTGCCTTTCGCGCCTAGCCTAGACTTCGGCGCGCTGGCGGCGGCTCACCGCGCAAGGAGGGCCGGCCAGGCAGCGGGGTGGGCTTCGGTGGATCAATCGCAACAGGACGCGGCCACGGTCGCCTTCATGGCGGTGTCGACCTTCGCCTTCGTCGCCGCCTTCGCGGTGGTGGCCTTCCGGCCGCGCTGGATCGTGGGGCATCCGCGCAGCGTCCTCTGGGCACTCGCGGGGATCTCGTTGCTCGCCGTCCTGGCGCTGGTTCGGGTGGCGCCGCCGGGGCTCCGCCTCGCCTTCGATCCCTCCACCGAGCCACTGCTACCCGCCGGCGATCCCGGCCGGGCCCTCTACCAGCAGGCCGTCCTCGAATTTGGCGATGACCAGGTTTTCGTCATCGCGATCCGCTGCGAGGAGGTATTCACGGTCGAGTGTCTTTCGGTGATCGACCGCATCACCGGTCGCGTGGCGCGACTTTCGGGTGTGCGCTCGGTGAGCAGCCTGCTCGACGTGACCTCCTTTTTCTACGAGGCCGGTCCCGACTGGGTGGTGGTCGAGCCCTTCATCGACAAGGTGCCCGAAGCGCCCGAAGTGCTGGCGCGGTTGCGTGCGCGAGCGCTGGCGGATCCGGTCTATCGGCGCACCATCATCTCCGACGATGCGAAGACCGCCGCGGTGAACGTGCGCTTCCGTGAGATGAGCGACGACGAGTTCATCGATTCGGGTCTCGACGCCACCATCCAGACGATCGTCCGGGAAGAAACGGGAACGACGGCGCGTTTTCATGTGGCGGGGCGGCCGCACATCAAGGTGCACGTCTACGAGGGGATGGTGCAGGACCTGCAGCGCCTGATCCCGCTCTCGGTTGCGGTGATGGCGGCGCTCCTGTGGTTGTTCACGGGTTCGATTCGTGGCGTGGTGGCGCCCCTGTTTACGGCGCTCGGCACCAACCTCTGGACCTTCGGTGCGATGGCCTGGCTCGGCTTCCCGCTGACCCTGCTCACGGGCCTGCTCGGGCCGATGTTGTTGGCGCTCGGCAGTGTCTACGGGGTGCACGTACTCGCCCGGACCGAGGAGCACGAAGCCCAGATCCCCGATCCGAAGGCGGCGGTGCTTGCGGCGCTCTCGCACCTGCGCGTTCCGGTGCTGATCGCGGGCTTCACCACCGTGGTCGGGTTCGCAGCGCTGCTGATCACCGACGTGCCCGCGGTGCTCGAACTCGGCGCCTTCTCGATCTTCGGTGTCGCCTCGGGAACCCTGCTGGTGGCGACCGGGGTCCCGGCCCTCCTGGTTTCGTGGCCGCGATCCGCTCCGCACAGGGCTTCGAGGGGGGCGCTGCTCGTGGCGATCGACCGCGGACTCGAGGCGGCACTCGGCGCCCTGGGGCGGGGCGTCGTCCGGCACGTGCGTCCGATTCTCTGGGTGTCGGGGGCGGCCGTCTTGCTGGCTGTCATGGCGATCCCTCGCATCGTGATCGACACCGACTACCTCTCCTACTTCGACGAAGACGCCCCGCTGCGGCTCGACTTCGAAGCGGTAAACGAGTTGCTGGCCGGAGCGATCCCCCTCTACGTCGTTTTGGAGAGCGACGGGCCCGGCAGCTTTCGCGAGCCCGCGGCAACGGATGCGATGGCCCGGCTGCGCCTCGACTTCGAAGCGGTAAACGAGTTGCTGGCCGGAGCGATCCCCCTCTACGTCGTTTTGGAGAGCGACGGGCCCGGCAGCTTTCGCGAGCCCGCGGCAACGGATGCGATGGCCCGGCTGCAAGCCGGCTTCGACGGGGTCGAGGGCGTGAGCCGCACGCTCTCCTTCCTCGATTCGATGCGCGTGCTGAACCGCGCCCTGCACGCCGACGATCCCGCCGCGGAGAAGATCCCGGAGACGCGGCCGGGGATTACCGAGTTGCTCTTCATGATCCCCAAGAACGAACTGCAGCGTTTCACCACGGTGAACCACGGGCGCAGCAACATCGTCGTGCGCACGGGCGAGGTAGGGTCCGCGGCGATCAACGAGTTGACCGCGGCCCTAAAGGGGGTGATCGAATCGACACCCCTGCCCGAGACGATGCGCGCGGGGGTGACGGGGAACGCGATCCTGCTGGCGCGCAGCGCCGACGGCATCGCAGAGGGGCAGCCGCGCAGCGTCGCGCTGGCGGCGGTGACAATTTTTTTGGTGATTGCCCTGGGTCTTCGTTCGCCGCGGCTCGGGGCGGTGGCGATGATTCCGAACTTGGTCCCGGTGTTGCTCTACTTCGGCATACTGGGCCTGGGCGCGGCGCCGCTCTCGCTGCCGACGAGCCTGATCGGCTGCGTGGCCCTCGGCATCGCCATCGACGACACCGTTCACTTTCTGGTTCGCTACCGCGAGGAACGCTCCGCGGGAGCCACCCCGGAAGCGGCGGCCCAGCGCTGCACGCGTTTCGTCGGCCGGCCGATTGCCGTGACCTCGGTGGTGTTGGTGGCAGGCTTTCTGGTGGTGACGCTCTCGGAGTTCGCGACCCTCCAGGAGTTTGGGGTGCTGGCGGCGATCACGATGACACTCTGCCTGCTCACCGACCTCGTCCTACTCCCCGCGCTGCTGCTCCGCTTTCGCATCTGAGCGGACGGAGTTCCGCGGCGAATGCGCAGGACGGAAGTGTGGCGGCTGTACCGGGCGCAGCGTCTCCGAACGGCCCCCCGGTCCGTGCCGCCTTCACCCGCATTCGCGATCCCGTTTCGCCCCAGATGTATGGAGGCAACTCCCAATCGAAGCGCGGCCCGCAGGGGCGCGATCGGTCAGTGTGCGATCAGGCGGCGCATCTCGAAGGTCGTCTCTTCGAAGATGGCGTTGGGTTCGATGTCCTCCACCTCCAGGCGGGTATATGAACCCTGCTGCAGGTTGCGCATGGTCATGCGCATGGCCACCCAGACGTCCGCGTGCTTCTCGATCGCGGCGCGGTCGACGTCAAGGGTCTTCGTCTCGATGCCGCGTTCGCTCCAGTAGCGCGTCAGCAGCGGAATGGCGCGATCCTTCTCGATGTAGATCCGCAGTTTCGAGTATTCGGAAATGGTCCCGCTTTTCGGCGTGGCTTCGATCACGAAGACCGCGACCTGGTCGAGGGCCTCGTCGTCGATCCGCGTGTAGTCGAAGTCGTCGATGTCGCTCGGCAGCACGTCCTCGAAGCTGAAGTCGCTGCCGAAGACGGGCTCACCGCGCAGGCTGACGCGCCGGATGCGTCGCTCGCTAGCGAGGTAGAGGAACTGGTCGCTCGGGCCGGTGTGGCGGTTGAGAATCAGGTAGCCGGTGTGCCGCAGATCGAAGGGTTCGAGGTAACGCACGAGGGTCTGGGAGGCGATCATCCGACTCGGGTTCGATCCCCGACCTGCCGCGCCGGCACGCTCGCGGTCCTCTTTGGGGGCGTCCTCGGTGAACCACATGCGGAAGGCGGATTCTTGCTGGTTTCCGGCGCGGTCGCCGGAGACGAGGCGCGCGGTCTGGCGGAAGCTGTGGAAACGGTTTTCGAGCACGCGCGCGTAGATGTCGCGCCCGCTCTGGCCGGCGTCCTCGGCGCGGGCTTCG
>Ga0208879_1001125_pt1 | contig 25835 bp, 15 predicted proteins | sample Knorr_S15_td_Bot_FD_185605 | JGI IMG/M metagenome (GOLD analysis project Ga0208879, IMG submission 185605) | Marine microbial communities from Southern Atlantic Ocean transect - Knorr_S15_td_Bottom_ad_5009_LV_A (SPAdes) (version 2) | ecosystem: Environmental > Aquatic > Marine > Oceanic | place...
GCCTCACTGGCCTTCGTCGCGCCGAGCTTCGTGTCGCCCCAGACGCGCCGCGATTCCATCCACGGCAACGCCATCGACGCGCCCAAGCCGCGCAGCATTGTGCGGCGGGAAAGTTGGTAATGCATCTTGTTCCGCTCGCGTTCAGTCGTTCGGTTCATGCTGTTAATTTGGCCGTCAAAAAATGCCCTGCAATGTTAATACAATTCTTAGCGCTCTCCCTCTCCCCCAACCCTCTCCCGCTGGGAGAGGGGGTCGAGGGGAGCACACGCGCCCCGCGTGTGGATTCCGGCGCCTCGCCGGAATCATCCCATCCGCAACTCACGGCTCGAGCCTTGGGCGGGGCGCCCAAGGCGGCACGCGGGGGCGCGTGCGCTCCCCTTTCCTTCTCCCGGAGAAGGTGGCCGCAGGCCGGATGAGGGTGAACCCCCGGATGTTTTTGTGTAAAGCTTCTCTTTGGCCACCGGACAAATATGTTGCGGTCACAATCAACCCTCATCTTTGGCCAGCCGCCCACGGATGTTCCGAAACTGCTCGCTGGTGACGATTGCCTCCACCGCCACGCTGAACCGGAAGTCATTGGCCTTCAGTCGCTTATGCATTTCCTCGAGCAACAACAGGTCGGACAACGCCACCTCCCGGCCAAGCGCGTAGCCGAGCAGTTTGCGGCAGAACTGCGCCAGCACATCGTCGAGCCGGTCGGTGGCCAAGTGGTGTCGCAGACCGTCGATGCCCTCGACACCCGAGCCGTCAGCGAGCTTGGTTTTCGTGTCAACGGCCTTGGGCCGAAGCCGCCCGATGGCGTCGTACTGCTCGAGCGCGAAGCCGAACGGGTCGATGAGTTTGTGGCACTTGGCGCAGCCCGGCGCCGAGCTGTGTTGCTCGATCAACTCCCGCGCGGTCAACCCCTCCGGGACGCTGTCCGGCAGATCCGGCACGTTGGCCGGCGGCCTCGGCAGACGCTCGCCAAGCAGCGTCTCGTAAACCCAGTTGCCGCGCAGGATCGGGCTGGTGCGCGACGCGCCGGAGTTGACCGCCAACACCGTGGCCAAGCCGAGCACACCGCCGCGCCCCTTGGCCCGCACGCCGCCGACCCGGCGCCACTCGGCACCGGTCACGCCGTCGATGCCGTAGAGCTTGGCCAAGCGCTCGTTGAGGAACGTGTGATCGGCATTCAGCAAACCAAGCACCGAGCCGTCGTTGCGAAACATGTCCTCAAAAAACCGCACCGACTCCTCGTACATCGCGCCGCGCAGTTCCGGGAACTCCGGGTAAAGTTTCTCGTTCTTGTCGTCGTTTTGGTCGAAGCCGCGGATGTGCAGCCATTGACAGGCAAACTGCTCGGCCAAGCGGCGCGTGCGCGGGTCGCGCAGCATCCGCCGCGTCTGGGCAAGCAGCGCGTCGTCGCTCGCCAACTCGCCGCTTGCGGCCGCTTGGCCAAGCGCGGCATCCGGCAGCGACGACCAGAGAAAATAACTTAGCCGCGTGGCCAGCTCCGCGCCGCTGACGGCCACCGGCTTCGCGCCCTCACCCGCTTTCTCGCGGCGATACAGGAATGCCGGCGAGGTCAGCACCCGCGCAATCGTCAACTGAATCGCCTTCTCGTGCGGAATCTCCCGCTCGCGCAATCGGCGATACAGCGCCCGCAAACTTTCCCGGTCTTCGCCGCTCAACGGCCGCCGCCAAGCGCGCCCCGCAAACTCCAGCACGCCGTCGAGTTGCCTCGGCTCGTCTGCCTCAAGCCGCTCGCGGAACGCCGCCACTTTTTTCATCAGCGGTTCCCGGTACGGCTTCCACGCGATGACGAGATCCGGCCGATCCTGCGTCGAAAACTCGACGATCTGCTCGTACGCGACCTCCACCTTGAGCGGCTCTTTCGTCACGTACAGCAACTCGTCCCAAAGCCGGTCAAGTTCCGCCCTCCCGGTGTCGCCGAGCATGAGCCTTTGCAGGTGATGGTCTTCGCGGAAGTACAGCGACAGCGTCACCACCTCGTCCACCGGCACGATTTTCGGGTAACAAATCGACGCCGGAAACAGGCCGCGAAAATCGTCCAGCGCATCGCTCCATTGCGGCTCTGGCGGGGCGGATTCCAGTTTGAATGTCTCGCTGGAGGGCGCGGTGTTCCGCGGGTTCATCCACGCCGTCGGGCCGTTGGCCCTCCCGATGTGGCCGATGGGGTCGAACCGCCACAGCGCCTGCTGCCACTGCTGGATTTTGTCCACGATCGGCTTCGGGTTGCCGTCGGTTGTTGCCTGCCATTGCTTGCGGATGTCGTTCAGCAAAAAGGAATCAGCCGGTGCGTTGGCTTGCGTGAGCATTGCCCACAACTTGCCGAGATAGTTCGCGTTCAGCCCGCGTGCCTCGGCGACCGCCGTGAGCGTCTCGCCGCCCTTGGCCAAGGCGTCTCGCTCTTCCAGTGTCGCGGCGAAATAAGGCTCGAGCGGGATGCTGCCGTTGCGGTTGATCACGTTGGCCTTGGCCTCGGCGGAGTCGTCCCAGTTGTCACCGGCGTTGCTGCGAACCGCCACGTACTTCGCGTAAAAATTCTGGATTTGATCCATCAACCCGTCGGCCCGGTCGCGCTCGGTGACGTGTTCCGAAAACCGGATGCCGTCCGGCAGCAGCACGGCGTGTTGCGCGACCTCCTTGCCGGCGTCGAGGAATTTGCCCACGAGCGCGGGCGACATCACCAGCGCATCGCCGGCGTTGGTGAAGCCCTCGCCCGCCGCGCCGTCGATGGGGAATTCGCGGGTGGGGTTCAGCGAGGCGACGCCGGTGAGGTCGCGAACGGAGTAGTTGTACTCGTCGTTGTTGAGCCGCCGCAACGCCACCCGGCCGGGGTCGCCCGCCCGCGCCCTGGCCTCCTCGAGCAGAAAAGCGTGCACCCAGTTTTGTAACTTGTCGCGCTGGGCATCGCTTGGCTTGTCGGCTTTCTTCGGCGGCATTTGTCGGCTCGACAGCATGTCATCGACCTTGAGCCAAACCTTGGTGTTGCGCCGGATATCGGCGACTGACCGGAACGAGTCGAGATCGATGTCCGCCTCGGCGTCCTCGTCCGCATGGCACTCGAAACAGAATTGATCGAGTAACGGCCGGATCTCCGCCCGGTACACCTCATCCAGCCCGGCCGCTTGGCCAAGCGGCAGACAGAAAAACGCCGCCAGCAAAAAACCTGGCAAGCGGCCGAAGCGCTGGAAAATGAGTGGCATGACTTGCCCGCGAGGGGTTGCAGCAATCCTTCCCCCAACCCCGGCGTCCGTCAAGGGATGCGGGCAACAAGCCGCCCACCAAGTCCATTCCGCCGTCGGTGTGTTTTACCAGTAACCGCTTGGCCAAGCGCCGAAATGTGGGCTTGTCTTTTAAAACAACTTTTTCCACACTTTGGACTCACTTCGCTGTCATGAACAAATCCATCCTCCTCCTTACGGCTTTTTTACCGATGGCGTTTCCTGCGCTTGGCCAAGAGAAGCCGGACCCGCCCAAGACATCCATTTGGACGGCCGCCAACCAGGGCAGACCGACGTTGCCAAATATCTCATCGAGCAAAGCAGCAACCTTTTTGGTGAATACGATCTGATAAAAGAGGTTCGATCGAATGGCCTGGATGAAATCGAGGAAATCCTCGAAACCAAGTTCAAGCTAAGCTACCGCATCATTCGCAATGGATTTTATATCTACTACGGAGGGTTTGACGCTTCGGCCCCGTACTATCTCGAAGGCTCCGCCGATTTGAAAAACTGGATCAAAGTAGGTGGTTCGCAACGCTCGTTCGAACACCGCCAAGAGCATAACTACTACGTCAACGTCCCGCAATTCATGGAGACACACCACTACTTCCGCCTCCGCAAAGCCGAGGAATAACGCTTGGCCAAGCGGGAATAGAATGTCGAACAAGGAATGTCGAAGTCGGAAGGAAAGGATGCGGGGTTGGGGAGCGTACGCGCCCTCGCGTGCGGATTCCGGCGCCCCGCCGGAATCTTGGTTTCAGGCTTGGGCGAGGCGCCCTCGCTACCCTCTCCGAGAGGGCAGCATCCGCTCCCGTTAATTCACCGGCGACGCGGTGCCGAACAGCAGTTGGTACCCGATCGTGAGGATGCCGAAATCGACGATGATGTGGCAGAGCCACACGCCCAGCAGGGAGCCTTGGCGCACGTACATCCCGCTCCAAATTATGCCGCCGATGCCAATTGAAAAACTGAGAATGAGGGCGAGGGGCACGGGGAAAAATTGCAGCACGACCACCACGTGATGTCCCATGAACGCCGCACCGGCGAGCGCGTGCGCCAGACCGGCGGGCATCAACTGGCGCAGTCCGCCGAAGACAAACCAGCGCCAGTAATATTCCTCCAGCAACGAATGCAGCACGGCGAGGCAAATGCCAAACGCCCAGTAGTTGGCCCGGCTCAAGCCCAAGCCGGTGATGGTGTCTTTGATGCGATCCGCATTCGCGCGAACCGGCTCGCCGAGCCATTGGGTTTGCATGAGCAGAAACATCAACCCCACGATGCCCGCGCCCACGAGGAGGCCCGACGGCAGCGTTCGACAGTGGCGCGCGTCCCTCCAGGCCGGCAGCGCGACGCGGTGTTTCAAAATCCAAGGCACCGCGATGAGCGGCCACACCAATGTGAACAGCTTGGTGCCGGAATAGGCCACCTGCGCCAAGCCCACCCCCTTGGCAAAGACGAAATAAAGCAGCGCCCCGAACAGGGGAAGCACGGTGGCCGGCAGCACCACGGCCCAAGTTCGGCGGCGATGTTGCGCTACGGTCAGGAGGGAAGCGTCGCTCCACCCAAACCCGCCCGCCAGTTGTTTGCTCTCCGACATGTCAGCAAACGCCCAAGCTCCATCAACCCGGTGAGTTGATTCAAGCCAAATGAATCGCCACCCCCTCAACCAAGCGCTTGGCCAAGCGCGTCCCGTTTGATCCCTTCTCCCTCAGGGAGAAGGTGGCCGCAGGCCGGATGAGAGTGAAAACTCTCGGATGTTTTTTGTGAAAGCCACGCGCTCTCCCTCTCCCCAGCCCTCTCCCGCTGGGAGAGGGGGCCGGGAACTTCGCCCTTGGACATTCCTTGTTCGGTGTTCGATATTGGTTTTTCTCCAGCCGTTTGAATGATGAATATCGAACAAGGAATCTCCAAATCTGAATCCCTGCCTTTACCTCAAACGAAGCAACTTGGCCAAGCGCACCCGGTGGTCACTCCCGATTCTGACCAACCATGTTCATTTTTCTCACCCAAGTTGGAACATGGATAGACAGGATGGACAGGATTGTTTTGGTGCCGCCCCTACGGGGCTTGTTGTTTTTTTGGGCTTCGTACCCGGGGCTGACGCCCCGGGCTATTTCATGCCGCCCCTCCGGGACTCGCCGCTTGGCCAAGCGAACGAACATCTGGGAGCGTACGCGCCTCGCGTGCGGATTCCGGCGCCCTCGCCGGAATTATGGTCTCGTTTTGTTGAGGCTTGGGCGAGGCGCCCAAGCCGGCACGCGGGGGCGCGTGCGCTCCCCTTTTATCATTTCTTCTCGAGGTCTTTGCGGGGGAAGAGTGGCGTTGGCTTGTTGCAGGTGTGGCCCTTGGCCAAGCCGCCCCACTTGGCCAAGCTGAAGTTCGCCGGCGAGTCGTCGATGCCAAGCTGCCCGAAGATTTTCCCGGCGGTCTCCGGCACGACCGGCCAGAGCAGCACCGCCAAGATGCGGCAAACCTCGGCCAGGTTGTATAGCACCTCGTCGAGCCGGCCGGCTTGATCCTCCTGCTTGGCCAGCTTGAAAGGCGCGGTCTGCTCGACGTATTGGTTGGCGCGATCGACCAATCCCCAAATGCTCACGAGCGCCGCCTGCAAATGGTGCGCCTCGTAGTTTTTGAGCGCCTCGGCGACCCATTTTTCAGCGTCAGCGGCCAGTTCGCCGGATGTCGCCTCGAGCGTGCCGCCGCGATAGCGGTTGAGCATCGAGAGCGAGCGGTTGACGAGGTTGCCCAAGCCGTTGGCCAGCTCGGCGGAGTAGCGGGCCTGAAAACTTTCGTCGGTCCAGTTGCCGTCCGGGCCGATGTCCAGCTCACGCACGACGTAGTAGCGGAACGCATCGACACCCCACTCGTCGATGACGGCGATGGGATCGACCACGTTGCCGGTGGTCTTGCTCATTTTATGGCCGTCCTTCTGCCACCAACCGTGCACCAACACCTGCCCGGGCAGCGGCAGTCCCATCGCCTTGAGCATGATCGGCCAATAGACGGCGTGAAACTTTAGAATGTCCTTGCCGATGACATGAATGTCCGCCGGCCAAAGCGAGGGCGCACCCGACTTGGCCTCGAGGCCGACCGGGCCAGCGGCCGTGTCGTCGCCGAGCGCCGCCGGGATGCTGGCGTAGTTGCTCAGCGCGTCGAACCAAACGTACGTCACGTATTCCTCGTCGAACGGCAGCGGGATGCCCCACTCGAGCCGCGCCTTGGGCCGCGTGATGCAGAGGTCCTCGAGCGTGTTGTTTTTCAAGAAGCCAAGCACCTCGTTGCGGCGCGTTTCCGGCTGGACGAAATCGGGGTTGGCCTCAATGTGGTCGATCAACCACTGCTGATGTTCGCCGAGCTTGAAGTAGTAATTATGCTCCACCAACTCGGCGACCTCGCCGTAAAGGGGATCGAACGTGCCGTCCTCGCGCCGGTCTTTCTCCGTCAAAAACGTCTCCTGCCGCGCCGAGTAAAACCCGCGATACTCCGCCTTGTAAAAATGGCCCTCGTCGTGCAGCTTTTGCAGCACTGCACGCACAAACACCTTGTGCCGTTCCGACGACGTGCGGACAAAGTCGCCGTGCGTCAGGTTCAGCCGGCCGGCGAACGCCTCCCAAATCTCCGCGAACTCATCGCAGTACGCCTGCGGATCCTTGCCGGCGGCAGCGGCGGCGGACTGCACCTTTTGGCCGTGCTCATCGAGACCGGTCAGGTAAAACACCTCCTGCCCCAGACTGCGATGCGCCCGGGCGATGATGTCCGTGATGACCTTCTCGTAGGCGTGCCCGAGGTGAGGTTCCCCGTTGACGTAATCGATGGCCGTGGTGAGGTAAAACTGTTTACTCATCCGTCGCCCACTATGCGCCCAAGGCCAAGCGCTTGGCAATCTTGGGGTGCATTGCCCACTCTAATTCCGGATCGGCTGGGCGATTCGGAGGTAGGCGAAGAAGTCGCGGAGCTGCTGGTCGCTCAAGCCGGCGAGCAACCCCTCCGGCATCAGGCTGCGCGGACTGACTTTTGCCGACTCGACCTGCGACTGCTCGATCACCGTGTCGCCGCCGTCGATGCCGCGCAGGATCAGCAGCTTGTCGGTGCGGTCGGCCAGGAAACCGCTGAGCAGCCGACCGTCGCGGGTTTGCACGTGCATTTGCTCGAAGCCCTCGCGGATTTCGCGGCTCGGATCGAGGATGCCCGGCAGCAGCGTGTCGAGATCGTCCCGCTGATAATGGGTGAGGTTCGGGCCAATCTCGCCGCCTTTGTGGAACAATTTGTGACAGGCCGCGCAGCGCTGCATGTATAATTCGCGCCCGCGATACGGGCTGCCGGGCCGTCCCTCCACCACCGCTCGCACCCGCGCAATCTCCGCCGCCTGACCTGTCGCCGCTTGGCCCGCGTCTGGCCAAAGTTGGCTCGCCAGCACAGCGACCTCGACGCCGTGGCCCAGCAAAACCTCGACGGTGGGCAGCGGCACATCGCCCTTGGCCAGGCGGCCTGACCCGACAGCAGCCAACAACCGGCGACTCCACGCGGGGCGGCTGGCCAGAAATGAAATCGCCGCTGGCTTGGCTGCTTTCGGAAAACTTGCGTAACGCTTCACAACCGCTTGGCCAATCGAATCGTCGGTGAATCGTTGCAACGCCAACAGGCCAGCCGAGAGCACGCTCGCGTTGGTTTCATGTTGCACCAAGCGCAGGAGAGTTTGCTTGAGACCGGCGGCCCCGGCATCGCTCGCTGCGCGGATAAGCTCGACCCGATCCTTGGCCGGTTGGGTGGCGTTGGCGATGACGGACAGCGCCTGGCCAAGCGCGGCGGAGTCGCCCAAGCGGACACGCAACACCAGCGGCGGGTTGTCGAGTTGCCGCAGTTGCGCGAGCAACTCATCCGGCAGTCGCGGCAACGCCTGACCTTCGAGTGCCTTGCTGAAACCGGCCATCAACTTGTCGCGGTGCAGCTGGGTCGGCGCGTTTTTCAGCAACCCAGCGCAACCGATGAAATCGTCCTGTCGGCCCCGGGCTGCCAAGCGGCGCATCAGCCGCTCGAGAATGTGACGCTCGACCATCGGCTGCCGATAAAAAGCCGCGTCGCGGAACAACTCCAGCACGGCGGCGCGGTCGTTTTTGCAATGCCTCTCGAACACCCACCAGCATTGCAGCGGGATGAAGGGGTCGTCGATGTCGTCCGTGCGCTGGAGCAGCACGGTCGCCAAGCCAAGCGCTTGGTCGCGTGGAAGCCGCATCGCTGTGCCAGCGATCTGCGAGCGGACTTCGGGATGCCTCTCACGCTTGGCCAAGCGGCGAACGGCATTGAAAAAACCGGCGGACAGTTCGCTCTCGTCGCCACGAAGCCGCACGGCCCAGGCGCGGACGTGCGGGTACGGGTGCTCGATCAGTTCAGCGGCGAGAGCGTCGTCGAGTCCACCGGCTTGGTGCAGCGCCCACAGTCCGTGCAAGGCGGCCTGGCCCGTCTCTGCTTTGATCTGTTTTCGCAACTTGGCCTTGGTCGCGGCGTTGGCGCGGTGGCCCAACAGGCGCACAGCGGTTTGCCGGTGCCACTTGTTTGGGTGCGCCAAAAGCCCGATGAGTTGCGCGTCGGTTTTTGCGCTGAGATTGGTGTCGGCGACGAGTGGCTTGGCCTTGGCTCGGAGCCGGTAAATGCGGCCGGAGGTGGGGTCAATCTGGCTTTGGTAATGCTGGCCGTGCGCGATGTAGCGCTCGTAAAAATCGGCGATGAGCAGCGAGCCGTCCGGGGCGTTGGCCATGTAAACCGGCCGGAAGGAGACGTCGGAATTTTTCACCGGAAAACCGATGTCGCGCGTGGTGAACGATGCGCCGCGCACGCTGCGTTCGCTCAACACCAAGTGACGATGCAGCGGGTCGGCGCCGAGGAGTTTGCCCTGCCAAGCGTCCGGCATGGCGGAGCCGTTGACGACGATGACGTTGTGTGAAAAGCGCGGGATGTTGCCGCCGGGCATCATCGGCATTTCGCCGAACGCAAACGGATTGTCCGGCGGCCCGAACTTGCCCGGGCTTTTGCCCTGCTTGAGGTAGAGGCCGCTTTGCACATAATGAAAGCCGCGCGTGCCGCCGCCGTTATGACCGGAGAACAACCGGCCATCGGCGTCGAACTCCAGCCCGAACACGTTGCCGCCGCCCTCGGCGAAAATCTCGAACTCGCGCGACTCGGGGTGATAACGCCAAACCATGCAGCCCTCGAAATGAACCCCCGGCGCGCCCGGCGGATCGATGCCGGGCCGGGTGACGCGGCAACTCACCGTGCTGCCCTGCGCGCCGTACAGCCAGCCGTCCGGCCCCCAAGTGATGCCGTTGGCCACCGAGTGCGTGTCCTCAAAACCAAAGCCGGCCAGATGCACCACCGGGTCGCCGTCCGGGATGTCGTCGGCATTGCGGTCGGGATAAAACAGCAGGTGCGGCGTGTGCATCACCCAGACCCCGTCGCAGCCGGGCAGCGCCGCGTTGGCCAAGCCGAGTTTGTCGGCGAAAACCTTGTGCGTGTCGTAAGCGCCGTCGCCGTCGGTGTCCTCGTGCACGGTGACACGGCTGCGGCCGGGCGTGTGACGCGGCGGCGGCTTGGGTTGGCGGTCGTACTTGGCGCGGTAATATTTGTCGCGACTGATTTGCCGCAGACCGGCCGGGTACGGGTACTGCACGTAATGCGAAACCCACAGCCGCCCGCGCGCATCGAAACTGACGTGCGTCGGCTGCGCCACCAGCGGCTCGTGCAGCACAGTCTCGATCGCCAAGCCGTCGTCCAACTCGAATCGCGCAAGACTCTCGCTCGGGCTGAGCCGCTCGCCGTGCACAAGCGTCTGTGCCTCGAAAAGCACGCGGCTGGCCTCGTGAAATTGGTCGTAGGCGGCGCGAGGCGGCTTGGCCGCGAGCGCCGGGCCAAGCGGAGACGGTTCCGCGCCGGGCCGGTATTCCCACTCGCCGCTGAACAGGCACTCGAGAAAGTAACCCTGAATCGACGGCCCGTTGCCCCGGAATTGGCCGAGGCCGTCGCGGTTGAAAACCTTGATGGCGAGCTCGTTCCACTTGCCCTTGGCCAAGCCGCCGGGCGGCACCTTGTAGCGCTTGGGTTTGCCGTCGCTTGGCTTGGCATCCGGCGGAAAGCTGCCCGCGCCGCCGATGCGTTTGCCGTTGAGAAATGCCTCATGCGCGGCGTGGCTAGAGTCAATTGTCAGCGTGACCGACTCGACCCAAAGATCGCGTCCGCCGAGCGTCGCCCAATTGTCCGGCACCTTCACCCAGCAACGATACCAGCCCACACCGGCGGGGCGCTTGGCCTCGGCATCCCTCGGCACGGTGACCTGTTGCCAATCCTGCGCCCAAGCGCTTGGCCAACCGGCGAGGAGGCCAAGCAAAATTATTGATCGAAAAAAAATCACGGAGAAATCAGGCGGCGCGAATTATGGGAACGAAGCGCTGCGGGAGCAACCACCGCCTGCGCCAGATGGAGTCAGTTTGCGTTGTCTTGGCTGGTGGGTTTGTAGAGCCACTTCACTGTGAAGGTGGTGATTTGCACGGTGCCGAGATGGCCCTTGCGGCGGTCGCCGGCTGAGTGGCCGAGGAGCACGCGGTCGTCGATGAATGCCATGGCGGTGTAGCAGTACCAGCCGTGCGGGTCGTCTTGCAGCGTCTTGGCCGCGCTCCAGGTTTTGCCGTCGTCGCGTGAGATGGCCACAGTGAAGGGAGTGCGGTGGCCGCGCAGCTCGGGCGTGATTTTGGAGTGGTCATTCCACGCCAACAACAGGTCGCCGGTGGACGGGATGCGCTCGATGCTCGCCGGTGAGCGCGGGGAAATGATGCTGGACGCTCGCAGCGCCGACCATGTGTCGCCTCCGTCCCGCGAGAACGAAACAAACTGGCTGCCGCCGTCGGTTCGGCAAAACATCATCAACCGGCCATCCTTCAACTCCACCACGCCCGGCTCCTGGGTCATGACGCGTTTGCCGGCCTTGTCATGGGTTTTCATCGTGGTGTTGCTGCGACGCCAGCTTTGGCCGTTGTCGTCTGACAGGTAACACATGACGATGCCCGCCCAGTCGGGCTTGGCGTCACCGGGCAAATTATGCAACGCCACCGGCGCAATCAGCCGCCCGCTTTTTTTCAACTGCACCACGCGGTCGTTGTTCATCACGTAGTAACCCACCGGAGCCTTGATGATCTCCGTGGGTTTGCTCCACGTTTTCCCTTCATCGGTCGAGCGGCGCAGCAGCGGCCGGCAATCTGCCAGAGAGTTTTTGCGCAGATAAAAAAGCGCGATGCTCCCGTCGTCCAGGCGCAGCAGCGAGACGGACATGATGTTCCAGTCGCCCTCGTTACGCAGCGCGACCTTGTCGCGGGTGGTCCAGGTTTTGCCGGCATCGCTGGAATAGCGCGCCGCCAAGTAAGCCTTGGAGTGGTCGCCGGCGCCATCGGTGAAATGCGTGTACACAAACATCATCCGCCCATCCTTCAGCCGGATGAAGTCTCCCTCGCTGTTGCGTGGGTTGCCCGGCCCGGGCGGCAGGCGCAAGGCGGCCAGGGGTTCGTCAGCGGCAGATGCCAAGCCTACGCCGGCCACGAGCAGCAAGGCGGCCAGACCAACGGGGATGGTGCAACGGGGGAATGGTTTCATTCGGTGATCTGGAGTTCGGCGGGCAGCGGCCAGACGTGGCCAAGCGGCTTGGCCGAGCGGTGCCAATTGCCGTTGGCGGGCGGCTTGGTGCCGTAGGAGTATACCGCTTGGTCTTGGCTGGTGCGCGTCCATTCGTAGAGTGGCACGAGATAATTTTGGCCAAGCGCGGCGGGGTCGGCGGCGGCGTGGAAGAGGGCATCGGCGGCCTTGGCCAAGCGCACGAGGCGGCCGGTTTTTTTGTCCTGCCCGATCGCGACCGTGCCTTTGGCCAACTTGGGCAGGGCGAAAAAACGGGAGGCGGCGTCGCCGTGACGCACCATCGACCACGCTGGCCCGGCGTCGCCCGGCTGCTCGTAAACCGGCACCGGGAGGTTCAGCCGGGGGTCGTCGAGTGGCAGGCGGTACATGACTTGGTTGTAGTCGTAGAGCGGCGTCGGGTGCTTGTTGCCCGAAAAGCTGGACGTGTAAGTCGCCTCAAAAAACAGGGTGCGTCCACCGTCCTTGGCGAAGTAGGGATGCTGCTTGGGGTTGTAAAAACTGTAGTCGTTGTGCGTGACGATTTTTCGGGCGTAAGCCCACGGGCCTTCCGGACGCGCGGCCTCGGCAAACCAAATCTCGCCCAGCATCGACGAGCCGAACGACTGAGAGATCACCATGACCCAGCGCTGCCGATGGTCGTTCCAATAAACCGAGCCGTGCTGGGTCAGCACCTGCTTGGCGGTCTCGACGTCCACCAAATGAATGCGGGATTCGCCGGCGGCGATTTTGCCATCGGCGATCAACTGCCGCACCTGCTTGAGGCTGAGCTTGGGCAGGCCGCGCCGCCACTTGAGCTTCAGGCTGCCGTCCGGGTTTCGCTGCACTTCGGTTTCGGTGCCGGCGCGGAGGAAGGTGTGAGTCTCGTACTGGGACGGGTCGAGGTAGCTGGCGAGGGTCGCACGGACGCGCACCATCGGCAGGCCACCGGCGAAGTAAACGTACTCGTGCCCGTCATCAGCGCGGTGCAGAAAGGGGTGACCGTGGGGAAAGAGCGGCGCATCTTTCGGGAACGTGACGCGATGCCCGAACTGCTGCCGCTCGTCGTCGAACTGCACCACGCCGCGCTCGTAAACCGCCAGAGTCGCCTTGATTTTCACATACTGCGCGAGCAGCCGGGGCCGTTGGTTTTCGTCCGGCAACACCACGAGGCCATCGATCCACGTCGGCCCCTTGCCGGGCATCCTCGCCGCTTCCTTGGCAAAACCATTTTTGCCAACGGCGTAGGTGAGATCGACTCCGAGGCCGGGGTCGAGTCCGCCTTGGCCGGGAAGCTGCGAGGTGGCGAACGGCACGTGGAAATTGCCCAGCGGATAGGACGGGCGGTTGGTGTCGCCCCAAAACCAATGGAGCCTTCCCCGGTAAATCGCGGTCACGACGCTGTCGGAGCCGAACACCGAGCCGTTGAGCAGCGGCCGCTCGATCGGCGCGCCCCGGCCAAGCAAATGGCTGTCGCGGTAAATGCCTGCGCCGGTCACGCGGTAGAGCCGCTCGGCGATGTTGAGGCGCTTGAGCTTCAGCACCGCCTCGGTGCCGGCCGTGGTCTTGAGCCGCACGCCGCGATAGTCGTAGGTGTCCTTGGGAAACTCGTAGCCGTGGCTTCGGACGTGGAAGAAAATCTGCCGATCCATGAGGCCCGGCTCGCGAAATGCCACCGTGCCGTGGCTGTCGGTGTAAAAGCGCAGATGGTTGACCGTCTCGAGCTCGACCATCGGGACGCCTCGGCCGGTCTCGGCGTCCACCACGCGGATGGCAAACCAAGCGGACGGCGGCGGTTCCGCTTGGCCAAGCTCGCACAGTTGCAGGCCAAGCAGCAGGGCAGGGAGGATGGTAAATCTCGGTAGCATTGCGGCCGAGTTGAAGCCGGAGAGTAGCCGCCCGTTCCCGACGAGTCCAATTCCGAATGCGGAGCCGCTTGGCCAAGCGGGCAGGTCAACCCTCGGGAACCGGCTCCGGGGCGGGGCCTTGGACCGGTTGGCGCGGGTCGATGTACGGCTCGAGGTTTTTGCCGTAGTCCTCCGGCAGATTGAGCACGAGGCGAAGCTGCTCCAACAACACCGGATTGAAGGGGCTGTAGGGCCGAAACAGATCCTCCAACACCTGACGCTCCAGCACCTCGAACGGCGGCAGGCCAACACGATTGGTACTTATGCCGATCTTTTTCTGGAAGCGGTTGTGTAGCTGGATGGCAAGCGACTTGTGTCCTACGAATTGGTCGTCCTCGCCGATCGCGGCGTTTTGGAAAGCCTGCAAGAGCAGTCCCGCGATGACGGCTTTGGTCTGGTTATGGTCGGTCTCGCCGGCGTCCTCCTGCACGCGGGAGACGCAGTATTCGTCGAGGCTGAGCCCGGGCACCGGGATGGACTGGGGATACAGATCGACCATGTATTTGTACCACTTGGCTGCGTCGTCCTTGCGGTTGTACACGTAGAGGAAATAGACGGCGCTGCGCAGGAAATTCTTGTGGCCGGTGCTCATGTGCTCGGCGAGTCCCGTGTCTGTGTTTGAGGCGGCGTCCTCCCTGCGCTTGGCCTCCATTTGCTCCTCGTAGGAGGCGCTTGCTTTTCCGATCAAATCTACATTCCAGCCGTAGTTGAAGTTGGGCGGCGGAGCGATAAGCCGCCCCTGCATACAGGCCTGCTGCAGCGCTTGGTAAATAATCCGGCGCAGCTTGAGGAAGTCTCCTCCGGCGGCTTTTTCCTCGACTAGATTGAGGACGCCGTCGTCGTCCAAATCGAAACGTTCGGTGACATCCTCGATGCCTTGCTGCGCCCAGTAGATGGCATGGGCATCGGGCAGGCGCCACTCGAGCGGCCCCCACAAGTCATCGACGGCCTTCATTTTTTCGGGCGTCATTTTGAACACTTCAACAAGGCGCTTGAGGCGGCGCCGGTCTTGGTCGGTCTGCGGATCGAGCAACTCAAGATAGCCGTCGCGCTGCGTGCCGATGACGCCGCCTTGGAATATGTCGTCCTCTGTGTTGCGGCGACCGTCGGGGCCGGGGTCGTGCATCATCTCGGCGCACCACGCGCTTTTGTAGTACCGGTGCGCGTCGTCGAGGTTGTGGCCAACCTTGTGCTGAAAGTGCCACGCCAGTTCGTGGTAAAGGTGGGCGCTGTGCGGATTGTATTTCAACCCTCCGTCACGGATCAACTCGATGCCGCGCTTGACCCAGTGCCAGCGCACGTGCGGCGTCTCGATGCCGTCGAACTTCACCGAGATGTTGTATGACATGTTCCACGCCGTGACGCGCCAAACATGGTCGGCGTGCGGCTGCAGCTTGGTGATCCAGTCGCCCAACTGCGCCATCTCGAAAAACTTACCGTCCTCCTGCATCTGCATGGCGCGCACCCAGAGGACGTTGGCGATCAGCCCGCGAAAGCCGCCCAGCACCACGGTGGTGAAGGCGAGTGACGGCGGCAGATTCTCGATCTGCTCGGTGTGCGTCAGTTTTTTCTCCGCGCGGAATTGGTTCATCCTGCGCTGGCTGAAGTTGACCGCAAACAGGAAGGCCAAGGCCAAGAGGGCCATGACGAACTTGAATGCTTTCCCGTGGAGTCTCATGCCGTGTCAGTTCATCGAGGCTGTGGGATTCGGGAGCGCCAACTCCTTGCGATGGAACATGTAAGCCCCGAGCGCCATGACCAGCCCGCCCATGACCACGATGATCGAAAAGAAGGCCCAGAAAAGCGTGGCCCACGTGATCGTGCGTCCGTCGCTGAGGCTGTCCACCGGCGAGTAGCCCCAAATCGACTTGGTGATTTTCACGGCGCCCTTGGCAAAAAAGATGGCCGCGCTGTCGAGCATTGACGACTCGTCCTTCTTGCCGGTCTCGTGGTTGATCCCGGTGATGCCGCCCTCCTTAACGATCTGCTCGAGCGTCCCGGTCGAGGCCGAGATTAGCAAAATGCCAAGCGACAGGAAGGTGGCCACGGGGAAGGAAAGAAAACTCGACGCCATGAGGCCGATTGCCGATATGAGACCTAGCCAGAAAAAAATGATCATCAGTCCACGCAGGAGGTTCATCCCGAAGCCGCCATCGTGATAAAGGATCATCGGCCCGTCCTCCATGAGGAAAATAATCGGGCGCTCAGAGTTCTGATTCACGAAATGAACTCGCACCAAGCCTTTCTCCGGGACGATCCCGATGGGCAGTTCCTCTTCATGGAACGCGCTCGAGCCGCGCTTCATTTCCTTGAAAGTGCCCTCGGGTGGCCAGCGTTTGTTGGTGCCTTCGCCAATGGAAAACCAGAGCGTATGCGACTTGGGATCGTACTCGTCATCGGCGTTGAACTTGAACCGCAGATAGACCGGCTTTTGGTTGACCTCATCGACGATGCCGGGATCGATTTGAAACTCCCAAAACCGATCCTGTCCCGGCAGAATAATTTCATAACTGGCCTTCGAGATACGAACAGCATTTCGTTCCAGCTCGTCCAGCTTGGCTAAAATTTCTGCGCTTGGATCGGTCTTAGCCTGCTCGATCAATCGTGTGTAATCCTTCCGAAAAGATAGGATGTGTTCCGGGCCGGTGACGGACATTCTCAATGCCTCCTCGGTTTCCGTGTAACTCGTTTTTTCCTCGGCGACGAGTAGTGCGTAGCGGTAAGCCCGCTGGCGGGAAATTGAAAAATCCCGTTTCGGTTCGCGGATACTGCTGCGCGACACCAGCACCTCGTTTTTCAGCTTGGCCTTTTCGAACTCGTTCAGCTCCGCCGAGTCGGCCCGGGCGTTGATGAGGAAGAAAATAGCCAAGCCGGTTGGCGCCATCAGCGCGGCGTTGAGCAGCATGATGCCCAGCCACTTGCCGAGCCACACCCGCCAGCGGGCGATCGGCTTGACGGCGACCATCTGCATCACGTTGTCCTCGATCTCGCGGGCCAGCGTGCCGCACCCCATCCAGAGCGAGGCGATGCCCAGCAGCGCGGTGGTCGAGCCCAGCGTGTAAGTGAGCACGATCTGCACCGTGCCCTTGGCCGTGCCGTCGCTCTTCACCAACAGCGGAATGCCGAACACGATGACCAGCAGCGCAATGGCCATCGCCACGACAAAGCGATACCGGACGGCGGCTTTCAGGGTCTGCTTGGCAATGGGCCACATAGCGCTTGGTTTGCGATGGAGATTATCAGTCGCCGAGCAGGCCGCCCAACTTCTCGTTGGCCTTGTCAAGGTTCTCCCCCTTCTTCGGGGCGACATCGGCTTGCGGGGCCGGCTCGGCCTTGGCCAAGCCGGCCAGCTTATCGACGTCCACTGTCTTCGTCGGCTTGGTTACCTCCGGCGCTTGGCCAGGCGCCGACTCGTCGGTCGCTCGGGTGAGGTGATCGAGCACGCGGTCGGCACGCTCGCCCGACGCGTCGCCGCGTAAATACTCCGCCACGCGGTGGCCGGAAGTCGCCCCGGACGTCTCGGATTCCTTCTGGCGCGCCTGCTCGACGATGTTGAGAAACAGGCTCTCGAGATTCTGCGTGGGGTTGTCCACACGCACCTCATCCGAGCCGGTGTCTTCGCGAATTAGTGCCAGCACCTTGTCCATCGCCTCGCGCGAGAGGGTCGGCGCGGTGATGCGCGTGGCGTCTTGGTTGGCCAGCAACTCGCTCATGGTGCCCATGGCATGCACGCGGCCGCCGTACAAAATCATCGCCCGATCGCAGACATCCTCCACGTCGGCCAGCAGGTGGCTCGACAGGATGACCGTCTTGCCGCGCTCGGCGAGCGTGAGGATCAAATCCTTGATTTCTCGGCAACCGATCGGGTCGAGCCCGGAGGTCGGCTCGTCGAGGATAATCAAGTCGGGGTCGTTGATGAGCGCCTGCGCTAGGCCGATACGGCGCTGCATGCCCTTCGAGAATTCGCCGACGTGACGGCGCCGGGCGTTGTCCAGCCCGACCATCTCGATCAACTGATCGGCGCGCTCGCGGCGCTCCTTCGAGTCGATGTGAAAGAGGCTGCCAAAAAAATCGAGCGTCTCGTCGGAGTTGAGGTAGCGGTAAAGGTACGATTCCTCCGGCAGATAACCGATGCGCGCTTTGGTCTGCACGTGGCGTGGCGAGTGGTCAAACACCGTGATGCGGCCGCGGGTCGGGTACAGCAGTCCAAGCAGCATCTTCACCGTGGTGGACTTGCCGGAGCCGTTCGGGCCAAGCAGCCCGAACACCTCACCGCGCTTGACCTCGAAGTCGATGCCATCCACAGCGCGAGCCTTGGGCCGACCCCAAAAATCTTTGAACACCTTGGTCAGACCTTGCGCTGAAATGACCGTTTCGTTTGAACTCATTGTTGTGTTGTCGCTGCGCTTGGCCAAGCGCTGCCCATGAAAAACCGTTAAACGGGCTGGGGCGCCATACCGGCCGGGTCTTCGGTGCTGGCCGAAGCTGACTCCGGCTCGAACGACCCCAGTTCCTCGCCTTGGCGAACCAAGCGCGCGCTGTTGAACACCACGATCAGCGAGCCGGCGTTGTGCAGCATCGCCGCAACGATCGGGTTGATCACGCCGTAGCTGGCACCGATCATGCCGCCGATAATGAACAGGATGCCAAACAGGAAATTCTGGTTGATCACCGTGCGCGTCTGCCGCGAAAGGCGCATAAGGAACGGTAACCGCCGCAGGTCACTGTTCATCAGCGCGATGGTGGCGCTCTGGATGGCCACCTCGCTGCCGGCCGCGCCCATGGCCACACCCATGTCGCCGGCGGCCAGTGCCGGGGCGTCGTTTACGCCGTCGCCGATCACGGCCACGCGGTAACCTTGTTTCTTCAGGTCGTTCACGAAGTTCACCTTGTCCTGCGGCAAACACTCGGCAACGACCTCGGTGCAGCCGATCTCGGCGGCCACGCGGGCGGCTACTGGTTGGCGGTCGCCGGAAACCATCGCCACGCGCCGTACGCCGGACTTGAGCAAATCAGCCAAAGCCTCCTTGGCTTCGCTGCGGGTGGCGTCTTGCAGGCCAATCCAGCCGATGCATTCGCCGCCTCGGGCGACGAACAAAAGGCTGTAGCCCTCGGCCTCCTTTAGGTCCACTTTTGACTCGAAACCATCGGTGACGCCATTGTCACGCAGCCACTGTGCGCGGCCGATGACGATGCTCGCGCCGTCCACACTGGCTTGCACGCCAAGACCGGCGGTCTCCTTGAAATCGGTGGGGTCGGCCAAGGTCACTCCGGCCTCTTCGGCGAGGTTGACCAGCGCCTTGGCCGTCGGGTGGTTGCTGAATTTTTCCGCCGTGGCGGCGATCTTGAGCAGCTCGGCCGGCTTCACATCGCCCTGCGGGGCCAAGCGGCTGACCTCCAGTTCGCCGGTGGTCAGCGTGCCGGTTTTGTCGAACACGAAGGCGTTGATGCGCGCCGCGATCTCGATGTCGCCGACGTTTTTTATGAGGATGCCCAAGCGAGCGGCCGAGGCCAGCGCGGCGACCATCGCCGTGGGCGAGGCGAGAATGAATGCGCACGGGCAGGAGATCACCAGTACCGAGACAACGCGCTCGATGTCTTGCGTGAAAAACCAGACGATGCCCGCGATCACCAGCACGAGCGGCGTGTAGTAGCCCATGTATTGGTCGATGATCCGCATGATCGGCAGCTTGGTCTGCTCGGCGGCGAGGATGAGGTCGCGCACGCGGCCAAAGGTGGTGTCCTCACCGGCGCGGGTGATCTTGACTTCAAGCACTCCGTTCAAGTTGGTCGTGCCGGCAAAAACCTCCTCGCCAGTTGCCTTGTCCACCGGGAGTGACTCGCCAGTGATGTTGGCTTGGTTGATGGAGCCTTGGCCCTTGATGATTTTGCCATCGGCCGCGACATTGTCGCCGGGGCGAATCCGGATCACGTCGCCCACCTTCAGGTCGGACGCGGTCACTTCCTCCTCGCCGTCGCCAACGATGCGGCGGGCCTTGGTCGGGGTCATCTTGACGAGCGACGCGATGGAGGCGCGCGCGCCGGCGGCGGTGCGGGTCTCGATCAGCTCACCCAGCAGCATGAAAAACGCGACGATGCCGGCAGTCTGGTAGCCGCCGAGCTGCGACTCGCCGGAAGCGATGGCCGCGAGGAAGGCGATGGCGACCAACTCGTTGATGGTGAGCATGCCGCGCAGGATGCTCTTGACCGCCAGTTTGAGGATCGGGTAGCCAAGGATGATCGCGCCGATGAACGCGCTGATGCCCGCGATCCGGTCGTCCGTGCCGCCGAACCACTCCATGAAGAATGAGTTGGCGATGAACACCACGCCGGCGATCATGGTGGTGAGTTTGAACTGGGTGTGGTCGTGGTCGTGGCCGCAACTCCCGCAGTCGTCCTCGTGGTCGTGGTGGTGCTCGTGGATTTCTTTCCGGCTTAAAAGTGATGATACCTGCATGGTCGTTTCTGTTGTTAGTGTTGCGCTTGGCCAAGCGCGGTGTGTCTCGTTGATTTAATACTGTTCTGAATATTATTACATTTTTCTGCGTTCTCCCCGGCCCTCTCTCGCTGGGAGAGGGAGCCAAGCGGGGAGCGCACGCGCCCAAGGCTCGTTCGGTGAGTGGCCGGACAACGATTCCGGCGAGGCGCCGGAATCCACACGCGAGGCGCGTGTGCTCCCCGGATCACCTGTCTCGTTGTCGTCATGGCGCCGCGCCTTCCTTCAGTTTCCGTTTTTCCGGCGTGCGGTTGAGCCAGATGCGCGGCGTGCGGCCGGAGAGATAAAACACATCGACGGCGTTGGTGAGCACGCGATGCATCGTCTCGGCAATCAGGCGCTGCTCGAAGAGTCTGGGGTTTTCCTCGTAGTACGGGAGTTGCTCGCTGAACGCCTTGGCCTCGGCCTGCACCGAGGTGAGCAGGATGTTGGCCGCCGTCCGGCCGCCGCCCTCGATGACTTTGGCTTGGCCAAGCGCGTTGGCCATGGTGCTGGTGGCATCGTCCTTGGCCTTTTTGACTTTTGTCAGGCTCTCTTGCTGGACTATCAAGAATGAGTCGAAGGCCGGCTTGACGTCGAGCGGCACGGTGACGTCGAGCGTCAGTGAGTTGATTTTTATCCGCAAGTCGCTGTCGATCCCGCTGATCGTTTTTTTCACGCGGCGCTCGATGGCGTTCCGGAGATCGGATTGCTTGGTGTACGCGTCGATCGCGCTGCGGCTGGCGGAGGCGTGGTAAACGGCGTTGTCCAAAACCGATTCGAGGAAACCGGTGACATCAGAAAAGCCAAGTTTGTACGCTTTGATGGCGTCGCCCTTGGTTTCGTCAAGGCTGAAATTCATCTCGGCCTTGACGTGGAGAACGTTGCCGTCGCCGGTGAGGGTGTAGCCATCGTAGGTCGGCTGGAACGATGCGCTGGCCTGCGGGGTTTCCTCATCCTCGGTGCGCCAACCAACGTCGGAAGTGATCGTGCGGTTTTCGTTGACCGGGATTTGCACGATCTCATCGATGGGATAAGGCCACGCCCAGTGCAAGCCCGGCTGGAGTGTCTTTTTATATTCGCCGAACTGGAGATGGAGCGCCTGTTTGTTGTTCTCGACCGTGGTGATGCCGGAGCCAAGAAATGCCACGGCCAGAATCACCATGATCACGCGGATCACCTTGAAGCTGCTCTGCAACGCCTCGGTCAATGCCCGGGTGCGGGCGTCGTCCATGACCTCCACGCTCGCCGCAGGGGCTTTCTCGCCGGGCGGCTTACTCGCCGGGGTTTGTTTTTCGTCGTCGCTCATGGTTTCACTTGGCGGCTTTGCTTGTGTTCGGCTGCGTCAGCAGGTTGAACGGAGGCGTGCTGGGGTCGAGGATCAACGTGGAATTTTCCTTGAGCAACCCCTCCAGTGCCTTGCGTTGGAACAGGAAGTTGGCCAGCTCGGGGTTTTGCTTGAACACCTTGTATGACTTGGCGGCTTGGGCCTCGGCTTCGCCGCTAATCTGGATCGCCTCCGCTCGGGCCTCGGCCAAAATCTTGTTGGCCTCAAGGTCGGCTTCGGCCTTGATCGTCTTGGCTTGGCGCTCGCCCTCGGCCTCGATCTTCTGGATCTCTGCCTGACGCTCGGCCTTCATGCGCTCGAACACGGCGCTCGTGACGGACTCCGGGATGCCAAGCCGCTTGATGCCGACCATGATGATCTCGATGCCGTCGCCCTTTGTGTCGGCGCCGACGCGGTCTTTCATATCGGCCTCGATGGCGTCGAGCTTCAGTTCCCCCTTGTTGGTGGTCACCAGATTATTGAAAGCGTATTTGCCTATCACGGCATTTTGGGCGCTGCGCACCTTGCCCTCGAGCGCCTCATTGGCCTTGGCCATGTCGCCGCTGAAGCTATTTAGAAACTTGAGCGCGTCGCTGATTTTCCAAGTGACAAACACTTTGACGAGGATCGGTTGGGCATCGATCGTGCCGGTCTCCTCGAAAGTCCATTCGGAGCTTTGGATTCGTTTGTCGAATTTGTGCACATCATGAGCGGGCCAAGGCAGGCGGAAGTGAAAACCGGGCTTGATGTCGGCCTTGCCGGTATCGTCCACGACGGCCTTTAAAAACCAGGTCTTGATGGCCACTTCCGTCTCGCGCACCTGAAAGGTGAACAGCATGAAACCGAAGATGATCACCAAAAAGGCACCTATCGTCAGTGTGATGTAATTTTTTTTCATCTTTCCTAAATATATGGGGGTTAATTTTCCGGGTCGACCGTCACGTCCAGCAGGTCGCTGCGCAACTTGTCCTGAAGTTCCAAATTGATGATGTCGTTGTTGTCCGAGTTGGACAGGATATATTTGCGGGCGCCCCGTGTGGCCTCCACAAATGTCTCCAGCTTCGAGCGGGTCGTGTACACGCTGGGGGCGGCGTTGAAGGCGGCCATTTGGTGGCTGAACCGCTCCGCCTCGGCCTTGGCCAAGGTCACCTTGTTCATGCTTTCGATGCGCGCATTGGCCACAAGCTCGGCTGCGAGTCCGCGCGCCATGGGCACCTTCCCGGCCTTGTACTGCAGCGCGCCGAGCCGGTTGGTCTCGCTGTGCAGCCGGGCTACGTTCACTTTTTCGTAGCTCTCCGCCACGCCGCCGGTCGCCTTGGACTGCTCGTTTTTGCCCACGGGCGGATGAATGTCCTGCAAGCCGACGAATACAATCTCAGCCCCAAGCTCGCTGATGTCGGCCTGCTGCTGAATGGCCTTCTTCAGGTCTTCCTGCGCTTTCGTGCGGCCGGGACCCATCAGTTCGTTGATGTCCACCCCGATCAGGTAGCGCGTCACTTCGCGCATGGAAAGTTTCTGCAACAACGAGCCGGCATTGTCGGTCTTGTAAACCCAGTTGGTCAGGTTGCTGATGCGGTACTGCACCGGGATGCTGACGGTCAGCAAGTTCAACGGCACGGTATCGGACGCGGCGGCATCCAGCAGCACGTCGCTGCTGGCGACGATCATGTTGTAATTCTGCTCCGGATCTTTGGAGGAACCGTGGTTGTGCTGGGTAGTCCAGAGCAACACTTCCACATCCTCGGGTGCGCCGGTGTTTGGCTTGACCTCCTCGTTTTGGTCCAACACGCCGAGGACAAATCGCTGTATCTCGCTGGTCTTGTAACGGTACACCTTGTCGATGGGCCACGGCAGCTTGAGGCTGAAACCGGGCCCAAGGTGGGCGGCGCGTTTGCCGAACCGCTCGAGGAATGCCTCCTCGTTGGGCTGGATCACCACAAAGCTGCTGCTCAAGAAAAGTACCACGACTTGGATGGCAATGATCAGCGCCAGCTTCTGCTCAAGGTACTTGTAAAACCACGTCTCGGAAACCTTGAAGCCGAACTGGTAGTCCAGCGCATGGGCGGCGGTGGAGATAAGACCGCCCGGTTGGCCAAGCAGGCCGATCAACCGGCTATCGTAGAGCAGCCTAGCCTTTTTGTCGTCGATCCGTGGCCGATAAATCTCCAGCACCAGCGTTCCAAGATTCTCCAGCGCGGAAACTGCGAGGACAATGAGCACGACCCACGTGATGCCCTTGTCCCAAGCCGGGGAGCCGAAATAGGAAGCCGCCTGCGCGATGACAACCGCCGTGCTGACCACCGAGCCAAGCAGCATGTAGTTCGCAACCGGGCGCAGCAACTCTTGGCCGTCCATCCGGGCGAGCCCGGCGGAGTATTTGCCCATCATGAACAGAACAATCATGAAGAGGGCGGAAAACATGATCGACATCAGCGCGCCGTCCGGGGTCGGGGCCGTCCACTCGCCGAGTTCCCCGTAAATCCACCACAGGCCAAGCGCTTGGCCAAGCAGCACCAGCACCGAGAAGGCCGGCACCACCCATTTCTCGAACTGCCGCCGAGCGTTGCGCGCCGGGTAGGCGTCCTCCGCCGCACCGGCAAAAAGCGACTCGTTGCCCCGAGTGCGATCCAACTCCTGCATCTCCAGCGCCTCGACCCGCTCGCGGTCCATCAGGTGCGACTGGATGAAGCTGAAAAAGCCGATCAGCGTCCCGAGCCCAAGGAGCACCGCCCCGGCCAAACCGACTGTCGAGTCGATTGTCGAGTCGGTTTTCAGCGCCAGTAATAGCGTCCCTATCGTGACGACCAACAGCACGAGGCTGTTGATTAACCCAAGATTTTTGGAGTTTTTTTGTTCCATTACGTTAGCTCACGATCCTCAAACAACCAAAGGGCAACCGACAAGGTTGCCCCCACATAGCCCACGAGGTATCCAAACGCTTGGCCAATGTACCGAGTGGGAATCGTTCCATCCCCCTCCAGCACGTCGGCCAGCCAAAAGTTCTGCCAGTTCGGCGTCACGGTGTAAAGGATCGAGGCCCACCACGAGCCTCCCTCCACTCGCGCCAAAAACAGCCAGTCCGACATCAACCCGAGGAACAACACCGACGAGCAGATCGCCAGCGTCGGCAACAACTCAAGCCGCGTCGAGCAGGCCAAGGCCAAGGCCGTCAATATCAGCACCGCAAATAAAATCAGCGCCGTCGCCGAGAGCAGCCGCCAATCCACCAAGCGCGGATCCGCCCCGGCGCCGGTCGTCTCCGCCTCGGTCGCCAGAATGATCGCGAGCATCGCCGTCGTCAGGATCACCACCGAGATCACCGTCGTGATCACGAAACGCACTTGCAGAAAATAATTCAAAAATCCCCCCACCACAAACGCCGCCAACAGGCCGCCAAGACAGTAGACGCCAAACGAAAACGTGTCGGCCGAGCCATACGCATCGTACGCCATCCGGCTGGCCAACAGGCATGCCACGAGATTCGTGTACACCAGCAGCGTCAACGCCCCGGACAGCCCCACGTACTTGCCGAGGATGAACCGCGCCCGGCCCACCGGCTTGGACAACACCGCCAGCGCCGTGCCGCTACGGATTTCCCGGGCCACCGACGACGAGGCACTAAGCACCGCGCCGAACAGGCCCGTCACCAGCATCACCGCCAGCGTGCTGGTTTTGACCATTTGAACGTCATCCCCAAACCCGAAGTAGGGGACGATCGAAAGAAAGACGCAAAAAAAGCCGGAACAAGCCATCAGCAACAAATAAACCGGCTGCTGAGCCACTTCCATGAATGCGTTGTAAGCTATGGTTCCGAACTGTCTCAAACCAAACGGGCCGGGGAACATAACGCCCCCAAGGCCAATTGCAACTGAGAACTTCCGCCGAAAAAGCCATTTTTGCGGCGATTTTGCGGTTAAAAATCGAGTACTTCGGAGACTCCCACACCTCCGTCGATCAATTGCCGACCGCCGCCGACCGTGCGCCCGGCCCGTATGACGTCCGCAATCTCGTTGTTTCCGCGCTCGCTCGCCACGTCCAAGGGCGTTTTTCCCTCGAAATCTCGCGCCCCCGCATCTGCGCCGTTGGCCAGCAGCCACTTGGCCATCTCGATGTGGCGCACATTCCCCTGAAACGCCGCCAAGTGGAGCGGCGTCACCTTTTTTTCGTCGCGCTTATTGATGTCCACCCCGCCGTCCACCAGTTGCTTCACCTTGGCCAAGTTCCCCGAATGCGCCGCCCGGTGAATATCC
>Ga0208879_1001126_pt1 | contig 25825 bp, 28 predicted proteins | sample Knorr_S15_td_Bot_FD_185605 | JGI IMG/M metagenome (GOLD analysis project Ga0208879, IMG submission 185605) | Marine microbial communities from Southern Atlantic Ocean transect - Knorr_S15_td_Bottom_ad_5009_LV_A (SPAdes) (version 2) | ecosystem: Environmental > Aquatic > Marine > Oceanic | place...
CACCATCAAGCGCATCGATGAAGAGTATGACCAAGCTACCGCTCCAGGGGTCCTGATTACCAAGAAGACCTCGCCGGCCTTGCAGCATGCGATTCTGGTGAACAAGGAATCCCTGTTTGATTCCCGCTCGGACATTCTATCGCTCAAGCTTTCGGCGCTGGCTAAGCTGGCCCGCCATGATACGGCCCGCGTTACTCTGCAGAAGGTCGGCGAAGGATCGTTGAACCTGAAGGGCTATGTGCCGGTTGACTATGAAGGCAAGGAGGTCGCGGCGGACAAGGCGGATGTGATTCGTACCGCCCGCGCCAACATGAACATTGTCGGGGCCCGCTATGCCAAGCGCGGCTTCAGGACCCGCCAGGCGGCTGAGGACTTCATCAAACAGCACCCGTCGGTCTTTGCCGATCTGTTCTGGCCGGATGCCGATGGCAAGCCGACTGATCAAATCATGGTGCATGAACTGGAACAGGAAGCCGGGGGCCGCTGGACGGTGCCGGGTGACCTGATCGAAGAAACCCGCATTCCGTCAGGGGCTTATGCTTCGCACGGCTTTGTGCGGCTGATGGACCCGGCTTCGAAAGGCTTCCGCAAAAACAATATCTCGATTACGCCGGAAGGGATCCGCATTGCCAAGGGCGAGGACTTCGATGGTGACAAAGGCTTTGCGCTGCTGTTCAACAAGGTGGTCGATACCCGCATCCTGGATGGGCGCTATGTGATCGAGGTCGGAGCCAACGGTCGCAAGAAGCTGATCGATACCGGCAAGGGCCAGTACAATCTGGCACATGCGTTCTTTGATCCGAGCCAGGCGCAGGAACCCGGCCGCGAACTGCTGGACACCTTCCTTGGTATTGGTCCGGCGGAAGAGGGCTACCTCGAATCCATGAACCGAGCCCTGAGCCTCGACCACATGGCCTGGATCCATCCGAGTAATTATCACCTCTACAATGTCTACGGCGATATTCCCAAGGGGGCCTTTGACCAGGAGCTAGTCGATGAGTTGCGCATTCAGCACCCGCTGCTAAAGGAAATCAACCTGAGTACGCCGCGCGGCATTGCAGCGGTGACCAGTATTTACCGGGTTCGCGCTAAAGCAATCGGGGCGCTGGCTTCCAACAACTCGATGTATTCGCTACTGGCTTCGGCTGGGCAATCGCTGACCCTGAATCCAGAGATCGGCTTTTCCATTACGATCAAACCCAAGGCCGTCAAGGCCGTCCAGAAAGCCTATGCCGCCTTCCGGGTAGAAATCAAAACCCACCCATCGATCGCGGGTCATTACTTAGCCGAAATCTTCCTGCCGCTGGCCGGCAGTGAAGTACAGGGCATGCAGATACCCGAAGCCTTTGACTTCAAAGCCTATGGTCCGGTTAAGCGCCTGATTGATACGATGCTCAACATTGCATTGGATGACGGCAAGGATCCGCGCCTGGCTTTCATGAACCTCAATGCTAACACCAGTGGCATCGCAACCATGTTGTTGATGGGTAACATCAAGGCCACTTCGATTCCGGCCAACAATGCCGAGATCAAACCTGGCAATCAGGCCTACGAGGAAGCGCTGCAGGTGCTTCAGTTCCTGAACAGCGAGAGCATGCTGAAATATGCCGAGCTCAAGGAGGACGATAAGGGTTTCCCGGCACCCCTGCTGCGGGAAATCAACAAGATAGACCCTGGAGGAGCGGCGGTTTTCATTACGGCGCTTGATATCGCACATGGCCGGATTCGCAGCATTGCAAAACTATTTGATGCAACCGACCGTTCGATCGACGGACTGACCGGCGTCATGAAGCTGATTGCAGCGCGGCTTGATCTTGAGACCGGCCTCAATGGGGTCTTCAATATTGAACAGATCAACCAGGCCTTTTCCTCCAAGGATGGCAAGAACTGGGGCAGCCCGATCATGGAAGTGGCGGACGCGGTTTACCAGAAAGCGATGGAAGCCCTGCTGGATACCCCATATGGCCAGGTAATGCAGACGGTACTGACTGAGCAATTCGGTGATATGCAATTGGCCCTGACCGATGAGGCGGTGCGCAAGCAACTGACGAAGGCCGAACACGGCATGCGCAAGGGCATAGCAATCTCGGCCATTCGCGGCGAGCGAGTCACAGCTGACTATATCCGGGCACAGGTAGCACGGGTGATTGAAATGATCGGCAGTAGCGAGTTCAAGGAGAACCGCCTGATCAACCAGCTGATAGTACGGCCCGCCAAAGGGAAGCGGCCGTCAGCCCCCAGCTTGTCGGTACTCTTTTCCAGCCGTGATCTGACGCAAGAGGACATCACACTGCGCCAAGAAGCCTTCGAATCGCTGAGTGAGACAGACCAGGAAGCGTTGGCGGTGGCGGCGTATGCCCTTTACGGTACCGGTACCTCCAACTGGAATGGTAGCTGGGCTGGCTTTATCTCAGACCGCTATTCCAAGAAACTCAATGGCCGCATGAAGATCGGCGTCCAAAGCATTGCCAGCTGGAATGAGTTCCAGCAAGTCAGCGAGGATCTGCTCAGCTTCAACCAGCAACCGGGTGCCAGCAAAGAAACGAAACCCGAAGCGACCGAGGAGCATGTGCTGCTTCCGGCCGGCAAACGCGAGAATGACGTACACAGGATCGATGCCAAGACCGCACCCGCAGTTGAGACAAAAGGATGGGCAAGGCATTCCGAGAATGGCTACGAAGTATCGTCAAAAGGCGACAGACGTTTCAGTGCCATGTACGCCAAGCTTTCCGATGGCCGCACTATCGAGCAAGCCTACCAGGAAGCCAAGGGGTCGGGTAAAGGACAGCCGGCCACCGCTCCGAATTTTGATTACTGGGGAACCTATCTTAATCTTTGGAAGCAATGGGCCAAAGAGAATCCCAAGCTCATTGAGATCCTCCGCAAGGAATCTGCAGGCAAGGTTCTCACCGATCGTTTTGCTAATACGGAAAACAATCAGGCCAGAGCACTTGCAACCATCCTCGAGATCGATGCCAAGACCGCACCCGCAGCGATACAGTATAAAGGGGGGTTCGACGGAGCAGGAAAAGGATCTCCCACGGGTGATGGAAAAGACAAAGCAATGCGGGCGGTTGCCGACTCCGCCATTGTTGAGCTTTCTTCCAGCTATCGAGCCTCTTCAAGCAAGACCACAAAGGAAGAGCTTGGTGATCCTGACGAGAATAGTCGAATCGTTATGTTGGCAAGAAATGGAACCCTTAACGGCAAGCCGCTTCGCGATGAAACGAAAGGGCTGATTAAGGATCTCGTAGAAAACCTGCCGCACATCGAGTTTATTACGGGCGATATGCCCAGCGTTGATACCGCCTTTATGGATTACCTTGATGAACTTGGAAAGGGCTATACGATTTATCACACAGGCCAGGACAGCCGTGTTAAGCGCGTAGTAAAGGGTGACAGCCAGGCATCCCCGCAAAAAGCGCCTGAGAAGGCCGTGAAGAAGGCTTCACCGCAAGAGGCAATGAATATACTGCGTGAGCTGTCAGACGTTTCAGCGCATTCCTACAAGGGTATTTCTTATGGACTCGATTCGGGCCTGAAAGACAAGGACGGCAATCCGGTCGCGGCCCGCTATTACCGCAAGACCAACAAGATGGCTTTGAATATTCCAGCCATTGCGCAGAAGTTTAACGAACAAGCCTGGACCAAGGCCCGCACCGAAGGCGTAACGCCGCTGCCGGTCGACACCTTCCAGACCATTGGCCAATGGACCGCCTTTGTCCTGGAGCATGAGTATCAGCATTCGCTCAGCGAACGGCGCGAAGGCGAGACCGACGGCCAGTATGAAGACCGCATGAACCAGGCGGCGCTCAAGAACCTCGGACTAGATAGCCAAATAACCTATAGCGTAGCATCGCTCGGCGCAGCCACTGTCAATATTAGCAAGGCCGGCCAAGCTACCGCGATGGAGGCAAAAGGGGAAAGCAAGCGTGAGATCTGGCATCAAACCGGATTCTGGCGCGGACACGAAAACAAGTGGCGCTTCGAGGTGGATGACTATGGAATGCGGCTCAAGCTCAAGCGCGGCCAACAGCTGGGCGACCTGCTTGCCGGAAAATCAAGCAGTGATCCAGAGGTTCCGGGCACCGTGTTCCCGAAGCTGTCCGAGATTATTAAACATAAGAAGCTCTTTATCGCCTATCCGCAGCTCAAGGATATCGTTGTATATCCGATAGATTCGGAGCCGGACACCATGGGCCAGTGGAATCCAGTTGAAAACAAGATCGGCATCAATATCCACCTGGCCAACGGTCAGCCGGAACTGACTCTGATTCACGAAATACAGCACGCCATTCAGACCATCGAAGGCATGAGTCCAGGTTCCAATCCGGACCACGAGGGAAAGCGAAGGAGAACGGCCGCAATCAGCTATGTGGACTTCATCGATGCTTATATTGAACTCATGGCCTTTAATGGCGAAGGGCTGCCCGCCGATCTAACCATCGGGGAGGTCGAAACAATCCGCCGCGAGGAACGCGACAGGCTGCCCGCAGATATCCAGACCGCCTATGCCAAGCGCGTGAAGTATATCAAGAAGATTAGCAGCGTTAGCATTGGGAGCGAGTTTGCTCAAGTAGGGAAGTGGGCGTTTCGCGACTATGTCATGAGTGAAGGCGAGATCGAGGCCCGCGTTACCTCCGCACGACTAAAGTTATCCGGACGGGATCGTCGTTTATTTGCTCCATGGGAAACCGAGGAAGAAATACTGCGCGAAGCCGGGCTGGTTAAGCCGGGGCAGACGGTGGAAGAGGCCTTGGGCAAATACAAATACGACCTCATGCCGCCGGTCACGAGCTTCTCGGCTCAGCTCCTGCCTGCCTTAGCATCGATTGAATCTGCTCAGTTGCCGCTTTTGACGCCTTCCTTGCGTCGTGCACTTGCCGGTTCGCAAACCTTGCCTGATGCCCTGCTCCAGCGCTTGATCAAATACGGTGCTAAGATACAGGGCGACGGTGATGCCGTTCATTACAGCACCATTTACGAAGCTTTGCGGGGCGAGGATCGCCGACAGCAGTCGTACCATCCGTTGCCTAAGCGTTCCGGCGAAGAGGGGCGGGCTGCCAAACGAACGGTGACCGAGGTGGGCAAAGCCCGGTTCAAGCTTCCGCAGCTGGCGGAGCTGCCAGGGGATGTGCAGACTTCGGTCGTCCTGAACCACAGCTTTATCAAGAAGCCGGTGCTGGATCTGATCAATGCCCAAAACTTTGCCGACGCTTCCGCTCAGCTGTTGCTCATAAAAGAAGACTGGGCAGATGCGCTGGCGGACAACTTGATCCAGCATGTGGCTTTGCGCGAAACCGCTTCAGCCATGCAAAAGGATCAGGCCCCCTCGGTCTTCCTGAAGACCACCAGTACCCAGGGACTCAACCGGCTCGGCTTGTATGCCTACATTGCTGAAGCCGATCTCGACATACAGTTAACCGAGACCTCGGTTACGGTGCAGCAGCTGATGTCCGCTTCGGCAGCGGTGCAGTTCCGGGCTTTGAAGGAACTCGATCAACACGGCAATCACCCGCTGACTTCGCAGGCTCGCAAATTGATCCGCATTACCAACGGGGTCCCGACCAAGCATGATTTGCAGACCGGATCCAAGATCGAAGCGCCCGAAGCCACCCAGATCAGTTACTCGGTAGCGCTGTTGCACGAGGTTGATCAAATCCCGCCAAACATCGGAACCGAAGCCATGCATCGCGAGCTCAAGTCCGCCAGCCGTGGCAGCCGCGATATCATTCATCAAGGCAACACCCGCAAGAACAAGTTGCTGCGAATGACCGCTGGTGCAAACTTTTACAGCGAGGATGGTGAAAAGAAGATCCGCACTACGTTGGCCGGCCGCAATGCCGGCAAGAAATTCCGGACCGTCTTGACCTACTTAGTCGAACTGTATCCGGACGGGGTCACCGATAGCAGCTGGCGATTCCAGCAGATTGCCACGCACCCCGATCACCTGATTAAGCTGTCGGAGCGCGCCAAGGACGGCAGTCGCTTTGCGTTCTCGGATGACGCCCCGACGCTCGGTCAGCTGGCCGATGAATATTCTAAATGGCAACGCGAAGCCAAGGCCGGCCACCTGTTCTCGGTGGCGAATATGAATGAGGCCATCTTGGCGACCCGCGAGCTGCTGAGCGAACAGCGCGAGGCGCTCAACCAGATGGCCTCCACCATTGACCCGGAATGGATCAAGGAGTGGACCGACAGCGGCTACATCTCGCATCATTATCCGAAGGAACAGCTCGAGCAGTTGTTCGGGACCCTGTCCGAGACCGCCCGCCAGGAAAAGAAACGCTCGTTCAAGACCTATATCGAAGCTTCCTTGGTGTCAGGACTGGTACCCCAGAATCCGGATGCGGCCTGGATCTTGGAGCGCTATGTGCATGACACGGCCCGAGTCGCGCGGGACCGGGTTAGCACTTCCATGATGGCCCTAACCTTGGACGAAGACCTGATGCCAAACATGCTGTTTGAGGGCATGGAGGAACTGGGGATCATTACCGATAGCGTAGCTGGCAGGCTGGCAGACCATCTGGAGACAGCACTGGGTTATCTGGACCCTAAGTTCAGCTTTAAGACTAAGCGCGTTCAGAGCGGCTTTGCGCGACTGAATGGCATGCTCGGTGAAATCAACCTGAAGGACTATGGCTACGTTCAGATCCCGACGGAGTACAAGAGTATCAAGACCGCCTGGGTTAAGGAAGGTACTGCCCACGCACTGGCCAAGCATATCTTCGGTGATCAAAAGGAGTTCGAGCACAAGTGGGCGAAGAAAGCCTTCGACCGGGTACTGGCCTTCAACCACGCAACCAAGTCAGCGGCGATTTATATGTCGGCCTTTCACCCGATCGCGCTGGTCGAATCCTTCATTGCGATTGATGGCCTGGCCGGACTCGACGGTAAGGGCAACCTACTCCTGCATCCAATCCGGACCTACCGCGCGTTGCGCAAGGAATACCGCAATTCGATCATGGATCCGAAGTATGGCCAAGAGTGGGTCGGCGCGGGACTTAGCTACGATATCGGGCGGGCCCCGGATCTGGAATACGTCAAGGAACGCGAAGCGATGCTAAGGTTCTCGAGCCGGCTGATCAACAACGGCGGCCTGAGCCGGGCGATCGGCGTTCCGATGAAGGCCTTTGCCGGCTTCAAGCAACACACCGATGCCATCCTGTGGGAGAAGATGCTGCCGTCGATGAAGCTCTACTCAGCCAACCGCCTGATGACCGCTGAACTAACTCGCGCGGCTGATGCCAACGAAGAAATCAACGAGAAGGAACTGCGCGAAAAGATCAGCGTCTATGTCAATGATGCCTTTGGCGGCCAGGAATGGGAGCAGTATGTCTGGGCTAATCCGCGCACCCGCAAGTGGTTGCACATGCTGTGGTTCGCACCGGACTGGACCCTGAGTGCCCTGAATATTTCGGGCCTGACCCATATGCCGGGCTTGAACAAGATTATCAAGTCACCCAAGAGCAAGCTGCATGCCCGCAATCGCATGGATCAATACTGGCCGGCCTTTATGATGATCGTGCTGACGGCCATTCCGAACATGCTGCAGGCGACGTTCTATAGCCTGGCCAAGGCGCTCGGCGAGGACGACGAAGATGACAAGATGTTCTCCTTCCAGAACGAGATACACCATAAGTTCGAAATCGATATCTCGCCGATGATTCGCCTGATGAATCTGGAATACGGCAAGACCAAGAAGCGGCGGGTGTATATTCGCTTCGGCAAGCAGGCCTACGAAGTCTTCGATGGCTGGCTCGGTGGGCTGGAAGGCTTCCGCGATACGGCGCTCGGCAAGTCCTCGATTGCAATCAAGGTACTGCAGGAACAGATCTTTAATCAGGTCAAGCCCGGCTGGGATACACCGTGGGCTGACAAGGGTCTGATGGAATCGTTGTTTCAGGTGGAGGGCAAGCCGTGGGATGGACGCCTTGCCGCGATCGCCAAGAAGTTCATGCCGATGTCGATTACGCCGGTGCTTGATGAGCTCTCGACTCCCGGCAGCGGTCGGCCGTCAGCCTTCATTGCGCCAGCACGACTGGGCATGAGCCAATTCGCGGCCACGCACGAGGTTGCCAGCGTCATGCGGCTCTATGTCGAGGGCGGTATACGGGCCGAACTGAACGGCATTCCGAAGAAGCAGACCAACCTATGGAAGCTGGTGCGCGATATCACCCATGCGGCCGAGATCAACGGCTACGATCCGGAGAGGGTCTTTAGCGAAGGCCTGTCGAAGGCACGCGGCTTTTACTATTCGCAAATGTTCGAGGGGCTCGATAGACAGAACCACACCAAGATGGCCAAGGCCGGCGAAGCGTTGTATCTGCTCGAAACGAAGTTCAAGAACCTTGAGAAATCGATGACCGGCCGTATGAGGACACAGGGCCAGAAGCGGCTGTATCGCGATCAGAAGTTTGACCTGAAGGATGCGTGGTACGAAGGGATGCGCCGTGCGGCCAAGGCCAAGCGTTAGGTCGGGGTAAAAAAAAGGAAGGGCCCGAAGGCCCCTCCTGCTTTTACTTCTTGGTCAGTCCTATCTTGCGGCACAGGGCTTGGCTGATATAGGCGGTGCGCTCCTCGGCTTCCTCGAAGTGTCCTTTCAGTAGCTCGGGCGGTTCCAGGAAATAAACCGTGCCGGTCGGTACACCGGGCTGGCCGTCTTCGGTTTCTACCAAGGCGATCTTGGTATCCCCCAGCCGCTTGATGCAATCAACGCACCAACCAATGCCGCTCTTGACTGGTTCACCCGGCTTGAGCTCAAGCATAGTGAATGACTCCGTATCCTGCGCACAGCTGTTGCATTTATAGATACCTTGCTCGCTCTTCTCGGGTTCGCCGTAATGCACAAAGCCGCAAGCTGGGCAGATATACTTATAGTTCTGCATCCCCATTGGCACCATGCCGAGCGTGTATTCCGTATTGCAAATACCGCAAAGTTCCAAGGCCTTGCGTAGGTTAATGCCCAGTTTCGGATGCGGTGGTATTTCTTCAGCCATTGTGTTCTCCCCATAGCCAGCCATGTAGCGTTTCGCAGGTTCGTTCAAACCATCTGAGCCGCATGGCAATGATGTTGATTGATGCCGTCCATTCCATGGAACTATTTCGAAGCATCGGGATCATAGTGCAGCTCCCAGTTTTGATTGTATTCGCGCTCGGTAACCTCGATCAGCTCATAGCCGTGCCGCCGGTTATCGGCCAGTCCATCAATCATACGTCGTGCTGTGCTCCGGTTGACGCCCATCTTGTCGGCCGCCATGCGGAGTGACGCATAATAGATGACCCGCTTCAGCCGCAAGCCAATCGATTTGCAGCGACGGTAACTGTGCACCCGCATCTGCGGGCGATCATAGCGCTTGACCTTGGCCAGACTCACTTCGCCGTTCTTGCCCATCACCAGATGGCGGCAATCGATGCACAGCTTACCGGGATGCAGCATCAGCGTTTTAGCTCCGCAGCTTGAACATAGTAGATTGGGCATCTTATCCTCGCTCCGTAACAATTAATTCACCATCCGGGCCGATACTAAAATCAGCTACCCGAGGTTTCCATCTCATTGCTTTGCCGTACCCGCCGCCTTGCAACTTGAGCTTGCATCTTCGCCAGCCCCAGAGTTCTAGCGGGGCATGCTTGATCCATTCGTAGACCGCTTCATTGCGCTCTTCCGTCAGCTTCTTGACATGCCCGCTGAAATCCTGCCCACAGGACTGGATAGCAACGATGCCCTCCTCCGGGTCGATGGCAATGATGTCGATAAAACCAAACAGGTCCTGCCGAATCCCAAACTTGCCGCCATACTGCTGAAACTTTTCCACGATGCCGCAGGTGCGACCCTGCTCCCGCATCGCTTTCAAGGTACGTTGTGTTGGACTTAATCCTGCCATTATCTTTTTCCTTTCTTCTTTTTCGGCGGTTCCCAAGGCTGACTGCAGGTCGGACACCGAATCGTCTGGCCTTCCTCGCTGACGTGCTCGGGGATACCTTTAACCGGTTGCCCGTAGTATTCCTTAACGACCTGCCGCACTTGTTTCAGTACCTCCGGGCACTGGTATTGCAGGATTGTCATCACACTGCCCAGGACGTGCCTCTCCCAGGCCGCCGACGGCATAACGCTCTTCATACCCATCAGGTCGGTAAAGCGCGAACAGAGCCCCTCGTAGGAGGCCAAGGTCGTATCCGAGCTGGTTAAGGGTTGTTTCTTTTTTCGTCCCATCTAAGCCTCAACCAGTTCGACGGCTTCATCTTTGCGCATAATGCCAATCACTTCGGCAATGGTCAGCGCCAGGATGGCTACCAGATCGGCTTGCTCCTCCTCTGGTGCACACGGTAGCGCCGGCATTTCCTTGTAGACTTCGACCGAACGACCTTCCGAGGTGATCAGGGTCATATCTGACTCAATCGAACCCCGGATCCGCCAGCGCAGGATGCTATTAACGGCATGCACCGTCTCGTGCAACAGCGCTCGCTTAAAGGTACATGGATCCGATTCGTTGTTGAGGAAGACATGCACCGCCGGCTCAGTCGTGGAAACGGTTAGCCCAGCCAGCTTCGAGCTGTCCGAGAATTGCGCTAACGTCTGACTGGTTCGGGGGTCGGTGGTAGACACACTTTTTAAGAGCTCCTCGCCCGTTGCCGCTAAATGGACATAGACCGAGGGCGAGTTTTTGATCTGCAACTTCGCATGCATTATGATTTTTCCTTTCGTTGTTGATAAACTCTGGGTTCCGCGAAGGAACCACCGAGCGTCGTTTGGCCAGATAGGCGGGATAACCAGCGGCGATCAAGCAGTCATGAATGATCGTTTCCGAAATGCACGGGTCCATGAGTTCCTGACTGAATCGCTTCAGCGCGTCCTTCATAAACTTCGGGCTCTTCTTATCGGTATCGCTGTAAAAATCCCACCACACGATGGCAATGGTTTTATCTCTGGTTGCGGGGCATTTGATCGGGGCCAGCAGTTCCTTCCACTTCTTGCTGCTGCGTTGCTTCAGTTTCGAAAGGATGCTTGGTTTTTGGCCCATCTCATTTGGCTCCGGTTTGCAGTTTCTTTTTGTACTTCTCGAATTCTAGGAACGAGAGGAATTTATTGTACGGCTTATGAAACTGCATATGGATATCGCCGGTGCACCCGCCCCGGTTGGCCGCAATGCGTATCGTGCATTGTTCGACTCCCGGATGCATCCAAGAAGGCATGCTGTCTATCTTGGTCGTCGGGGGTCCGATAAACATGATGATGTAAGCATCCTGCTCAATCGCCCCCGAATCCTTCAGGTCATGCATCTGCGGCATCGGTGCTGGCTGTCCCGCTGTTTCAAAGCTCTTCGGTGGCCGCGAAATCTGCGACAGCAACAACACCGCTACCCCGGTCTCCTTGGCCACGATCCGAATCTGGTTGGTCATATGCTGAATCTCGTAGGTCCGACTCTGAAACTTGGCATTCAGCGACGACGATATGATCTGCAGATAATCGATAATGACAAACCGCACGCCCTTTTCGGTGGAATACTCGCGGATCTTGGCACAGATTTGCTCCACCGTTTGACCGGGATGATCTTCGACAAACAGCGGAGCGCGGCTAATGGTTGCCGGCCCCTCCATCACGAAGGTTTCAATCTCCTCCGCCGACATTTGCCCCAGCTTGAGGCGCATGTTATCGGTTTCGGTGATATCGGCTCCGGCCTTTTCCAACAACTCGTCCTCGTCCATCTCCAAGGAGAAGAATGCGGTCGGTACCTTGTTGACCAACGCGGTATAGACCGCCTCGTTCAGGGCCAGCGTGGACTTGCCCATCTTAGGCCGTGCGCCGAGTACCGTAATCTTGCCGAATGGATAGCCTGCCGTGTTGCTTTGGATCTGGTTCCAGCGCGATTCGATGCCGGAGCAGCCCTTGTGGCGAATGTTGCAATACCGATGCACCATCAGCTTGAGCCGCTCCTTCTTTGACAGCATGTTGCGCTTGGATCGCCCAAATTTAGCCAGTGAGTGCTTAACTGACGCCAAGGTGCTCTCTAACTCATCTCCAGAGTCAATGGCCAGTACGGCGTCATGCAGTAGCTCCTTGGCCATGCGCTTGGTATGCTTCTCCATCACCGTTGCAATATGCAGCGGCAGATTCTTCGGCGTGGTCGCAATGGTCATCGACGCAAAGACGGTCGCGGAAGCCGCTTCCGTATCAATGTGACGGCCGTCCCGCTCAATACCTTCAATGATGGAAGCCGCATCGACTTCGTGTCCTTTGGCAAACAAGACCTCGGCCATTTCCCAAATGGTTTTCGAGGTGCTGTGTTCTAAGTGCTTCGATTCCAACCCAGTATCCAGAGCCATCCGGCGGGTGTGTGGGTAGTCTTTAACTAAACATCCGATAATGAATTTTTCGGAAGTGATTGAGAATTCGGTCAATTTCTTCTCCCCTTTCGTTGTAAAAAAAAACGGTAGTCGAGTATGTCAAACATACCCGGCCACCATTCCGGTTATTAGCGTTCGCCTATGGGGCTAGCTTATATCAATTCAACTCCTTGCCTGCAAGAAAATCTTTGACAGAGTAGTCAGATCCTTTCAATTGGAGCTGGTGATAGGTCTTCAGCAGCTTGCGCCGATCCTGCATGGTCCACGAGCGATGATCGCCGGCTTGTCGTTCCAGATCCCACACTTCCACCCCCAGTTTATCAAAGGCGGCAATGATAGCATTGAATTGGACCTCGCTCAGCTTGACGTTGTCCGACAAGTCGGGTTCCGGTGCCCTGACCGATACTGCTTCTGGTTCCTCCCGCACTACTGCTTCCGGTGCCGTTTTGACCGGGGCATTTCCCGGCTCCGATTTCTTGGGTTCCGGCGGACGCGGCGTTGCTTCAGGCTTTTCCGGCAAATCCTCACCGGCATAGATGTAAGCACCCAGTCCGAACATCATCATGTTCTTCACCAGACAACGCATCATGGTCTTGTTGATATCGAAGGTGGTCGGCTTCTTGATTGACTGGTTGCGGAAGTCCATCACGGGCAACCACATTTCATGCGTCTCTTCACCGACGGTTATTTCGGTGTAGCACATCCAGCCGGTTTCGACATCGCCGAAGCAGGGCAACCCGCTTTCAGGATTCTTTTGGATCCGGTAGCTGGCGCTCGGGCAGTTCTTCTTGAAGGTATCCCAAGCCCAGGCCCAGCTGAGGTAGGACAGGCCGTTCTTCTGTTCCACATGATCGTTTACGTCGATCTGGGACAGGCGGTCATAGAGGGGTATCTGTTCCATTTGCTATCTCCTTTTTTAGCTCTTGCAAGAGCCGTTCTTTTAATGATGCATAGATTGCCTTTGGGCGGGTCTCTATGAATTCACGTCGCAGTCGGTGCCGCGCCTCCAGTTCGAAGGCGTTCAACAGCACCCACGCTTCGTTGCGTTGGTCTTTGTCGATGTGGGTGACTTTGTTTAACAGCAGCTTAGCCTGACTGAGGTATACGATATCCTCAGCCAGGTCCAAAGCCTCGGCCGCCACCGTCTCAACATACAGCAGCCGATTGTCTCCCATGGTTATTCTCCGGGGAAACCGTCGTCTGAGTTCGTTGCTACAGCCGGTACCAGCTCGTCAATCACTTCTGCCAGCCAGCCAACTATGGCAATCGCTTCCTTGCTAGAGATACCGGGCCCGACTTGGTTGTTGTCGATCGATACCTGAAAGGCATTGGTCTCTAGCTTGTGAGCAATGACACGGTCCGATTTGTCGAACTTAACTTCGGTAACCGGTGCGCGATCGGCACCTTTCACCTTTTCATTATACATGCCGTCGATGATGCGCTTCTGGCTGATCGAAAGCTCCGGGCGCTGCTCGATCGGAGAGGAAGGACGTTCAGCATTTGGGTCGCCAAACATGAAGCCTTTTTCCCAATCGTTCAGCTGGTCCTCGTGCTGTTTGATTTCTTCAATCTTACTGAGGTAATCTTGTTCAATGGCCATTACTAATCTCCTTTGGTTTTTGTTTTAAGATCCGGTAGGCGACGTTAGCGCCGTCCTTGCCGGAATAGATTTTATTGAATTGTAATTCTTAGCAAACCTCCTAGAAGGCTGGCTTGATCGTTTCCCGAAATTGGCTGCAGAAGGGCGCGGCCTTACAATAGCCCCGCTCACAGCGCCGGCTCTCGCCCCGACGGTATTCGATTTCCAATTCATCCTGATCCTTGCGACCAGCCATAAAGATTAGTGCTTCGGATCGGTTGCGAAACGACGTGGCTCGTGGTAACGCCTTCTTGTATCCACTCACACCAACCTTGCCGTTGGTTTTCACCACCGCCCAACGATCCGGATCAGCCCAACGCTCATCCTCTGAGCATAAAGGCAGGTCATCATCTTCGAGTTCCTCGCACTCGGCAAAGAGCCGGATGCGTTCCTCTAGAAATTCCTTGGTCTTGGCAGTGCTCCACATGGCCACCGGAATCACCGCACACTGCGCGGCTGGATAGCCGTGTTCCCGCAACGATTCGGTAAAGCGCCAGTCCCGCGCAATCACTTCCAGCTTAATCGCCGTCACCTGAATGTTGGCCAGGTGCAAGAGATAGGCATAGATGTTGAGTTGCTTGGTCCATTCTTTTTTGACGTTGCCGTTCAAGGCACTCTTGAGCGCATAAACCGACGTGACCTTAAAGTCGCGCAGGGTCCAGGTGCCCGGTATATCCTCGTTCGGCAATAGCAGGTCCGGCTTAAAGCTGATCTGCTTCCCATTGACTTCCTCGATGAACCGTTGCTCGGCAATGGCTTTCGGACTCGCGTTGCGTTCGGCGATTAAATGCGCCATGTTGCCAAAGAAGATCCACAGCAAATCCGATACATCTTCGATGATCTCATCACTGTGTCGTTCGGTTAATAGTTTGGCACGGGGCGAGTCAATCAGGGTGGTGACGGACTTCCAGCCGACCTTGTCATACTCGCTGGCAAAGCCAACGATGGCATCATACAGCGAGCTTGACAGACCTGTCTTGTTAGTATACTTACACATCTAAACATCTCCTTTCGATGTTTGCGTTTGGTTATAGTCCTGTCTCGGGTTGGTCTCCGAGACAGGATTGTTTTATCTCTACTCCTCGGCTCGGGCTTTGGCAATCAAACCTCAACTTCGATTATCCGCAGTTGCTTGGGTCTCACTCCCCCGATCTGATCGATCGGTGTATTGGCCGGCAGATGCGGAGCAAAACAGGTCCGATAAACACTCAAGACCAAGCACGGCACCTTCGGTTTCCACTTCGTGAAGGCGTAGGAATCACAGGGAATCAGATCCGTCAGCATAATGATGCCGCTCGGATTTAATCCTTCTGCATACTTCACCGCCGGCATAAAGAGCGTGCCGCCATAGCCGGCCCGCTTGCGATCCATATCCTTGATCGGGACGTTGGAGGCATCGAAGATCTTGATCGAATCCTTGAAGACCTGAGCATCGAACGGCACCAGATGAATCTTAGTGCCGGGCTTGGCTCGAATGATATCACTAATGTGATCAAACACGGTAGTGACCGCCTGGTCTGACATGGAACCCGAAACATCCAGCAGTAGCACGATCGTCCGGTCTTCCCGATCCTTGTTGCACGGAAAGATAATGTTGGAATCCTGAAAACGCCGATTCGGTTTACGATAGTGCGGCCGCGAGCGGGTATACTGCGCCATGAAATTCTGCAGCTCGACTCGCCAGTTCAGCGCGGCCGGTGCTTCATGACCTGTAATCAGCGCCTGCGCAGTCCTACACTCCCTGCCCGCCGCCTTGGAGGCAACGCTGGCCGAGGCAATCATCTTGATCGCCTCCTGCTGGGCCTTTTGCATATCTTTTTCCGGTGATTCATACACCTTGCCAAAGTCGGCTCCTTCGATGTCGGTGATCTCAGTAAATTGCCTCTCGCTCTCGCCCTCCCCTTGATCGCCCGCTCCACCACCAGTCTCCTGCATAGCTTGCTGCAGGCTTTGCGGCAAGTCATCGAAGGTATCCAACAGCTCCTTGAAATAAGCCTCGGCACTCTGGTTGGTCTCAAAGAGCCTAAACTTGCCATACCCCGGAATGCAACCGGCCATCAGGATTTCACTGTTGCGCCAGGTATCTTCTTGATGCTCCAACAGCAGCGAGTTGATCGCCAGGTCTGCCGCAATGTTAAAGGTCTCGTGCATATCAATGCCCATTTCTTTACAACGGGGCCCGTAGCTTTTCCTGAGCTCGACCAGACGTATGTGATGCTGATAGGCCACATGCATGGCCTCGTGCTTCAGGATTTCACGGATATCGGTTTCACTGATTTGATCGACCAGGTTGGGGTTAAACATTAGGTTCTTGCCATCGGTACCCATTATCGCTGGGAGCTGTGGGTTCTCCACAATCTCATGCTTCAGGATAATGGTGGTATAGAACGGACTGTCGTTCATGACTGCCACGATCCCTTTGCTTATTGCTTTTCGTGCATTCATAATTGCTCCTTCTTCATTACCAGTCTCCTAATTTGGTCAGTGCAGCCTCAACCTTGATCCAATAAGGATCCAGATCGTAGTCCTTCTGTTCCATACGGCGGAAGCCAGTTGGACCTCGGTTATACATCAGGGCTAGTTCCTGATAAGTCGGCCTGCGGCCTTCGTTCATCTCAAAACGAGCGGAGTAATAGATCAACCAAATACGAGCCATCTCCATGCTTTTCATCCGATCAACTCGGTCGGTATCGAAGTAAAACTTTTCTCCCAGAATCAGGTTCACATCCTCCACGAAGATAGGGTGAATTTGCAAACACCCCACCGCCTGGCCCTTGTCTCCAGTGGCCTTGTTGTCTCCGCCACTCTCCACGGCTATCAGGGCCGCAATCAATACTGATATGTTCATTGTGCTACCTCCTTATATGAATTTGAGCTGTTAAATAGAATGCGCCGACCGTCCCCGAAGGGAGGCCGACGACTTGTTATATTTTCAGTCCGGCCAGTCGGTCCTGCACTGATCCAGTCGCTGAGGCGATATGATCGCGCACGATCGGGGTGGTCTTGATGGCTTCCGGCGACCACTGGGAGATATCCTCCTTGATGGTCTTGCAGGCTGCCTTGATGGCATCGTTACCGGTGACGTTCAACTTTTCAGCTGTGTCCGCCAGATGCTGCAGGTTTTCTAGACTGCGCGTATATTTCTTGGACTTTTGATCCGGATCCGCCACGCGAGCGCCGATATCCTCGGCTGCTTCAGTCAATCGCTTAGCGAGTTCATTCAACCCGGCATCCACCTGCTCGCCATACTGCTTCTTCATGTCGTCACTGATGCGCTTGCGTTCCACCGTATCGATGCCCTGAATGCGGATATCGTCCGGTGAAGCCACCTGGCCGACCTTGTATTCAATGTTGAAACGATCGACGATTGCCTGCTTTTCTGGAAACTCAATATCCAGCTTGCCAATCTGACTCTTGAAATGCTGTTCCAGCCCATCATAGCCTTTGACATAGCATTGATAAAAGCCGTCCTTGGCATCACGGATACGCCGCTCCAGATCACTTTTGAAGCCTTGCCAAGCTGTCACCGGCACCACTCGCCAGTTGCCCTTGTCCCATGGCAGACTTTCGTTCAGGTAATATTTTCGCAAGGTACTGACTGCCGAGGTAAACTCGGACGTTAAGCACTTGGGAATGACTACCACCCCGGTCCGCATAGCTTTGATCTCGGTTTCTTTCTTTTCGTGAATGATACGGGACATCTCGGCACTGGCCCGATACCCGGTATCATATTCAATGCTCAGTTTGACCATGATCAGGTCGTTGATGATGGTATTATTGGTCGCCATCGGGTCCTCCTTCGGTTGCGTTTGATTTGTAAAAGGGTACCGGGCCTTGCTCCCGGTTGGATTGTTAGCGAGCCTTGAGCATCGCGTCGACATATATATATGCCCGTTCAGCCATCATAGCCGGTTCGATAAACGGATATAAATTCTCAGGCTTGGCGATCAGGGCGGTCAGGACCTGCAGCGCCATGTCATCGCGCTTCTGGTCGAGAATTAGCGGCAACTTATCCGGTACAGGCTGCGGTACATGCTCTCGGATAACTGCGGCGGGTTTAGCGGGCACTGCTTCCGCTTCGGTTGAACCGTGGGACCAGCTGCGGCAGGCCTTTTCGTAGTTGGTCAACCATTCCACAAAGACCTGCTCGGAATCCCGCGAGACGCCGCGAATATTAGTGATACTACTCCGACCTCTGAAGGCCTGTCGCAGGGCCTGGGCCAGCGGTCCGCCATGGCTTGGGTAAAAATTAGCATCTACGCTGTGAATCCGAAGCAGACCGCGTATAGCTACGCTGCTGACCGTCATCGGCAAGATGCCTGTTCCCATCGGTAATTGATATGAAGCCGAGCGTATCATTTCCTCGCGCGGGTTGGCTTTATGGATGGCCCAGTAGGCCGGGTGAATGCTTTCTTTCATGGTTAATGTTCCTTTTTTGGTTTGGTGTTATCGCGACGTGATGCGGGCCAGAAAGCCTTCACACTGAAAATGGACCACTACATCATTGACTCGGATAATCTTGGGATCGAACTCGATCCAGCTTTGATGTGCACCGGCTGGGGCTTGCTGACGCCAGCAACGATCGGCTCGAGGACAGGTTTCAAAACTGCACTTCTGGATATTAACCATTGCTCTTTCTCCTTAATTTTCATTATACCATCGGTCCGCAGTGGAACCGCTATAAAGCGCACCCAGCTCCAATGGTTGTTTAACAGTTCAAGATCATCGGGATTGCCGTTCAGCACGGCTGTGTCCCAGTCAAACTTAGGCGGTCCCTCCTGTTGGCGTAATGGCACATACAGCACCGTACCGGCCGCTGGACTTAGCCCAATATCGCCTGCCAGATTGCAGATTCCCTTGCTCATGGTTTGTTTCATTTGGTCAGTCATTAATCCTCCTTCGGCAGCAAGACCGTGGCGTAACCTTCGTTGTAATCAGACTTAGCGAGATCAGGCACTTGCCTGTCGTCGCAAGTCTTATCATTGATGGCATCGTCTGCACCCAAGTAGAAGGCGTTCAGACGTTGTGCTTCATTTTTAATGCGCTCAATTCGTTCACCGGAAATAGACTTCCCCGGAGTTTTCCTTCGTAGATATCGACCACAGCGTCTGTGATTACAAACCCCGGTGGTGGTGTAGTGTACAGGTGGACAAACGTCTCTTCGGTTTGCACAAACACGGACGAGACATATTCGTTAGGGAAGTTATATTGAATAATCATGTTAATTCTCCTTGGATTTAAAAGGTGCATTGTTTTTGTTGGCTGCGCCGGCCTCGAGGTTAACGCTTCGGAGAACAATGCAAAACTCCACTTCCACGCGGAAGCTAGGTCACCAGATCGACATTACGATCAAAGTGCTCAATGTATTCTTTGGTAGTCACCGCTTGCGGATAGGCCTCTTCGATCAAACGAGCAGCCCAGACCTGAATCTCGGGCGGTGCCAGACTAATCAGCCTAAAGGCTGGTCCAGCCGCTTCATGATGCAGATCGACATAGGAAGCCACGGCAATCGACAGCATGAAGGTCAAGTCGCTGCGCTTAAACACCTCATGGCCTTCATAGGCCGCTGGATCCTCCAGCATGTCCTTAATGTTAGGCAACTTGTCCTGAATCTCGATAAAGGCCAGCAATTCATTGGCTGCCCCACTACCGATCACGCCACTCAAGCACGGCAACAGAATATCATCGGTCCGGAATGAGGCCTTTTCAACCGCATCCAGCAAACGCCCGGCCATATCGCGTGAGCGAAAGGTCATCAGGGCCTGTTCGGTGAAGGTTTCATGCCGTTCAATCAGATCGGTGCGACAGTGGGCAAAAGCCCGGATCGTATCATTGATGCCTACCTTGCGTGCATACTCATCCCAGTTTTCCAGATTGCCAAAGGCATGTGAACTCAGAAATAGAGTACAGACCCGGTTACGGGCTGCTTCCGACAAAGGCGTCGTATAACGATCCGATTCGCCGTTCATAGCTAGCACCACATAGGCGTTCTCCGAGATCTTGTTGCCGTGAATCTCACGACCCAGCAAAATCTGGTTAAAGGCGTTCTGCACATCCGGCGGGGCACGGTCATATTCATCCCCAAAGATGATACCCGGCGCATTCGTATTGTACGGCAGCGTGGCAGGCGGTGCATAGTTCAGCTGACCGTTTTCAGCCCGGTATGGAATACCCCCGACCTCGGTTGCATCGATCAGGCCCAGAAAAACCTTCCATAGGTTAAAGCCGTCACCCTTGAATTGCTCGGAGGCATTCAGTTTTTCTACCAGTGCTTCGACCGCCGTTGTCTTGCCACAACCCACGCCGCCAATGATGCAGGCTGGAATATCGGCCAGCCACAGCAGTAGCAGCGAACGGCCGAGCTGGTCGTGATTGATGTATTGAATCATGTTACTCATGGTTGTATCCTTTCTTGCGTTTGAATTTATTGCACTTGGTCAGACCCATATTAGCTTGGCGCATCATGCGCAGCACCTCTTTGCGACCCTCGTGCCAGCCAGCCGCAAAGCCGATAAAAAAAGCCACGATTACTATAACCAACCCCACAACGTCCTGCATACTGAACTCCTTTATTTGCCATTTAAGGCATTATTTGTTATGACACGAATCATGGATATCTTACCAGACCCAATAACGTATCGATATGACGGCCCGCTCCGGATCACCCTGCTGCCCGATGGTGGCGAGCAACCGGAAGACCTGATTGAATTTCTGCAACGCATGAAACTCGCTAAGGATCTCCTTTGGAACGATCTGGAACGGGCCGATAAAGAGGTGCCGCTGTTCGATGAAGCGCGGCGCAACCGCAAAAACATTAAGCAAGCACTCGAAGGCATTGCCGCCGGTGGCGGGATGAAGAAAGTGACCCGCTTGGCAGGCTTTCCCTACTGGGGTGACTTTGAAACCTTTGGGATCCGTCGCGCTCCGTGTATTCGGCGCTTGTATGAGCTGGCCAAAGAAGAGCGGGCACTCGGTCGATTGAACGATGCCGAGGATGCGCTGTACGAACGCGCGGTGGAAGGAGTCGATGAACCGATCATCAACCATCTCGGTCAAATCATTGGTTCCAAGAAGAAATATTCCGACTCCTTGCTGGCCTTGCAACTCAAGGCGCTCAATCCGAGGAAGTATGCCGATCGTGGCAACCAGGTAGCCGAAGGGCTGGTGGTGCACGTTAACATGGATCTGGCTGGCAATGGCTCCGTGAAGTCCGCTCAGGAGGTCGAGGAGGTTGCCAAGTACAATGGCATGGCTTCCTACCTCGATGATGCCCAGAGCGATGCCAGCAAGCTCGGCCTGCCAGAACCGGATGACGATGAACTTTAATCGTCATAGGGCTGATCCCAGTTGGTACCCAGCAGCTCGGTTAACAGCGCGCGCTTGACCCGGGTATCGGTCCCTTCCAATATATCACACCGTTGCCATTGGCCTTTCTTCAGGCTGCCCTGGCCAAAGTTGATGCCGGTGTCCTCTTCGGCCCATTTAATCAACAGCTCATGCTGCGGAAAACGCTGGGATAGATGATGATAAAAGGAGCCCGGCATGCTCCAGGCGGTATCAAAGTAGGCGACGTCTACATGGGTCTCAATATTGTAGGCATTCCATTTGGTGCCCCAATGTTCGAGCCGCCATTCATGCCAGTTATCAAAGCCATAGATTTGCTTGAGCCGCGCCCGGTCATCAAATTCGAGATGCTCCTGTTCGATGCGTTCTTCGACCGGGGCCAGATCATCGCGGGTTTCATAGATATCCAGCTGATCGTTGGTATAGCTCGGAGCCATCATCAGCTCTTCCGGCGTCTGAATAATCTTTTCAAAGTCAATCTGCTGATCGACGCTGCCGGCCAGAAAGGCAATCACTTCCGGGTCGGTCGTTAATATATTGCGGACATGATTAGGCATAATTTAATTCCTCGGTGGATGGATTCGAAAGCCTTTTTACGTTTCTCACAAAAGAGAAACCCAAGCAGGAGTACGCGACGAAGGAGCAAAAAGTGACGTTGCTCGCTCAAAAGGTCGATCGTATAACTCGTTGGCGTTCAATCGTTAGAAATTAAAGCCTTGACAGGCTTAAAATCTTGTTACAATGTCTCATTCCGATGAGACGAGCAAGGAGCAGGGAAAGCTTCGCTACGCGCTGGTTCCGCTCGCTTTCCGCAACGGCTGAGTGAAGTTTAATTTTCCACAAAAGAAAATTGAGCTGGAGCTGGCACCGCTTAGCTCGAGCCAAGCCGACACCCGCTCCGGACGGGCAGGACAGACTCAGACCTATAGGGTCTTCGTATGCCCTCCGTCCACCTTCGTTCGCAGTGGCTCACGGGTTCCCGGCCTGTTTCGCTACGCTCACAGTCACCCGGCCTGCGCTCCCTTCTTAGGAAGCCTTCTCAAACGAAGGCATGTGGGGGTGATCCATATAGTGTTCAGCTAACACCTCCACCGTCATTCCTATCTTATTGAACTTGCGGACATGATCGTTCAGAAGCCATTCGGCTCCACGAACACTCGATGACGTATTGCCCTCTCCGAGCAATTGGCCCTCCTCCGAATAATACCGCACCGTCAGATAACAATACTCCTTCATCACTCACTCCTTCTTTAATTGCTTTAATTCCTTCAACTTCTTTAACGCTTGAACTCGACGAGCGTGACTCATCGAGACAAATCGAGCCTCATCATGGCACTCATCATACCGCGCTCGTCTGGTACGATTCCGATCCCACTCCTCATCATCAAGGTGTGCTTCATAGTCATTCATGATTAAACCTCCTCTCCGCGCTGTTTCTGCGCCCAATCGATAAAGGTATCCCAGCCGTGATATTCCACTAGGTTAGAAGCAAAGGCTTCCGTTGTATGCTGGATGACTTGGCTTTGCGTGGCCGGCTCAAAGGCATGCCACCACACCATTAACCACTCAATGCAGTCCTCCCCGTAAAGATAACTCTCGGATAGACAGTAGCGATGGGCTGCTAGTACCATCCGCTGACCCTCGCGTCCATTCAGCGGAGCGGCCATCTGCTTGACCGCATCAACGATTTCCTGCTGATCATTCATCCTCAGATTCCTTTACTTTAATTTCAAAGTATTTACCGCCGCAGTCTTCGCAGCGTACCTCGTTTAAACAACCGTCCTCCGGCAAGGCTCGCACCTCACCGCATTGCCGACATTCCAGCACAGTCTTCCATGTTACTTCGTTCATACTATCTCCTATTTGAAACTCAAAGCAGCCGGCCTGGACCCTGCGCCCAATACCGGACAGCGATCTACACAATAGCCGAGCGTGATGCCCGCTATCAACAAGACGTACAGCACAGCATACAGCCAGAGCAATGCTCTCACAGTGACCGTCCTTCGGTGCCGAACGAAGACCCTTCTTCCAAACGTACCACCTCATCCGGCAACAGGATCAGCCGTGCTTCATGCTGCTCAGCTGCCGACATAAAGCCAAAGGCCTCCGCGAAGGGACGCTCTTTGCCAAAGCATTGCTTGCAGCCTTCCAACAGCTGAACCACCGTACAGTCGAGCTGAAGTAGATGCAGCCCGTCCGCACGCTCCGCACGCAGCTCCATCTTTCCGTCCTCGAGTTCATTGAAATGTACCTCATGCGTCATCGTCTTCTCCTTGGTTAAAATAAAGCGGGCTGTTCAATCCTGGCACACCCCGCAAAGCCACTCGGCAACCCTCCTGCCGAGCAGAGCTGAACCATCGTTTATATCCCGCTCATGTTCAGTATGCGGTAAAAAAAAACGGAGCGCCTTCGGCTTTAGGTAAAGCCTGATTGCTAGCGCTTCTCGATCGCTCTCAGTGTAAAGCCCGATTGCTAGCGCTTCTTGATCGCTCGCAGTTAAGCAGAGCCCACCCTTTCGGATGGACTCCTGCTCTAGCTAAGCCAGCGTGTTCTTGCTGCCGCTACCGCCCGTCCGCTTCTTGATAACGATTACGCTACCATTCACGAACGCCGTCAGGTTGTGATCTGCTATCCCAGCCTGGATGCTCGATGCATCGTAGCCTTCTCCTCCGCCTCCTAGATACAGCGCGGATAAAACTCTAGACTCATGACCGTTGGACATCACTGCAATGCCCTCCTTCGTCTTCAGTACATTGATGAACTGATACGCAACCACTTCGTTGTCTTCGTTGAACGGTACTCGTACCGGCTTTACTGCTTGGGTATTCGGCATGGCTATCTCCTTGGGCTATGAACTACCGATGGGCTTTGCAATAGCTATCGCAAATAAGAACCCGAGCAAGGGTACGCGACGAAGGAGCAACCGAAGGGTACAACGCTGGCAACAACAGGGGCTTGCAAGTACAACCAGCCGTAGTCCAATCGATAGAGAACGGAGAGGACGTCGTCTCCAACGCAGAAGCAGGGGTTAGTAGAACGCTAGACTGCTGTGGTCCCCCCCATGGGTGAGCTCGTACTTTATCACGTCGATAGGGGGTCCCTACGGCCTGCACTCCTTTTCCCCTGACCCCCCTATCGGCCAACAGCTAGTTGAGGGTAAAGCTATTATTATATATAGGCCCCTAGTCTTACGGCTAACCCCTACCCCATTTGGATGGCTATCGCTTCCCCTGCATATCCTTACGTTACTACACCGTGTAGCGCCTTGAAGGCTTCAGATGGGTCGTTACTCACCTTTGACCCCCTAGTGGACCTACGGCACCGTTAGCGGGCATTAGCGACTATGCTCTCAGAATAATGGGAAAACAGAGCCACACCCCTTTTTGTACTTGGGTACCAAAAACTAGCTTGCAAGGCATTGAGTATCGCGTTATCCTACATTCTGACTAATTCAAGTTAAGGGCTTTTGGTATGCCGTTTAGATATCAGTGCATGGAATGCGATCAGGTATTTTGGAGTGAGCGCTATGAATCGGTTTGCCCGGACTGTGAGGAGGAGGGTGTGCTGGAGATGGATGAGCCGGCTTTGAAGGGGGCCCCGGACCAGGCGGCAGCGGACTGGGGTCAGGCGATTGAGTTAAAAAAAAATAGCGTAGATATTGGGAGGGGGGCTGTATGTGCGCATTGTTTACAGCTGCTGGGAGACGAAGAGGATGATGAGCTGGCTACGGCCCGCTTTGAGACCGGAGCGGAGGAGCATCAGCGCAGTGCTTTTAATCCGGGACGGAGCGGGGGCGGACCTCGGCTCTGCCGGCGCTGTGACGGGGGTCAGTAAAGCGTTTGGAACCCGGTACGGAAAGATTGACAACGGAGCCTGAAAAAGGCATAAGACACTCACCGCAAGGAAGTACGGCAAACATTGCGGTGGGGCTCCTTCGGGGGCCCCATGTTTGTTTAAAGGGATGATGAAGGAGCAATGGATGGAAACAGTATATTTGGATCTGACGGCCCCTCACAGCGACGAAGCGTCGTATGGGATGGCTTTATTCGAAGCCTATGTTCCGCGCTTTGCCGGACTGCTTAATTTATTCAACTACGGTATGAGCGGGCTGTGTTGCGGCGAGGAGGCCCCGCTATCGACCGAGGACTTGTTTATCATTGCCCATGGCATTGTATCGCTGCCGGACTTTAACGAGGCGGGCCCACCGCAGTTGTCCGAGAGCGGCAAGCTGGAGTGTCTGATCGAATCATCGCAACCTTCATCGATGCCCATTGGCTACCGGTTGGTGCTGCGCGGTCTCTTTACCGCCCTGGTGGAGGATGGAACCCGGGAAGGACTGGGCGAGATAGCCATTGCCGCCTGCAGTACGCTGGCGGAAGCGGGCTATGTGCCCTTTCCAGGCTCCGCTGAGACCCCGCCGCTGTTGCTACGCAATGTATCGATGAGCTCAGTCGGCACCGATGCCCTGATCGAACTCACCATCGATGCTCATAAACG
>Ga0208879_1001129_pt1 | contig 25743 bp, 10 predicted proteins | sample Knorr_S15_td_Bot_FD_185605 | JGI IMG/M metagenome (GOLD analysis project Ga0208879, IMG submission 185605) | Marine microbial communities from Southern Atlantic Ocean transect - Knorr_S15_td_Bottom_ad_5009_LV_A (SPAdes) (version 2) | ecosystem: Environmental > Aquatic > Marine > Oceanic | place...
GCTTAGAAATTGGCCTCCACCCAATCATCTGCATTGCCTTAGGAACAATGACCGCTTGTTTTGGTGGTGTTATACGCGATATTTTAAGTAATGAAATTCCAATTATATTCAGAAAGGAAATTTATGCCACAGTTTGTATTATTGGAGGGGTGTTTTTTCTGGGCTTGTCAGAAATTGGCATAACAGAAAATCTGATTTACTTGAGTACTTCAACTGTAATTATTCTCATTCGAATTTTAGCCATAAAATACAATTTGAGTTTGCCTTCTTTTTATAAAAAATAGGCACTTAATACTCTTCTGAATCCTTCCGAATAACCATTTCTATCAAGTGGCGAAAAAAGCTAATTTGTAAAACTTAAATCAAGAAACATGAAAAATTTATTTTTCTCAGCATGTATACTGAGCTCAAGTATATACGCACAAAACACTGTTTGTTTCGATATTGAAGCCAACCCAAACACCGATAACTACGCCCTAAGTACCTTCACTAAATACGTAAATGTGTTAGACTGCTTCGAGATTTATGCTGAAGCAAGTATTTCGGATGCGAAAGTTCTCCACGCAGCAGCAGTAACTGCAGAGCTCTTAGACAATAATGAAGATGGCATTGTTGACGATCCGCTCATCAAAGCTCAACTAGCAAACAGTAATGCACTTATGCCATTATTTGCTTCTGAAGGATCGGCTGGCGAAAATGCTTTTTTTAACAATTACAATGGAAACGGAGTAAGTGCCGTATTGTACAATAACGAAATAGATCCTACACAGCCCGGACATTGGGGCGATGATGCTACGGTAGAAGAAATATTACACACCATAAATCATATAGGGCACACATTTGTTTACCCCAATGCCTTTAGCCTGTCGCCAAATAGTTCTTTAATGAGCGATGCTATGGATGTGGCAAGAGGTGGGCAGTTTATGAGCATCCCTAGTTCTTATCCAGAAGATGCCTGGTATCATTACGATGATTACACTTGTGATTACGAATGTATGGCTATAGAATATATGTACTGGGCGATTGTAAGTAATATGGGTATTCTAAACGATACGCAAACTTGTTCGGGCATCGCCAATGAATGGGAACCATGTAGTCCAGAATTGTTTGAGAGCATGGATATCTTGATGCACACGCTAATTACAGACCCACAATATTTAATCCCACAGAATGCTCCCGATGGAAATTACTGCCCTGCCGGCGTTGGTATTAACAAGAATTATTTGGTGCAAAATTTAATTTCTCCAAATCCTTGCACTACTCATTTCAGCTATTACTCGAATAGTGATGGACAATTGAGTATTTGTGCCATAAACGGACGACTTCTTTCTTCTGTTAAGATTCAAAAAAGGATGAATACAATTAGCGTATCTGGTTTAATCAACGGAGTTTACATTCTAAAACACGGGAATAGCAGACAGAAATTAATCATTAGATAAAACTCCGCAAGCTAGATTATGTTTAATTTGGCTTAATTATTGCCAAATTACTGACTAGAAAAAACACAATCGACATGAAGAAATTAATACTAGCCCTCAGTCTTATTCCTTTAGTATCACTTGCTCAAAACTATAATATTCAAGAGCATGTCATCACTTTTAGCGGTGAGATAAGTGCAGATAACTTTAGCGACAACACTTATTTTGATGCCTTGGTAGACACAGTTGAGATTAACTGGGAAATAATTGTAGCCGATATGCCTGAAGAATGGCAATTCTCTAATTGCTTTCCAAATTGCTATCCTCCGGGAGCACTTACTGGATCACATATTTTTGAGCAAGGAAGCGATTACTACCTAAACTGTCATATCTACCCTTTCAATACTGCAGGTGAAGCCATTATTCAAATGCAAATTACCGACGGTATAGCTACCGATACAGTTATATGGTATGCTACTGCATTAAGCACAGTGGGCATCGAAGAAATGATCGACGAAGAAGCGATAGAAATAGAAGCTATCTATGACTTAAGCGGAAGAAGAATTTCTAGTGTCAGAAATCAGGAAATCGTAATTATCAGATATAAAAACGGTACAACAAGAAAAGTTTACGCTATCGAAGAATAGATTTCGATAAATATCATATTTAAAGGAAGGCTTTGGCCTTCCTTTTTTATTTGCCCATAATTCATCTAAAAAACAAAGCAATAACAAGTTCACTTGTTTCGGATGGCTTTTTTATATATTTGGGCTTAGAATAAAATCCAGAAGAAATGGGAAGAGCATTTGAATTAAGGAAAGGAAGAAAGATGAAACGTTGGGCAGCCATGTCTAAAACGTTTACCAGAATCGGGAAAGATATCGTGATGGCCATCAAAGATGGTGGTCCAGATCCGGAATCAAATTCTAAACTAAGAGCTGTCATCCAAAATGCGAAGACAGCCAATATGCCTAAAGACAATATTGAGCGTGCCATAAAAAAGGCCGCTGATAAAGATACATCCAATTATAAAGAAGCTCTTTTTGAAGGTTATGCCGCACACGGTATCGCTGTGATAATTGAAACCGCTACCGATAACAACAACCGTACAGTTGCCAATATCAGATCTTACTTCAACAAGTGTAATGGCGCCATGGGGACTTCTGGTTCTGTAGAATTTATGTTTGAACACAAGTGTAATTTCATGATTGCAAATAAGGGTCAAGACCTAGAAGAATTGGAGTTCGAATTGATTGATGCTGGTGCCGAGGAAATCTTTGAAGATGAGGATGGAATTATGATTTACGGTGACTTCCCTAGTTTTGGTTCTATCCAAAAAGCCTTAGAAGAAAACGAATTTGAAATTTTGAGTTCTGGATTCGACCGCATTCCAACTACGCTAAAAAAATTAAGCGAAGAGCAAGAAGCTGATGTAAATAAGTTGCTCGAAAAAATTGAAGAAGATGACGATGTGCAAAATCTATATCACAATATGCAAGAGTAAGTAAATATACACTCAAAATATATAAAGCCTCCCGAGCAGTTGGGGGGCTTTTTTATTGCTCAAATCTCAATCCAGTCGACAAGGAAACATTTTTACTCATAAATTGTTTCCTTAGTTTATATCCTGTATTTTTGCAGCAGATATGGAAAGATTAGATCGAATTATTGAAGGGGCATTAAAACTCTTCCTAAAGCAAGGAGTAAAAGCTACAAACATGGATGATGTGGCCAAACACCTCGGCATGTCAAAAAAGACCTTATACCAATATGTAGACAATAAAACAGATTTGGTGGAGCAGTGTTTTAGACACTATCAGAGTGCAATTCTCGAAATGATAAACAGCATTCAAGAAAAAAATGAGAATGCTATTGACGAGCTTTTCGAGATCGACGAGCAGGTTTGTCATATGCTCAAGAACAGACCTCCGATGCTTATTAACGATGTCAAAAACCACTACCCTTCAGTTTGGACAATTCTCGATGAAATCAAAAAGAAGCACATCTTTAACTGCGTTACTCAAAACATGAAAAACGGAAAGGATCAAGCACTCTACAGAGAAGATGTAGACATAAATATTATTTCCAAATTAATGATGAACACCGTTGACGCACTCGTTGACGACGAAATATTCCCCCTCACAGAATACGATTTCAAAAAACTATTAAAGGAAAACAGAGTTTATCACATTCGCGGAATAGCCACACAAAAAGGAATTAATTATTTAGAAGAGAAACTGAAAAATGAATAAAGGACTATTAATAGTACTGTGTAGCATATTAAGCTACGGCTTGCAGGCACAGCACTCCTTGTCGGTGCAAGAAGCACAATACTACGGATTGGAAAACAATCGAGACATTAAAAACGCGCATTTAGATGTTAAATATGCGGCAAAGCAAATGCTCGAAACCATTTCGGTAGGTTTACCTCAAATTAATGCCGAAGCCCAATGGCAAAACTATTTAGAGGTTCCAACCCTACTACTACCCTCTACCGATCCTAATGAGGTGTACACTGAAATGCAGTTTGGAATCCCTCATACTACAAGCGCTTCTATTACTGCTAGTCAGCTTATATTTAGTGGTAGTTATATCGTTGGATTAAAAGCTTCAAAATCGTTTATGGAGTTTGCCAATATGAGCAAAGAATTAACAGAAATTCAGATTAAAGACAGTATAGCTACCGCTTACTTTAATGTGCTGATAGCAGGAGAAAATAAAGATTTTCTTGAAAACATAGTTATCGTGCACAAAGATATCCTAGCCGAAATTGAAGCTAGGTATATCAATGGTTTTGTAGAGGATATAGAGGTTGACCGAATGGCTTTAGTGCTTTCAAAAATGGAAATGCAATACGCCAATATGCAAAGGCAATCAGAAATTGCTGAGGCTTACCTAAAACTAATCATTGGAATCCCATTGAACGAATCGTTGGCTCTTACTGACAGCCTTCCTGACTTGCTAAACTCCAATGTAGAATTTCAATTAGAAGAAGCTCAAATTCAAAATCGTATTGAATATCAAATGGCTGACATGAAAGTAAAGCTAAAGGAATTAGATATGCGTCGTTATCAAACAGACAAATTACCTACAGTTGCAGCATTCGCCGCTTTTAGTGCTAGTGCTATGGGGAATGACTTTAGTGCCTTCGATGATAATACCCATTGGTATCCTAGTCAGTTAGTGGGCTTAAAAATAACCCTACCAATATTTGATGGATTAGGGGGCCTTGCACGAATTCAGAAAGCTCGTTTGAAGTATGAACAGGCTCAGAATGATAAAAACCAAATAGCTGAAAGTTTAGAGTTAGCTCATTTAGCAGCACAAAGTAATTACTTAAATGCAACCAGCAATTACAACCACCAACAAGGAAATTTAGTTTTATCAAAAAAGATTTACGATAAAACATTAGTCAAATACCGAGAAGGATTAGTGAGCAGTTTGGAACTTTCTCAAACGGGAACCGAATATTTAGAATCGAACAGTAACTTTTCGCAGAGCATTCACAACTTATTGATTAGCAACATGAACTACCAACGTTCTTTAGGAAAATAAAGCCATGAAAAAACTAGCAATACTCATCAGCGCAGTCTCATTACTACTCTCATCATGTGGGGAGGGTAAATTAAATATAGAGGCCAAAAAGTCGGAATTGAATGATTTAAAATCTCAATTGATTGAACTTAAAGGTCAGATTAAAGGTTTAGAAAAAGATTTAAATGGCCATGTGGAACTATCTAATGAAAAGAGAATTTCAGTTCGAATAAAACCTATCCAAGAAGAAACATTTTACCACTTTATAGAACAAGCTGGGAAAGTAAGTTCTAAAGAGAATATTTTGGTGAGTGCCGAAATGGGGGGTCTCGTTACACAGTTAAACGCCACTGAAGGGCAATGGGTCAATAAAGGGCAAAGCATCATCGAATTAGATTCCGACATTATGAAAAGTAATGTTGCAGAGCTGAGTTCTGCTCTTGAACTTGCTAAAACAACTTTTGAGCGACAACAAATTTTGTGGGACCAAAAGATTGGGTCTGAACTAGAATACCTACAGATTAAAAATCAGTACGAATCCTTACAAAACAAATTTGAGGCGGCAGAAGCACAGTTGAAGAAGCTTTCTATTTCGGCACCCATTAGCGGCCTTGTGGAAGAGTTGTTTTTAAACCCAGGAGAACTTGCTTCTCCGGGAAGACCTGCTTTCAGAATTGTGAATACTCAAAAAGTTTACGTTGAGGCAGATGTTGCCGAACGCTATGCGAATATTCTTAAAAAGAACAGCCCCGTTGTAGTAAACTTCAATGCTCTTGGCATCAGTAAAGAGGCTCCAATCAGTTTTGTTGGGCAAGTCATCAATCCTGAAAACAGAACCTTTAAAGTAAAGATTCATTTAGATAATACTTCGGGAGAGCTCAAGCCAAATGCGGTTGCTTCTCTAAAAATTCAAGACTATACAAATAACAATGCCATTGTCGTTTCATCGCAAATAGTGAAAAGAGATATGAGGGGAGATTTCCTCTTTATAAACAAAAATGGCAAAGCACAAAAGACTTATATCCAAACAGGCCTATCGCACGATGCTTCTACCATGGTAGAATCAGGTCTAGCAATTGGCGACCAAATAATCGTGGAAGGATATAATGAAGTGGTGAATGGAAGTTTGCTAGACATTAAAAAGTAAAAAATGGAACAACAAAACAGAAGCTTCAAAGCAACCAATCTCTCCATAAAGAATAAAACTTCGGTATTTATTCTAACGGCACTATTAACCCTATTTGGTTTATTTGCCTATGAGAACATGCCTAAATCCTTGTTCCCAGATATCGTTATACCTACCATTATGGTGCAAACGATTTATCCAGGTAACTCCCCTGCCGACATAGAAAACTTGATTACGCGCCCGATAGAAAAACAAATTAAATCGGTAAAAGGGATTAAGAATTTAAAATCCACTTCACTTCAAGACAACTCGAGTATTATTGTTGAGTTTACTACAGATGTAGAAGTGAAAACTGCTCTTCAAGATGTTAAAGATGCGGTAGATAAAGCTAAAAGCGATTTACCTTCTGATTTAGAAATGGACCCGATGATTATGGATATCGATTTCTCCGAATTCCCCATTTTAAACATCAACCTTTCCGGGGACTTCAGTTTAGATGATTTAAAGATATATGCCGAGAACCTGCAAGATGAAATTGAATCGCTATCAGAAATATCTAAGGTAGAAATCACGGGACTCCTAGATCGTGAGATTACCATTAAAATGGACCTCCACCGAATGGAGAGCAACAAAATTAGCCTTAGAGATATTGAAGATGCCATTGTATTTGAGAATGTTTCGATTGCTGGTGGTGATATATTGCTTGGCGGTTTACGAAGAATGGTGCGTACCGATGCTGAATTCAAGTCAACCAAAGAGATTGAGAACATTATTGTAAAGCATGAAAAAGGCAATATTGTTTACCTAAAAGACATTGCTGAAGTTGTTAACGGTTATGAGGAAAGAAAAAGTTATGCTCGTTTAAATAAAGAGCCAGTAGTTTCTCTAAATGTGGTGAAGAAGAGTGGCGAAAACCTTTTGGAGGCATCCGATAAAATAATGGCTTTAATTGAGGAGTCACAAACTACAGGTTTTCTTCCAGAAACTCTAAGCATCTCTATCACCAATGATCAATCAGAACAAACGCGAAAACAGTTGAGTAATTTGGAGAACAGCATCATTTTAGGGATGATATTAGTCATCTTAGTCTTGTTATTCTTCTTAGGTCTGAGAAATTCCTTGTTTGTAGGATTAGCTATCCCTCTTTCAATGTTTATCAGTTTTGTGGTATTAGGTGCAATGGGTACTACGATGAACATGGTTGTACTCTTCGCTTTAATTTTGGCCTTGGGTATGTTGGTGGACAATGCCATTGTGGTAATCGAAAACATACACCGCCTTTATAGCGAAGAGGGGCTTAGTAAAATTGAAGCAGCTAAAAAAGGTGTTGGAGAAATTGCAGTGCCTATTATTTCATCAACTGCTACCACACTTGCGGCCTTCTTTCCTCTTCTGTTTTGGGATGACATCATGGGAGAGTTTATGGGCTATATCCCCATGACATTAATTATTGTTTTAGGCTCATCACTCTTTGTGGCTTTGGTCATCAACCCGGTTTTTGCCTCTGTATTTATCCAAAAAGATGAACGCAATAAGCCCAACAAAAAGAAGATTTTTAAAACTACGGCAATACTATCCGTAATTGCGACACTCTGCTATGTGTTAGGCTACAATATGCTGGGAGCAATACTATTTGTATTTGCACTATTAAACATCATCAACGGTTTCTACCTGACTCCAGCTTCACATTGGTTTCAAGACACACTTATGGTGCGCTTTGAAAACAAATACGCGAAGACCTTGGAATGGGCGTTAGAAGGAAAGAAACCCTATGCACTATTAGCTGGAACAGCTCTCTTATTAATATTCTCATTAGCCTTTTTTGCGATGAGTTCTCCAAATGTAGAGTTCTTCCCAGTGAATGAGCCCAAGTATATTAATGTGTTTGTAGAAATGCCTCAAGGAACTGATGTACAGGTTACAGATTCCATTGCACAAATTATTGAAAGAGATGTTTTTGAAACACTAAAGCCATTTGAAAAGGCCGTTTCGTCGGTAATGACTAACGTTGGCGCTGGAACTTCGGATCCAAATGATATAGTGGGTGCTACGGGTAATACTCCAAACAAAGCGCGAATCACTATCAATTTTGAGGAATTTGAATACCGCGAAGGGATAAGCACAGGGCATATTATGAAACTTTTATCCTCCAAGCTTAAGGGGATGCCTGGGGTAGATATCACCGTTGACAAAAACCGTGAAGGACCACCAATGGGAAAACCCATAAATATTGAAATTAACGGCGAAAACTTCAACGATTTATTAGCGATTTCTGATGAGGTAAAACAACTAATCGAAGATGAGAACATTGCAGGTATCGAAGGTTTAAAAGTGGATCTCGAATTAAGTAAGCCAGAACTATTGGTTAAGATCGATAGAGATCAAGCACGTAGATTAGGGGTTTCAACAGCTCAAATAGCGAGTACTATTAGAACAGCCCTATTTGGTAAAGAAATTTCCAAATACAAAGAGGGAGAAGATGAATACCCAATTGTCCTTCGTTTAGACGACAAATACCGCTACAGCGTTCCTTCTCTAATGAATCAACTAATCACTTTCCGTAGTCAATCTGATGGGCAAATAAAACAAATTCCTATTGCTACGGTTGCTGATTACAGCTATAATAATACCTATGGTTCGGTTAACCGAAAGGACATGAAAAGGCAAGTAACCATTTACTCCAATGTTTTGGAAGGTTATAATGAGAATAGTATCAACGATCAATTGAAAAAACTATTAGCTGATTATTCTCTACCTGTTGGATACAAACTTCAATTTACGGGTAAGCAACAAGAGCAGGCAGAAACTCAAGAGTTCTTATCGAAGGCCTTGATGATTGCCATTGCCTTAATTGCTTTGATTTTGGTTTCGCAATTCAACTCAGCTATCAAACCATTCATTATCATCATTACAGTTTTATTCAGCACTATTGGAGTGTTTTTAGGGCTCACCATCTTCAATATGGATTTTGTGATTATTATGACGGGAATAGGAATCGTTTCGCTTGCAGGGATTGTGGTGAATAATGCCATAGTACTCATCGACTATATTGACTTATTGAAAACAAGGAAACGTCGGGAAATGAAACTCGATGAAAATGCTCTTCTAGAAGAATCCTTGGCGATAAAATGTATTCATGAAGGTGGGCAAAAGCGTTTAAGACCTGTACTCTTGACGGCAATCACTACGGTACTAGGTTTGTTACCGCTTGCCACCGGAATGAATATAAACTTCTACACCTTACTAACTGAGTTCGATCCTCAAATATTCTTTGGAGGAGACAATGCCATATTCTGGGGACCTATGGCATGGACTGTAATTTTCGGATTGACCTTCGCCACCTTCCTCACGCTAATTCTTGTACCTGTTATGTACTTATTAGCAGATAGAATACGAAACAAGTTTTTAAAAATTATTGACTAAAATAATAATCTCGGCATTCAAAAAAACCATACTAATTACTTACTTTTGCGCATCGTTGCTGACGTAGCTCAGTTGGTAGAGCGCATCCTTGGTAGGGATGAGGTCGAGGGTTCGAATCCCTTCGTTAGCTCAAAAGGCGTTTTGCAAATTGCAAAACGCCTTTTTTGATTTTAATAATCTTATAATTTTCAGTAACTTATAAGCTCAACTATAAATTATAATACGATGAATACTAAATTAATGATTAGATATGGTCTACTTACAGGGGGAAGTTTAATTGTCTACTTCCTCCTAATGCAAATTTTAGGACTTATTGAAATCACCGAATTGCGCTATTTAAATCTATTAATATTGATGGGAGGTCTATTTCTTTTTCTGAAGAAATTCTGTGTAGACAAATTCTCATATCTCAATGCATTTACCAGTGGTATTTATGTATCGGCAATTGCGGTATTTAGTTTTGTCATCTTTTTTATGTTTTATATCGACTTTATAGATCCTAACTTTTACGAATACATTAGAGAAAATGAAGACTTTGGTTCTTATATAAACAAGGGTGCACTCGCCTTTATGTTAGTCGCCGAGGGCTTAAGCTCAGGGCTTATAGCAACTTTCATCTTCATGCAATATTTTAAATCATTTCTTTATAAGAACTAAAAAAAGGCTTCCCGTACGTACGGGAAGCCTTTTTTTATTGAATCATTTTATCTACAATTTGTTTTCCACTTGAATAAAGTCTCTTTCGAATAAGGACCTCCCCTTTTCTATTCTTGGAAGCCTCTCTTCCTAATAGATCTTTATAGGTTTCCGAAACTATTTCATCCTGAAATTCTTCAATAGAAAGGCCAGGAATATCTACGGTAATCAAAATGACTTCAGTAGATTCAAAATCTCCATTACTTACCGTTACTTGAACTTCGTATACGCCGTTTAAAGAGAAGACGTGAACCACTTGTAGTCCATTACTAAAATATCCATCACCAAAATCCCATAGTGCAGTATAACTATTCCCCATTCCAAACACCTCAACAGTGAATAAATAAGAGCTTCCTCCTAAAGGAATATTACTTAAATCAATGAGAGTATATAGACATGATCCGTCCTCAAAATTAGCATCTTCATTGAAATTAAATGCCTCAGAATCCATGCAACCAACGACAAGTAGATATTCACATGAATCATCCTCTACTGTTGCTTCGGGATTGAATTCTAAATACAATTCATCCATACAGCCTTCTATAGAGGAGATACAAGAATCGTCATCGAGGTTTGCATATTGATTGTAATTGAGTGCCTCAGGATCGGTACATCCTTCAATTATCACAGTAAAACAAGAACCATCGTTTACATTTGCTAAGGAATCGTACTCCAAATAGCTTGGATTTGTACAACCCTCTACTATTAAAATACAAGAACCATCATTCACATTTGCCTGAGGGTCGTAGTTCAACGAATTTTCTATAGTACATCCAAAGTACAGGCAAGATCCGTTATCGGTATTGGCAAGAGCAGTATAGTTATCAGCCCACACATCGGTACAACCCAAAATAACTGGTGTTAAACAAGATCCATCATCAGTATTCGCCTGAGTGTTATACTCAAGGAAATCACTATCCATACAACCATTTACAATGAGCACCTCACAAGAGCCGTCCGTTTGATTAGCTGTAGGGTCATATTCCATATATAAGGGGTCGATACAACCAAGGCTTATAATAAACTCACAAGAGCCGTCATCGGTATTGGCAGGGGCATAGTATTCCACATAATTAGGGTCGGTACAGCCTAGTATCATAACCAAATCACAAGAACCATCGTCAACAGTTGCCAATGAATCAAATTCTACATATAAGGAGTCTGTACAACCTTCATATTCAAAAATACAAGAGCCATCATTTACCGTAGCTTCAGCATCAAAATTCAAAGCAACTTCAACGGTACAACCATGAATTGCAGGAGTGAGACAAGAACCATCATCAATATTGGCTAGAGGATTGTATTCAGCAAAGTCAGGATTGGTACAGCCATAATAGTCCATAGTACAAGTACCGTCGTCAACCGTAGCCAAAGGATTATAATTAAAAGCCACTGGATCCATACATCCTAAAATAGTTGGAATACAACAATCCTCACAAGATACATTTGCTTGTTCATTAAAATTTAAAGCCGTCTCATCCATACAACCTTCTACGATTGAGGTTTCGCACGAACCATCATCAACATTGGCCTCTGGGTTAAACTCTAAATAATTTGAATTCGTACAGCCAAAAACTTCCTCGCTAGGCAAGAGCACTTCTATGAGGGTAACTTGAGAAAAACCATCGTTAATATAATTTTCCACAAAATTACCCAATAAGAAATAGGTCGCTGAAGCAGAATAATCGTTTCCTGAACTTTGAACAAACCATTGAAAAGAATCACCACTTTCGAAGCCGTCTTTTTCTTCAGTAGTTGAATCGTCTCCAAATGCAGCTAAAGAAAATGATAAACTACCCGTCCATTCCGCAAAACCACCACATTGAAACTGATTTTGATAATCGAGATAAAACACTCCCAAGAGGTCGCCCTCTTCCAATGCTTGGTCTTGCACCAATATCGTCTGGTCAAGATTTACCAATATGGTATGATTAGAACCAGTATTGATTTCGCTTGTTGAGTTTGGCCACACAAGATCTTGAGCAGACAAAGTCCCAACAACAAATATGAAGAGTAGAAATAAAAGACTGACTATTTTTTTCATCTGAAATAATTAGGGAACGAAAATACAAAGAATTGACAACAATGCAGCGACAATTTTTATACCAAAAAAAGCAGCGACAATTGTCGCTGCTTAAATTATCATTTCCTGTAGCTTTTTATCTGTATATCATCGAAGGATAATAAGATCTTGTAAATTCATCACTAATCTCTATAGTATAAAAGCCATTACTAATATTCGATACATCTATCGATACATTTCCTTGGCCCTGTGTTAATGAGAATTGGTGCTTATCAATTATTTTACCTTCTACATTAATAATTCTCACATTTACTGAAGCCGCATTTTGCAGTTGATAAGATATGATTAGGTTGTTTGCAGCAGGCATAGGGTATAGAGAGAAGCTATCATTAAATAATTCCTCTACTCCCACACCATAAGCTTGAACTTCTGTAGTTGCTTCACAACCGTCAGCATTAGTAACAATAAGTGTATATAAACCATTACCATATTTAAAGGCCTCCAGTTCCGATTCTGTTTCGTCCTCCAATAGGTAACCATTAAAATACCACTGGTAAGTTGGTGAAGTACCATCAGTTACAGAATTGATAATAAAATTAACCTCATCATATGACAAATTAACATTTACAGGAATTGCGTCAATAATCTCTACACTAACTATTTCAGTCAAGCCAAAGTCATCTGAAACTACAAAGTTATAGCTTCCAGCTGCTAAATTTTCGAGATCATATCCCATATCCTCGATTGTATAAGGAGGTAAACCACCTTCAATTGACAACTCCACCGATCCATTGTCTCCAACACAAGTAGGATGAACCAAAGATGATGAAATGAATAATGGGAAGACACAAGAGTCATCGCCATAGTTTGCTTCAGGATTGAAGTTTACAGCTCCATCATCCACACATCCTACTAACTGTCCAATTGAACAATCAGAATAAGTTAGCACATCAATCACCGAAATACTGTTAGTTTCATATTCAGGCCCTCCTTGCAAATAGATTACATTAATCTCAAATACTTTTTCGCTAATCTCTGTTTTTGCAAACCAGTACATGTGGTCGCCAGGAGAAAAGCCATCTTTTTCGGCAGTGGTTTGATCGTCGCCCCAAGCAACTAGTACAGCAGCGTGATTATTCCACTCTAAGACACCCGCACAAATGTAGGCATCATCATCATTCAAAAAGAATACCCCCATTTGATCCTTATCTTCTAAAGGAGAACCAAGGATGGATTCTTCAGTAATAAACAAAGTCATATTGGCGCCTGTATTTTCTGCTTCAAATCGCAAAGTTTCACAAGACATTCCAATAGGATCTTCGAGTAATTCGCCTTGGGCAAATGCTTGGAAGCCGAACAAAACGAATGTCGACACCAATAAGTAGTTTAGCCCTCTCTTTTGTAAAGTAATTGTTTTCATAATTGAAAAAATTTAAAATTAGTACCCACCTCAACGAGGTTTTCTTTTGAAATTCTCTAACGAGAATAACATCCCTGGGTAGGAAAAAGATGGGGTGATTTAGAAAGGGTGATTTAAGAGCAAAATCCTTCTGGGGTAAAAGAGTTGTCCACGATGGACGAGCAAGGCAATAAAAATGCCTTCAGGAAATAATAAAGAGGGTAAAAATTTGAGGTAGGGTTTTGAGTGTGAGAATCACACCTACACAAATATATAACTATTTATTTATCTGCAAAATAAATTGAGTGAAAAGTTTTAAAAACCAGATACTTACCAACAAAAACGACGCCTTAAAGGCGTCGTTTTTGTTGGTAAAAGCACTTAATTTCAATGTTGAATAATCAGTTTATGATTGTAAACTAATCCATTTACTTCGATTGAAAGCATATAAACTCCCGAGGCCACTTTATCAAGTGGAAGCCTAGTTTCTACATTCGAACTAGCTTCAATAGTTTCTTGATATAAGAGCTCACCCATAAGACTTACTACTTTAATAGAAGATGTATGAAGCGTTTCGAAGCCATACTTCACATGTACAATTCCCTGCGAAGGATTTGGATAAACCGATAAGTCTGTAAATAATATTTCCGTTAAGCCCACTGCATAAATACTATCCGTAAGCGCACATCCGTATTCATCAACAATCTCTACTGAGTAATTACCTTCCTCTATAGGGATGTAAAATTCGTCCACAGCATCCTCAATAGAATCTCCTTCGAAGAACCACTGAACTGTTGGGTTAGATGAATTGGTTTCAATAGTAAGAAGACCATCGTCGGCGTCAATCTCAAGAGTTAATGCTTCCTCAGGTTGGTTTACTTCAAAGTTAACGAACACTTGTTGACCAGCAGCATCTACAACAAATGCAACATAGTCACCTGCGTATAAGGAATCGAGATTATAACCAAAACTGTTAATTTGAATTGGCTCCAAACCACCTTCAATCAATAATTCTACTGAACCAGTTTCTTCAAAACAAGCAGCATCATAAGCTATGTAATCCACCGATAAAACAAAATAACAAGATCCATTTTCTTCGGTCGCAGCAATATCGTAATTCAAGGCTGCAGAATCAGTACATCCGAACACTTCATCAGGACCACAAACGCCATCTCCATCAACATCATCTATACAATTTCCTTCACAGTCGTAACCAGTCTGATTGTACCAACAAGAAGCATCATCCCAATTGGCCGTTTCATCGAAATTACACGCTAAGTTATTTGTACAACCATAGTACAAACAAGAACCATCTTCTACATTTGCTAGAGAATAGAAGTTATCAGCAATAGCATCGGTACAACCAATATACAAACAAGAGTTTGGTGTATGGGAAGTATTAGCTACTTGATCGAAGTTATCGGCAATAGGATCGGTACAACCCATGAGAACAGGCATACAAGTATTATCGTCGATATTAGCACTTGAATTATAGTTATAAGAAACTGGGTTTGTACAACCGTATACGATATCGATACAAGAACCATCATCGGTATTTACATCAATAAAGTTATTGTCAACTAATTCTATAAAATTAAGTGCTTCTGAATCCATACAACCTTCAACAACCGGATAACAAGTCCCATCTGATTGATTGGCTAATGGTGTATAGTTAAATGCGGCTTCATTAGTACAACCTAATACAAGTTCAATACACGAATCATCCTCGGCATTAGCATTCGGCTCATAGTTAACCGCTGTATTATCCATACATCCATAGAAAACAGGAACACAAGTATTATTGTCTACGTTTGCTTGATCATTATAATTGAATGCTTCAGAATCTGTACAACCATAAACAATGTCAATACATGATCCGTCATCTACATTGGCATCTTCCACAAAGGTCAATGCATAAGGGCTCATACAACCTTCAACGATTGGAATACAAGTATCGTCATTTGTATTTGCTACACTATTATAGTTGATTGAATATTCTACCGTACAACCGTATATGAATGGAGTACAAGAATTATCATCGAGGTTTGCATCTGAATTATAGTTGTAATAGTCTGAATTCATACAACCTTCGACAATAGGAATACAGGAATCATCATCGGTATTCACATCGAATAGCACATCATTAACCAATTCAACAAAGTTAAGAGCTTCTGAATCCATACATCCTTCGATTACAGGATAACAAGTAGCCTCATCCACATTGGCATCGGCTACATAATTAAACGCAGTAGCATCCATACAACCAAAGACGGCAATAGTTTGACAGGAACCGTCATTTTCGTTTGCCTCTGGATTAAACTCAACATACTCTTCCAACAAACAACCAGCGATAAGCGTAATACACGATCCATCGTCGGTATTAGCAGTTTCATCAGGGTTTTGAGCAGTGGCATCGGTACAACCAAACACTATAAGAGTTATACACATTTCTTCGACTGAAACATTTGCCTCTGAGTTGTACTCTATATAAGCAGGGTTCATACAGTCGCCCACTAATACGATACACGAACCATCGTCGGTATTCGCTTGAGCGTTGTAATTTACTGCTGCAGGATTCGTACATCCTAAAACCTCCGCTAAGGATGTTAAACAAGAACCATCATCGGTATTGGCAATTAAGTCGTACTCTAAATAGTTTGGATTGATACATCCCTCTACAACATCTTCACAAGTAGCATTATTTATATTGGCCTCAACATTAAAGTTGTAAGAAGTCTCATTAGTACAACCAAATACAATTGCTTCACAAGAGGCATCATCAACATTAGCCAAAGCATTATAATTAAATGCAGTTTCGTCCATACAGCCATCAACAACAAGAACACAAGAGCCATCATCTGTATTAGCAGTCGAATCATAATTTAGTGCTTCTGTATTATTACATCCGTATACTACAGGAGTTAAACAAGTACCATTATCTATATTGGCTAGTATATTATACTCTACATAACCAAATACAGAACAGCCTTCAACAAGTAAATTCAAACATAAACTTGGTTCAGTATCAGTGTTAGCGTTTACATCGTACTCAAGGTAGTTGTTATCCATACATCCCTGTACCGTATTTATGCATGAATCATCATTAAAAGTGGCTCCAGCATCAAAGTTAAAAGCATCAGGATCCATACAACCAAGCACAACTTCAATACACGACCCGTTCTCAGCGTTTGCATTTAGGTTATAGTTAAGAGCAGTAGCATCCATACAGCCCATAAACACAGCTTCACAAGAACCGTCATCAACATTTGCATTTCCATCGAAGTTATAAGCATCCTCATCAGTACAACCGAATACAGATAGTATACAAGCACCGTTATCTGAATTGGCAGCAGGATCGTAATTTAGCGATTCCACATTAGTACATCCACTAATGATTAGCTCACAAGAACCATCATCTACAGTTGCCAATTCATTATAATTCAAAGCATTTGCCTCAGTACACCCAAGTACTGCATAATCACAGGTTCCATCGTCAACGTTTGCTATAGGGTTATAGTTAATAGCTATTTCAAGCATACAACCATAAACGATTAGTGTTTGACAAGAACCATCGTCGGTATTTGCTTGGGCATCGTATTCCATGTAGGTATTATCGATACAACCAAAGACAAGCGTCTGACAAGATCCATCATCGGTATTTGCACCCGCAGTATAGTTAAAGGCATTTGCATCGGTACATCCAAAAATAACGGCCTCACAAGAACCATTATCGGTATTTGCTAATTCATCATAATTAAATGCTAATGCATCAGTACATCCTAAAATGATAGCAATACAAGAACCATCATCGGTATTTACCGTTGGATTGTAGTTAAAAGCATTCGGATTGATACAACCGAAAGTTAGTTCTTGACAGTTTCCACTTTCAATATTAGCAGATGGATTGTAGTTAAATGCAGTACTATCCATACAGTCTTCCACTACAGCTTCACAAGAGCCATCATCGATTGTTGCGTTTACATTGTAGTTAAATGCATTTGCATCCATACATCCTTCCACTTCTTCGGCATACACACAAACCGTATTATCTATATTCACAAACGCTGCATAAGCTGCATTATAGAATACACTGGCTGGATCTGCATAGTTATCGTAGTTTTCTGCATCTGGATTGATACAAACTTCAAAGCTCACACGTAAACCACCAAAGACAAATTCACAAGTACCATCTTCTGTATTAGCTTCTGAATTATAATTCGTTACAAATGGGAAGTTTATCGTACAACCATAAATTATAGGTATACATGAATCGTTGTCAATATTCACATTTGGATTATAATTAAATGCATCTTCATCCATACATCCTTCGATTTCTGGAATACAAGAACCATCACTCACATTGGCTTCTGGATTATAGTTAAAAGCTAAAGGATTGACACAACCATAAACAATATATATACATTGACTATCGGTGTTTGCATCTTCATTATAGTTCAAAGCTTCCTCATCCGTACAACCCACAATTACAGCTTCACAAGAACCATCGTTGGTATTTGCCTCACTATTGTAATTAAATGCTAATGGATTGGTACAGCCAAGTATTGCTTCAATACAAGTACCATTATCGAAATTGGCATTATCGTTATAGTTAACCGCATTCACATTGGTACAGCCGTATATCGTTTGAATACAGGAGCCATCACTAGCATTGGCAAATGGATTATAGTTATATGCGAATGGATTCGTACATCCTTCTACTTCAGCAATACAAGTACCATTATCGAAATTGGCATTTTCGTTATAGTTTATTGCTTCATCATCAGTACAACCTTGAATGATTGCCTCACAAGAACCATCGTTCACATTGGCATTCGGATCGTAGTTAAATGCTAATGGATTCGTACATCCTTCTAAGGCGTCAATACATAAACCATTATCTGCATTTGCATATTCATTATAATTCAATGCATCATCGTCGGTACAACCGATTACGGTAGCAATACATGAACCATCGCTAATATTAGCATTTGGATCGAAGTTAAGCGCAAAAGGGTTGGTGCATCCTTCTACCGCTTCAATACATGAGCCATTGTCGGCATTGGCATTTAGGTTGTAGTTTAATGCGTTTTCTGAGGTGCAACCACTAATAATTGCGATACAAGAACCATCGCTCACATTAGCATTTGGATTGAAGTTAAAGGCAAGTGGATTAATACAACCGAACACTATTGCAGCACAAGTTCCATTGTCAACATTCGCAAATGGATTATAGTTTAACTGCCCTGGAGTGGTACAACCTTCAATAATTGGATCACAAGAACCATTATCTACATTCGCATTCGGATCGAAGTTAAATGCTAATGGGTCCGTACATCCTGCAAATGGATAAATACACGAACCATCGTAGGTATTCGCGTTATCGTTATAATTAAGAGCCTGCATATCCATACAACCGTAAATTACTGGAATACATCCTTGAGTTACATTTGCATTTGGATTGTAATTGAAAGCAGTCGGATTGGTACAACCATAAATAACATCTTCACAAATACCATTATCGGTATTCGCATTTTCATCGTAATTAAATGCAAGCGGATCGGTACAACCAAAGATATAAGCCTCACAACAATCGCCGCAACTTACATTTGCATTTGGATCGAAATTCATTGCCAAAGGATTGGTACATCCCATTGCCAATAAAATACAAGAACCATCGTCGGTATTCGCCGTTGGGTTCCAGTTTAATGCCGTTGGGTCGGTACAACCATAGTAAGAATATTCACAAGAGCCATCACTCGTATTGGCCTCTTCGTTATAGTTTGAAGCTGCGGGATTCACACATCCATAAATAACTCCCTCACAAGAACCGTCGTCGGTATTGGCCAACAAGTTATAGTTATATGAGATAGGGTTAGTGCAACCAATAATTACAGCTACACAAGTGGATTCTTGGTGGGTATTAATATCAAGTTGAACATTACCGGTTAATGCATCTCCTTCACCATCAAAATCGTAATCGTTATAATTAAAAGACCCTGGATCTAAACAACCGACAATAAATGGATAACATGAATTGTCATCGGTATTGGCATTTTCCTCGTAGTTAAATGCTTCTGAATCCGTACATCCGAATACCATTACCGTTTCACACAACACATCATCAATCACATTACCACCTACAAAACCAAGGGAATAAACTGAAGAAGCATAATACTCTAGATAATTTTCATCACTACAATAGAAATCTACTTGATCTCCACATACAGAAAGATCGTCAATGATGTTTCCAGAATTGTGTCCATCAATAATATTGTCTGTTTGGTAATAGCCCACATAATTGGCATCCGAACAGTAGAAGTCAGCTTCAAAACCACATTCGTTGGTATCGTCAATCATTGTACCTACTTCCTGTCCATCGGCAAGGTTATCAGTCAAATAGTAACCTACATAACTATCATCATTACAATAGAAGTCGGCAAGTTCACCACAATTTGTATCGTTGTCGATAATAGAACCTACTTCTTGTCCATCCGTTACATCATCAGTACTGTAAAAACCTAAGTATTGACTGTCGGTACAGTAGAAGACAGCTTCATCACCACATTCAACCGTATCGTAACTAATGTTTCCGAAGTCTTGTCCGTTATCTGCATTATTAGTTAAATAATACCCAACATATGCAGCATCCGAACAATAGTAGTTTACAGGAATCGCACATAATGCGGGGTCTACGATTGAACCTCCAATAGGGCCATCTTCTACAGCTCCAGTAGCATAGTACTCAACATATGCATTATCCGAACAATAGAAACTACTTAAATTCACACAAAGTGAATTATCAATCATATTTCCTCCATCAACTGTAGCTACTGTAGGGCCATTATAGTATTCATCATACAGTGGATTATTACAGAAGAAATCTACTGGTGTAGCACATAAATCGTTGTCGATAGTAGTACCAACTGATTGCCCACCATCTACATTATCAGTAACATAGTATTCCACAAAGTTTTGGTTATTACAATAGAACACTACTAGCGTAATACAAGAACCATCATCGAAATCGGCTTCAAAGCCTTGTGAATAATATTCTGAATAACTAGTATCCATACATCCAGGCGCATAATAACAAGATGCATCCTCGGTATTCACATCTTGCTGAACATCCCCAGTAAGAGGGATGAAGTTAACAGCCGAAGTGTCTGTACACCCATCAATATATGGGTAACAAGAATCATCAGGCGTATTAACATCAATCAGTGCGTTCCCAGTAGGAACATCGTAATTGAAAGCAGCTGGGTTCATACAACCTTCCATAACAGGTACACAATAACCATTATCGATATTTACATCAACACCATTAATATTAGTTATCGGGTTCGAATCGCCATCTTCATCGTAATCGTTGAAGTTGAAAGCCGTTTGATCCATGCAACCAAACACTTTCGGATAACAAGAACCATTATTGGTATTGGCGTCGATATTATAATTACCAGTAATAGGGTTTGGCTCCCCATCGTTGTCGTAATCGTTATAATTATATGAATCTGGGTTGATACAACCAAAAATAACAGCATAACAAGAGCCATCATCGGTATTCACGTCTACTAAAACATTGCCAATAGGCGCATCGTAATTAAAGGCAGTTTCTTCTGTACACCCTTCAATTACATCAATACAAGAAGCATCAGGTGAGTTGGCTAATGGATTGTAGTTAAACGCTGTGGAATCCGTACAACCGTAAACAACTAGGATACATGAACCATCATCAGTATTCACATCAATACTCGTATCATTTGTCAACTCATTCGCCTCGCCATCCCCATCATAATCATTATAGTTAAAGGCATCTGTATTTGTACAGCCGTAAATAAATGGATAACAGGAATCATCTGAAGTATTAACATCCACCTGAGAGTTTCCTGAAAGGGCTTGGTAATTGGCATAACCTAGAATTGTACAGCCATAAATAATAGGGAAACAAGAACCATCGTTGGTATTTACATCTGCAAAATTATTCCCAATTGGCTGTATATAGTTATATGCAGTATCATCCATACAACCAGGGATAATTGGATAACAAGAACTATTATCTACATTGGCTTCAGGATTAAAGTTATAAGCGTTTTGATCCATACAACCATTAAATATTTCAGTTTGACAAGATCCATCGTCCATGTTTGCTAGAACATTCGGAAGGACTAAATCTCCATCTACTATATCCCAGTATTCAAAAAAGCTAGGATTCGTACAGCCATAAATACCTGCTTGATAGGCAAAGTTTACAGCAATTTGTTCTACTGCAATCATCCCTCCACTATTAAAGTTGTTACAAGCACTTGCAAAAGGCAAAAGACATGTTATTTCTAGGTCAAATATCAATCCTTCGGGAGTTTGCATTTTCCATACTAACTCTTCACCTGGGCTAAATCCATCCTTTAGAGAAGGTGTACCCGATAAATCATCAGCCATGGCTGCAATTGGATTACCGTCATTTAAAACCCACTGAGTGCTTCCGCCACACTGAAGATCTCCAGTTTGACTCAAGAAAAAGACACCTATCATTGAGCCTACTGGGATATAGCCATTAATCACTACTTCTTCAGGAATCAATATCGTTTGATTAGTACCCGTATTCACGTAATCAAAGTCAAAAGTAGGTCCTACATTAAAGCTACATGAGCTGTCGTCAACGTTGGCATTCTCATCTAAATTACTAGCATACACGCTAGTACATCCAAAAATAGCCTCTTCAGCACAAGAGCCATCATACTGATTAGCCTCATAACCTTGATTCCAGTATTCAGCATAATAGTCATTGGTACATCCCGGGACAATACAAGATCCATCGTCAATATTAGCTGCTGCAAAATAATTAGAAGCACTTGCATTGGTACATCCTGGTACCCCTAAATTCTCACAAGAACCGTCGTCAACATTCGCATATTGGTTGTATTCAATATAGTTCACGTCGGTACAACCTTCGATACTAAATGTCAAACAAGAATTATTCTCGATATTTGCCGCTGGATTATACTCCAAAAAATATGGGTTGGTACATCCGTAAACAATTAAAGTCGCACAAGTACCATCTTCAATAACTGCATCAGGATTAAATTCTAAATAATTTGAATCGGTACAACCTTCCTGCTCATCGTAAGCACAAGAGCTATCGTTAAAGTTAGCTTCTGCATCAAAGTTATTTGCATCTGGATCGGTACAACCTAGAACTTTTAAAGTAAGACAAGATCCATCATCGGAGTTGGCTTGTGGATTGTATTCAAAATAGTTTGAATCGGTACATCCATAAACTTGGTCGATACAAGAACCGTCATCCACATTGGCATTCGGATTGTAATTCAGGGCATTATCATCGGTACATCCGTAAATATCATAAACACAAGTCCCGTTATCTATATTGGTAAATGCATCGTAGTTATTTGCCGTAGGATCGGTACATCCAGGAATAGCCAAAGTTGCACAAGAACCGTTATCAACCGTTGCATCTTCGCTATACTCAAGATATAGAGAATCCGTACATCCGTAGACGATAATGTTATCACAGGTACCATTATCTACATTGGCATTGGCATCGTATTCTGCATAAGCTGCATTAGTACAGCCAAAAATAGCAATAGTTTCACAAGAATTATTGTCGACATTGGCAACAAAACCTTGGTTGTGGTATTCTGCATAAGCATCGTCGGTACAACCTAAAACAATTAAAGTAGTACACGAACCATCATCCACATTAGCAGATGAATCGTATTCCATATAGTCTATATCAGTACATCCTTCAATAATCAAAGTAGCACAAGTACCATCGTCTACATTAGCATTGGCATTGTATTCCAAATACAAAGGGTCGGTACAGCCTATAAAGATTAAAGTTGCACAAGAACCGTCATTTTGGTTGGCTTCAGAATTGTATTCAAGGTAAGCTGAATCGGTACAACCTTCTACGATTAAAGTAGTACAAGAACCATCATCAACCGTGGCATTTAGATTATACTCAAGGTACAGAGGGTCGGTACAACCTTCAGAAATAAGCGTTGCGCAGGAGCCATCATCTACATTGGCATTTGCATCGTATTCTACATATGATGAATCGGTACAACCTTCAACAATCAATATCGCACAAGAACCATCGTCGGTATTTGCAGAAGCATCAAATTCTAAATATGCAGCATCAGTACATCCTTCAACAATCAATGTCACACAAGTACCGTCATCGGTATTTGCAGAAGCATCGTATTCAACATAAGCTGAGTTGGTACATCCTGCAACAATTAAAGTTGCACAAGAGCCATCATCAGTATTTGCGTTTGCATTGTATTCCACATAAAGTGAATTGGTACAACCCGCTATAATTAACGTAGCACAAGAGCCATCATCAGTGGTGGCACTAGCATCGTACTCTACATACAAAAGATCGGTACATCCAGGAATACTAATTGATCCGACAGTGCAATTTAAGGTAGCAGTACCTGGAGCTGCCTGTACGGCCATTCCATTAGCTATATAAACAACAGGAATTGGCATTGTAATATCATACAGGTCATTACCATCAATCAACTGAAAACTAACATCTTCATTTGTCAATGCTCCATCAACTTCTGTAGTTTGAGCATCATTACCCCAAACAGCCAACTGTTGAGAGCCATTAATTAAATCGTCACTAGCAAGACTACCATCACCTACAACTAAGCCATTTGTAGTTAAAGCAACTACATACGCTGAGCCCGAAGTATTTGGCATTGAGGCTATAAATGGACCTGTTAATAAAATAGTCATATTCGAGCCTGTATTACCCGTGAACGCCTGAGGTAATACACAATCTCCACTAGCATAGGTACAAGAGCCATCGTCTTCGGTAGCAGTAACATCATAATTGGATGCACTATTATCCGTACAACCATTTACTTCTAATTCATCACAAACCCCATCGGCATCTATATCACTTTTACAAGTCCCATCACATTCATAGTATTGCGCTGCGTAGCTACAAGAACCGTCATCTTCAGTGGCAGTTTCATCGTAATTACAGGCGGTATCATCGGTACAACCAGGTATAGCCGAAGATCCAGAAGTACAACTGAGAGTAGCAGTACCAGGCGCGGCCTGTACGACCATTCCATTAGATGTATAAACAACAGCAATAGGCATTGTAATATCATACAGGTCATTACCATCAATCAACTGAAAACTAACATATTCACTAGTTAATGCTCCATCAACTTCTGAAGTTTGAGCATTATCACCCCAAACAGCCAACTGTTGAGAGCCATTAATTAAATCGTCACTAGCAAGACTTCCAGTACCTACAACTAAACCATTTGTAGTTAAAGCAACTACATAGGCTGAGCCAGAAGTATTTGGCATTGAGGCTATAAATGGACCTGTTAATAAAATAGTCATATTCGACCCAGTATACCCGGTATAAGGCTGAGGCAGCTCACAATTCCCATATTGACAAGAACCATCGTCTTCGGTAGCAGTTACATCATAATTCCATGCATTAGTGTCCGTACAACCATTTACTTCTAATTCATCACAAATGCCATCTGAGTCGGCATCGTTTAAACAGTTACCATTACAGTCGTAATTTCCTTGTGCGTATGAACAAGAACCGTCATCTTCTGTGGCAGTTTCATCGTAATTACAGGCGGTATCATCTGTACAACCAGGTATAGTAGTAGCTTCATTCGAACAATTCAAAGACACTGAAGCTGAGAATACAACGTGAATTCCATTAGCCGAATAAACTACTGGAGGTGTAAATATTACATCGTATAGACTATTTCCATCAATCAGTTGGAATGTAACTGATTCTCCACTCTGTGCTCCTTCAACTTCAGTAGTTGCCGAGTCATCACCCATTACGGCTGTTCCAAGATTTCCTCCGACCGCTGATGATAGAGGTATAGAATAGGCTACCACATCGTCGTTAGCCAAAGAAATTAATATTGCCTCGCCAGACTCATTTGGTAAAGAGTTGATTGCCCCACTAGTCACCATAATGGTCATATTATAAGGAGTAGTGATGTATGACGTTGTTGGTAAATCGCAAGAATTATATGTACAAGAACCATCATCTTCGGTAGCTGAAGCATCATAGTTTAAAGCTATAGCATCCGTACAACCATTTACTTCATCTTCATCA
>Ga0208879_1001130_pt1 | contig 25736 bp, 24 predicted proteins | sample Knorr_S15_td_Bot_FD_185605 | JGI IMG/M metagenome (GOLD analysis project Ga0208879, IMG submission 185605) | Marine microbial communities from Southern Atlantic Ocean transect - Knorr_S15_td_Bottom_ad_5009_LV_A (SPAdes) (version 2) | ecosystem: Environmental > Aquatic > Marine > Oceanic | place...
ATCAAGTGAATCAATGGATGAATTAGCTGATCATTCAATAGATTTGGTAGTCACATCACCACCATATTGGAAGAAGAGGAATTATGGAGTAGATGGACAGATAGGATTGGAAGAATCACCAGAGGACTACCTGACCAATCTTCTGAAGGTATTTGATGAGTGTAAAAGAGTACTGAAGGATGATGGTTCAATGTTTATTGTTATTGGTGACACTTACAATTCTTATGGTTCACTTCAGAATATACCTCAGAAACTTTCCATTGAACTGACAGATCGTGGATGGTTGAGTAGAAACTGGTTGGTCTGGCATAAGACAAATCCCAAACCAGAGAGTGTCAAAACAAGATGGAATACAAGTTATGAATTTGTACTGTTTTTCACAAAGAGTCAGAATTATTATTTTGACATTGATTCGATTCGAGTTCCCTACAAAAACAAATCCAAATACTCAGGATCACCAAGACACCATAATCTGAAACATTCTTTTCAGATACATCAGGAAACTCTGGTGAATCCATTGGGGAAACTCCCACACGATTTCTTAGATGACATAATTGAAACTTCTGTCAGTCAGGAATCAGGGGAGTTGAAACATGGTGCTACCTTTCCAGAGAAACTGATTGAACCACTAATCAAAGTCGGGTCAATGGTGGGTGATACTGTTCTTGACCCATTTTGTGGAACTGGAACTACTGGAAAGGTTTCTTTATCAAATGGAAGGAAGAGTATAGGTTATGAGATCAATCCGAGTTTCAATGAAATAATTAAACAAAAAATGATCAATTTGAGTACCGGTGAACTTGCCCTAACTGGATCATAGAGGAAATTTATGAAAGAAATGGATCAATCTCCTATTCTTGTAAAACCAACCCCATCATCTCCTGTGAGTAACCCCCACTAATTCTTCACAGTCAGACACCCCTCCAAGTAAAATCCCACTTTAGATACTGATATTATTGTCTACGACTTTTCATCTCGACCGAAGGGAGAGATATGAAAAACCAAACACCGTAAAATCAAATCCGTCAACCCTCCGCCAGATGCCATTGGATCCGTGAAAATATTCCCTTGACTCGTTTTGATTTTCTTATATATTTAATTAATCCACCGGGACTGGAGGAGTTAGGGCAACTCTCGATCCCGATACAGCGCTCGTAAATCTCCATAAAAACAAAAGAACCCCAATGAAACGAATTGGAATCGCCGCCGCCCTTGTCTTCGCGATCGTTGGAATCGCGCTGGGAGTTGTCTATCACGGATATCCTCAAGCCGCCTTGAAGGCGATCAATATAGCGTACGAGTGGCGGGCCGGGGTCGAAGCGAAGTCGATGGAGATCGACGGATACGAGGTTCCCTACTACGAGGGGGGCGAAGGAGAGACCTTGGTTTTGATCCACGGTTTCGGGGATTCCATGGTTTCGTTTCTTCAGACTGCCGCTTTTTTGACGGAAAAATACCGGGTGATTTTGCCCGGAGTTCCGGGGTTTGGGGAAACCTCCAAAGTTCTGGAGCGGGATCATTCCATTCGGACCCAGGTGGAGACGTTTCACAAATTTTTTCAGAAACTGGGTCTGAAGGAGTTTTATCTGGGAGGGAATTCCATGGGAGGACACATTTCCGCTGCATACGCGCTCCGGTATCCGAACGAGATAAAACGACTGATTTTGCTTAACGCCGCCGGATTACGCGTACCCGGAGAGCTTCCTTATTCGCATTCGAAGGAGAGTATCGAAACGGAGGCGGATTTCGACAAGTACCTGGGTAAAGTCTTTGTAAAAAAACCATGGGTCCCCGGTCCGTTGAAAACCTACCTTATCGAAAAGTGGAAAGAGAACCACGACAGTTATAATCTGATCAAGGAACAGATCCGTAGAGGACAGGACTATCTACTCAACGGCCGGGTCTCCGCGTTTACCAAAAAAACGCTGGTACTGTGGGGACGGCAGGACCGGATTGTAAGACTGGCCATCGGCGAATCCTACCACAAGGACCTGCCGAACTCTCAAATGGAAATCTACGACCCCGGAGGCCACTCTCCCCAGTATGAATTCCCCGAAAGAACCGCGAAAACGATCCTGCAATTCCTAGCAGAATAGGTTTACGCCAGTTTTTTTCTGGTCTCTCAAATCGATTGCCAGGGCGAACCCTTTCGACGACCGCCATAAAGATTTCCTCGTAAATCCTCGATCACTTCTCTAGTTCCTTTCCCGCAAAATCGGTTCCGCAATTCCTGACGGAATCGGCTTTCACTGGGAAGGGCGTCGTTCATTTCCGAATTCGCTTGGGTAAAATTTATCCGGTCCTCGAATCGTTAGGCATCTCTTCGTCTTTTTTTCTTCCCACCTCAAAAGGTAGGATTTTTGTCCGATTCTTGATCCCTTTCTTGGAAGTGGCACTACTGCGAAAGTTTCCTTGGATAATGGAAGGAGATGTATACGATATGAAATCTCTCCTGCGTTTGTGGATACGAGTTATCAGAGATGTGGGGAGGATATGATTCAAGAGAGACTCAAGGTGATGTAAAACAAACCGTCAACATTGACGGCTTGTTTGTCCGTTCTTCAACAATAAAATCCATTTTCACTACCCTTCAAGTAAATTTCCCCCAAAACCAACCATATCTTGTGTGTAAATTTCTTGAGATACTTACACAATAAAAGGTCAATACACTTGACATTCTTCCGTAATTACAGTATAATAGAGACATAGTAAGTTACAAATTCAGTTACAAAACAATCCAGATTTGTAGGTAATATGACCACAAATAAAGACTGTTTGATCTATATGAGGACTTCAACTCTTACTAACAAAGATGGTGATTCAGTCCATCGTCAGAAATCATCCATTATGAAATGGGTAAAATCTAATGGATATACAGTAAGAGGTGAATACTATGATGTAGAGTCTGGTTCTTTGGATACTATGGAAAGACCAGAATTTATGAAAATGATTTCTGATTCTGAAAGATTGGGAATTACAGTATTAGTATTTTCAGACCAAACTCGTCTTTCAAGAGACATCATAGTTCAGGAATCAACTTTCCGTCTATTGAGTTCAAGAGGATATAGTCTTATCAGTTCAGAAAACCCCAAACAGTTTATTGAGGACTCACCAACATCAAACCTTATTCGTCAAATACTTGGGTCATTCTCTGAATTTGACCGTTCATCTACTGTATCAAAACTTCGTGTGAGTAGATTAAGGAAGAAAGTATCAAATCATGAAAAAGGAATTGTTACAAGAAACAGGACAGGTAAATGTGAAGGTTCCAAAAGAATTCTTGAGATACACCCTGAACTTGAGTCTCTTATCACTAAATTGAGAAAAAGAGGATTAAGTTTAAGGAAGATTTCTTCACACCTCAAAGAAGAATATGGATATCAAGTTTCTTTCAAGTCTGTTGGAAACATCCTCAAAGATATTGTTTGGATGAAAAAAGAAAAACGAAGAATGAACAGAAAGAAAAAATCATCTCCAATTCTTAATGTAGTTTAATACACTCTCCCTCAATATCTCACTCTGGGATACCATCCTTCTTTTAGATATCTTTTCAACTAAATCTATATCTTTTACATCTATTTGAAAACTACACTTCGTTACTTCTCTTCCGGTACTTCGTCTTATATTTGTTCTCATTTATTTTTATTCCTTAATTAATTGTTACTGATATATTATCTTTAGAAATGTCTGGTGATATAGTCACACACTTGTTGAGGGATGGATCTCTCTTTTTTCACAGGTTCATCAATTTCAATTTCTAAGTCTGTTATGACTTCTACTTCTCTATCATCATCATTTGGTGTTAATGGATTGTCCAAAACGAATAGGGGTAGACCATTTGAACTTTTGGTTAGAGTGTAATTTTTCTTTTTCTCCCAATCTCTAAAATTCAACATCTGTATCTTCTACTTTTCTGGTGTCAAATATTTCAAATACACAAAAATATCCGTCAACATTTTTTTCGTGAACTTTGAAATATAGTCGTGTCTCATTCTCTTTACTATAAATGTCGGGATTTGTTTTAAATTCGTGTTCTACATTATGATCAATCCAATCACATAATGTTTTTTTCATAGATTCTACTGATACTCTTTTCCAGTACTCTCTGAATGGGATATCTTCTGATTCGTCTTCTTTGTGATAATGGATATTGAATCCGAAATCTTCACTATCTTCTTTCTCTTCGTTCATTTTTAATTCCTAATTCTTTTGAAATATATTTTGTGGCCACTACGGCCGAGTTGGAGTCCTCAAGAGTTCTTTTTCATCTCCATATAAAACTAAGGGTGTACATTGAGTCACTCCTACGACCGATGTTGGATCCTAATGAGTTCTTTTTCATTGTATATAAAACAAAGGGTGTACATTGAGTCACTCCTACGACCGATGTTGGATCCTAATGAGTTCTTTTTCATTGTATATAAAACAAAGGGTGTACAAAGTCTTATAACTATAATCCAGAACTCAAGATGATCAATGTGAGACGGTCAACGATAATCGATTAAAATACTATTACTGTGTAACTACTATTATTTATGTATTTTTACATACCAGATATCAGTTCAAGTCTTTCGTTCTATCAGGAGACTAACTGAAGACTCTGGTGTAGAAGATAAACTATGATCTTCAAGAGAATGACTGGAATGAAATTGTAATTGAAGAAATATCATTTACTAATTTCGTTTTCGTCTACACCAATATTTATGATCAATATCTGAGATGTCAAGAGGGTAGATTTCTTGAAAATAAGACGAACAAGAAAGGGGTTTGATTGAGTAGATTGTGGAGAAAATTATTGGAACTAATTTAACGGAAGGAATTATTGAAATGAACTTGAAATGAATACAAATGTCTTTACTTCATCTTATGTATTCATCTCGTCTCTCGGGCTGACACCTTATTATAACATGGTATTTCTAATTGTCAAGAGGGGTAGGGTTGATGTCAGTATTATCAACGGATCACAGGGATCACTCACCTTATACGAACATGAACCTTTTTCTTGATCGTCTAAAAAATCTTTGACAGAACGAATACATAACATTTACATAACTCCTGTTATGTATTCGTTCCAGGTTTTTCACTACAAACGAATCAGACTACATATCTGTATGGACAAAGATGCCGATTAAATGTTCGGTATGTTGTGTGGGGTTTATATGAGTGATTTGCTTGAGACTGACAGTATTACATGATGAATGTGATCCTGTCAGTAGTTTATAAAAAATAATTTGGACGTAAGAGTCCACAGACTTGATTTACATAAATCAAGAATCTCTTATTATTTTTTATCGTTAGAATTTACTTAGACTTAGGAGGGAACTGACTTTAATAAGGTAAGAGGTCTTATTTCACTAACTTGTATTTTCTATTTGTTTCTAAAACTCATCTTGATCCAAATATTATCTTCCGTTTCTTCCTCAACCAATAAATTTCCATCATCAACGATAGAAAGATCAAAGAACCATCCCTTTTTATGGGATTTATCATCTCCTCCAAGATTAAGAACATTTGGGTCTATTGTAGAATAGTTGTGGGGAGGCCATTCAACAAACTCACTTCTCAACATCATATCCTTATGGTCTTGTATAGTTTTTTGGTGTTTGTTTGTGATGTCCACAATGAAAGGTATAGCCTACTCGCCTACTTCACATTCATTTTCAATTATTTGACACATCTTGTGTGGAGAATTGAAATATTTTAATATTTTTCGTTTGTGATTCTCAGACATTTTTCCATCTACTCTGAAAAAAACATCTTTGCTTAAATAAAGATCATATCCATCTGGAATTCCTTTATTATCTCTCATATGACTCCAACTGGAATTTTGTTCTAACTTATAAAGTGTATAGCGAAAATACTTCGTTGAGTCTGTTGACAGTCCTTCAACTGAGTTTATTTCTTCTCTTGTTACTACTTCATTATTCATTTTTACCTTTATCATTTATGAGTAATTAAATTGGACATAAGTGTCCTGAGTCGGTTAAAACTGATTAACCGATTTCAAAATAAAAAATTAATTATTAAGGTAAATTTTGAGGAGGGTATTAACGAAAATTATATCGTCATCAAGTCACTTAAAACTACTTAAAATCTTTTCTTATTCTCTACTTATATTATAACACAAAACGGTCAGAAAGTCAAGAGTTTATAGAATCTATTTTATGAATAATTTTCTATAATATCAATTACTTATAGAGAGATTGAAACAAAAATAAAAGGTCAATAATTACAGGGTTTTGAGGATATTTTTTTGGAGAATTCTGGTAAACAGTTGATGTTTTTCGAGTATGATAGTAAACTGGTATCAGTTTCAAATTTGAAACGGTCTCACGTTTAGACAGAGAGTTCAGGTAAGTTGTTGGACATAGTTTATAACTCTATGTTATTACAGAACAATAATTTTCATATGGTCGTGGGATAATGACTTGTCGTGAATCCAGTCGCTCCGACCACCTGCCTGAATTAAACTCCATTGAAAATATATTAGCTGTAATATTTGATGGTCACATAAAGTGTCTGATCTCCACAATTTGTCATTTCGACCGTAGGGAGAAATCTTAATAATATTAGCCTTAACTTTTTTCATATTTCATTAATTCATGAAACTTACTGAGAACCTAAACGTTGTTGACGTTTTACCGTTAATTTCACCAAACACTCTTAAAAAACTTTTGCCGGTTTCAGAGACTGCGGCAGAAACTGTTTTTAATGCCCGAAATTCGATTAAACATATTCTATCGGGTGATGACAGACGTTTGCTGGTAATAGTCGGACCCTGTTCGATTCATGACGCCGTGGCAGCTCATGATTATGCGGAACGGCTTAAAAAACTCGCCGATGAAGTCGCAGAAACAATTTTAATTGTAATGCGTGTCTATTTTGAAAAACCGCGTACAACTGTCGGTTGGAAAGGCTTGATCAACGATCCGGAATTAGACGGCAGTCACAAAATAAATAAAGGTATAGAGCTCGCACGAAAAATTTTGCTTGAAACAAATAATCTTGGACTGCCTTGCGCGACAGAAACCCTTGATCCTATCACACCGCAATATCTCGCAGATTTAATTTCATGGAGTGCAATCGGCGCGCGTACCACTGAATCACAGACTCATCGTGAATTGGCGAGTGGTTTGTCGATGCCGGTTGGTTTTAAGAATGGAACGAGCGGTGAACTAAATGTGGCATTGAATGCCATGAAATCGTCGTTGCAGGCACATCATTTTCTTGGAATCAACCAGGATGGTGTATCTTCCGTTATCCAGACTTCCGGAAATGACTACGTTCACCTTGTTTTACGCGGCGGCAACAACGGACCCAATTTTGATGCCGTTTCCATCCACAATGCTGCTGATGCTCTTGCTTCTGACGGCTTGCCAAAAGCAATCATGATAGACTGCAATCACGCAAACTCCGGGAAAGACCCCTCTCGACAAGAGCTGGTGCTCAGAAATATAATCCTGCAAATTAAAGACGGTGACCAATCCATCATCGGCACAATGATCGAAAGTAATATCAATGGTGGAAATCAACCGATTTCGATGGAAATGAAGTATGGTGTTTCTGTGACAGACGCCTGTCTTGATTGGGAAAATACAGAAAGGATCCTAAATAATGCTCATGATTCTTTGAAAAACAATTGATATAACTATACTCTGACCCTAATAATTTATAACAATAGCGTTGATTATCAGCACGAGTTTTTTTGCATCTTTGCAGAATTATTAGCGGAAAACAGAAACCCATAAGTCAATAGCCGTGACCTCCGATCAATGGACAATAGCAGACATTTTAAGTTGGACACAGGGGCATTTTGAAAAATTGCGGCCTGACTCTCCACGCCTCGATGCAGAACTGTTATTGTCATACGTGCTGAATTGTGAGCGTTTAGAGCTTTATCTTAATGCTGACCAGCCTCTGAACGACGCAGAGCGGGGAACCTACAGAGAGTTAGTTCAGCAACGTGCGGCAGGATGTCCGATTGCGTATTTAACTGGCAAAAAGGAATTTTGGTCACTGACACTTGAGGTAAACAATGCAACCTTAATTCCGCGTCCGGATACAGAAACACTAGTTGAAACTGCTGTAGGACAAATCCGGAAATGGCAAAAAATACATCCTGAGACAACTTGTATAATTGCGGAACTCGGCACAGGCACAGCCGCAATTCCACTGGCACTTTGTGCAGAACTCCGGAATTTGAATATCATTTCCGTTGATTGTTCCGCAGATATTTTGGCGGTTGCTTCTCGTAACTTAGAGCGCCATGAATCCCTTTTAGCTCCATGTAACAACCAAATCCAGCTAATTGAGAGCGATTTATTTTCAAAAATAAATCAGCAAACAAAACTGGATTTCATCATCAGCAATCCGCCATACATCCCCACCGACAATATCAAAACTCTACAAGTTGATGTTTCGCAATATGAACCTCACATCGCACTTGACGGAGGTCCGGATGGTCTTTCTTTTTACCGTTATCTACTTGAAATTGCTTCTGGATTATTGACTAAAGAGGGAGAGATGCTATTGGAAATCGGTTTTGATCAGCAAGCGGATTTGAGCTCACTTCTACAAAATTTTCCGGAATGGAAATCTTCCATGTTCCTTCCGGATTTACAGGGAAATGTCCGTGTTTGGAAATTGGCTAAGCAAGCGTTTTGATCCAGAAGATTAGCGGACTCCCATCTTTTCAATTGAAATTTCAGGAGTTTTGCCGGAAATCAAATCTGCTGTAAGACGTGCGGTTCCGCATGACATAGTCCAGCCTAAATGCCCATGTCCGGTGTTGTAGAATAAATTTGAGTGACGGCCTGTTCCTAGAATGGGCGTTCCTTCCGGAGTCATCGGACGTAATCCGGACCAGAATTCGACCTTGTCGTAATTTCCCGCATTTGGAAAAAGCCTTTTTGCGGTTTTGAGGATATGTTCAAAATCTTCTGGAGTATGGCCCAGATCATAACCGCAGAATTCGGAAATGGAACTGACCCTGAAATGATCTCCCATCGGCGAAAATCCAAGCAAATCTTCTTCATGTAATCCTCCAATTCTGGGTGGAGTATGCCCTTTTTCTACAGGAATTGTGATGGAATAACCTTTCACCGGATAAACAGAAATCCGGACTCCCAATGATGTTTGTGCAAGCAGCGGACTCCATGCGCCCAAACAGAGCACATAGCCATCTGCGCTGAAAACACCGCGGTTGGTGACAACGCGATTTATTTTATTTCCCGAAACTCCAAGACGTTCGATCGAAACTCCGGATTCAAAAGTCCCACCCATTTTCCTGCATACTTCCATCAACTCTTCCGTAAACATTCTGGAATCTCCGGATTCATCTGTTGGCGAAAAAACACCACCGGCAATTTGATCCTTCGAATCTGCTAACTCCGGAATTAGTACCAGCGCACGTTCTTTTCCGACTATTTCCAGTTTTTGTCCGGCTTCCTGAAGTAAACGCATGTGTTCTGAACCTGAATCCATTACTTCCGGATTTCTGTAAAGATAAAGCAGACCTTTCGTATTTCGTTCATATTGGATGTTAGTTTCTGCTACAACTTCATTCAAGATTTTCTGGGAATATACTGCAATTCGATGTTTCGCCAAGGAATTTATTTTGGCTCTGGAATTTGTACACTGGGCAAGAAATTTCAGTCCCCAGCGGATAAATTGCGGATCCGCCTGAAATTTCATTCGGAAAACAGGATGCTGATGGAATAAGGAATTAAACCACATTTTCAATGCTTTTGGTGAACCCCACGCAATTGCGTGTCCTGTGGCAATCAATCCGGCATTGCCGTAACTCGCCCCGCCGATTCCGGGAGGTTGACGATCAAGCACAGTCACTTGATGACCGTCTTTAAGCAGTTGATAGGCTGTTGTAACGCCTACAACTCCGCCACCCAAAATTAATATTTCCACTGAAAATACCTTTCTATTTTGTCTAAAAACTACTTTAAATTTTTTGATCGCTTTTCATTTCAGCACCATTTCCATTCCTACGTAAACCCGGAATAAATATCCAAAGAATTCCTGCCAGCATTATTGCTCCGCCTAATGCTTCAAAACTGCTGATGAGTGTGCCAAAAACGAGGAATTCAAATAAAAGAGTCATAGCGGGCGAAAAAGAACCAATGATAACCGCTTTGGAAACAGTCAGGTAACGCAGGGCATAAGTATAAGATACACGCCCCATAAACGGTCCGCAAAAAGCAGCCATGGCTAACCATTTCCATTCGCTGATTTGTAAATCCACAACCCCGATTCGTACTTCCGCCAGGTTCCAGAGTATGGCAATTCCAACTGCTAAACGGGCAACATTCAAAACCTGCGGATTGATTTCATGAATAATACTTTTGGCCAAAACCTGCATTGACGCGAAACTGAACGCCGCCAAAATTGCCCAAAGGAACGCAGACCATGTGTTTAATTCAAAACTCAGTGAATCCATTTTCATCACTATGATGCCGGCAATGATCACCACTACTGCCAGCCAGACTCTAACACTGACTAACTCTTTCAAAAAAAACCAACTCAACAGCATCGCGATAATGATTTCACTACGAGTCAGTAAAATCAGCATGGTCGGAGACGCCTGGTTCAAGGCTTGACAAATCGAATAGTTTCCGACCAGTCCCGCCAGTGACGTCAGCAAAGTAATGCCTCCAATTTTTAAAGATATTTTTGTCTGTCGACGCGCCAGCCATGCGCCCGGCAGAGAAAATAATAAAGCCCAAAGGAAAACTCCAAAAATTACTGTGAGTGGCTCAACTGTTTCTAAACTCAGGCGGTATGGTATTGCATAAAGTCCACCTCCAAACGTGGCGAGCAATGCGAAGCATAGCCCTTTGATTTGATCACTCACTTATTACTTTCTTAATTTCAATATTGTTTTTATTTGCATCTCATTCTCCATTTTTGTACTTTGAGAAGTCAAGAAAATTTACATCGTTGTAAAAACATGTTACTATTGCCTTTTCATTTTTAGCCTCTCAACCTGTCCGAATTAATCTATTAAATGCAACTTGTTGGCATTGGATTTGCGAGATCACAATGGAACTCATTGGTTACGCAACTCCAAAGACTGGTCTCTCATCAATTGAACACTAAGTTGTTCGATCATTCTCTTTCAGATGTTGAATCAGAAAGAGCAGTAGATGGATTTCAGGATGCTGCTGATGAGATTGTGAAGCTCAAACCAGACTGGCTTTTATTTTCTCCGGTTGCTTTTAAAACACCGGAAATATGTCTCGAATTTCTTGAAGAGCTGCAAAACAAGTCTGACAAAATTTTCCATTTTGTGCTGGTAATTGACGATTTACACCATGATTTATCCGCGTTACTAAAACTCCAGCCTGTCTTTGAATTAATCAACAAAATGCAGCTTAAGCTTTCTGCACCTGAACTTCTGCTGACTCATCACATCCGTAGTTTTCCCAGGATTCGTCTGGATACTGATTTTCAAACAATGGATTATACAAATAATTACGGAATACTTGTACGGCAATCCGCAAATGATGTGCCGCTCAACACTCTCATTCCTTTTAATAATATTCAGAAAATTGAAACAAAAAATGGAAACCTTTCTCCTGAAATATGGCTACAGGATTTTTTACTGAAGCAGGACAAAGTGGTTCATCCGGAACAGGTAGTGGGGATTCTTCGTGAAGAAAAAGGATGTTACCTTTTTCCGGGAATACCTTTTAATTCAATACAGTGTCTTAAATTTGAAAATATAAAAGTTGAACATTTAATACATTTTGACGAATGCACTTTAAAAAATCCTCCATGCAAACGTTTCATAGAAAACATGAATCGGGAACACAAAGAATGGTTAAAAGAGAAAGATATCAAACAAAAAAATATGCCGCGAATTCACTTTTTCGCAAAATTCAAGATAGTCAATTCTTTGCTGAAAAAATTATTCAAGGAAATCGGACAGACAAATGTTAAACTAGTTACGAAAATGAATCCCGCAGAAGAACATTTGCCAGATACGGTACGCTGGATAAAATTAGCTGATTCTCAGGAGAAAAACTTTAATGCGGACAGCATCGACTGGAGTAATGATTTGAATCAAATTCTTGCGCCACTTAGGCAATTTGTTGATTTGAATGACTTGCAAAATGATATCAATTCAGTTGCTTTGCCTATTCCGCAATTGGAATTCGAAAAAATGAGGCAAGATTTAATAAGAGAGGAAGCAGCATTGAAAACCACAATTCAACAGTCTGAAAGTGCGAACATGCTTTATACTCAGGAACGGAACGTTCTGAAAAAAATTGCCTCATTTTCCAAAATATTGCTGGAAGCTTTAACAACAAGCAAAAACTGGGAAGACGCTCTTGAATCGGCCCCTAAATTTACGCAACCCAAAGTACTTTTGCTTTGTGAAGACGAAAACATTGCTGCCGACTTGAATCTTAAATTAACAGAAGTTCAGCGCAAACTCTGGATCAATCCTTTCAAGTTTCAGCAAGCGGAAGATTTGACTCAATTTAATTCAAAAATGATCAGCTCTTATTTGAAACCTGAAGCTCTGATAATAACTACCGCAGCCCGCACTCATTTGGAACACCTTTGCCGACAAGCACTTGTGCAGTCAGAAAATGCGGAAACTGTTTTGAATGAGCAAAATAAAAAAATTACTGACGTAAAAACCGATTTAGCTTTGCTCCAAAATAATAAAAAAAGTCTTGCTCTGCGCTGGCTGCATGTTTCGCTTAAACAACTTTTATACCGAGATCGTCACTTGTTTCAAGAGCTTCCGCAAAAAGCAGCATGAAAAATTCTCACACTATCCAGGAGATAATCATGCAGCTCAACCAATACTGGAGCAAGCAGGGTTGCATGTTGATGAATCCGTATGACGTGGAAACCGGTGCCGGAACCATGAATCCAATGACCACTCTGCGCACAATTGGTCCGGAAGAGTGGAATGTGGCATACGTGGAGCCTTCCAGACGTCCCGCTGATGGACGATATGGGGAAAATCCAAACCGACTGTATCAACATCATCAATATCAGGTCATTCTAAAACCGTCTCCGGATAATGTTGAAGAACTTTATCTCGCATCGCTGGAAGCATTAGGCATCGATCCGCTTGAACATGATATTCGATTTGTCGAAGATAATTGGGAAGCACCGACTCTTGGCGCTTGGGGTCTCGGCTGGGAAATTTGGCTCGACGGCATGGAAGTCACACAATTTACATATTTTCAACAAGTGGGCGGAATTGCGTGTCAACCGGTTTCCGCGGAGTTGACTTACGGCATCGAAAGAATTGCTTCATATTTACAGGATGTTGAAGACGTTTTTGATCTTGAATACACAAAAGGAGTCAGCTACGCTTCCATTTTTCGGCAGCCTGAATTTGAACATTCAAAATACACTTTTGAAGTTGCGGACACAGATTTGATGTTCCGCTGGTTCAACGATTTTGAACAGGAGTCCGGACGTGCAATTGCAGAAAATCTGGTGTTTCCGGCTTATGATTATGTGCTCAAATGCTCACATACCTTTAATCAGCTTGATGCCGCTGGAGCGATAAGCGTTTCCGCACGAGCGGCCTACATCGGACGTGTTCGTGTTCTTGCTCAGAAAATTGCCAAACTTTTCCTGGAAGAACGCTGCAAACTCGGTTTTCCTTTGATGAAGGACCGTGATGCTGCCCTTAAATGGGTGAAAGAATTAACTCCTCAAAATTGATGTGAGCGCTGCTCTGTGAATACATATTTACTGGAAATTGGACTCGAGGAAATGCCGGCGCAGATGATCCTGCCTGCCGTTGAACAACTGAAAACTTTGGTAAACAAGACCTGCGAACAACATCAGTTGAGTTACAATGATCTTCATACTTTTTCCACACCAAGACGATTAACTATCCAAATCCTGGGACTACCGGAAAAACAGGCAGACCGCAGCATTGAATTGAAAGGGCCGCCTGCCGCAATCGCCAAAGACAAGGACAATAACTGGAGTAAGGCAGCAAAGGGATTTGCTGCAAAAAATGGCGTCGATGTCGCTGCGCTGGAAATTCGGGAATACGAGGGTAAAGACTATCTTTTTGTGCAGCGTATGGAATTAGGACAACCCGTTCCGGAACTGTTGCAGGGACAGATTGAACAGTGGATTTCGCAGCTTAATTTTCCAAAAAATATGCGCTGGGGTTCATATCGGATGCGCTTCATTCGCCCGATACGCTGGATAGTTTCGCTTTGGAATAATTGCGTGGTACCGGTCAAACTGGAAATGGTTGAAGCCGGAAACGAAACTCGTGGACATCGTTTTTTGAGTTCCGGGAATAGCTTGCTCAAAGACGCAGCGGATTATCAAAATCAGCTGGAAAAACTATATGTGATGGCTGATTTCGAAAAACGGCGTGAATCCATAGTTTCTCAGATCAGAAAACTTGAGCAGGAATTTGGTTTTGAGGTCGAACTGGACGACAAACTGCTGACAGAAGTCACAAATTTAGTTGAGTGGCCCACTGTCCTTTTAGGAGAATTTGAAGTAGAATTTCTTGAACTGCCAAGTGAAGTTTTAGTCACCAGCATGGCTGTACATCAGCGATATTTTCCGGTTTTTCGTAAAAAAGTAAACCAAGACTCCGGAGTAAAAACATTACTTCCGCACTTTGTTACAGTACGAAACGGAAACAGCGAATGGATTGATACGGTACGACGCGGCAACGCCAAAGTACTGCGTGCAAGGCTCAGTGATGCACGTTTTTTCTACCTCGATGATCAGAAAAAATCACTGGAAAATTTCCGCCAAAAAGCTGAAAATGTAGTGTTTTTTCAACAGCGCGGCTCACAGGATCAACGTGTACTACGAATTGCGGACCTTGCTGTTTTTATTGCAGGAAAACTGAATCTTTCTGACGCACAGCAAAAACATGTCCGCAGAATTGCGGAACTCAGCAAGTTTGATTTGGAGAGTAGACTCGTTCAGGAATTTCCGGAATTACAGGGATTGATGGGAGAAAATTACGCTCGTTTGAAAAATGAAGCAGCTGTTGTGTGCCGTGGTATTCGGGAGCATTATTATCCACGCAACGCAAAAGATTCACTTCCGGCAGATGCAGAATCCGTTCCGGTTGCGCTTGCTGATAAACTGGATCTGCTGACAACCGCGTTTTCCCTGAACATGATTCCTTCCGGTGCGGCTGATCCATATGCTTTAAGGCGGACGGCACAAGGTATCACTCAGCTTATTCTTGGATTACGGCTACCCCTCGACCTGCGGGAATTGACTTCAGCAGCTGTTCGTCTGCTTGATGAACAGCAGAAATTAGCCCTGGAGCGTACAAAACTGCAGGAAGAATTACTGGATTTTCTGCTTCAGCGGCAACGCTGGTTCATGCAGAAGCGTGGAATTCGCTACGACTTGATTGACGCTGTTCTCAAAAACCAGACAGAAGTTAAGGCCGTAAATGGAAAAACCCCGCATCGAGTTTTAGCAATTGAACAACTCCAATATGCCGATTATTTGGGTGATCATCTTGAGACGAAAATGTTCAAACGGTCAGTTGAAGCAATAGTGAGAGCGGGAAATATCAGCAGTAAATATCCAGACAAAATTGCTGATAATCTGGTTGAATCGGCTTTGAAGCTAACTGAAGAAATAAACTTTTTTGCGGCTTTGAAGCCCATTCTCAAAAGCGATCCACAAACTCTTTGGACTCCGGATAATTATCTGGAGCAGCTGCGTGAAATTGAACCTGTTGTGACACGTTTTTTTGAAGATGTTATGGTCATGGACGAGGATCATGTAAAATGCGGAAACCGGCTTTGGTTATGTCAACAACTCGCACAATGGTCAGGACGGCACCTTGATCTGCAGTCCATTGTTTTTGCCTGATTTTAAACTTTGAAACTCTGAAACTTCTTTTTATTTTTTGCTTTGTGCCTCAATGCCTTAGTGCCTTAGTACCTCAGTGCCTTTTTTCACTTTGAAACTCTTAAACTCTGAAACTCTGAAACTTCTCTTAATTTTTACTTTGTGCCTCAGTACCTCAGTGCCTTTTTTCACATTGAAACTTTGAAACTCTGAAACTCTGAAACTTCTCTTAATTTTTCTTTGTGCCTTAGTGCCTCCTTTTACTCTGAAACTTTGAAATTGAAACACGCCCCAGCAATCGGTATCCTTGTTCTTCATTTTTTGATTTACACTATAGTTAATCAATTCTTGAATCCCCATCCTGATATGCTTGACCACTGGGTTTGGTCACGCTACCTGAGTCTTTCATATTATGAGCATCCGCCGATGATTGCGTGGCTTATACGCGGCATCACCCTGATTGGAGGAAATACCGAAACCGCGCTGGAAGTTGGCTCACAACTGCTGACCATCAGCATCATAGCCTTGACCTACGCCGGCACTTATCGTCTTTATGGACGAAACTCCGCACTGGTGACACTGCTGATTTTATGCAGCATGCCTTATTTCACTTTGGGCAGCATTTTCCTTCACATCACCCAGCCTTTTTTGATTTTTTGGGTAGCGGCACTCTTTCTGCTGATTCGCTTTCATCAGCAGCCGGAAAACAAATGGTTGCTTTGGATTGGTATTGCCGCAGGTTTTGGAGCACTTTCGAAATACATCATGTTGCTCTTTTACATTGGACTTTTTCTGCACCTTTTTATTTACCGTAAAACCCGCAAAGAAATTTTGAATCCGTGGCTTTATGCCGCAGGATTAATTTCACTGGCAATTTTTGTTCCTGTTCTTTTGTGGAATGCACAACATGATTGGATTTCATTCCGCTGGCAGTTGGGCAAAGGAACTTCCGGTGCGGACTTTGGTGAAAACACTTTAGCTTTCACACTTGGACATTTGCTCCTGTTTTCTCCGTTGTGGGCCCTGATGGGAGGTCTGGGAATCTGGTGGGTAAGAGACCGCCTTGTTCAGGCAAGAAGTCCGGAATCAGTGATAGTTGTGCTCTCTATTTTCCCTCTGCTTTTTTTCACACTTATGAGTTTAAAAGGCACGATTGCGGATCCGCACTGGGCGAACCTGGCTTATCTGGGAATCGCTATTTTGTTGGGACAGGAATTACTCTGGCGTTTCAAAAAGAAAACGCTTTACGTTTTATTGGCCAGCGGAATTTTAATCAATGTTGCACTGACCGGAACCGTAGTCACTCATGCGTTGAGCCCATTGTTTGACTGGATGCCCTACGAACTTAAAAATTATGATTATTTAAAATCCAAAGGTCTTCCGGAAGATACTTTAATTAAACTTCAAAAAAACAATAAACGTTACCTCAGCGCCACTCAATATAACTCTCAACTGCGTAAACTCCTGTCTGCGGAAGAGTTTGAGGAATATGCGGAATTAATCCAAAAAACTGCCATGGATGTTTCTGCGGATCGACTGACTAGAGTTCTTGAATGGGACAAAACAGGAGAACAACTTCAGCAGTTGCTGACTCAAAATAGTTTGCCTAAAATAGCGTACATAGTTTCACGTGAGTATCAGCTCAGCAGTGCTTTGTCTTTCTATCTTCCATACCAGCCCTGGCCGCACAGTATCGAAAAACCGGAAAGAAATTTATGGAGTCCAATCGAGGAAGTGAAAAAAGGGACAGGTATTTTCGTTTGTGAATTGCAGGAATGTCAAGGCGGGATAGCAGATTTTTATCGGCGTTTCGAAATGCCTTTACGTTATTTAGGTGAGATCGAAACCCGCAGAAAAATCCGGATGATCCGCAATTTGCAGGTTTATGAGCTCATTCCTTGAATGTTCGTAAATATTTATGCAGCGTAACGCATCACTTCCAATTCGGAGAGGTGTTTTTCTTTGCCAAGCAATGGCTCGATCTCTTCCATTACATGATCTTCAATTAGAGTTTCTCCACACTGACCACACTCTTGAACAGGCAAATCTTTGATAATTCTGATGTTGTGTTGATCCAGCTTGAAAGGAATGTCCGTAAATTTTGCCTGCATTAGTCCGCCACATACTTGACAATTCATGTTTTTTTCCTTAGTTTAAAATTATTTTTCCATTTTACAGAATCCGGAAAATAAGCAGTTACCACCCTTACATTGTCCATTTTCAAATCTACAGCAAAAACGACATGAAATATGACCTTGTTGCAAGAGCCCCACACTAAATAACTTGGAAGGTATTTATCTGACTGATAGGATTCTATCAACTCAAAACTGTCGATGCCGCCAATCAACATGGATTTTGTTATTCTTCGTTGGCTCAATCGCATATTAACATGATACGTCCAATATATCTTCGAATCTCTTACTTTGCTTTGAATGAAATTCAGAGGATCATCCGGTGGCAATTGGACTTCTTTTTTCATCACATGTTCTTGCGCGATTAGACTACAAAATAATTATATCATAAAACTTCATCTAAAATATCAAAAAGTTGCTCTTTTGCGACAAAGTCTTCAACGCTAATAGTTCATGTTTCATGCATAAATTACACATGAAACTATCTTAAACATAGTTTTGGAAAACAGGCATCAATTTTTACAAAGCATCATCGAGTTCAAGATGTAAATCAGCAGCGTCAATATCCTTTATTTGTTCAATTTTCTGCCGTGCCGCAGAAGCAATTTTCTGCGCGTCATAGATACGCATATCCGTATCAAGGATAATGTTAACCTGCACCGTTAATTTTTGATTCAGATAGTGACAGTAAATATGAGTAATGCCTTGAATTTCAGGAATTTCATTTAGCACTTTTTTGACATCACGCTCAATTTGACTTTGCGGACGCATCAGCACAATATTTTTTGATGCTTCCGAACCTTCCTCTTCAAAAAAATCATCTTCTGCGTCCACATGCACCAGCACCTCATTCACTGCAGAAACCTTCTCTAAAATACTTAAACGCACTCTTTCCGCAACCTGATGTGCCGCGGAAATACTCATCATACTATCCACTTCAATATGTAAATCCACGAGCAGATGCGGCCCCATTCTCCGTACACGCATTTCATGAAAATGATCCACGCCTTCTATTTCAGACATGATCTGCTCCAACTCGCTCAGGACTTCTTCTTCCACAGTCTCATCCGTAAGTTCGCGGATACTTTCATAGCCGATATTGATGCCCGTTTTAATAATCAATCCTGCCACCAGCACTCCAGCGATTGGATCCATCAATGGGATACCCCACTGCGCGCCTCCAATTCCGACAAGCGCCGCCACAGAAGAAATTGCATCCGAGCGGTGATGCCACGCATTTGCCAGCAAAATTCGGCTTCCGGTTCGCTTGCCAACCATTCGTGTAACATGAAAAAGCGCCTCCTTAACTATGATGGCAATTCCCGCCATCCACAGTGCAATTGTTCCCGGCACCTCCGGAGAATCCATTTTATTAAAAACATGCCAGGCAACTCCAATACCGGTGAAAAGCAGTAAAAGCGCGATAATAAAAGTACCGACAGTTTCAAATTTACCATGTCCGTAAGGATGATTTTTGTCTTTCGGAATTCCAGACATACGCACCGCCCAGAGCGTAATTCCGTCAGAAAGCAAATCCGAAAAAGAATGACCTGCGTCCGCGATCAAGGCGGATGAATTCGCAATGATACCGATGAAACCTTTAGCCACCGCCAAAATGAGGTTGGCGGCTAAACCAAGCCAGGTGACTTTTAAAGCATGTTTTTCGGTTAGATCCTGTGTGTTCATTGTTTAAAATTTATTTTTTAGTTCACGTAAAGTCCGAAAGATTTCTTTTTCTGAAAGATTATGTCCGGGTTCTTTGGACTTAACGCTTGCATGAATTTCTGCCGAAGAGCAGCGCATAAACGGATTTGTCCGGCGCTCTTCTGCTAAAGTTGTCGGAGTGGAAAATTTTCCGGAAGAACGCAGTTCCGTAACAGCCGTCAATTTATTTTGAATTTCCGCATTTCCGGATTCTACGCTCAAAGCAAATCGGAGGTTCGCTTCCGTATATTCGTGTCCGAAATAGAGTTCTGTTTCATCCGGAAGACCGCCGATTTGCAAATTAAGCGAATCATACATTTGCGCAGGTGTGCCTTCAAAAAGACGTCCGCAACCTGCCGCAAACAAGGTGTCACCGGTAAAAGCAGTTTTGCCGAACACATAAGTTACGGCACCGGAAGTGTGTCCCGGATTGTGTAAAAATGTTCCGGATTGCTCCCCAAAGCGTACCGAATCTCCGTTTTTCAAAAATTCAGTTTGTTCCGGAATTCTTCCACGATCGGATTCATGTCCGAATATTTTTAATTCCGGAAAATTCGCTTTAAGCACCTGATTTCCGTTCACGTGATCCCAATGGTGATGTGTGTTCAGAATTGCTGTTAAGCGGACACCGTGCTGCTGAACTGCTTTCTGTACAGGAATTGCTTCGGATGGATCAACTATTGCCGCATGTTGAGTTTTTTCGCAAATCAGCAGATACGCGAAATTGTCCTGCAAACATGGAATGGTTACGATTTTCATCATTTGCCTTATGTTTTTTGTTTCGGATTTACAGACACAACTTTTGTCTGCAGGGTACCATCTTCCATACGCACCTGCAATTCTTCTCCGGAATGAACCTCTTTTACAGAGCGCAGTGCATTGCCTTTTTTATCCAGTGCGACGCTGTATCCGCGGTGCATTACCGAAAGCGGGCTGAGAGTGTCAAGCAGATCCATCTGTTGCTGTACTGAATCGCTCCGCTTTTTATGCAAAAGGGAAACGGCGCGTGTTAAACGTTCCCGCAGATTTTTCAAGTTTTGTTGGTGTGCATAAAATTCACGTCCGGGACTGAGCAGAAAAAGTTTTTCGGCAATTCCGGAAGTACGGTTGCGTAAATTTTCCAATTGACGTGTGCTTCTTTCACGCAGCAGCGAATCCAAGTCATCCACACGCTGAGCATATTGCTGAACCATGACAACAGGCGAGGCTAATCTCCGGCGTGAAGCTTCAAGATATTCTCGGAGTCGATTCAGTTGTAAAAGCATTGTTTGCTGCAGCCGCCCCTGCTTTTGATTCACAGTCTGAATTAAATCCTGTTTGTTCGGCACAGCGATTTCCAGTGCCGCAGAAGGAGTCGGCGCCCGCAGGTCACTGACAAAATCAGCAATCGTGAAATCGGTTTCATGTCCAACTGCGGAAATGACTGGAATTTCAGAGGCATAAATCGCTCTTGCCAATTTCTCGTCATTGAATGCCCACAAATCCTCCATGGATCCACCGCCTCTGCCGATAATCAAAACGTCTATCTGCTGTGAATCCCTGAGTGTGTTCAGGTGCCGGATTGCTTCCACCAACTTTGCTGCTGCTGTTTCACCCTGCACCGGAGCGGGAAAAAACAAAACCGGAATTCCGGCAAATCGGCGTTCCAGTACAGTCAGCATATCGTGAATTACCGCACCGGAAGCTGAAGTCACAATGCCGATTCTCCGCGGCAAAAATGGAATCGGCTGTTTTTGCTCAGAAGCAAACAAACCTTCTGCTTCAAGTTTTGCTTTCAGCTGTTCAAAAGCAAGTTGAAGAGCACCCAAACCTTTGGGTTCCATTGAGGAAAGCATGAGCTGATATTCACCGCGCACCTGATAAACAGTGAGGTGTCCGCGAACCACGACTTCTAAACCATTTTCCGGTTCAAAGCGTAAACCAGCGGCCGCTTGACGAAACATCACTCCGCGAATTTGCGACTGATCATCTTTGAGACTAAAATACCAATGTCCGGAAGATGCCCGCTTGACGTTTGAAAGTTCAGCCTCAACGGTTAAAGAACGAAATTTGCCTTCCAGCAACAGCGCAATCTGACGTGTTAACTGTGTAACTGTGAGTGGTTTTTGCGCTTGTTTTGATGCAGGTCCTTGCGGACTGTGTGGTACTTGCGGACTGTGTGGTACTTGCGGACTTTGCTGACTTTGTGTTCCTTGCGGACTTTGAGTGCTATTTTTTATTTGTGGATTTGCCGGAATTGAAGATGCGGATTTTGCAGCGTTGTTTCCGTCTTTTTTGGGAGGATCAACTTCAAATGGAATTTGCATGATATTTCCCTTTTAAGTCACTCAAACCGATTAAGCAGTTGCTCGCGCATCACAGTTTCCGGAGCGGATTTTCCTGTCCAGAATGTGAATGCATCGCAACCCTGGTGAAGCAGCATACCCAAACCGTTGAGCGCGGGAATGCCAAGCTCTTCCGCCTGCATGAGCAATCTTGTTTTAGCGGGGCTGTAAATAAGATCAACCACGTTTTCTATTTTTTCTGCATGATTCAAATCCAGCGGACTTGCGTCTGAATGCATTCCGACTGTTGTAGAGTTGACCAGCAAATCTACAGGAGTTTCAAGTACTGTTTCCATAGAAACAGATTTCAGTTGAGTTTCCGGAAAATTGTCGGAAAATTCTGAAACTAAACTTTCCGCTCGTTCGGCAGTACGGTTATGAATCATGATACAGGAAGCGCCTGCGTCAGCAAGTCCAGCCAGCACGGCACGCGCGGATCCGCCTGCACCAAGCAGGGCAATCGTTTTGTTTTTCGGAGAAAATTTTAAGTCCGACAGCGAGCGGACAAATCCGGAAATATCTGTGTTTGTTCCGGTGAGATGTCCCCGCACATTTTTGATTGTGTTGACAGCGCCAATCTTGCTTGCAAGCGGAGTGACTTCATCAAGGAAAGGAATTACAGCGCTTTTATGCGGAACCGTGACATTTACTCCGGAAATATTCAGGGCCCTTATTCCGGCAACGGCCTGCTGAAGCTGTTCCGGTTTGACTGAAAACGCCAGGTAACGGGCATCCATTTTCAATGCGGCAAATGCCGCATTATGCATCAGCGGCGAAAATGAGTGCTCAACAGGATAGCCGATAATCCCGTAAATGTCAGTTGTTCCGGAAATTATTTGCGTCATTCCAACTCATTGAAACGTGCAGCAAACAAGCCAATAACAGCCTCTAAGGCATCATCCTCTTTGTCACCGTCTGCACTGATTTTGAGAGTAGTACCTTCGGTGGCTCCGAGCATCAGAACCTGCATGACGGATTTTGCGTCAGAGACCTGCCCTGCGTTATCCAGGCGAATCTCACAAGGATATTCATTTGCCATACGCACCAATTGAGCCGCCGCACGAGCATGCAGCCCAAGTCGATTGATGATCAAAATATCCTGAGAAACCATTTTTTATAATCCCGCCTGCAGCCTCAAATCATTTGCCTTGTCCGTTGCTTCCCAGGTGAATTCCGGAAGCTCACGTCCGAAATGTCCGTAAGCTGCGGTTTTCTGGTAGATTGGACGCAGCAGGTTCAGTTCACGAATCAGCCCTGCAGGTTTTAATTCAAAATTATTGCGTATCAATTCAATGATTTTTGAATCTTCAATTTTGTTTGTACCAAAAGTCTGTACAGAAACAGAAACCGGTTCCGCGACACCGATCGCGTATGCCAATTGAACTTCACAGCGTGAAGCCAAACCCGCGGCAACCGCATTTTTTGCAACGTGACGTGCAGCGTATGCAGCTGAACGATCAACCTTTGATGGGTCTTTTCCGGAAAACGCGCCGCCGCCGTGACGTCCCATTCCGCCGTATGTATCAACAATGATTTTACGCCCCGTCAATCCGCAATCGCCCTGTGGTCCGCCGATCACAAAAATTCCAGTTGGATTGATGTGATACAGTGTGGAATCACTTAAATATATTTCAGGAATCACATAACGAATTACATTTTTCAAAATGTCATCGTGCAACTGTTCCTGACTCACGTCCTCAGCATGTTGTGTGCTGATTACAACCGCCTCAACTGATTTTGGTTCGCCGTCAACATAACGGACTGTCACTTGTGATTTCCCATCCGGACGCAAATAATCCATGCTCCCGTCTTTACGGACATGAGCAAGCCTTTCGGTCAAACGATGCGCTAACTGAATCGGAAGTGGCATCAATTCCGGAGTTTCATCACAGGCGTAGCCAAACATCAATCCCTGATCACCCGCGCCTTGTTCTGTATGTGCGCCTTCACCTTCGTTTACACCCTGTGCAATGTCCGGAGATTGTTTGTCTAAACTAATCAGCACCGCGCATGTGTTAAAATCAAAACCCATGTTGGAGTCAGTATAGCCGATTGCCTCGACAGTATCACGAACAACTTTCTGCATGTCAACCCAGGCCTTTGTTGTCACTTCACCGGCCACAACTACCATTCCGGTTGTAACCATGGTTTCGCAGGCCACTCTGCTGCTGGCATCCTGCTCCAGCATTGCGTCAAGAATTGCGTCAGAAATTTGATCAGAAATTTTGTCAGGATGACCCTCAGTTACACTTTCGGAAGTAAATAACATTTCGCTCATAGCTTTGTTCATTTATTAAGTTAATCTTCTTGAATTATATTAAATCTCAGTATGGGTAAAATTTCAAGAAAAGTCTAGACAATTCGACGTATACAACTTTAGTGATTTATAATAGTCTGTTCCAGAAATTCCACCCATTCGTCCAATTCCCGAAGCGCATGCAGACGTTGTTCAGGAGTTATAAATTTGTCCACCTGCAAAATTCTTTTTTTGTTCCGCAGAATTCTGGCCATTCTCTCAGGATTTTCGTTACTATCCCAGCGCGAAGACCAGCGGCGCAACCACTTTTCAAGCTGCGTGTTATCCGGAGAGGAACGTAACAAGGTTAATATTTGAGACTGTGATTTAAGGCGGTGTTCCATCCGCGCGGCAATCGGATCAGAGGATTCTGTAAACCATTCCGTTTGCCACAGCTTTATTTGTTCCAGCTGACTTGGACTAAATTCTCCAAACCAGTCTTCCATTTGCTCCAAAAAATCTTCCCGCCTTTTCTGTAGTCGATCCTGCTGAGATTCCAATCTTTCCAGCATTTCTTCATTTTCTTCCAACATTTCCCGTTCCAGATTATTTATCTGTAGCGGATTTAATTTAGTCAGAAACAACGCGGTATCCGGAATCAGGCGTTCAAATATCCGCCCGCTTTTTGCTTCAAAACGAGAAAAACCTTCGTCCAGCTCACTCATAGTGAGTCCGTCTTTAGCACTTTTTTGGATTTCAATCAAAAAGTTTTTATAGCGCGGCAATTCTTCGGTCCGATGCCATTCCAGGTGCATCCGTACACGCTCTTCCACCCAGTCTTCCTGTTCACTAGTAAGATCAAAATAATTATCAAGCTGCCACGAAACAATTTCGTCACCAAAGTCGTAAAGTAATTTAGTCGTGTTACAACCGGCAAGTATAAACAGTAATACAGTGAAAAGAATTATTTTTTTCATTTTGACAGAAATTGATTTTTACTCAAAAAGTTTAGAATTATCATATCACCCGATGCACTAAAAGTGAAGAAAGCTCACTTTATAAATGGTGATCAATAATGTTGAATTACATTGGAACTAATATTAACTGAAAACATTATTAAATGCTTTTCTCAGCAGTAACAGGGTGTATCAATTTGTTTCAGTCATTGCAGGCTGAGAAAGTATAACAGCTCACAGAATTGCCTTGCCTATAAATAAAATACATTCTATTTATTGCTGTGGTATATTGATATTAAGTTTTAAGTTTTTCACTTAAACGAAAAAGAGGAAAAAATGAATCCATGGTTAATGACATTGGTCATGCTTATTGCCTGGGGAGCATTTGCTTTACAGATCACAGTCAAACTAGGTGCGCTGACAAAAATGGCGCCTGAAAACCGCCTGAATGAAATTGGACGGCGCATCGGCAGACTTTTCAAAATTGGTTTTGGACAACAGAAATTGATTGGCCGGAGCCGTGAACGCGGTTCCGGAATCATGC